>JAESFN010000453.1_pt1 | contig 38536 bp, 22 predicted proteins | sample 9269411 | NCBI WGS metagenome assembly JAESFN01 (sample SAMN14505399, study PRJNA617100) | algae metagenome | isolation source: Iphinoe sp. HA4291-MV1 and co-occurring heterotrophs from trail next to... | place: USA: Maunawili Falls, Hawaii | collected 2009-07-25
TTCGGAGAACGCCGCCACCTTCCTCGGCTACGAATCGATGTCGGCTGAGGAGATTGTCAATCCCGATCTGCATTACCCGGGCGATTTGCAGGCGCTGGGAGCGGCGGTGGCCGATGTGCTGGCCGAGCCGGGGCGCACGCGGCGAGTTGAGTATCGCCTGCGCCGCGGCGACGGCGAGTGGCAATGGGTCGAAACCACCCTCACCAATCTCATCAATGTGCCCTCGATCAACGGCGTCCTGTTTTCGATTCACGATATGACCGAGCGTCACCAGGCCGAGGAGGGGATGCGACTGCGCAGCATCCTGCTCGATGAAACTCCGGCGGCGATTTTCGCGATTACCGCCGACGGCGTGATTACGCACTGGAACGCGCAGGCAGAGGCGATGTTCGGGCGACCGCGTGATGAAGCGGTGGGCGCCGATCTCAGCGCGCTCGCCACCAGCGGATCGTTCCAGCTCCTGGCGCGGACGATGCTCGATCGCGCCAACCGCGGTCAACGCTGGGAGGGGGAGGCGCGCCTGACTGTGCGTGACGGCGAGGAGATCGATATCCAGGCCACCTCGACGCCGATTGACGATCTCAGCACGCGCGGTCCCGGTATGGTGGCGGTGATCGTCGATATTTCCGATCGCAAACGCGCCGAAGCGGAATTGCAGCATCTGGCGCTCAACGATCCCCTCACCGGGCTGGCGAATCGCACGCGGTTCGTCGATCGCCTGCAGGTGGCGATGTCGGCGCTCGATGCGGGCGAGACCGCCGGTGTCTTTTTCGTCAATCTCGATCAGGTGCGGGTGCTGAACGAAAGCCTCGGACACGAGCATGGTGACGAGGCGATGCGCTTCGTCGCCCAGCGGTTGGTCGAGGTGGTTGGGGGCAGCGGGTTGGTGGCGCGCTTTTCGGGCGACACCTTCTCGGTGGTGACCTATCCCTGCTCAGCCGATCAGGCGCGGGTGCTGGCGATGGCGATGCACATCGCGATGCAGCGTCCGTTCGAAATTCTCGGGCGCAATCGCTTCCTGGCCGCTCACATCGGCTATACCCTGGCCTTCTCGGGCGAGAACGCCTCGGCGATTCTCAGCGAGGCGGATACCGCGCAACGGGAAGCGCGGCAGCGCCGCCCCAGCGAACCGGTGATGTTCGAGGAGCGGATGGCGGCGACCGCACAGCGGCGGCTCGATCTGGAAACCGATCTGCGGCTGGCGGTGGCGCAATCACAGTTCCTCCTCCACTACCAGCCGATCGTCTCGCTGAGCGCGCGCACGATCGTCGCCAGCGAGGCGCTGATCCGCTGGAAGCGGGAGGACGGCACGCTGGTGCCGCCCGGCGAATTCATTCCGCTCGCCGAGGAGACGGGGCTGATCATTCCGATGGGGCAGTGGGTGCTAGAAGAGGCCTGCCGCACCACCCGGCGTTGGGATGAGCAGCTCGAACAGCGGTTGGCGCCGGGGATTCACATCAACATCTCGATCGATCAGTTCCGCCAGCCTGATTTTGCCGAAGTGGTGATGGCGACCCTGCGCGATCATGAGATCGCCCCCGAGCGGATGACCCTCGAAGTCACCGAAACGATGGCGATGATCGATGCCGATCAGGCGGTGCGGCAGTTGCGCGCGCTGCGCGACATTGGCGTGCGCCTGGCGATCGATGATTTCGGCGCCGGCTACTCCAATCTCGGATTGCTGAACAAATTGCCGGTGCAAACGCTGAAGATCGATCGCTCCTTCGCCAGTGGCATGGAAATCGATCCCGGCATGGTCGCGATCACGCGCTCGCTGGTGGCGATCGGGCGCGATCTGGGAATGAATGTCACCGGCGAAGGTATCGAGACCGCCGATCAGGCCGATCGCCTGGCGGCGCTTGGCTGTAATCGCGGGCAAGGCTACTTCTTCGCCCGCCCGATGCCGGAAGAGGAATTTTTCGCGCTTCTCCAGCACGGTCCCAGCCTGCGCCTGCCGCGGTGATCGCCCAGTGGTGATCGCGCAACGAGCCCTCGTTTCGCCCACGATCGCACCACCAACACCGCGCCGCTCACCGGCGATCGATTTCCTGCTGCCGGTGGCGCTTTACCTGATCGCGTTCGGCGTGGTGCTGGCGGGGATCGGCTCGCACCCACCCTTTGCCTACAACTGGGAGAATTACACCCTCTGGCAGGGATTTCGTTTTTGGGATCACCCGTCGCTGGATCCACTCGATCTCACCGACGGCTTGATGACCGATAGCGGGCGCTCATGGTGGGTCGATCTGCCGGTCTGGTTGGCGTTCAAAATCGCCGGACAGAGCCTGACCACGCTGCGCATCGCTACCGGCGCGATCGCGGCCGCGGCTGCGCCGCTGACCTGGATCCTGGCGCGGCGCTGGATTGCCGCGCTGCTGGGGAGTGGCGAAACCGCCCGGCGTGTCGCCGTTTGGGCGGCGGCGATCGCGGCGTTGCTGCTGCCGGTGTTGCCGTCGTGGTTGCTCTACGCGCGCACGGCCACGCTGGTCGGGCTCTCGCTCACCCCGGCGTTGTTGACCGTGCTGTTGATCGATCAGTTGCGGCGGCTCGACGATTGGTGGCCGTTCTGGCTCGTGTTATTGCAGGGCGCGCTGCTGATTGACGCGTGGGCGTACGCGCCGATCCGCTTCCTCTATCCGCTGGCGCTGGTGTTTTTTGTGGCCGAGCTCGCTTTTCATCGCTGGTTCTGGCGGCACTACGTGGTGATTCTCGGGGTGACGCTGCTGGCGTTGCCGATGATGCTTGCCACGCTAAGCGGACAGCCGGAGTGGCGGCCGGTGGGCGCGATCGAAACGTATTACGACGCGCGTGGCGAGCAACTCTTTCAAATGCGCGACAAGCCGGAGGTGTTTGGCTACTACCTGCGCGATCCCGGATTGGCCGATGCCTCGACGGGTGAGCAGGAGCGCGCGCTGGTGAAGCAGAATGCCGGCGATCTGGCGCGTTTGCTGCTCGATATCGATACCCGCCCGGCGATCAGCGAGTACTGGAGTCAGAACGGGCGGCTCATCCCCTGGTTTCTCGCACCGTTCATGATTTTCGGCATGGCTCTTTCCGCGCTGCGGTTGTGGCGCTCGCCGGAGGCGCGCCTGCTGCACCTGCTTTTTTGGGGATTCACCCTGCCGATGATTCTCACCTCCAGGGTGCACATCGGGCGCCTGATTTTTGCGATTCCCTTTATCGCCATCTTTGTGGGTCTGGCGCTCGGTTGGTTGCTCTGGCGGATTGCACAGGTGCGCACCGATCGTGATTTCGGTGAGCGAGTGCTGCTTTGGGTCTCCCCATTGCTGGCGATTGTGGTGCTGGTGCCGACCGCGGCAGTGGCCTGGGATGACTACCACGCGCCGGTGCTAATGGTTCCATCCGATCACCTGCTGGCGCTCCGGTTGCAGGCGGAGTACGACCGCTATCAGACCGCGGGTGGGGTGGTTTGGCTGAGTGGGGGGTGGGAGCAGCTGGAGGTGGAGAGCATCGGGATTGCCGCCGCTCGCATCGAGCTCGGCGATCGCTACCAGCTGGTCAATCTCGCATCCGGTGAGCATCCCGATCCCGCCGATTCCCGGCCGGTTCTCTACTACGGTGCCGCTGCCAATTTCCTCGCCAATGATCCGCTCGCTTCCACGCTCTGTGGACTGCCCTGGCTGGTTTCCCCCGGCTATTCCGGGCTGGACAGCGTCCCCAAACGTTGCACGAGCGCGGACATTTCAACGCTGCCATAGCGCGCTTGCCGATCTGCGCCGTTTGCCCCCTAACGATTGGGCCGCCACGGGTGCGTGCTCTTTGCGAGAATGACGCCATCAGGCAACCGGCTATCTATCCGAAGGAGTCGTTGATGAGTAATCCCGCGGTCCCCGTTTGGAATCCACCCACGCTGGACGAGGTGCGCGCGGCGCAGCAGCGCACGCGCGGTAACGCCATTCGCACCCCGCTGGTGCGCTTCGCCTGGGAGGATGCCCCGGCGGAGATCTTTCTCAAGCTCGAATTGCTGCAGCCGATCGGGTCGTTCAAATTGCGTGGCGCCAACAACGCCATGGAGGCGGCCAGCAAACGCGAGCTCGCCGATGGGGTCTGGACGGCCAGCGCCGGGAATATGGCGCAGGGGGTGGCGTGGTCGGCGCGGAAGCTCGGCGTGCCCTGCACCGTGGTGGTGCCCGATACCGCGCCGGAGACCAAAATTCGCGCGGTCAAGCGGCTCGGCGGCAAGGTAATCACCGTCACCATCGAGGAGTGGTTGCACGTCTTCCGCACGCGTCACCGCGATGGTATGACCGGGATTTTCGTGCACCCCTACAGCGATCCCTACGTGATGGCCGGGAACGGTGTGATCGCGATCGAGCTTTTTGAGGATCAACCCGAGATCGATACCATCCTGGTGCCGTGGGGCGGGGGCGGGCTTTGCTGCGGGATCGCGGCGGCGGCGAAAGCGCTCAAGCCATCGGTGCGGGTGATCGCGGTGGAGATCAGCACCGGCGCGCCGCTGAAACCATCGCTCGCCGCGGGACAGCCGCTGGAAGCCGATTTCACGCCGAATTTCGTCGACGGTATCGGCAACGCGTTTATCAACGAGGAAATGTTCAAGCTCGCGCAGCAGCTGGTTGATGACGTGATTGTCGTCACACCGGACGAGACCGCGGAAGCGCTGCGCCGGATGATCGAGCGCAATCACGTCGTTGCCGAGGGGGCGGGAGCTGTCGCGGCGGCGGCGGCGCTGACGGGGAAGGCGGGGAGCGGCAAAATCGCCTGCATCGTTTCCGGCGGCAATATCGATTTTCCACGCATCGCCACCATCGTTACCGGCGGCACACCGTAGGGGTTAGCGCCCGGCCGGATTGCGACGCAGGCGCAGGGTCACGATGGTGACGACGATACCGATCATCGTGAGCAGGCTGATCCAGAAGCCGTACTTCAGCGAGGCCGGGTTGTAGACGAGCACGATCTCGTTTGCCCCGGTCTCGACCGGTACGGCGCGCAGACCGCCATCGACCGAGTAAACCGGCACCGATTTGCCGTTGACCTTCGCCGTCCAGCCTCGCGCGTAGACGTCGCTGAGTATCACCAACCCCGGCGATGCCGCGGTTGCGCTGATGCGTACTTCGTCTGCCTCGTAGTGCGTGATCGAGATCGTTTCGGTCGATCCCGCGGCCGGTTCCGCTACGGCTGGGAGCGCGTCGATGTCGAGAAGCGCGGTGGTGCGGGGATCAACCGAGCCGTTCGCGATCGCGGGGGCCTGGGCGGTTTCATCCGTCATTTGCACCTGGTGCACGATCCAGGTGCGAGGGAGCGCGCGCGGGTTTTCGAGCACGCGTATCTCGCCGTTGCTGAACACGGTCGGGTAGAGCTGTGAGAGGCGGAGTAGATCGGGGCGACCCGGCGGCACCTCGAACGGCACGACGATGTAGCGCACTCCGAGGAGATCGAGCAGCGGCGAATTGACCCCGGGCGGCAGAATCTGCGCGTCGTGGTAGTTCTGCAGCATGCCGTTCAGGGCGTCGAGTAACTGCACGTAGCGCGAAATCTGCACCGGGTTGTAGCCCTGCACATCGTAGAGATCGAGCATCATCGGACGGGCGTTGATCAGCAGTGCCTGCGCTTCCGGCGCGAAATACCACTCGCGATAACTCGACGGCCAGTCGTAGACATCGTATTGCAGGAGATCGTCGTAGCCGAAAAAGCGCACCGGTCCTTCGGCGGCAATCTGCTGCTGGAGGAACTCCCCGGCCCCGCCGGGATCGGTTGTTGCGGCATTTGCCTCGATCGCCTGATCGGTCACCTTCCCGGCGCGTACGACCAACGGCGGATCGATACCATCGAAAAACACCCCCCGGATGGAGTCGCGTGCGGCTGGTTCCCAGACGATCACCGCAACCGCGAGGAGCGCGAGCGCGCTCTGGAGGCGTGGGCGTTCGATGATCTGCCTGGTTGTGAGGAGGGTGGCGATTGCGGCGATGGCCCCGGCGGCGATCAACATCGCGAGGCCGATGATCCGATCGTGCCGATGGAGATAGACGACGGCCGCGATCCACGGCAGACCGGCGATCAGCGCGAGCAGCCACGGTGCGCGCCGCCACGAGCGGCTGAGTAACCCTTCGACCGCGATTCCCGCCAGCATCGCCGGTCCGATCCATTGCACCGCCACGATCCGCATCGGGACGTGCTCGTGCAGGGTTTCGAAGCGCGGAAGGAGGTAGAACAGCCGGTGCAGGGGAGTGATCTGCTCCAGCGTCAGGATGGTGGTGACCGCGGTTAGGCCGGCGAAGAACGGCGCGCGAAAGCGAGCGCGAACCAGCGGTATCGCGAGGAGCGCCAGGGTCAGGCTGGCGGCGCCCAGGTAATAGAGATAGGTGAAGTAATTGGTGCCGTCGCTGAGCAGCTTGTCGACGAGTTCCGGAAACACCCAGCCGGAGGCGTAATTTTCCGAGCCGGGACCGACGTAGTTGCCGCCGGAAACAGTGGTGTCGCGGATCAGATCGAGTCGAGGCCAGAGACCCGCCGCCGAGAGCGCCAGCGCCAACCCGAACGAGAGCGCGCCAACGACGAAGCCGCGCTGAATGCGGGTGTGCCAGGCCTGGGTGACTCCGGGGAAGAGCAGGCGATAGACGATGTAGGCGCCGACCACGAGGAGGCCGTAGTACGACCCCTGACCGACCCAGCCCGACAACATCTGGCTAACCGCGAAGCCGGTCAGCGCGCAGCCAGCGAACTGATCGCGCACCCGCGTTTGGCGGGCTGCCAGCTCGACGCCGATGAAGGCGAGCGGAAACCAGACCGCGAGCTGAATGTGGATCAGGCAGCAGCTGATGTGGTTGACCAGGGGGCCGAATTCATAGGCGAGCGCGGCGGCGAGCGCGGCCACCGGGCGCAGTCCGATCATGCGGGCGTAGATCAGGGTCGAAATTCCGGCGAGCAGCAGGTGGAAGATCAGCAGGGCTTTGTAGGCGGAGATGGCCGGGAGGATAGTGAAGGCGACCATCGCCGGGAAATACCACCACCCTGATTGCGGGTCGGCGGCGAATGGGGTGCCGCTGAATTGGTTGGGATTCCAGCCCGGGATATCGAAGTGGCGAATTCCTTCCCCCAGCATGTGATACCAGGGCATGTAGAAGGTGGCGATATCGAGATAGCCGAGACCGTTCCAGAACCAGAGCCGTTGCCATGAGATAAATGCGGTAAGGATGACGATAGCGGAGACTGCCAGGAGCTCCGGGCGGTAACGGCGGCCCCAATCGCGGATTGCTTCCGTCACGAGCGCTTTGCTCCCCGGTAGACGTAGCCCAGGAAGAGCGCCAGACCGGCGATCGTGAGCGATGAAACGATCAAGCCGTAGCGCAGGGAGGCGGGTTCGTAGCTGAAGGTGATGGTGTGCTCGCCCGCCGGGAGCGCCACGCCGCGCAGCACGCCATCCACCACGTAGAGCTCGGAGCGCTTGCCATCGACGCGCACGACCCAATCGGGATCGTAGACATCGCTGAGCACCAGCACGCCGTCACTCTCGGCGGTCGCGGTGAGGGTGACGTGATCGGCTTCGTATTCGGTAACGGTGACTGATTCGCTTGCGCCGCTGCTTGGCGCGCTCATTGCCGGTGGGGTGGTTTCGAAGCTCGCGGTGGTGCGTGGATCGATGTTTCCGCTGTTCAGTTGCTGCAACGCATCGGTGGCGCCGAGCTCGACGCCCTGATGCACGATCCAGGCGTGGGGGAGTACGTTGCGATTTTCCAGCACGGCCACCGTGTCGTTTCGCCAAACCTCGACGTAGCTTGGCGGATAGGGAACGACGACGCGCTGTCCGCCGGAATCTCCGGCGATATCGAGCGGGACGATAATGTAGCGCACGTTGAGGAGATCGAGCAGCGGGGAGCCGAGGCCGGCCGGTTGCACCAGCGCCTCGTGATACTCCCGCTCGAAGCCGTTGATGGCGGTGAACAGGGTCTGATAGCGCACGATTTGCGCCGGGTTGTATCCCTGCGCATCGTAGAGGCCGAGACGCATCGCGCGATTGTTGGCGAGCAATGCCTCCACCCACGCCTGATCGAAGATTTCGTGCAGGGGAGCGTACCCCTCGGGTGGCGCGGAATACCCGACGTAGCGGAACGGCACCGCCGATTGCTGGAGTTGCTGCTCGATGTACGCTCCCGCGCCGCCGGGATCGCTGGTCGCGGCGCCGGTCGTAACCGCGCTTGCCAGCGACGAATCCGAAGCGCCCTTCACCGATTTGGTCAGTGTGAAACCGACCGGATCGATGACGATACCCGCGAGCAGCACACCGATCAGGACCACCTGGAGCCGGGCGATCCACATCGAGTTGGTTCGGGCCAGGCGGGCAATCGCGTAGGCCACGACGGCAGCGGCAACGATGGCGGCGCTCAGTTTGGTGATGTCGCCCATCATCCACTGATCGCGCACACGGTCGGCGCGCAATAGCCGTTGCCAGGCGATTGCCACGATGGCCGCCGCGGTGATCAGCCGCCAGCCGCGTGTGATTGATTTGATCTGATCTACCGCCAGACCGCCGAGTAGGGCAAAGGCGAGCGGCAGGAGCACCAGCACGCGACCGGGGTCGTGCAGGTGTGTTTCCCGAAATCGCGGCAATTCGTAGAAGAGCTCGTGCCATCGGGTGGGGCGGAGTGGAAGATGGATCGCGACGAGTGCGGCGGCAACAAAGATGCCGAAGCGCCGGTACCGGGGCAGCGCGACCACCCCGATCAGGGCCAGGGTGATAATGCCGCCGCCGAGGTAGTTGTCGAACTTATTGAGCGAGAGCTGGAAGACGCGCATGGAAACTTCCCAGCTCTCCCAGCCGCGATCCGGCGCCCAGTCATTGACCCCTCGATAGGCGTCGCTGCCGACGTAGGCGCGTTTGACGGCGTCGTAGCGCGGCCAGACACCGGCGGCGGCGATCAGCGCGCCGATCCCGAAGGTCCAACCTCCGGCGAGCAGTGCCGCGAATAGCCGGGTACGCCAGTTGCGGAGGCGTTCCGATTCCGGAATGACGAGGAAGCGCCAGCCGATGTAGGCGGCGAAGAAAAGCGCGGTGTAGTAGGCGCCCTGACCGAGGTAACAGCCGACGATCTGGGAAAACGCGAACGCTGAGAGTGAGAACGCCGCCTGCATGCGGCGCCAATCGTTTGCTCTCCGTCCGAGCTCGTAGCCGATGAGGGCGATGGCGATCCAGGGTGACATCTGCATCTGGATCAGGAAGGTCAGCGCCGCCCCGACCTGCAGGCAGGCGAAGATCAGCCCGGCCGTGAAGCTGCCGGTGGCGTGCAAGCCGAGCAGGCGCGCCAGTGCGTACCCCGCCAGTGCGCTGAGCATGAGATGCAGCCAGATGAAAATCTTGAAACCGGTCACCGCGGGGAACACGGTGAAGATCAGCATCGCCGGGAAATACCACCAGCCCGATTGCGGGTCGCCGGCGAATGGCATGCCGGAAAAGATGTGCGGGTTCCAGCCGGGGATGGTGCCGCTCCGCAGCTGTTCCCCCATAAAGGAGTACCAGGGGAGGTAAAAACTGACGATGTCCCAGTCCCCAAGACCGGGTTGTACCCACAACCTGATGATGCTGATGATGGAAACGATCGCAACCAGCAGCCCGATCGCGAGCCGGTCGGGCGATGCTGCACATTTCCGGATGGCTGAGATGAATTGAGACGATGCCTTCGGCGAGTCGGGAATGGCCTGACCCTCCGATGCGGACCGATTCGTCACACGCTCATCCTTACAACCACCACTGCTCGGGCGCTGCTGGCACACCGCCATAAACCGTCCGAGTTTACATGCATTTAAGAATGATCCCGGCGAAGTTGCTCGTTCCGGTACTCAAACTGAACAGCCCAACCGCGTTTCGCGGTGACGCAATCCCTGAGCTACCGTACACTTCGAGACCGCGATCGGTGATGCTGGAGGCCTGAACGGAACGATGTCGGTTCGATTCACCAGATGGGCGGGGTTGTTGGTTGTGTTCGCGCTGCTGATCGGCGGGCAGGGTGGCGCTACCGCGCAAACCATTCCGACCCCGGCGCGAGATGCGCGATGGACCTTCCTCTCCGCGCCCGGCAGCGTTCCCGACGGCGCCAACGTCACCATGGCCATCCTCCCACTCTATGACACGAATGGTGACAACGATCTTACGGGGGCGCAGGTGAAATCCCTCAATGCGCGGGGAATCGCCGTCTATTGCACCATCAATGCCGGGTACTGGGACGCACAACTTCCGGACGCCGATCTCTTCACCTCCTGGATGAAGGGGGCCAATGTCTGGTCCGATGACAAACGGCGGTGGGCGGATATTCGCAACACGGGTGTGCGCCAGCTGATGGAGGCGCGTATTGCTCACGCCGCCCAGATCGGCTGTGCCGGGATCGATGCCAACTATCTGGAGCTCTGGTATCAGGACACCGGGTTTTACATTTCCTACGGCGATCAGCTCAATTACAGCCGCTGGTTTGCCGATACCGCTCACAAATACGGGTTGTCGATCGGGTTGCACAACGCGCCGTTCCAGCTCGCCGATCTGGTGAGCTGGTACGACTTCGGGATTGCGGAAAATTGCCTCGACAGCGGCGATTGCGAAGCCTATACCCCGTTCATCTCGGCTGGAAAACCGGTGTTCAACATCGAATCCAACGCGATGAGCAGCGAGCTCGATATCTGCAACGCCGGTCGTGAACTCGGGTTCAACACCATCATCAAAGGCTTCGGCGACGACACCACCTTCGTCGATTGCCGGGATCGTGGGTGACGCGGGCTAGGGGAGACCGGCAGCGCGCTTGACCTCGGCTTTCAGCACGGCGACATCGGCAGTGGTGGTTGCCCAGTGATCGAAGGCGGCGCGGATCGCGGCCCGGCCTTCCCAGACTGTCGGGGTGACGAAGACCTCGCCCTGCTCCTGGATGCGGCGGCAGACGGCGCGGGTGAGTGCGTCGCGCTCCTCCTCGTCGGCTCCATCCGGCGTGATGCGGAAGGAAACGATGTTGAGTGGCGCGCTGTTCACGAGCGCCAGTCCCGGCGTTTCACTCACCCAATCGGCGAAATCGTGCGCGTTGTCGATGCAGCGCTCGACCATCGCGCGATAGCCGGACCGGCCATCGGCGCGGAGGGCGCACCAGATTGCTAGCGCGCGGAACCGGCGCGACATCTCGGGAACTGAGTGCATCGGGTCGGGGCCATCTCCCGCCGCAGGGGCGAGATAGGCTCCGGCGGCGGAAAAGGCGCTGCGCAGCAACCGCTCATCGCGCACGAAGGCGAAGCCGCTGTCGTACGGCACGTTCAACCATTTATGCCCGTCAGACGCGACTGAATCGGCGCGTTCGATGCCGTTGAGGAGATGGCGGAAGCGCGGCGAGGCGCCGGCGAAGAGCCCGAACGCGCCATCGACGTGCAGCCAGGCGTTGCCACGCCGCTCCAGGGCATCGGCGATCGCATTGAGATCGTCGAACTGCCCGGTGTTCACCTCACCGGCGTTGCCGACCACGATCACCGGTCCATCGGTGCGAGCAAGGATTTCTTCGAAAACTGCGAGATCGAGCCGCCCATTGATCGAGGGTACGATGCGCACGGCGCTGCGACCCAGGCCGAGATTGCCTAGGGCTTTGCGGGCGCTGGCGTGGATATCGCTGCTCGAAATCACCGGGATGACCGGGTGGCCAGCCAAACCGTCCTCGGCGGCGTTGAAGCCGAGTTGCTCGCTGGCCCATTGGCGGGCCGCCGCGAGGCCAACCAGATTCGACATGGTTGCGCCGGAGGTGACCGCCCCCGCCCATTCCGCTGGGAGTGCGAAGAGCTCCTTCAGCCAGCGCAGCACCACCGCTTCGGTTTGCGCCGCGGCCGGGCTGGCTCCCCACATACCCGCGTTCTGATCGATTGCCGCGGCGAGCCAATCGCCGCCGAGCGCCGCCGGGGTGACCCCGCCGATTACCCAGCCGAAAAAGCGCGGTCCGGTGGAACCGACGATTCCCGGCGCGGCGCGCTCCACCCATTCGGCGATCGCCGCGTCCGGCGCGGTGCCTGATTCCGGCAACGGCTCGTCCAGCGCGGCGCGCATCGTCTCCCAGGTTGCCAGGGTGCTGACCGGGCGCTCGGTGATCGCGCCGAGGTGTTCCAGCGCCAATTCCTGCGCCGCTTCCAGAGCGCTGTGGTACTGGTCGAGGGCCTGGGTGAAGGACGATTCGGGTGTAGCGGTGTCGGTCATCGGCGTCTCTCCTATCGCGCACATCGTACCTGCTCGCGATGCTCCCCGAGGGATGGCGAAACGTGACCGCCTGGGTGCGCGTTCGAATGGATAACCAACGGGATACGCGGCGATCGACGGCGATCGTCCGCGCCCCCGGCCGAACCTCGCTGAGGGAGGAAATTGTGACGATGTCGATCCTTTCCCGTTCCATTTCACGACGCCGCGCGCTGGCGGCAACCGCTGGTGCCGCCGCTGCGCTGACCGCCGGGGTGGCGGCGCAATCCGCATCCGCTGCCGCGGGCGATAAGGGCGGCGGGGGTATGTATATCTCCTCGGGTCAGATGGTCGAGGGGATTGTCGTGACCGGTAACGGTGTCGCCTCTGCGGAGGTGAGCGCCGCGCTGATTCAATATCTCGTCCGCTACGCCGCTGATGCGCCGCAGATCACCGATTCGACCGGGGCGGCGGGTGGCGGTTATTACGGCGCGCCCACTCCTGCCCCCGATGACGACGCGATGGCGAAGATCGTGGAAGCGCTGAAAACGGGCGGAATCCCGGCGGCAAGCATCAAAACCTTTCCCGGTTCGGATGCGATGTACGGTCCCTTCGGCTCGGGCGTGAGCGCGGTCGCGGCGGAGATCGACGATGCCGCGCTGCTGGGTAAGCTCAGCGATATCCTCGCTGACGGCGCCAAAGCGGCGGCCGATACGAAGCTGCAAATCGACCAGATCGGCGCTATTTTCTCCACCGCCGATTGCGAATCGGTAAACGACGAAGCGCTCGCGAATGCCGCCGCCGATGCCCGCACCCAGGCGGAAGCGCTGGCGAAGGCGATCGGGGTCACGCTGGGTGAGCTGAAGGGCGCGACCTCCGGGCCGACCTACAGCCCCTATAGCAGCTATAGCGGTGGCAGCGGCGCCTGCACCGCCCCACCGGAGTTGGAGGATGCCGGCGCGATTTACTTCCCGACCTTCATCGCCGGTACCGAGCCCGAATTTACGATCAACGCCTCGACTACGCTCACCTTCGATCTGGCGGGCGACTAGATTTCCGCGCGGTTTCACACCCCCGGAGCGATATCGCTCCGGGGTGTCGTGGTTTAAGGTAGGTTCCGATAACACCCAATGCGAAAGGGAGACTAGCGATGCAGATCAACGCTCGCGTGAGCAATCGGGAACACCACCACGAAACGACGGTGAGCACCAACGGGGTCGAGCGCAGTCTCGCCATTCCCGCGCGGGAGAGTGGGGTGGGATCGAGCGTGAATGGCGGTGAGTTGCTGATGCTGGCCCTGGCGACCTGCTACTGCAACGACATCTATCGCGAAGCGGCGCATCGCCAGATTCAGGTGCGGCAGGTTGATGTTTCGGTGGAGGCGGTGTTCGGTGGGTCGGGTGAGCCGGCGCAATCGATCAGCTACACCGCGACGGTCGACGCTGATGCCACGCCGGAGGAGATCGCGGAGCTCATCCGACATACTGACGGGATGGCGGAAATCCACAATACGCTGCGCGCCGGGATTCCGGTCACGCTGCGAACCACGGCCTAACCGAGCGCCAGCCGATTAGAGCGAAGACGATCAGCATGCCCAGTGTGCTGATCGCAGAGAGCAACAATCCCGCTTTCAGCGACGGCGGGTCGTAGTGAAACACCACCGTGTGCGACCCCTCCGGGATCGCGATTCCCCGAAACGCGCCGTCGACGGCGTAGATCTTGGTCGATTTACCATCGACCGTCGCCTGCCAGCCCGAGGCGTAGATTTCGCTGAGCACGAGCAATCCGCTCGATGCGGCGCTGACCTGGAGCTCGATCCGCTCGGGATCGTAGCTCGTGATCGTTGCCGACTCGTTGGCGCCGCCGGGCAGCGCTTCCAGCTCCGGTGGTGTGCCTTCCACTAGGGCCACGGCTCGCGGATCGAACTCGCCGTTCTGGATCGTGGTGAAGGCCGCCTCCTCACTCACCTGGGTTGCCGCGTGCACGATCCAGGCGTGGGGAAGCACGGAGACGTTTTCATAGACGATGACGCGGTTGTTGCGGAAAACTTCGCGGTTACCCTGGGTGAGCGCGCGGACATCGTCGCGGTTTTGCGGCAGCCCGGCATCGATGATGATGTAACGCACGCTGAGCAGATCGAGGAGCGCGAGGTGCGATTGCTTTTGCGGGCGGAGATCGGCGTTGTGGTAATCGATGCGCACGCCGTTCAGCGCCGCTATGAAATCGGTGTAGCGGGCGAGCTGCACCGGGTTGTAACCCTGCATGTCGTAGATTCCGAGCGAAATCGAGCGGGCGTTGACCAGAATTGCCTGGGTTTCCGGCCAGTCTCGCCGCTCGGTGTAGGTGCCGGGCCGGGAGGTATCGCCGGGATAGCCGGTGCCGCCGTAGCCGACGAAGCGGAACGGTCCCTCCTCGGCGAGCTTTTGCTGCAAAAACGCTCCCGCGCCGCCCGGATCGGTCTCCGCCATCGCGATGCCCGGTGCAGCACGTTCCCGATCGGTGGGGTTCCAGGTCGTATCCCAGCCACTGATCGTGCCTGTCCCCGCCGCGGCATCGAAGAGCTCCAGCCCCACGGGTTGAATGAACGCCAGCGCGACCAGGACCGTGGGCAGCGTTCGTAGCAGGCGCGGTGAGCGGTACACCGCGAGCAGCACGATTGCGGCGCTCGCGATCACCGCGGCGATGATGGCGGTGGTCCAGAATTCGTGGAGCCACGCCATCAGTTGCGCGATCGCCACGAGGGGGAGCAGGAGCAGCTCCGGGCGTTTGAGGCGCACGCCATCGAGCAGCCGTTGCAGCGCGATGCCCGCCAGCATGGCGGGGCCGATCATCAGCACCGCGCTCACCTGCGGCACGTAATGCTCGTGCAGCTCTTTCCAGCGGGGGAGCAAAAAGAAGAGCTCGACCACTGGATTGGTTGGCAGGATGAGCAACATCACCACTGCCGTTTGCCCGAACCAGAAGGGCGTCGCGTATCGCCGTCCGGCGAGGGCCAGCGCCAGTAACGCCAGCACGATTCCCGCCGCGGGGATGGTCGAGCGCCCGCTGGTGAAGGTGTCGTTCACCACCTGCGAAAAGAACTCGGTAATGCCGTATGGTCCGAAGCGATATCCGCCGACCTTGTCGTAGTCACCGGCGCCGAGATTGGTCTCGCCGCTCAGCGCCAGGCGTGGGAGGAGGGCTGCCGCGTTCAGCAGGGCTCCGGCGATCGCCACCCCACCGCCGTTGACGATCGTGGGCAGCCAGCGATTGCGCAGCGGGAGCGAGCGGATGGGAGAGACGAGGCCGCGATAGGCGATGTACGCCGCCATCAGCAGCACCGCGTTGTAGGCGCCTTGGCCGAGCCAGCCCGCGAGCATCTGGCTGAAGCCGAAGCCGCCGAGCAGGATCGCGCCGGTCCGGCCTAATCGCGTTTCGGCGCGAAAACTGAGCTCGATGCCGAGCAGGGTGAGGGGGATCCAGCTCGCGAGATTCGAGCGCACCGAGCAGCAGTAGTTCGTCTGGTAGGCGAGGGGGCTGAAGGCGAAGATCGTGGCCGCCATCAGCGCCGCCACCGGGCGCAGGCCGATCACCCGTGCCAGCGCGTAGGTGGCGAACCCGGCGACGATCAATTCGATGGCGACGAAGATTTTGAAGGCGGTCAGCGCGTTGAACAACGCGAAGGGGATCATGACCGCGATCATCATCCACCCCGATTGCGGATCGGCCGCGAAGGGGGTGCCGCTGAACTGGTAGGGATTCCAGGCGGGGATCTGAAAATCGCGCAGGCGCTCGCCCGTCAGGCGATACCAGGGGAGGTAGGCGGTGAGCACGTCGTGCCGCGATAACCAGCCATCCCAGATCGCGCGATTTGCGATAACGAGCCCGAGCATTACCGTCAGGACGGCCAGCGCAAACCAATCCCCGCGCGTGAGACGAGGTTGCCGCTCGGCAGCGATCGAACTGGTGTCGTGCACGTGCAACGGCAGACCCCGATCAACTCTCAGGCGGAATACTCCGCATGCCGATCATAACGCGCGACGGCCGCGAAGCATTACCGCAATGTGTGATTCAGACACCGTCGTATGAGCATCATGCCTGTGCTCGATAGGGCGAACGTTCACTCGGCAATTGTCCGGACACTTCGCGAGATTTTCGCAGTACTGGTACGGATGGATACACGAGCAGTCCCCCTTCGTATATCGTTCTACACTCACGGGCGGCGCATCATTATCAGGATGGACGTTGTGCGACTCTTGGTTACATCTCCGCTCGGCGTGGCGCTGGGGACCTCGCGGTGAAGCGGCATTGGTCATTTCGCACCCGATTTGTCCTCACCGCGACACTTTGCATGCTGCCCCTCCTCGGGGTGCTTCTCTATGTCATGCAGCAGAGTCTCGATGACAGCCGTGAGCGCACGATTCAAAACGAAGTCACGATTGGTAATGTGATCGCAAAGGGGGTCGCGCAAACCCTCGACGATAACGTTGCGGTGCTGACCGATATCGCCACGATCGATTTCGTCCGCGCGATGAAAGCAGAGGAGTCGACCACCGCACTGGCGCAGTACAAGCGGGCGCGGCCATCGCTCTACGGCATGATCCTGGTCAACCCCGAGCACAAGGTCATCGCGACCGCGGGCGGTGTTGATTCCGAGGCGATCGTCCCGTTGCTCGACAACGAGATTAACGCGGTTTTCACCGTCGGCGAAACCGTTGTTTCCGGGCGTCTGGATCTGCAGCTCACTGATAAGGACGCCGGAGCGGTCGGTTTGATCGTGCCGGTGCTCGCCGATCCTGTGGCGGGGGAGGCGAGCAAACCGGTCGGTGCTGTGATCGGGTTGCTCAACGTTTCCCGCCTCGGCAACACCCTCGTTCCCGCCTTCGATTTTGCCGGCAGCGATACGATCGCGGCGGTGGTCGATAACGGTCAGATTGTGGTGCGCCAGGCGAATACCGAAACCGCCGATAGCACGGTAGTCGACGATCTCAGCGAGCCACTGGCCGCGTTTGCCGCCGGGCGGCGCGGGAATCTCAATTACACCGATTCCACCGGTATGGACCGAGTGGCGGTATTCGCCCCGGTCGAATTTGCCAGCGCCGATTGGTCGGTGCTCGTTTCGAACGCCGCGCCGACGGTGAGCGGGCAGAGTCGCGATTTCGTCGTGCGCTCGTTGATCGCGCTCGGAGTGGCGGTATTACTCACCCTCGGGTTGGCGCTGCTCCTCGGCGAGCTGGCGTCGCGGCCAGTGCGCCGCCTCACCACCCAGGCGGCCGCTATTGCCCACGGCGACTATTCGCGCGGGGTGGAATCGGCCGGAACCGGGGAATTCGTCGATCTCAGCGAAGCGGTCTCCGAAATGGCGAATCGTCTCACCACCCAGGTGCGTGATCTCGATTCCGCTCGCATCGAGGTGGCCGCGCAGGCCGAGCGATTGCGCGATCTCCTGCGCCGCACCGTGCGGTTGCAGGAGGATGAGCGCCGCCGGATTGCCGGTGATATTCACGATGCCGTTTCGCCGTTGATCACCGGCGCGCTGTATCAAACCCGCGCTCTGCAGCTCGGCTCTCCGAGCAACTCGCTCGGTGCGCCGGTGGATGAGCAGGAGGATGAGAATCTCTCGGCGATCAACGATCTGCTCGAACGGGCGATGGACGAGCTTCACTCGGTGATCTTCGCGCTGCGCCCGCCCGATCTCGACGATCTCGGGGTGGAAGCGGCGATCGAGCGCTACGTCGACCAGATCAATCGCAACGGGTTGCCGAGCTCGTTTGAGGTAATCGGCGATCCGCGCCGGCTTTCGGCGGAGGCACGCCTGGCGATCTACCGCATCGTTCAGGAAGCGCTGCACAACGCGTTGCGTCACGCTCAGGCCGACGCGGCGGTGGTGCGGATGGAGTGGACTGACGATCTGCTGCGCGTCACGATCCGCGACAACGGTTCCGGGTTCGATCCCGATACCGCCACCAACGCGAATTCGCTCGGGTTGCTCAGCATGCGGGAGCGCGCCGCCTCGATCGGCGCGTCGTTGCTCATCGCCTCGCAACTGGGTAATGGCACGGTAGTGGTGATCGAGCGCCCGCACAGCCAAACGGTTAATCTTGACGGTACCGAGAACGAACCGGTTACGAATGGCGGGTTCAGCTCCTCGGTTCCGATAGGAGTACCCGGGCGGTGATTTCCGTTTTACTCGTTGACGATCATCCCGTGGTGGTGGAGGGCCTGCGCAAAGTGCTGGCCACCGCCGGTGATATCGATGTCACCGGTGAGGCGCACGATGCCGCCAATGCCATCGAGCAAGCGCGCCTGCTGAGTCCCGATGTGGTGCTGCTCGATTTGCGTATGCCCGGTGCCAGCGGCGTGCAGGCGGTGCGGCGGATGCGCGAGCAATCGGTGGATGCCGCGGTGATCATTCTCACCTCCTACGGCGATCAGGCGTATGTGCGTCAGGCGATGGAAGCAGGGGCTGATGGCTATCTGCTGAAAAGCACCCGCCCCGAGGACCTCATCGCCTCGATCCGCAGCGCGGCGCGCGGTCGCCGGGCGCTCAGCCCGGAACTGCTCGATGGCGTACTGGCCGATCTCACCGGGCTTGCCCGCGAGCAAACCCGGCGCGATGCCGATCTCAATGGCGAGGATTTGCAAATTCTCCGGCTCGCCTCGGAGGGACAGACGAACCGCGAGATCGGCGAATCGCTGAACAAAAGCGAAATCGCCATCAAAAAGCGCCTGCAGATCATCTACAACAAACTCAATGTCGTCGATCGCGCCCACGCGGTTGCGGAATCGATTCGGCGTGGGTTGATCTGACGCGCGAGGGGTCGGTTGCCGGTTGCTCTCTTGCGAGTTTAAGGGCAGCCTGGCTTGTTACGCTGTCGCTAGGTAGCACGTACTGGCGGCTGGCAGCGTGTGCCTAAAAGCCAGCGATCTTCGTTTCCAATCCGTACCAAACGAACCCGAAATCGTATCCGAATCGACCCTGGCGAAAAATTATCCGCACGATATGGTTAAACCATGCTCGGGACACCGGGTGGGGCCACCAGCCAGGCGCCCCCGGAACAAGGCCCCGAAGCCGCAACCCCCCTCGCCGCCGCGATGCCAGCCACATCGCCAGGCGATCTCCCCCGGGTCATCCGGGTCCGGCCGTACGAGCCAGCCACTCGTGCGGCCGAAGCCTTTAACGCGGATCGCAACGCTCATTTCCGCGTAGAACCCCCTCGACGCCGCTGCCGCCTGCCGTCATCATGGATGATGTTGTTCGCCTGTTCCGCTACGAGGGAGCGCCCGCGTGAATTCCTCAATCCCGCTTCGTCGTTCACTGCCTCGCCGGTCGGTGGTGCTCGCTCCTGTAGCGGCGTTGCTCGGCGCTCCCCTGCGCGGTCTGGCGCAGGATGCCACTCCGCCTGCCGAGCGTTCCGCCATCGACGTTGTGGCGGCGGTGACCCCGGCGGTGGTGACGGTGATCAACGAGGTGATCTACGAGCAGGGTGGGGGCGAAACCTCCGCTCAACCGGCCGGGGCCGGCACCGGGTTCATCATCGACACCGAGGGGCACATCGTCACCAATCAGCACGTTATCGCGGGGGGAGATGCCTTTCGCGTGATCTTCGCTGATGGTGAGGAGCGAGACGCTACGGTTATCGGTGCTGACAAGGTGAGCGATCTCGCCGTGGTCAAGGTTGACGGGGCAGTGCCCGCCACGGTGGGCTTCGGCGATTCCGATCTGCTGAAACCGGGGCAAACCGTGCTGGCGATCGGTTCCCCGCTGCGCACCTACACCAATACCGTTACCGAGGGGATTGTTAGCGCGATCGGGCGCGATGTGAGCGGGGTCAATTATTCAAACCTGATCCAGCACGATGCCGCGATCAACCCTGGCAATTCCGGCGGACCGCTTTTCAACCTCCGCGGCGAAGTGGTGGGAGTGAACACGCTCGGTATTCCCGAAACGCAGAGCGGCGAACCGGTGCAGGGGATCTTTTTCGCCATTCCCTCAAACGCGGTGGCGCAGATCGCGCAAACTCTCATCGCCGATGGCCGGGTTGTTTACCCCTTTGTCGGGGTCAGCTACTCGCCGGTGATGATCACGATGAGCGATGGCAGCACCTCGTACGGCGTCTACGTGAGCGAGGTTGTGCCGGGTGGACCTGCCGATCAGGCCGGAATTCAGACTGACGATGTGATCGTGGCGATCGCGGGTGATCCGATTACCCAGACCGATTCCTTCTCAGAGATTCTGTTCCGCCACCAGCCGGGCGAAACGGTGGAGCTGACCTTCATTCGCGACAACCGCGAGCAGACAGCGGACATCACCCTCACCGAGCGTCCCGAGAACCCCTAATTCGCCAGCGAATACCCAGATGATCCAGCGATCGTATCCGTTCGGATACATTTCGCCGGTTTGACTGGGCTAGGCTAGGAAGAGCGTCAACTCGACACATTATCCGCATACGAACGCGGAGTTATGGCGAGTTCGGCCTGGGGCAATCGCTAATTGGCGCGATGGTGCCACGCATGATGCGCGCCAAGAGCTGGAAGGAACCGTTGGCGACACGCGCAGGAGAAGAATGGTGTGATTGATCTACTCCATCCGGTAACGATCGGTGTCGCGGTGGCCTGTGTGCCGGTGGCGACCGTTGCCGTGAGCGGAGCGATCGATCTGCTCAGCCATCGACACGCCCCGGCGCGCGCCAATGCTTCGGCGCCCGTTCCCTCGCCGCGAACCGGCGTCTCCCTCGAACGTGAGCCGCAACCGGCCCCCACCGCCGGTCCTGGGCATTGATTTCCGCGTAGATTGAGCTAGATCAACCAGGCGGCGAATCCGCCGGCGATCGCTACCGCTGCTACCGCCATCGAAATCGCCCACGGGCGCGTGAAGCGCGTATTGGCAGAGCGGTGTGCACCGATCAATTGCGCCGGGCAATAGCCGATTTCCAACCCCTGTTCGGTTTCGACTTCGAGCTCAGCGACTCCGGCATTGACCGCGATCAGCCGGTAGCGCATACCTGGCCCTAGGATCGCGCCATGACTGGCAACATCGAATACCGGTGTGCGCGAAAGCAGCAATGGCTGGGCATTCGCACTGCGCTGCTGCCAGCGCACCGGAGTGGCGCTGGAAAAGAATGTTGCGGCGCCGGTCATGCTTCCCCCTCTCATTTAGCGTGAAGGCAACGCAACTCCGGGCTGTTTTCACAATGGTCCCGGTCCTATTGACCATGGCACGAACGCAGTGGCGGGGACAATCCCCCGAAGCGAATGGCCACCCTGTCTGCTCGGGGAAACAAGAACGGCCTGCCCCGATGGTGTGAGAGGAAGTAACCGAGGGTTGCTCGATACCCGATCTCTTTAAGAGTCGGGCTCTTCCGGGACGCGAACATCCCGTTCACCAACAGCCCGCCCCCGGGCTAACGCCCACCCCTCTCCCGCTCCGGGAGAGGGGACGGACTCGGCTCTCGTGGGGCTGCGAGCTACGACGTAATGACCTCGTGTGTTTCGGCGAAACGCGCTAGCGCGTCGGTGTCGATCTCGATGCCCAAGCCGGGTGCGTCGGGGAGATCGATGCGGTTGGTGGAGTAGTACTGCTTCAGGTTGCCGATATCGTGCGAGATCATATTGGGGCCGCCCATTTCGATGGTGCGCACGTTTGCGAGCGCCATCGCCAGGTGCAGACCCGCCGCGGAGGCGATCGAGCTCTCGACCATCGTGCCGACCTGGGCGCGAATGCCCGCAGTTTCGGCGATGGCGTTCAGGTGCAGCGCCCGTTGCAGGCCGCCAGTTTTCATCAGCTTGATATTGACGAGATCGGCTGCACGCGCGGTGACGATGCGCAGCATTTCCCGGGGGCCGTGCACCGCCTCATCGGCCATGATGATCGCGCCGGTTTGCCGTCGCACCTCAGCCAGGCCATCGATGTCCCACAGCGCAACCGGTTGCTCGTAGTAATCGGGCGCAGCCGCGATCGAGGCGCGGATGGCGGCGATGGCGATTCCCGGGGTTTGCCAGCCCTGGTTGATATCGATTTTGAGCCCGATTTCCGGGCCGATCGCGGCACGCACCGCAGCGATGCGCTCGGCATCGCGCCGGTATCGTTCGCCTTCGCCGACTTTCAATTTGATCGTGGTGAATCCGGCTTCGACATGACGCACGGCATCGCTCGCCATTTCGGCCGGGGTTTTCATGCTCACGACCCGGGAGATTTCGAGGTGCGGTTTGCTGCGCCCGCCTAGGAGTGCCCAGAGTGGGAGCCCTGACGCGCGCCCGATGAGATCGTGCAGGGCGATGTCGATGGCCGCTTTTGCTGATGGCGCTTGATCCACGCGGGCATCGAGCGCCATCAGGATCGCTTCGCGGTCGCGCGCATCCCGGCCCGGCAATGCCGGGAGGAGATCGCGGCGCAGCGTTTCATAGACCCCGCCGTAGGTTTCGCCGGTGACATTGGGATCGGGAGTCGCTTCGCCCCAACCCTCCAGACCATCGGTGGTGCGCAGGCGCACGATGATGGTCGCAACGTCGGGGTAGGTGGCGTAGGAGATGATGAACGGTTCGTGGAGCGGCAGCCGCACCGCCCAGAGATCGACCTGCTGAATCGTCAGCGGCGGCACACCGGTGATCATTCCGCTCACCTTTCCTTATATATGCGATTGCCGTCCAGTTCGATGATGTAACACCAGCGCCGGATCGGCGCCGGCTACCCCAGCTGCGACGAAGCCGTCGATCTCCCAGCCCTGGGCGAAGTGCGTTTCCAGGGCATCGCGAACCTGCAACCGCCAGCGCAGCGCTTCATCGCGCGACTCCGCCATCAGGCGATCGATATCATCGGGCAGCGCCACGAAGCGCGCGTCACCACGGTCCTGGGAGAAAATTTGCCCGGTCAGCAGCGCAACCACCCGTGGCTCGTGAACCGGCCAGACGAGGTGAACGCGATCGGTCGGCAGCCCGCCGTAGTGCGCCGCCGCGAACGCCTCGCCGTAGCGATTGCGCTCGTAGTGATGGCTGACCGCGCCGAGCTTGGCGAAATTGAGCCGGGCGTTGGCGGCGCGGAGCGGATCGACCGTCCACACCACCTCCTGGAAACCATCGCGCACGGCGATTGCCGCCTGCAGCCGCTTCATCGCTTCGCCGATACCAAACGACCGCGCGCTCTGCCGGACGCCCAGAAAATCGGAGACCAGCCGCGAACGCCCGTGTTTGAATCCGCCCCAGGCGAATCCGGCGGCGATCATCGGGCCGGGTGTGTCATCGACCAGCTCGTAGGCACCGAGCACGTGACCGCCGGTTTCGTGCACGACCACCAGTTCGTTGGCGGGAATGAGATCGTAATCGCTCGCGCTGAAGGCTTCGCGCTGGAGATCGTCGATCGGATCCAGCGCGTCGAGCTGGAATAGCTCGCGCAGCAGCAGGTCGCGCCCTCGCAGGTTAAGACGCCAGGCGTGTTCCGCTACGGGGCGAAAACCAAGCAATTCAGGCGTGAGTTGCGGCATCGCCGATCAGGATCCGCTCACCGGGCTGGCGACCGGCGAGCCCGTGGGGGTGGCGGAGGGTGGCAGAATCGTGATCGGCTCGTTGAACACGAAGGTATCGCTGCGGGTCGAGCCGAGCGCGATCGTTTCGATCTGGCAGGGCAATCCCGCGTCATCGAGCGCGACGATGGTGTCGTAGGCCTGGCCGGTCAGGGTGGTATCGGGAATGCGGTATGCCTGGCAGCTCCGGCCCTCGATCGTGCGCTCGCCGAGCGGCTCCACCACACGCGCACGCTCTTCCGGGGTGAGATTGCTGTACATCGGCGGTACCGGCGACATCAGCTGCAGGATCAGCTGATTCAAATTGGCGTCGATCGCGCCGTAGGTGGTGTCGATTTCCACCCAACCATCGCCGAACGGCTCGCCCACGGCTTCCGGCGGGATGTTCCAGAGCTCATATCCCAGCGCCCAGATTTGTCCCCGGATGGCGACAAGCTCGGAAATGTTCAAGCCACCGGCGCTGACCACGATGTGCTTATTGCCATCGCTATCGACCTCGGTCACGAGGATCGCTTCCACACCGGCCACGGGGCTGGCGGTGGGGGTGGCCGTCGTTTCGGAGGTGCGGGTGGTTTGCCGCATGCTGGTCACCTTCGGCCAGGCGGCGGCGATGCGATCGGCGAGCATGCCGACGGTGGTTTCACCGGGGCGGGGCGACGCGATCGGCATTTGCGTGGTTTGCGTCGGCAGGATCGTGGGAGTGGGGGTTGCTTTGTCCCCACCGCCACCGCAGGCGGTCAGCACCAGCACCGCCGTGGTCGCCACCGAAAGCAGCGCCGCGAACCGTTTTATCCGAGGGTTGGAGGGTAGGGTCATCGCCATCATTTGGGTAGCCTACCATGCCGATTCGGTCTCACATTGGGCGCGAACGCACGTTCCATTAAGCGAGTGGGCAGACGCATGCCGGAGCCGGGAAAAAGCCGGTCACTCACCCCGTTTTCACCCTCATCTCGCGGCGCAGTGTGGCGCCGGCACGGCCAGGGGAGTTCCTGACATGAACATTCCATTCGGGCGTCGTCGCCTGATCGTTTCCGTGATCTCAGCGCCGGTGGCTGATGGCGCCGGAGCCGGGGGCAATGCCCTCACCGCGGCGGAGTCTGACCTCGAATTTGCGCGCTATTCGGCTCGCCGCCAGGCGACGCTGGAGCGGGCGAGCTGGGATATCTACAGCGTGATGCTGCAGAACCCACGCATTCATTGATGCAGGTCGCAAAAAAGCGGTCGTTCTATGAACGATTGGGACTTTTGGGTGCATAAATTTGCTCCCCAAAGGGTCCCGGCGCCGCTGGGGCGGCGCGAAAGGATAGTGAAATGGACGCGATGGTGTTATTGGTTGGCTTGATTGCCATAATCATCATTGACGTTGCCGCCTACTTCTGGGGTGCCGACAGCCGCGATCACTAGAAAAGCCTCGGGGATTGCGGATATTTCTTGGAGATGCCCCGAAGGTCCTTCCCGAAGCGCATGGACCAGGTCTATTTAACGCCTAGGGGTATTGTCCTGGGGCAATTGCGCTGCTACGATGCGTGATGAAGCGGGATAGTCTGCCCACTGTGGCATTCGCGTGACATCGTTGGCTCCCGCGCCAGCGATGCCCCGCGAGGGTCTCAGCGTACAGATGAATAACGCTGCGGGTTTTTCGATTCACCATTCGCTAGGCGGAGGGGCCGCCTGAGTGGGAGGGGATCCAGGATGCAGGGTACGACGCGCCAGCGGGCGTTGCGTGTCTTTGGTGTCGCTGCTGTCACGCTCGGCATGATCAGCTACGCACCAAATGTCAACGCGGCTGGTGGGGCCAGTGGCCCCAGTCTCGGTTCAAAGTTCCAGGACACATCGAGCACCAGTACCGGCGCTGATGGCGGCGACGCCACCAGTGGCGGCGCTACCGGCGGTGCCGGTGGTGATGGGGCAGCTGGCGGTGACGGCGCGTCCGGCACCGGCGGTGATGCGACAAGCAACGGCGGCGATGCCACCGGCGGCGACGCCAACGGTGGTATTGCCATTGGTGGCGACGGGGGCGATGCCTCCGGCGATACCACCGGTGGCGACACGGTCGGCGGCTCGGTCACGGGCGGGTCGGCGACGAGTGGGGCCGCTCAGGGCGGTAATGCCGCAGCTGGCGGTAACGCGACCGGCGGTGTGGGCCAGGGCGGCAGCGCCACTGGCACGGTGACCGGCGGGACCGCGACCGGTGGCACAGCCACCGGCGCGAACATCATCGGCGGCACAGTTTCGGCCGTCGGTAACGCCGCCACCGGACAGGGTGGCGCCGGTGGTGTCGGTGGCGCGGGCGCAGGTGGCGCCGGCGGCGCGGGCACGACCGGTGGTTTCAATGTCAGCGCATCGGCGGGTGACGTGACGATCGGCGCGATTGCCGGCGGCACGGTCACTGCTTCGGTCGTTGGCGGCACCAACATCGGTGGCAACGGCACTGGCGGCAACGCCACTGGCGGTACCTCCACCGGCGGGAATGCGGTCAGCGGCGCGGCCACGGCCGGCAGCGCGGTTGGTGGCGACACCACCGGCGGCGCGACGGTTGGTGGCGGCAACATTGCTGGGGCCGGTGGATCGGCGACGGCGGGTGCGGCCAACGGCGGCAGCGCGGTTGGTGGATCCGGCGGTGCGGCGACCGGTGGCAGCTCGATCGGTGGATCGGGTGGCGCTGGTGGTAATGGCGGTAACGGCGGCAGCGCGGTCACTGGCTCGGCCAGCGGCGGCGATGGCGGCTCCGCGAAGACCACTTCTGTTAATACGGGTGATTCCCTCGTCGTCGAAGCGGTCGCCAATGGCGGCGCGGCTGGCGTGGGCACCTCCGGTATCGCCGTTGGCGGTAACGGTGGTGAAGGCGGCGCTGGCGCGGATGGCGCGGTTGGCACCGGCGGCAACGCAGTCTCCAACGGCGGCACGGCGACAGCGGGCAACGGCACCGGTGGCAATGCGACCGGCGGCCTCGGCGCAAGCGTGAGTGGCGACACCACGGGCGGCAACACCAACGGTGGCGCGACCACCGCGGGTGATGCGACCTCCGGTGTGGCGACTGCCGGCGACGGCGGCCCGATCGGCGCGTCTCAGGGCGGCGCTGGTATCGGCGGCAACGCCAGCGGCACCATTTCGGGCGGCACCCTCACTGGCGGCAACGCCACAGGTGGCACCAAGACGGTCGGTAACGCCAGCTCGACGGCGTCCGCTGCCAACGGAACCGGTGGTAACGGTGGCGCTGGCGCGGTTGGCGCGGGTGGCGCGGGTGGCGCTGGTAGCTCGGGTGCGGTTTCCGCAACCGGCAACACCTCCGGCAACATCAATGCCGGTGCGGTGACTGGCGGCTCCGTCACGCTCAACGCTCAGGATTCGTCCAATAACGGCGGTAGCGCCGTTGGTGGCAACAGCACCTCCGGCAATTCGACCGGCGGCAATGCGACAACCGGCGCGGCGACCGGCGGCAGCGCGGCTGGTGGTGACACCACCGGTGGCGCGACCAGCGGTGGCGGAAACGTCAGCGGTGATGGCGGCAACGCCACCGGCGGCGCGGGTACGGGCGGCAACGCCTCGGGCGGCGACGGCGGATCGGCCGCGGCCGGTGACGGCAATGGCGGCGATGGTGGAGCCGGCGGTGACGGTGGCAACGGCGGAAACGCCGCCTCCGGATCGGCTGACGGTGGCGATGGCGGCAACGCCAATGCTTCCGCGGGCGCCTACTCCGCGATCGATCCGATTGCAACCTCGAACGGCGGCGCGGGTGGTACCGCGATCTCCGGCACGGCGGTCGGCACCGATGGTGGCGTCGGCGGCGCCGGTGGTCAGTCGGGCACCGGCACCGGTGGCGACGCGACCTCCAATGGCGGTATTGGCACGGGTGCTGATGGCATCGGTGGCAACGCGGCCGGCGGCGATGGCGGCACCGCTTCGGGCGACACCACGGGTGGCCTGACCACTGGTGGCTCGACCGATGCCGGCAACGGCACCTCGGGCGCGGCGAATGGCGCTGATGGCGGCGCGAGCGGCGCGGCAACTGGTGGTACGGCCACCGGTGGCGCGGCGACGAGCACCAGCAATGCCCCGACCCTTACCGGCGGAGCCGGCGTGGGTGCGAACCAGACCAGCGGCTCGGTCACCGCAACGGCGACCGGCTCGGTGGCGACTGGCGGCGCCGGTGGCGCGGGCATCTTCGGCGCCGGCGGCGCCGGCGGCAGCGCTACCAGCGGCCCGACCAATGTCAACAACAACCTCGGTGGTAACTCCAGCATCGGTTCGGTCAACGGCGGCGATGCCGCGTTGGCGGTCGGTGGCGGCACCAACACGGGCGGTAGCTCCAGTGGCGGTAGCGCGATCGGCGGCAATTCGACGGGTGGTTCCGCGGTTTCCGGTGCAGCCAGCGGTGGCAGCGCGGCTGGTGGGGCGACCACCGGCGGTGCGACCAGCGGCGGCGGCAACGTCGCCGGTGACGGTGGCGCTGCGTCCGGCGGTGCGGGTACCGGGGGCGATGGCAACGGCGGCGACGGCGGTGCTGCGTCCGGTGGTAACGGCAACGGCGGTAACGGTGGCAACGGTGGCGATGCCGGTAACGGCGGCTCCGCGGTTTCCGGTAACGCTGCGGGCGGCCACGGCGGCAACGCCAACTCGGTTGCTGAAGTCCAGGGCCAAGGCCCCGAATCCTTCGCGACGGCCAATGGCGGCGCGGGTGGCTCGGCGAGCAGCGGCTCGGCGATCGGCGGCGCGGCTTCTGATGGCGCGGCTGGCGGCAACGCAGGCAACGGCGTTGGCGGCAGCGGTACCTCGAACGGCGGCAACGGCGACGGCGCGCTCGGTACCGGCGGCGACGGCAATGGTGGAGTCGGTGGCGATGCCAGCGGCGACACGCTTGGCGGCGCGACCACAGGCGGCAACGCGGTGGCCGGTAACGGCATCAGCGGGATCGCGAATGCTGGTGTGGCTGGTCCTGGCGGTACCGCCACGGGCGGAGCCGGCACCGGTGGTGCTGCGACCAACGTCCTCAACATCGGTGCGGTCACCGGATCTGCGGCGAATGCCGGTACGGTCAATGGTGGCAACCTCACGGTGACTGGTAACGGCGCGGCTGTTGTCGGTGGCAACGGTGGTGCTGGTGGCGCGGGTGCCGGTGGCGCGGGCGGCAACGCCTCCAACGGCGGCGTGAATGTCAACAACAACGCCGGCACGAACGTTTCGGTCGGTAATGTCAACGGCGGTAACGCCAGCTCGACCGTCAATGCTGGTGACACCACCGGCGGCAACGGCAACGGTGGCTCGGCCACGGCGGGTAACGCCGTCAGTGGCAGCGCGACCAGCGGCTCGGCGGCCGGTCTCGATGCGGGTACCGGTTCGACCACGGGTGGCGCGACCACCGGCGGCGGCAACGCCGCGGGTAACGGCGGCGCCGGTAACGGTGGCGATGGTCTCGCTGGCTCCGGCACTGGCGGCAACGGTGTTGCGGCCGATGGCGGCGATGGCAACGGTGGTAACGGTGGCAATGGCGGGAACGGTGGCGACGCCGGGAACGCGCAGAGCGGCAACACCATCGGCGGTCACGGTGGCCAGGCGAATGCTCGCGCCCTCGGCGCGGCTCCGGCGACCGGTGGCGATCCGACTGCGAATGCAACGGGTGGTGCGGCTGGTACCGCAACCTCCGGCGCGGCGACCGGCGGCAACGCTGGTGAGGCGGCGGTCGGCGGCGATGCCGGCAACGGCACCGGCGGCAACGCCAGCGGCATCGGTGGCGACGGTCTCGGTGGTGAAGCGACTGGTGGCGCCGGTAACGGTGGCGACGGTGGCGATGCCAGCGGCCTGACCACGGGTGGCGACACCAACGGTGGCAATGCGATCTCGGGTGAAGCTCCGACGACCAGCGGTCAGGCGACGGGCGGTAACGCCGCCGGCGGCGGCATCGCGACCGGCGGTGTGGGCAATGGTGGCGCTGCTACCAGCACCACGACGGCCGGCGCGGTCACGGGTGGCACGACCACCCCGGGCACGATCACGGTTCCGGTGACGACCGTCACGGGTGCCGCGAACTCCGCCACGGCCGGTAACGGTGGTGTCGGTGGTCTCGGAGCGGGTGGACGCGGTGGTGACGCCAATGGCGGCATCGGCGGCGCGAACTCGGCAAGCAACAACAACGGTGGCAGCATCGCGCTCGGCGATCTCAGCGGCGGCGATGCGACCAGCACGGTGAACGGCGGTAACGCTGCCGGTGGCAATGGCACTGGTGGCAGCACCAGCGCCGGAAACTCGATCGCCGGCAATGCGACCAGCGGCAACGCTGATGGCGGCTCGATCGTCAGCGGCAACACCAGCGGTGGCGCGACCACCGGCGGTGGCAACATCGGCGGCAACGGCGGTGCGGCGACTGCGGGTGATGCGGCGGCCGGCTCCGGTACGGGTGGCGACGGCGCTGATGCGTCCGGCGGCGCTGGTAACGGTGGCAACGGCGGCAATGGTGGCAACGCGGGTGACGGTGGCAACGCCTCCACCGGCAACGCGACCAGCGGCGACGGCGGCGACGCCGATGCCCTCGCGGTTTCGACGAGCAACACGGCGATCGCGACAGCTGATGCCACGAGCGGCAAGGGTGGCAATGCCACCAGCGGCTGGGCAGTCGGCGGCGACGGCGGTAACGGTGGCGCGAGCGGCACCGGCGCTGATGGCACGGGTGGCGATGGCACCGGCGACGGTGGCGACGGCACTGCGGGCGCGGCGACCACTGCTGACGCGGCGGGCGGCCTCGGCGGCACGGCAACCGGTGACGCCACCGGCGGCACGACCACCGGCGGCGATGCCTCGACTGGCACGACCTCCAGCGGTCCGGCGACCGGCGGTAACGCTGCGGTTGGCGGAACGGGTACTGGCGCAGCTGGTAACGGCGGCCCCGGCACCTCCACTACGGTTGGTCAGGCGACGCAGGGCGGCCCGGCCGTCGGCGGAGCCACCACTGGCTCGACCGTCACGGTTACGGTTCCGGGTAACGCCGCGAACGGTGCTAACGGTGGAGCGGGTGCCCTCGGGCAGGGTGGCGCTGGTGGCGCGGGTAATGCCAATGCCAACACTGGCAACGGCTCGACCGGCTCCAACATCGTCGCAGGCAACATCGAAGGTGGCGACGTCAACAACTCGACGACCGGCGCCAACGACACCGGCGGCAACGCTATCGGTGGCAGCGCGGACGGCGGCGACTCGCTCGCTGGCAGCTCGACCTCTGGTAACGCGAACGGCGGCATCATCGTCAGCGGCAACACCGCGGGCGGGGCGACCACCGGCGGCGGCAACACGGCCGGCAACGGCGGCGATGCCACCGGCGGCGGGGCGACCACCGGCGATACGACCGGCGGCAGCGGCGGTACGGCCGATGGCGGCAACGGCACTGGCGGTAACGGCAACAACGGCGGCAACGCGGGCAACGGTGGCAACGCCGCCAGTGGCAGCGTGATCGGCGGCAACGGGGGCGACTCGATCGCCGCGACCTACGTGATCGTCGATGGCACGACGGTGCCGCAGTTCAACCTCAGCGGCTGGGCCGATGATGACGGCTTCACCGGTGAGGGCGATCACGCCACCGGCAACGACCCGGATGAAATCATCCAGGTGCCGGGTGTGGGTGGCTCGATCGGCAACGGTGGGAATGGCGGCAACGGCGGCGGCACTGGCAACGGTGGCGGCGGCGGAGCGAGTGCCAATGCCAAGGAGATCGCCTCGGTGAAAGCCCTGCCGGCGACCGGCTCCGGGATCGGCCAGAGCGATCAGAGCGAGAACCTGCTGATGGCGGGTGGCCTGCTGGCCCTGATGGGCGCGGCGATGGCCACGCTCCGCCGCAAGTTCCGCTAACCAATCTCGATAATCCTGGCGGGAGAGGCCCCTTCTAACTCGCCAGAGACCTAAACCAAACAGCGGCCGGGAGCAATCCCGGCCGCTGTTGGCGTTTTTGGGGGATTGCAACCAGGCGTGAGGATCGACGCTCAGGGAGGCACCGGGCCTGAGGGCCGGTGCTCAGGCAAGGGTGACCCCTCCGGGGGCAACGATTTGCGGCGTCTGTGGAGGGTGCGGTTGGCGACGGGATGGTAGGGCGAGCCCTACCGCTACAGAGCGATTGGCGATGCGGACTCTGTGTCTCCACAATCCTCGGCGAGGTTGGGCTTGCCTGAACGGCCTCCTCATCGCGTCAGCCGTGGTTACCTCAACCCATTTGGGGCACAGTGTTGGATTTATCGGGGATGGGGACTTGCCGGATGTCCGGGATTGAGTTCCCGGACATCCGGCTGAGACAATTGGAAAATTGCTGCAGACCCGCTACGGTGTCAGGCGGGTGAGATCGCGTGGAAAGAGCGCAGCCAGGCGGATGTTATCGAGGTCGGCGATGCGGGCAACAAAGCGCTCCAATCCGATGGCGAACCCGCCGTGCGGCGGCATGCCATGCCGGAATGCTTCCAGGTATCCCGCCAGCGGTTCGCTTGCCAAGCCCCGCGCCGCCAATGCCGCCAGGTAATCGTCGTACCGGTGTAGGCGCTGGCCGCCGGTCACCAGCTCGAGCCCGCGGAAAATCAGGTCGAAGCCATTCGTGTAGTCGGGTCGCTCCGGATCGGGATGCGTATAGAACGGACGCTTCGCGGCGGGAAATCCCTCCACAAAAAGCACATCGCTGTTGAACCAGCGCTTTGCCCACGTTCCCAGAATCCGCTCGTGTGCTGGAGCCAGGTCTGGCTCGCCCGTAACATCCTCTCCCAGTTCGCGGGATACCATCTCCAGTGCGTCGGTGAAGTGGATCGATGGGAATTGGGGTGGTACCTGCGGAAGCTCGATACCGGCTCCCGCCAATTCCGCGCGAAGCCCGCAGGGGATCGCCGCCAGCATGCCGTGGATCACCTGCTCCAGCAGCGCCATCACATCACGATGATCGTGAATAAACCCGAACTCGACATCGAGCGAGGTGTATTCGTTCAGGTGACGGGCAGTATCGTGCGGTTCAGCGCGAAAAACGGGACCGATTTCGAAGACCCGCTCAAACACGCCGACCATCATCTGTTTGTACAGCTGGGGGCTTTGCGCCAGATAGGCGCGCTGCCCGAAGTACTCGATCGGGAAGACGTTCGCGCCGCTTTCGGTGGCCGCCGCGACGATTTTCGGGGTGTGAACTTCGGTGAAGCCGCGCTCGATCAGCGTCTCGCGAAAGCCGGTGGTCAGCGCCGCCTGGAGCGCGAAGAGCTGGCGTGTACGGGGATGACGCAGGGCGATCGCGGCGTGGTCGAGCCGGGTTGGCAGTTGCGCGGGCAATTCCGGCCGAAAGAGATCGAATGGCGGGGGGCTTGCCGCCTCGCTAATGATCTCCACCACCGGATCGTGGATCTCGATCCCACCCGGCGCCTGGGCTTCCGCGATTACGGTGCCTGTCACACTCAGCACCGATTCCAGTGGCAGGGCGGCGATGCGGGCGGCCTGCTCGCGATCCTCGACCACGATCTGGATCACCCCGCGGGCATCACGCAGCAGCAAAAAACTGACCTGTCGCTGGTGGCGAAAGCGGTGTAGCCAGCCAGCAACCGTAACCCGCTGCCCGGCGTGGGCGGCGAGCGCAGAACTCCAAACGCGTTCCATGACGCACCTCGGAAAACAACATGCCCCCTCGTCTTGCGGACGAGGGGGCCCCGTGGTGCCACCGCAATTTGCTGCGCCGGGTGGCGCAGCCTTGTTCCAGACCCGGTAACGGGGGCGAGCCGTCGCGATTTTCCGCGCGGGGATACCGCGAGGTTGATTCGCGCACTCGGGAGGGTCTTCACTCGAAGTTGGAGATCGCCGTTCCACCAATCGGCGAATCGCTGTGGGCTCCAGGGACTCCGGGCTACTCGGCTCCGTCGTCGATGTGCCAAAGAGCGTAGCAGACGATGGCCGTTTCGGCGAGTGAGGGCCTGGGTTAAGAATGCAACGCACTCATCCCGGGGATGCTTCCCCGGGATTGGGCCGTGAAGCGCTGCGGAGACAGTTGCTATCCCTGCTTGAGGATTGCGTCGATAGCGGCGCGCAGGGCTTCCAGGGTGGGGCGGGCCGCCGCGCGATCGCGGGCTTTTGCGGTTTGGATTCGGGCGAGTGTTCCGGCAAGCGCAGCTGCCTGATCGTCCAGGCGGCGATAGGCGCGCGCCGGTACGCGCTGTTCGGCGAGAAATGCGGTCAGTTCCGGGATGCGGGCGGCATCGCCGCCGGCTACCGCGGTCACCACTGCCAGTCCCGAATGGGCGCGCTCGCTGGCCGAGATCGCCGGTGGTTCCGCGATCGGCGCCGGGGTTTCCGTGAGTTCGCGACCCACAGCGGTCAGTCTCGCCGCCGCTTCCTGTTCGGTGGGCGGAGCGTCATCGCGGCGCAGCAATCGCGCCACCGCGAGCGCTTCCTCGGCGGAGAGGGCAGAGTCGATCATGGCATCGCGCAGCGCGAGCTGATAGACCGGCGCGAGATTCTGCAGCGCACGGCTCTGTTTTTCGCTGAGCCGCCCGGCACGGATATCGTCCTGCACCGGTTCCGGCAGTTTTTCGGTGCTCAGCAGCTGAAACAGACGAGAGCGTTTGATCCCGACCGCCGTGGCGACGTCATCCCAGGATGGATTGCCGAGTTGAGTTTTCAATGCGCGCAGCGCACCGGCGCGATCGACGGGATTGAGATCGTCGCGGACGATGTTTTCCATTAATTGCTGCAACAGGCGGCGCTCGGGCGGCACGTCGCGCACCAGCGCGGGGATCACGGCGAGCCCGGCGGCGCTGCTCGCCCGCCACCGCCGCTCACCGTGCAAAATCACGTAGCGATTGGTTTCGGTGTCGTACCGCACGACGATCGGCTGCAGCACGCCTTCGCGGCGGATGCTCTCCACCAGCTCTTCGAGCCGCGCGGCGTCGAGGGTGCGGCGCGGTTGATCGGGATCGGGATCGATCCGCTCGACCGGGATTTCTTTGGCGTCGGCGAGATCGGTGAGCCCGACCGCCTGCGGGCGGGTATCAACAAAGAGCGAGTCAACGCTGAAGCGTCGCCGTGCTTTGCCGCTCTCACCTTTGCGATCAGTCATTGCTGGCTCCCACGGTGTCACGCGGCGCAGCTGCGAGGGGATCGTTCGCTTCGATCCAGGCCGCTGCTTCACGATAGGCAACGGCCACGGGGGAGCGTGGCATGTATTTGAGCACACTGGTGCGCTCCGCGGCCGATTCCGCGCTTTTCACTGAGAGCGGGACTGCCGGCAGTAGCGCCAGGTGCGGAAATTGCTCCTCCAGCGTGGCGATCATATCGCTGGCCAGGCGGGAGGTGGCGTGCACCTTCGTCGGTAAAAAGCCGTGCACCACCAGGTGCGGGTTCAAGCGGCGAATCCGTTGCATGGTTTCGAACAACCGCCGTAGCACCATTAAGGAAAGCGGGTGTGGCTCGATCGGGATGATCAACTCCTGCGCGGCGACCAGGATGTTCACCGAAATGATATTCAACGCCGGGGGCGCATCGATCAGCACGTAATCGTAGGCGCTGAGATCGGCGCCGCGCAGGCGATCGTCCAGCTGGCGCTCCCGCTCCAGCACATTCACCAGTTCCAGCTCAGCGGCCGCCAGATCGGGGTGGCTCGGCACCAGCTCGAAGGGCAAATTCGTGGGCATGATGAGATCGGTCAATGCCAGCTCGTGCTCGAGCAGCAAATCGTAGACCGATGCTTCGAGCGCGGTGACATCGACCCCCACCGCCATGGTCAGGCTTGCCTGAGGATCGAGATCGATCGCCAGCACGCGCTTGCCGCGTTCCGCCAGAGCGTGGGCAACATTGAGCGTGCTCGTCGTTTTCGCGGTGCCGCCCTTCTGATTGAAGAACGCGATCACCCGAGGCATGACGATTCCTTCCGGAGAATTGCGTGAGGATGCATCTCGAAGCGATTCGAGGCAGTGATTGTCCTGCTTAATGAAGATACCGTGCTTCGTGAAGACGGTCCAATCTTGTCCGCAAAATGGCTGCGCGGCGTCGTGCGCGCTTCCCGGCCGGCTCTCCTGGATCAGGGGCCTCTCCGGTACTCATGAACCTGCCGTATTCCTCCGATCCTACCCCCTCTGCGACACACTTCCGGGTACTATTGATTTATGAAAAACCCCCGTACGGATGTGGCGTTTTCGGCGGCCTCCCTCTGAGGTCCTGGGTAAGTGTGGAATCCGCGCTGAACATATTGAACGCCCCCAAAGGTGTTGCTATGATCCCCTTGAATGAGGGGAAAATCGGGCCTGGGCTCGAGGGTTGAACGTGGCGTCGATGCGTGGTAGTTCCACGCCGTTCCATAAGCGACCCAAAAGAAAAACGAACGATTTCCCAGCATCACGTCACACGTTTTCACCAGTCGATCAGCTGAGGGGCTGCTGACTCGGAGGGGAATTCGATGCAGGGGACGTCACGGCAGCGGGCGCTGCGCGTTTTTGGCGTGGCCGCGGTCACGCTCGGCATGATCAGTTACTCACCGCAGGTGCAGGCTGCGGGGACCACCGCTCAACCGAATCTTGGTGCGAAATTCCAGGACACCAGCAGTGCCAGCAATGGCGCTGATGCCGGCGATGCCACCAGCGGTGGCGCGACCGGCGGTACCGGTGGGGACGGCGGCAATGCTGGTTCCGGCGCGACTGGAACCGGTGGCAGCGCAAATTCAGATGGTGGGGAAGCCACGGGCGGTAGTGCCGCCGGTGGCATCGCCATTGGTGGCGATGGCGGCGATGCCGAAGGGGACACCAGCGGCGGCAGCACGGTCGGTGGCTTTGCCTCCGGCAGCGCGGTTGCCAGCGGTGAGGCCACCGGCGGCAACGCCGCCGCGGGCGGCAACGCGACCGGCGGTGCGGCCACCGGCGGTGTGGCCGTCGGGATAACACAGGGCTTTCTCGGTGTTGGTGGGGCGGCCTCAGGCGGCAGCACCGTCGGCGGCAATGTGACGATCCGTGGCAACGCGGGCATCGCCACCGGTGGGACTGGTGGAGTCGGTGGCGCTGGTGCCGGTGGTGCGGGTGGCGCCGCAATGACCGGGGGCTTTAGCGCACAGGGTTCCGCCGCCGGTGATGCAACCATCGGGGCCGTCACAGGGGGATCGGTTCAAACATCGATCCTCGGCAACGTCAATACCGGCGGCTTCGCAAATGGCGGAAGCGCGGTCGGCGGAAACTCCACCGGCGGGAACGCCGTGACGGGATCGGCCACCGGCGGCAATGCCCTCGGCGGCAGCACCTCCGGCGGTGCCACGAGCGGTGGTGGAAACCAGGCCGGTGACGGCGGCGCAAGCGTGGCCGGCGCGGCCGCCGGCGGCGCCGCGATCGGCGGCAACGGCGGGGCCGCGGCCGGCGGCGATGGCATCGGTGGCGATGGCGGAGCCGGGGGCAGCGCGGGTGACGGCGGTAACGCCGAATCCGGCGCCGCCAGCGGTGGCAACGGCGGCGCGGCGAAAACGACTGCGGTCAACACCGGCGATTCGCTGGTGGTCACCGCCATCGCGACCGGCGGGATTGCCGGCGATGGTACATCCGGAATCGCAACCGCCGGCAACGGCGGCAGCGGCGGAACCGGTGCCAATGGCGCCACCGCAACCGGCGGCGCCGGGGTATCGAACGGCGGCACCGCGGATGGCGGCAGCACCCTGGGCGGTCTCGCCTTTGCTGGTGACGGTGGCGACGCTGCCGGTGACACCACCGGTGGTCGTACCCAGGGAGCAACCATCGAGATTGGAGTTGCCCGGTCCGGTTTCGCCGTGGGTGGCTCCGGTGGACCCATCGGCGCCGCCACCGGCGGCACCGCGGTGGGCGGATTCGGATCAAGTTCTAGCGTCGGCACGATCGCGGTTGGTGGCGCGGCCTCGAATACCTCGCGATTGATCGGCGGGGTCGATATCACGATCATGGCCGGAAACGCGACCGGCGGGAACGGCGGAGCCGGTGCACTCGGCGCCGGTGGCGCCGGCGGCGCCGCCAGCGTTGGGACGGCCACCGCGAACGCAAACAGCTCAGGCAATATCAGCGCCGGTACCGTCGCCAGCGGCAGTGCCACGGTGACGGTTGTGGCGACCAGCAACATCGGCGGAGATTCCTCCGCAGGCGATGCCAGCGCTGGACATTCCACCGGGGGGAATGGCAGCACGGGGAATGCCACAGGTGGAAGTGGAACCGGGGCGGCGACGTCGGGTGGCGCAACCTCCGGTGGCGGCAATATCGCCGGCGATGCCGGTGCGGCTACGGGCGGCGCCGGAACCGGCGGTGACGCCGCGGGCGGCAATGGCGGCTCGGCCACCGCGGGGAGCGCGCTCGGTGGCGATGGCGGGGCCGGCGGCAGCGCCGCGGACGGCGGCAACGCCTCCACCGGCGCGGCGGACGGCGGCGATGGCGGCAATGCCAACGCCTCGGCCGGCGCCTACAGTGCGATCGATCCCACGGCGACGGCTACGGGCGGCGCCGGTGGCACGGCGACCAGCGGGATCGCGCTTGGAACCGATGGTGGCAACGGCGGCAATGGCGGAGCCTCGGGCGCCGCAACCGGCGGCGATGCGACATCCAATGGTGGTGATGGTGACGGCGGTGGAGCAGTCGGCGGTGGTGCGATTACCACCGGCGGCGGCGACGCAACCGGTGAAACGACCGGCGGTTCGACGACGGGCGGTGCGCTGCAGGCCGGTATTGGGCTTTCTGGCAACGTGTTCGGTGCGACCGCCGGGATCGGTGGCGCGGCCACCGGCGGAAGCACGACCGGCGGGAACGCAATCTACGCCAGTCTGGTCAACCCGGTCAGCGGCGGTTTGGCCGTCGGCCACACCCAGGTAAGCGGCTCGTTGGTCGTCGGTAGCTCCGCATCGCTTGCGATCGGCGGAGCCGGCGGCGCGGGGGCCGCCGGGGCCGGCGGTGCCGGC
>JAESFN010000454.1_pt1 | contig 38456 bp, 38 predicted proteins | sample 9269411 | NCBI WGS metagenome assembly JAESFN01 (sample SAMN14505399, study PRJNA617100) | algae metagenome | isolation source: Iphinoe sp. HA4291-MV1 and co-occurring heterotrophs from trail next to... | place: USA: Maunawili Falls, Hawaii | collected 2009-07-25
ACGATCTCCAGCTCGGTGAGCACCTGGCCGTGCTCGTTCTCGGCGGCCAGCATGGCGCTGACCAGGTCGTCACCCGGGACGGCCCGGCGGGCGGCGATCAGCCCGCCGAAGTAGTGCAGCATCGCCGCCGTGGCCGCCCCACCGGCCTCGGCCGCCGCCGGGTCGCCCGGGGCGGACAGCGCCTCACCGAACCGCACGCCCAGCTCGCGGAACTGCTCCCGGTCGTCGGAGGGCACCCCGAGCAGGTCGCCGATCACCGCCATCGGCAGCCCGAAGGCGTAGTCCGCCACCAGGTCGAACTCCGGCTTGCGCAGGGCCGAGGCGAGCAGGGCCGAGGCGAGCCCGCGGATCGAAGGCGCCAGCGCCCGCACCCGGCGCGGGGTGAACGCCGCCGACATCACCGACCGCACCCGGGTGTGGTCAGGGGCGTCCAGGGCACCCAGCCAGGCCTCGAACACGTGCGCCACCGGGGCGAACGCCGGCGGGTGCGCGGCGGCCAGGCCGACCGAGGCCGGGTCGCTGCGCAGCCGGGGGTCGGCCAGGGCGGCCACGCAGTCGTCGTAGCGGAACAGGTACCAGCTGCCCGGCAGCCGGGGGTTGGCGGCCAGCCCCCAGTGCACCGGGTCCAGCTCGCGGTAGCGGTCGTAGAGCGGGTACGGGTCGACGGCCAGCTCCGCCCACGACGGGTCGAACCGGGCCAGCTCGACGGCCGTCATCGCCGCTTCCCGGGCTCGAACACCACCTCGACCGAGTCCATCCCGCTGATCGTCCCGTTCTGCCACACCGCCGGGGTGTCCGGGGCCAGCTCGAAGCGGGGGATCCGGCGCAGCAGCTCCTCGATGGCGATCCGGGTCTCCAGCCGGACCAGGTGCGCGCCCAGGCACTTGTGGATGCCGTGGCCCAGGGTCAGGTAGCGGTTGGGGGCGCGGCCGGGGATGAACACGTCCGGGTCGGTGAACTGCCGGGGGTCCCGGTTGACCGACGGCATGATCGCCACCAGCACGTCGTCGGCCTTCATGTCCACGCCGTGGATGTGCAGCGGCTCCTTGCAGACCCGGACGAAGGTGGCCGGCGGGTAGTAGCGGACGAACTCCTCGGCCGCGCCCGGGATCAGGTCCGGCGTGTCGATCAGCCGGCGACGCAGCTCGATGTCCCAGGCCAGCCGCCAGAACATGGTCGAGATCAGCTTCACCGTGGTGTCGATGCCGCCGAGCAGCAGCACCACGATGAAGTCGTAGAGCTCGGTGTCGGTCAGCTTCACGCCGTCCACCTCGGCGTCCAGGATCGACGAGAACACGTCGTCGCCGGGGTTGCGCCGCCGCTCGGCCAGCAGGTCGGTGAACCAGGTGTCCATGGTGGCCAGGATGCGGCCGGCCTCCTGTGGGTCGGACAGCGCCAGCCGGGCCATCGCGTCGGTCCACTCCCGGTACCGGTCGCCGTCCTCCGGCGGCAGCCCCAGGATGATCGCCATCATCCGGGACGGGATCTCGTTGGCCAGCGCCTTGACGATGTCCACCCGGCCGCTCTCGATGAACCCGTCGATCAGGTCGTTGGTGGTGTCCCGCAGGGTCTGGTCCAGTGCGGCGGCGGCCCGCCCGGAGAACGGCCCCTGCACCAGCCGGCGGTACTTGCGGTGGTCCGGCTCGTCGTAGGCGCCGAGCATCAGTGGCCGGGCGCCCGGCGAGGTGTACACCGGGTAGGTGGAGTACTTGTTGGAGAAGCGCTGGTGGTCGGACAGGATGTCGTTGGCCGCGTCGTAGCCGAACACCACCCAGAAGCCGCCGTACTTCTGGCTCCAGGCGATCTGCCGGTCCTCCCGCACGCCCCAGTCCCGGATCGCCTCGTAGGCGGCGTACGGGGTGCCGTCGTGGCCGATGGGCACGTCGTAATGGTCGAACTGCTCGATCGGGTTCACGTGGCGGGTCCTCTCGGGATCAGGCGCCGCTGACGGTCTTGCCGCCGTCGGCCAGCAGGGTGTGTCCGGTGATGTAGGAGGAGGCGGCCGAGCACAGCCAGTACGCGGTCTCGGCGATCTCCCGGGCCTCGCTCATCCGGCGCAGCGGGTTGCCGTCGATCAGCACCGCGCGCATCTCGGGGTTCGAGTCCAGGTACTCCAGCAGCATCGGGGTGCCGATCGCGCCGGGGCAGATCGAGTTGACCCGCACCCCCCGGTCGCCGTACTCGATGGCCGCCGTCTTGGTCAGCCCGTTCACCCCGTGCTTGGCCGCCACGTACGGGGACAGCCCCGGGTAGCCCCGGACCCCGGCGGTCGAGGAGATGTTGACGATCGACCCACCGCCCCGGGCGACCATGGCCGGGATCTGGTGCTTCATCCCGAAGAACACCCCGGTCAGGTCGACGTCGATCACCCGCCGCCAGTTCTCGGCCGGCTGCTCGGCCAGGGGGTGGGTGTCGCCGTCGATGCCGGCGTTGTTCACCGCGTGGTCCAGGCCGCCGTAGCTGTCCACCGCGTGCGCGACCAGCTCACGCATGTCGTCCTCGTCCGTCACGTCGGCCCGGACGAAGACCACCTCGCCGCCGGCGTCCCGGGCCAGCTTCTCGGTCTCCGCGCCGCCGTCGCTGTCGGTGTCCGAGGCGACCACCCGGAGGCCGCGCTCGGCGAACAGCAGGACCGTCGCCCGGCCGATCCCGCTGGCCGCCCCGGTGACGATCGCGACGCCGGCCATGCCGCCTCCTGGGGGTGCTGGGTGCCGGTGTCGATGGGGGCTGGACGCCGGTCGTGAACAAGACGTACTATGCGCATACATTGCATAATTGTCAAGGTATGGAGACGCGAGCATGAAGTTCGGTGCCATGTTCCTGCTGGCCAAGCCGGAGGGGCGGTCCGACGCCCAGGTCTACGCCGAGGCGCTGGAGCAGATCGAGCTGGCCGATCGGCTCGGGTTCGACTCGGTCTGGCTCGCCGAGCACCACTTCGTGGACTACGGGATCTGCCCGTCCACGCTGAGCCTGGCGGCGGCCGCCGCGCAGCGGACCAGCCGGATCCGGATCGGCACCGGGGTGCGCATCCTGGCCCTGGACCACCCGGTGCGGGTGGCCGAGGAGGCGGCCGTGGTGGACGTGCTCTCCGGCGGCCGGCTGGAGTTCGGCATCGGTGCGGGCTACCAGAAGGCCGAGTTCGCCGGGTACGGAGTGCCGTTCCACGAGCGGCGGGAGCGGCTGCGGGCGAACATCAAGACGATCGTGGAGATCTGGGAGGACCGCCCGGTCACCCCCAACCCGTACCACCCTGAGCTGCCCGATCAGCTCACCATCCACCCCCGGCCGATCCAGGACCCGTTCCCGCCGGTCTGGGTGGCCGCCTGGAGCCGCGACTCCATCGAGTGGGCCGCGCGCAACGGCTGGCCGTTCATGGTGTCGTTCATCGAGAACACCGAGCAGATCCGGGAGAACCTGGCCATCTACGAGGCCGCCCGGGCCGAGGCCGGCCAGCCGCCGCTGCGGGACGTCGCGGTGGCCCGCAACACCTACGTCGGCGCCGACGGTGAGGACGTCCGGGCGTCCTGCGAACCGGCCCTGGAGCACTTCCTCGACCAGCTGCGCAGCAAGGGGATCTTCTCCAAGGGCAAGCTGATCGCCCCGGAGGACGTCAACTACGACTACCTGCGCGACTCCGGGGCCTGGGTGCTGGACGACGAGGCGGCGGTGATCGAGCGGCTCAAGATGATGGAGTCGGAGATGGGGGTCAGCTACTACCTCGGGGTGTTCGCCTTCGGCAGCCTGCCGCACCAGAAGGTGCTGGGCTCCATGGAACGGTTCGCCGCCGCGGTCATGCCGGCGTTCCGATGACGCTCCCCGTCCCGGTCCCGGAGATCATCGACGCCTTCGTGCACCTGCAGCTGCCCGGCGAGGACGTGGTGCCGATCCCCCGGGCGGCGCTGCGCGACCCGGAGTCGCTGGCGGCCTGGCCGGGCACCGGGATGGTCGACCACCTGTTCTCCCGCGACCCCGAGCGGCGGGCCCGGGAGGAGGCCAGCCGCGACCTGAAGACCACGCTGGCCGAGCTGGACACGCACGGCATCGGCCGCGCCCTGGTGGTCGTCGCCCAGGACCCGTCCCGCGAGGTGCTCGAGCAGCTCGCCGCGCACGACGACCGGCTGTTCGTCGCGCTGCGCGCCGACCCGCACGAAGGGATGGCCGCCGTCCGCCGGATCGACGCGCTGGCCCGGGCGTACCCGATGATCCGGGCGGTGTCGCTGAGCCCGCACCAGATCTACCCGTTCGCCGCGCCGAACGCCAAGGAGTACTACCCGATCTACGCCAAGTGCGCCGAGCTGGGTCTTTCGGTGTACATCAACGTCGGCATGCCCGGGCCGAGGGTGCCGGCGTTCACCCAGGACCCGATGGCCCTGGACGAGGTGGCCTGGTTCTTCCCCGAGCTGCGGATCGTGATGCGGCACGGCGGCGAACCGTGGACCGACGTGTGCGTGCGGCTGCTGCTGCGCTGGCCGAACGTGTACTACGCGACCACCGCGTTCGCCCCGAAGTACTACCCCCGCGACGTGCTGGCCCTGCTCGACCGCCGCGCCCCGAACAAGGTCATCTGGGCCGGGTACTGGCCGATCCTGTCGTACGAGCGGCTGTTCGCCGAGCTGGCCGAGCTGCCCCTGTCGGCGGAGGCCTGGCCGCGGTTCCTGGCCGGCAACGCGATCGAGGCGTTCGGCCTGACGCCGTGAGTTCTATGCCTATAGATCGCAGAGAATGGAGATCTAGCCGATGAGTGCCGACCTGGAACGCCGGATCCGCCGGCTGGAGGACCGGGCCGCCCTGGAGGACCTGGTGATCCGGTACTTCGTCGCCGCCGATGACGACGACGAGCCCACCCTGGCCGCCACCTTCGCCCCGGACGCCGAGTTCTACGCCGGCGGGCACCTCTGCGGCGCCGACCGGGCGGCCATCGTGGCGTTCATCGCGGCGGACCGGAAGAACATGGGCGTCACCGTGCACACCCAGAACTACACGCTGCTGACGTTTCACGACGACGACCGCGCTTCCGGCGTCGTGGGCGTGCACCTGGAGCTGGACCGGGGCGGCAGCACCCTGTACGGCGCGGCCCGCTACCACGACGACTACGTCCGGACCGGCGACGGCTGGCGATTCGCCCGCCGGGAGATCCACATGATCCACATCGGCGACTGGCGGGACGTGGCCACGTCGCTGACCACCGAGCGGCGGGTCCGCTGGCCGGGCCAGGAGCCCGCGCCGGCCGACCTGCCGCGCTGAGAGGGGAACCGGCATGGGAGCACTGGACGGGAAGGTCGCGTTCATCAGCGGGGGCGCGCGCGGGCAGGGGCGCTCGCACGCCGAGCTGCTGGCCCGCGAGGGCGCCGACATCATCACCTTCGACATCTGCGAACGCCTGGGCTCCATCACCTACGACGCCCCGACGCTCGCGGACCTCGACGACACCGTGAAAGCCGTCGAGGCCCTGGACCGGCGGATCGTCGCCCGCAAGGCCGACGTCCGGGATCCGGAAGCCGTCCAAGCCGTCCTCGACGAAGGCGTGGCCGAGCTCGGCCGGGTGGACATCGTGCTGGCCAACGCCGGGATCATGCCGCTGCTCGGCGAGCCCGCGCACACCCTCCAGGCCTGGCACGACGCCATCGACGTGATGCTCACCGGGGTGCTGCACACCTGCGAGGCGGCCATCCCGACGATGATCTCCCAGGGCGACGGCGGCGCCATCGTGATCACCAGCTCGAACGCCGGGCTCAAGGGCCCGGTGCGCACGCTGAGCGTGAAGAGCTACGGCTTCCTGGCCTACATCGCGGCCAAGCACGGGGTGATCGGACTGATGCGCTCCTACGCCAACGCGCTCGGCCCGTACAAGATCCGCTGCAACACGGTGAACCCCACCGGGACGAACACCCCGATGGTGAACAACCCCCAGTTCTTCGAGCTGGCCGAGCGGGAGCCGTCCCTGTTCGAGGCCATGCACAACGTGCTGCCGGTGGACATGATCGAACCGATCGACGTGTCCAACGCGATCCTCTACCTGGTCTCCGACGCCGGCCGCTACGTCACCGGGGCGATCCACAAGGTCGACGCCGGCACCACGGTGTACTAGGGGACGTCGACCCAGGTCCCGGAGCCCGACGAGGCGATCACGGCGTCGGTGAGCACGGCCGCGCGCAACCCGTCGCGGAAGGTCGGCAACCCGTCCGGCGGGTCCCCGCCGAGCGCGGCGTAGGTGTCCGCGACGAAGGCGTTGAAGCACTCCTGGTAACCCTGCGGGTGCCCGGGCGGCAGGACGCTGTAGCGGGCGGTGGCCGGCGCGGACGCCGGCGAGCCCCGGTGCACCACCAGGTCGCCGTCCGGGCGGCCGACCACCAGGTACTCCGGGCGCTCCTGGTCGAAGCCGTACGCCTCGCGCTCGCCGTCCAGGGAGAACCGCAGCGCGTTGCGCCGGCCGTGCGCGGCCTGGCTGACCACCATCGACCCGGCCGCGCCCCGGTCGGTCTCGAACAGCACCGCGGTCGCCGTGCCGCCGCCGGAGGTCCGGGCCGACAGCCGGGCGATCCGGTGCCCGCTGGTGAACTCGACCAGGTCGAACCAGTGCACCCCGATGTCGGCGAACGTCCGGTAGGCGCCGCCCTCCCCGTCCTCCCCGCGCCACCCGGCCGGGGCCGACCCGGCCTGCCAGTCCTGCAGGTAGGCGCCGTGCAGCAGCCGCAGCGGCCCGGCCTCGCCGGCGGCCACCCGGGCCCGGGCCTCGCGCACGGCGGCGTAGAAGCGGTAGGCGAACGGCACCGTGGCCACCCGGCCCTCCGCCGCGTCGGTGAGCGCCCGGGCCTCGGCCGAGGACAGGGCCAGCGGCTTCTCGCAGACCACCGGCTTGCCGGCGGCCAGGGCACGGCGGGCCAGCGGCACGTGCAGCGTGTTCGGCGTGCAGATGTGCACCACGTCCACGTCGTCGGCGTCGATCACGTCCGCGCCGGTCGGCGCCGACCCGGACGCGCCGAGCCGGACGGCGGCCGCCGCCGAGCGATCCGGGGTGGACGCCGCGACCCGGGTGACCGTGCCGCCGGCCGCCCGCACCGCGTGCGTGTGCACCGCGCCGATGAACCCGGTCCCGATGATCCCCGCCCGGATGCTCACACGGTGACCGTAGCCGGTCTCGAGGCCCGCACCCCGAGCGCCGCGATCGCCTGCACGAGCGCGACGCCCAGCGCCATGGTGAGCAGCGCCGCCGCGTACTTCACCGGCGTCGGCGCCTGGGCGTTCAGTGCGCTGAAGATCGGCCATCCGACCGCCGTGCTGGAGGCGATGTCGCAGACCATGCCCAGCGGCAGCACCAGCAGGGCCCGGGCGCCGGTGAAGAAGCGCGGCGCGGCCAGCAGGATGGTGGCCTCCAGCATCGGCCCGCCGGCGTTGATGAACATCCAGTACAGCGGGAAGCCGAGCACCTCGAACGGCGGATCGCCGTAGTAGACGTAGAGGCCGCTGTGGATGATCGGCTGCTCGATCAGCGCGTCGAGCACGAAGAACGCGCCGAACCAGGTCCAGGTGGAGCGGACGCTCACCCCGGTGCGGCGCATCGAGCGCAGCGCCAGGTACGGCACCGCGCCGAAGAACACGATGTAGACGAACAGCCCCCACCACGGCACCGGGCCGAATGTGGTGAACACCGTCCACTGGCCCGGCCGCGGGTACCAGACCAGCCCGAGCAGGTCGTCGATCGGCTCGTTCAGGTAGCAGACCGCGCCACCGGCCAGGAACACGAGCATCAGCGGCGACCGGGTCCGCCGCCACTCCCACAGCGCGTAGAGCACGGTCGCCACCAGCGCGGCCCCGGCCAGCCAGGTGGCCACCAGCTGCGCGGTCTGCGGGTAGACCAGGCCGGACGGCGGCGCCGGCAGCTCGAACCCGTCGGCCGGGACCAGCGGCATCGGTGTCCTCCTGGCGGCCGTACCGGAACCTACCGATCGGTTGGTAACTTACGTGTCGCCGACCACACCGGTCAACGCTCCGGCGAGCAGGGGGTCCACCGATGCCGACGGCCGACCGACCGCCCGGTTCCGACGTCCCCGACCTGAACGATCCGGAGCTGTTCGCCGACGGGCCGCCGCACGCGCTGTTCGCCCGGATCCGGGCCGAGGCGCCGGTGCTCTGGAACGCACCGACGGTTTCCAACGACGGGTTCTGGTCGATCACCCGGTACGCCGACGAGGTCGCGGTGCTGAACGACTGGCGGACGTTCTCCTCGGCCCGGCGCGGGATCTTCCTGCAGGAGGAGGGGATCCTGCCCAAGGAGTTCACCAGCTTCCTGTTCTCCATGATGGACCCGCCCGACCACGACAAGCACCGGGCGATCCTGAACAAGGTGTTCACCCCTCGGGCGGTCGCGGCCCGGGAGCCGGACATCCGCGCGGTGGTGACCGGGCTGCTGGACGCGGTGGTCGAGCGCGGCGCCTGCGACTTCGTCACCGAGGTCGCGTCCGAGTTCCCGCTGGTCGTGACGGCCAACATGCTCGGCGTCCCGCACGCCGACCGGGGCAAGCTGTTCGACTGGACCAACCGGATGGCCGACACCTCGCTGCCCGCCGAGCAGGGCCTGGCGCTGATGCAGGAGATGGCCGGGTACCTGCTGGAGCTGATCGCCGCCCGCCGCGAGCACCCGACCGACGACCTGCTCTCCCGGCTGATCCAGGCCGAGGTGGACGGCCTGCGGCTGAACGACATCGAGATCATCAGCCACTTCGCCCAGCTCATGGCGGGCGGCAATGAGACCACCCGCAACGCCTTCGCCGGCGGGCTGCTGGCGCTGATCGAGCACCCCGACCAGCGCCGGGCGCTGCTGGACGACCCGGCCCTGATCCCCGGCGCGGTCGAGGAGATCCTGCGCTGGCACACGCCGATCATGCACAACGTCCGCACCGCCACCCGGGACACCGAGCTGCACGGGGTGCGGATCGCCGAGGGGCAGCGGCTGGCGCTCTGGCACGTCGCCGCCGACCGCGACCCGGCCGCCGTGCCCGACCCGGACGTCTTCGACGTGCGGCGGAGCGGGGTGCGGCACCTGGCCTTCAGCGGCGGCCGGCACTTCTGCCTGGGCAACCAGCTGGCCCGCCTGGAGCTGCGGATCGCCTTCGAGGAGACCCTGCGCCGGCTGCCCGACGCCGCGCTCGCCGGCCCGCCGAGGCGGTTCCCGAACAACACCTTCCACTGGATGACCGCCCTGCCCATCGCCTACTGACCCCGGGCGGCAGGTCGCCGCCGGTGGGTCTCGGGCGAGACTGGCGACATGACGAACGAGGGTGCGGACGATCCGGCGGCGTTGGCGTGGCGGGTGGCGGAGGCGATGCGCGCGGCGGACGACGCCGCCGCCGGGGCGGGGGTCGAGCTGCTCGACGTCGGGCCCGGCCGGGCGGTGACCAGCCTGGTGGTCGAGAGCCGGCACGTGAACGGGCACGGGCTGTGTCACGGCGGCTACCTGTTCCTGCTGGCCGACGCGGCGTTCGCCTACGCCTGCAACAGCTTCGGTGTGCCGACCGTGGCGGCCGGCGGGGACATCGTGTTCCTCAGCCCCGGTCGGGTGGGCAGCCGGCTGTACGCGACCGCCGTGCTGCGGGCCGGCAGCGGCCGCTCCGGGGTGTACGACGCCACGGTGCGGGCGGACGACCCCGAGCACGGTGAGGTGGTCGCCGAGTTCCGCGGCCGCAGCCGGGTGGTGCCCTCGTTGCCGCAGGTCCCGGGCGTCTAGACGATAATGCCGGTCGGGCGGCCGGTGGCCGGGTCGGCCTCGTCGGAGAGCGCCTCGTGCCCGCCCCGGGCGAACCGGCGCGCGGTCCAGGCGCAGGCCAGGGCGTCCAGGGCGTCCTCCAGCGGGACGCCGTCCGGCACCCCGGCCAGCGCCTCCGGGACGGCCGGCGCGCCCAGCCACCGGCCGAGCGCGGCCATCCGCCCGGCCGCGCCCCGGGCCGTCTTCTTGCCGGCGAACTCCCGGTCCGGGTCCATCGCCCGGAACGACAGCTCCGGGTGCGCTTCGACGACGTGCGGGCCGGGCCCGGCGGCGTCCCAGTCGCGGATCTTCGGCACGATGCCCCAGGTCTGGAGGCTGATCGCCTTGCCGGTGGCGGCCCGGGACACCGCGCAAGCCTGCCGGTGGTCGGTGCAGTCCAGCACCGCCCGCACCGGGGTGTAGAAGATCGACGAGCGGGCCGGGCCGAGCCGCTCCCGGGCCCGCCGCTCCGAGCTCCGGTAGCCGTCGACCGGCAGGGCCAGCGGGACGTCCACCGCCACCGCCGCGCACCCGTCCGTCGCCGCCAGCACCGCCCGGGCGTCCGGGCAGCGGGCCCAGGCGACGCGGAGGTCGTCCGGGACCAGCGCGACGATCCACCCGTCCCGCACCCCGTCCACCCCGGCCACCAGCACCCTCGAACGCTAACCGGCGTCGGTAGGGTTGGCCGGGACGGAGGTGGACGTGACCAGCCAGCAGGCCGCCGAACCGGCCACCGAGGGTTCGCCGCGCGGGCAGCGGGCCATCCGCCGGCGGCTGGTCGCGGTGGCCGGCGACCTGTTCGTCACCCAGGGCTACCGAGGCACCACCACCAAGCAGATCTGCGAGCAGGCGCAGACCACCGAGCGCACCCTGTTCCGGCACTTCACCTCCAAGGCCGGGCTGTTCGAGGCCACCGTGGTGGAGCCGTTCGCCGAGTTCGTGGACCGGTGGCTGGCCTCGTTCGGCAACTTCCCGCCGGACACGGCGCTGGACGAGCAGATCCACACCTTCGTCCGGGCCCTGGTCGCGTTCCTCGCCGAGAACCGGGAGCCGTTGCGGCTGCTCATGGCGGCCGAGTTCGAGCGGGACGACGCGCTGCGCGGGATCGCCGACCGGATCAGCGAGCGGTTCGCCGCCGGGCTGCGGGTGCTGGCCGACGACGCCGGCCACGACCTGATGCGGATCCGCAACTACAACGTCGAGGACGCCGCGCTGGCCATCGCCTCCGGGGTGAGCATGGCGCTGGGCATGGTGCTGCTGCAGCGGTGGGTGTTCGTGCACGACGCGCCGGCCCCGGACCACGAGGCGATCGCCCGCGAGGTGTCCCAGATGATCCTCTACGGCATCTCGAGCCGCCCTCCGCGCTGAGCGCCGCCCACCCAAAACGTTGATCAACAGCACACCGTTGCTGTTCGATCATGGTTGGGGAGCAATGGTGTACGGCTCGGCGGCATCGCGCGCCGCGGCTCGGGTCGGGTCTGGTCTGGTCGGGTCGAAGCAGCGAAGGTATAGCAGCACTGGCACTTCAAGTGCTAGCGTCGCTATACCTGTTTGTGCTGCTCACAGCTGTGCCGGTCTTCGGAGGTCTCGCGATGAACTACCGGTCCCAGGTCGCCTGCGCGTGGTGCGGCCCGCTGATGACGTTGGGGTTCTTCGTCGGGCTGCTGCCGCTGGCGCACTTCATCATGCCGCCGCTGCCCAGCTGGAACGCCGAGCAGATCGCGGCGTTCATGCAGGACGACACCGTGATGAAGCGGCTCGGGCTGCTCGTCGCGATGCTCTCCACCGGGCTGCTCGCGCCGTTCTATGCGGTCATCTCGATCCAGATGAAGCGGATCGAGAAGGTCTCCCCGGTGCTGGCCTACGCGCAACTGGTGGCGGGCGCGTGCACGGTGCTGGAGATCGTGCTGCCGATGATGCTCTGGCAGGGGATCCTGTACCGCCCGGAGCGGGACCCGGTGGTCACCCAGGCGCTCAACGACGTGGCCTGGCTGACCTTCCTCGGGCTGACCACCACGGTGCTGATCCAGAACGTGCTGTGGGGCGCGGTGATCCTGCAGGACAAGGCGGAGCGGCCGATCTTCCCGCGCTGGTGGGCCTACTTCAACTTCTTCTGCGTGGCCGGCGTCTTCCCGGCCGGTCTGGTGCCGTTCTTCAAGGAGGGCCCGCTGGCCTGGAACGGGATCATCGTCTGGGGGATCGGGGTCGCGGTGTTCTTCGTGTGGATCGTGGCCGGGGCGGTGCTGCTGCACGCCGCCGCCCGCCGCGAGCGCGACGAGGCCGCCGCCGCCCCCGAGCTGATCCCCGCCTGACGCCCACCCACCGCCGACTTGTCGCGCCCCTACCCTCGACTTGTCGCGGAAAGAAGCCGCGACAACAGCCTCTTGTCGCGGGCAATACCCGCGACAGGTCGGGTTGTTAAGCGGGGACGGCGGCCGGCTCGGTCGCGACCGGACGCGGGGCGTCGGCCCGTCGGAAGTGCTCGTAGGTCAGCAGGAACGCCACCGCGCAGCTGAACACGGCCGCGACCAGCGTCCAGAACGGCCAGCGGTCGAACGCGGCCGGGGCCAGGTACGGGATGAACAGGAAGCCCAGCGACCCGGGCCCGAGCACGGTGGCCCAGGCGAACACCCGTGACGACCCGCGCGCGCTGCCCCGGCCCAGCAGCATCGGCAGCCCGAACACCACCGCGCCGACCTGCACCAGGGTGAGCCCGACCAGGTCCAGCGGGTCGTCGACCAGCGACCGCACCCACCACCACAGCGCGAACGCGAACACCAGGAAGGCGCCCAGGATCGCGCAGACCAGCGGGGTCGGCAGCCGGTCCCGGGAGAACGCGCCGCGGAAGCGCACCCAGTGCCAGAGCAGCACCAGCTCGATCAGGACCGACACCACCATGCCGACCCAGAACAGCTTGAAGCAGATGTGGTCGATCTCCTGGAACCAGTGGGTGAAGCCGGCGGCGAACGTGGCGTCGTGCGCGAGCATGACCACCGTGGTGCCGACCGGCTGCCCGGCCACCTTCTCCCGGAAGCCCAGCCGCAGCGCCTCGACGATCTGCACGAATCCGCCGATCCAGCCGAGCGCGAGCAGGGCCACCACGACGCCCACGTTGGTGTCGATCCGGTTCAGCACCTCGGGCACGTCGTACATGCCCGGGATCATCGCAAAGGTGGGCGGACCAGGGAACCCTCACGGGATCAGCGGTCCCTTGGCAAAGGATCCAAACCGCGTTAGGTTTATGGGCGGCCGAACCGTGAGCCCTGAGGAGACGCGATGGACGCGCTGCCGGTGATCGTCGTCGGAGCCGGACCCGGTGGCCTGGCGGCCGCGTGGCGGCTGCAGCAGGCCGGGCACCGGGTGAAGATCCTGGAGGCGGAGCCGGTGGTCGGCGGCCGGATGCAGGGCGACATCCGGGACGGCTACCCGATCGACCGGGCGGCCACGATCATCCCGGACGTCTACCACGAGCTGCTGGGCATCGTGGAGGAGGCGGGGCTCGCCGACGAGCTGGTCCCGGCCGGCACCGTCATCGGGTTCGCCAAGCCGGACGGGCTGCACTACCTCGACTCCGACCGGCTCTACCTGGACGCCGTCCGCACGAAGATCCTCTCCTGGCGGTCCAAGCTGACCATGATCAAGATGATGCTGGACAACCGCAAGCTCGCGCCGCTGATGAGCTACGAGGACCTGTCCGTGGCCGCCGAGTACGACACCGAGACCGCCGCCGCGTACGCCCTGCGCCGCACCACCCCGGAGGTCGCCGAGTACGTCGTGGACGCCACGATCCGGGGCGTCCTGGCGGTCGGCGCCGAGGAGGTCTCGGTGATCGACTTCTTCTTCTCGTTCACCAAGGTCTTCGGGTCCAAGCTGCTCAACTTCCGCGGCGGGCTGGGCTCCTACCCGAAGCTGCTGGCGGCGAAGTTCGACGACCTGACCTGCGACGCCGAGGTGCTCTCCGTCGAGGAGACCGGCGCCGACGTGACCGTGACCTGGCGGGACGCGGGCGGCGCCGAGCACGTGGAGCGGGCCGCCGGGTGCGTGCTGGCCATCCCGCCGGACCGCACCGCGCGGGTCCTGCCCGGCCTCGACCCGGAGCGGCGCGCGTTCCTGGAGAGCGTCGAGTACACCAGCCTGGTCAGCATCAACGCCGGCCTGGCCGCCCCGCCCGAGGGCATCCCGGCGTTCTTCGTGCAGGTGCCCGCCTCGATCGACGACGACCTGTTCGGCATCATCCTGGAGCACCACAAGGTCCCCGGGCGGCTGCCGGCCGGGAAGGGGGCGATCACCGCGTACTGCATGTCCGACGCGGCGGCGCACCTGGCCGACCTGGACGACGAGACGGCCAAGGCGACGATCCTGGCCAAGGTGGCGAAGGTCCTCGGGCCGCTCCCGGAGGTGGAGTGGATCGACCTCAACCGCTGGCCGAGGGTGGTGGTGCGCACCTACCCCGGCTACTACCGCGAGGTGGGCGAGTTCGTCGCCCGCAGCCGGGGCGACCGCCGGGTGCGGATCGCCGGCGACTTCTACTCCTCGTCGAACACCAACACCGCCACCGCCGTCGGGCAGCGCGCGGCCCGGGACCTGCTGGCCGTGCTCAGCGAGCCGGCCCCCGTCCCGTCCTGACGGGGTTCACTCCTCGGTCGGCCAGAACAGGCCGAGGACCAGGTCGGTGGCGTCCCGGACGCTGCGCCGGGTGACCTCCTCGGCGCCGGCCCGGGTGCCGCCGGTGAACTCCTCGATCAGCCCGGTGTGCCAGCGCGACCCCACTTCCGGCCACCCGGGGATGTCGTCGGAGAAGTCCGGGAAGTACCGCAGCGTGGTCTTGAGCAGGAACATCAGCCCGGGCGACCGGGCGCCGTCCTCGATGGCGTCGTACACGGCGTAGTTGGCCTCGTTCATCGCCGTGCTGCTGCCGGCCCGCAGCCCGGCCCCGAAGTCCTCGTGCGCCCGGCGCAGCCGCTCGACCAGCGGGTCGCTCCGGTTGTCCCAGGCCCGCCCGGTCAGCTCGCTGATCAGCACCGCGTGCGTCCAGTAGATGTCGTCCAGCCGGGCCCGGGTGGTCCCGGTGACGGTGAACGACCGGTTGGCCACGGTGTCCACGAAGCCCTCGGCGACCAGCCGCAGCAGCGCCTCGCGGACCGGCATCGTGCTGACCCCGAGCATCGCGGCCAGCTCGGCCTGGGTGACCCGCCGGCCCGGCTCGAGCTCCCGGGTCAGGATCATCCGGCGCAGCGTGGTGGCCACCTGGTCGGCCAGCGACAGGTGCAGCACCCGCGGGGGCGGGTCGCGCCGGGCCAGGGGTTCGGTCACGGCGCTGATCCTAGGCGGGCCGCCGGGCGGGGCCGGTGTCCGTGCGGCAGCGGTGTCCGTGCGGCATCGGCCGCCACCCGCCCCGTTCCGCCCGATGTGGTCCTTGACACGCGCGCCACCCTTCGCCATTCTCGCGATATGATATCGCAGCATGGCCGACTGGCCGGCAAGGTCGCCGTCGTCACCGGGTCGACCAAGGGTTTCGGCGAGGCGATGGTCCGCCGGTTCGCCGACGAGGGCGCCGCCGTCGTCGTCTCCGGCCGCGGTGAGGCCGAGGGCCGGGCCATCGAGAAGGACATCGTCGGGTCCGGCGGTCGCGCGGTCTACGTCCGCACCGACATGGCCGACGAGGACTCCGTGCGCGGGCTGATCGAGGGCGCCGTGGCCGAGTTCGGCCGGGTCGACGGCCTGGTCAACAACGCGATGGCCATGGACCACATCGGCTCCAGCGAGCGCCCGGTGCACGAGATGGACTCGGCCGGCTTTGACAAGATCATCAAGGTCGGCGTGCACGGGGTGTTCTGGGCCTGCAAGTACGCCATCCCGGAGATGCTCAAGGCCGGCGGCGGCTCGATCGTCAACATCTCCTCGATCGCGGCGGTGTCGGGGGTGGAGAAGATGCCCGGCTACTCCGCCTGCAAGGGCGCGATGGGCGCGCTGACCCGGCAGATGGCGGTCGACTACGGCAAGCACAGGATCCGGGTGAACACCATGGTCAGCGGGTTCGTGCTGTCGTCCGAGCTGGCGGCGGCGGTGGACGCGCACCCGGTGGCCGGCCCGCTGATGCAGCAGGCGCAGCTGACCCGGTGGGGCGTGCTGGACGACATCGCCAACATGGCCACCTACCTGCTCTCCGACGAGTCCGGGTTCGTCACCGGCAGCGAGCTGCGGATCGACGGCGGCTGGAGCTCCACCGCCCGGATCCCGGACCTGGTCGAGCTGGTGTTCGCCCCGCTGGCCGCTCAGGCGGCCGCGGCCCAGAACGCGTGAAGCCGCTCGGCTGGGGGGTCGACGTCGGCGACGGCACCGCCCGGGCCTGCATGCACCTGGAGTGCGGGCCCGGGGTCATGTGGACCACCCGCAACTTCGGCGAGGCCATCCCCGGGGTGCAGACCCCGCTCGGGTTGACCTTCTGGGTGGACACCTCCGAGGTCACCCTGGTCCGCACGACCCGGGACATCGGCGCGGTGTCCGCCCGGCGCGCGAAGCCGTCGCCATGCGTGGAGGGCCGGTTCATGGGCCAGTTCCACGGGCGGATGGCCGGCAACATCAACCGCTTCCGCGACCTGGCCGACCGGATGCCGGGCAGCTCCGGGGACGCGTTCGAGGAGCAGGTGTTCGGCACCGTCCGGTCCGGGCAGCCCAACCGCCCCCGGCGGAGCCGCTACCCGGTCACCGCGGTGAAGATGCCCTGGGCGGCCTGGCGTACCGCTCGGGCGCAGCGCCGGGACCGGGCGGCGACCGAGCCCTGGTGGTCGGCGGCGGTGGCGAACCCGCCCACCGACCTGGCCGCCGCCCGGGCGCTGTTCGACCAGGCGTGTCTGCGCTTCCAGGTGGTGGTCGGCCAGCACGGGCTGATCACCATGCTGGCCCAGGGCGGCTACGAGCAGGTCGCCGTGCTGTGCCGGGCGGCCGGGATGCCCGGGGCCGAGGCCGAGCTGATCACCGGCTACGGCGGTCTGGAGGAGACGTTGCTGCTCGCCGACCTGTGGCGGGTGGCCCGGTCCGGGGCGTCGCTGGACGACTTCGTCTCCCGGTACGGCTACCACGGGGCGTACTCCGGCGACCTGTCCCGGCCGTCCTGGCGGGAGGACCGGCGCCAGCTGGAGGTCCTGCTGGAGGCCTACCGGGAGCTGCCCGCGTCCGAGCAGCCGGAGCTGCGCCAGGAGCGCCAGATCGCCTCCCGGCGGGCGGTCGAGCGGCGGTTGCTGGCCGCGCTGCCCCGCTGGCGGCGCCCGGCGGCTCGCGCGGTGCTGACCGCCGCCTCCCGGTTCGTGCCGCTGCGGGAGATCGGCAAGACCGCGTACGTGCAGGCCATCGACACAGCAAGGCTGTCCGCCCGGATCGCCGGCCGGGAGCTGGCCGCCGCCGGGACCATCGCCGAGCCGGACGACGTCTTCTTCCTCACCCGAGCCGAGCTGGCCGGGCGGCTACCGGCCGAGCCGAGGGCGGTGATCGCCGAGCGCCGGGCGTACTACGCGGAATGCCAGGCCCTGAGGCTGCCGGACTACTGGGACGGCGCCCCGGAGCCGCTACCCGTCGAACACGCCGCCGGCGGTGACGCGGCGCTGACCGGCATCGGGGTGTCCCCGGGGGTGGTCACCGGTCCGGTGCGGGTGGTGCACGACAGCGCCGACGAGCGGCTGCGACCGGGGGAGATCCTGGTCTGCGAGACCACCAACCCCAGCTGGGCGACGCTGTTCCTGGTCGCCGACGCGATGGTGATCGACGTCGGCGGGGTGATCAGCCACGGCGCCATCGCCGCCCGCGAGCTGGGCATCCCGTGCGTGATCAACACCCGGGACGGCAGCCGCCGGCTGCGCACCGGTGACGTGGTGCGGGTGGACGGGGCCAGCGGGGCGGTCGAGGTCCTGCAGCGAGCGGAGGCCATGGCATGAACCCCTACGGCATCGTCGACGAGGACGACCGGCTGCACGCGCCCCCGGACGGCGTGCCCAACTGGAGCGAGAACCTCCAGCTCGTGGTCAACGACGGCCGCACCGGGGTGTACGTGCACCTGGGCCGGCAGACCGACGACCCGGGCCTCTGGGAGGGCATCCTGGTCGTCTACCTCGAGGGGGAGCGGTTGCTGGTCAGCCGCACCTTCGGCCGGGCCCCCGACCTGACCGCCGCCACCAGCGGACCGCTGAGCTTCCGGCCGGTGGTGCCGCTGCGTGAGTGGGCCCTCGAGTTCGACGGGATGCTGCGGCCGATCACCCGGGCCGAGGGCGCCGCCGGGCCGGTCACCGAGGGCGTGGTGGTGCCGGCCCGGCTGTCCCTGGCCGTGCACGAGGCGGCGCCGATCTGGGGCGTCGGGTCGCGGACCGGGTCGTCGGCCGGCAAGTCGCTGCACGATCAGGACTGGGCGCGCACGCACCTGCAGCAGGCCTGCCGGGTGAGCGGCAGGCTGACCGTGGCCGGGGCGGACCCGGTGGACATCGCCAACGTGGGCTTCCGGGACCACTCGGTGGGTCCGCGCGACTTCAGCCACCTGGTGGAGGAGTTCTACACCTGCTGCGCCTTCCCCAGCGGCCGGGCGTTCCTCGGGCTGCACGTGGTCCAGTCCGACCGGCCCGAACCGTTCAGTCACGGGTTCGTGTTCGACGGCGAGAAGCTGCACGACATGGAGTCGCTGGCCGGGCCGGTGCTGACCAGCCCGCTCGGCCACCCGCACGACTTCGACGTCCGGTTCATCGGCGCGGCCGGCACCGGTGTGGTGGGCGGGCGGATGACGAACTCGATGGCGTTCGCCTTCGACTACCCGTTCCGGATGCCGCTGGGCGCGCGGCCGGCCGGGGCCACCCCGGTGGAGGGGCCGGCGACCTACGAGTGGGACGGCGAGCAGGGTTTCGGCTGGATCGAACGCATCTACATCCGATCACGGGAGGACGCATGAGCGAGGTCGACGTCAAGGAGATCGAGAAGTTCCTGCAACTGGTGCAGGCCGGGGACATCCAGGGCGCGGTCGGGCAGATGGCCGAGGACGTCGTGGTCGAGGAGATGGGCTCGATCCCGCACAGCGGCACCTACCGCGGCCGGGACGGGTTCCTCGGGCTGATCACCAAGTTCGGCCAGCTCTACAGCGGGTTCGCGCTCGACGACATCACCGTGCACGACGCCGGCGAGTTCATCGTCGGCCGGATGACCGGCACCTTCACCTCGAAGGACGGCACCAAGCAGGCGGTGATGCGGGTGACCGAGCACTACACCATGCGCGACCACAAGATGGCCCACGCCGACGTCTACTACAAGGACCCGGACCAGTTCAAGGAGTTCGACTACTCGTGAAGTTCGGGCTGATGATGGGCCTCGGGGTGGGCGAGGGCTGCGCCTACCCCGAGTACCTGGCCCCGGCCGTGGTCCGCGCCGAGGAGGCCGGGTTCGAGTCGGTGTGGGCCGGTGAGCACGTGGTGATGCCTGACTACGAGCCGAACTACCCCTACACCGAGGACGGCCGGCTGCCGCAGCCGCACGAGACCGACGTGGCCGACCCGCTGGTCTGGCTGACCTATGCCGCCGCGCTGACCAGCACCATCCGGCTGGCCACCGGGGTGGTGGTGCTGCCGCTGCGCAACCCGGTGGTGCTGGCCAAGCAGGTCGCGTCGCTGGACCTGCTCTCCGGCGGCCGGGCGATGCTCGGCATCGGGGTCGGCTGGATGCGCGAGGAGGCCGACGCGGTCGGGGTCCCGTTCGCCGGTCGCGGCCGCCGCGCCGAGGAGTACGTGGGCGCGATGCGGGCGCTGTGGTCGGCCGACGTGTCGTCGTTCGACGGTGAGCACGTGCGGTTCGCCGGGGTCCGGTGCTTCCCCAAGCCGGTGCAGAAGGACCGCCGGGTGCCGGTGATCATCGGGGGCAGCGGGCCGGCCGCGGCGCGCCGGGCGGGCCGGATCGGCGACGGCTACTACCCGATCGCGCCCACGGTCGAAGAGTTGGCGAGGCAGATCGGGCTGATGCGGTCGGCCGCGCGCGAGGCCGGCCGTGATCCGGCGGAGGTCGAGGTCAGCACCATGGCGTTCTCGCTGGTCGGGCCGGATCCGGTGACCCGGGCCCAGCTGGACGACTTCCACCGGATGGCCGACCTCGGGGTGAGCCGCGTCGTGGTGCCCCGGCTGCTGGACTCGGCCGCGGCCACCGTCCTGGCCTCGATCGACCGGCTCGGCGACCAGCTGATCGGGGCGTACCAGTGAGTCCCGACGAGCTGCTCAGCACCACCCGCTCGGTGCGGCGACGGCTGGACCTGGACCGTCCGCTGCCGCTGGAGCCGGTGCTGGAGAGCCTGCGGATCGCCCAGCAGGCGCCGACCGCGAGCAACACCCAGGGCTGGCACTTCGTGCTGGTCACCGACCCGGAGCGGCGGGCGGCGCTGGCCGGGATCTACCGGGCGGCGATGGCCGACCACCTGGCCGAGCTCCCCGCCTTCGCCCCGCCTTCAGACCCGCAGACCCGTCGGGTGTATGAGTCGTCCGGGTACCTGGCCGAGGTCCTGCACCGGGTGCCGCTGCTGGTGGTGCCGTGCATCGAGGGGCGGCCGGAGGGGCTGCCGCACCCCTACGCGGCCGCCCTGTACGGCTCCATCCACCCGGCGGTGTGGAGCTTCATGCTGGCCCTGCGGGCCCGGGGGATCGGCTCCTCGTGGACGTCCATCCACCTGCGGCGGGAGGCCGAGGCGGCCACGTTGCTGGGCGTCCCGGACGGCGTCACCCAGGTCGCGCTGCTGCCGGTCGCCTACTACACCGGCACCGGATTCCGGCCCGCCGCGCGGCCGCCGGTGTCCTCGATCGTCCACCTCGACGGCTGGTCCGGTCGCCCGCCGGTCTGAGCGGCGCCACCCGATCCGAGCCGGGCCACCCGATCGACACGCGGTGAGGTATTGCGCACGCTGAGTTTAAAAGCATACTAAGTCGGTGAACTTACCCAGCATTTCGGCGGCCGGGTCCGCGCGGGTGATCGGCGTGATCGGGGGCGGGGCGGCGGGCGCGCTGGTGCTCGCGGCGCTGCACCGGGCCGGGCTGCCCGCCGGGACCGCCGTGCTGGTATTCGACGAGCGCGCGGAGCTGGGCGCCGGGGTGGCCTACTCCACCACCTGCCCCGACCACCTGCTGAACGTGCCGGCCTGCGGGCTGGGCGTGCTCGAGCCCGAGCCGGACGGGTTCGTCGGGTGGCTGCGGGCGAACGGGTCGCCGGGGGCACGGCCCGGCGATTTCGTGCCCCGCCGCGACTTCGGGCGCTACCTCGCCGACGTGCTGCGCACCGGTGCCGATCGGGTGCGGCACGTGCGGGACCGGGTCGTCGGGCTGCGCCCGGAGGCCGGCGGCCTGCGGCTGCGGCTGGCCGGCGGTGGTTCGGTCCGGGTCGACGAGGCCGTGCTGGCCTGTGGAAACGTCGGCTGGAACACCGCGTGGGCGCCGCCGGGCCTGTTGCGGTCCGCCCGGTTCGTGGCCGACCCGTGGCCGGTGCTGGACTCGCTGCGCGGCGGGCCCGCCCGGTCGGTGCTGCTGGTCGGCACCGGGCTGACCATGGTCGACGTCGCGCTCGCGCTGGGCCCGTCCGGGGTGTCGATGACCGCCGTCTCCCCGGGTGGGCGGCCGCCCACGGCGCACGCCGAGATCCCGCGGCCGCCGCTCGAACCCCCGGCCGAGCTGGCCCGATGCACCGACCCGGCCACGCTGGTGCGGCTGGTCGGGGAGCACGTGCGGCGGGCCCGGGACGAGCACGGGGACTGGCGGCCGGCGATCGACGGCCTGCGGCCGATCACCGCCGAGCTGTGGCGGCGCATCCCGGTCGACCGGCGCGGCGAGCTGCTGCGCGAGCACCGCTCCTGGTGGAACCGCCGCCGGCACCGGATGGCGCCCCGGGTGGCCCGGTCGTTCGAGCTGCTGCGTACCGACGGCCGGCTGGACGTCCGGGCCGGGCGGATCGAGGCGGTCACCGAGACCCGGTCCGGGCTGCGGGTCGAGTTCGTCGACGGGTCGCGGTGCACCGTCGACGTCGTGGTCAACTGCACCGGGACCGAGCCGGACCTCCGGCGGGTGGACGACCCGCTGATCCGGGACCTGCTGGGCGCCGGACTGGTCCGCCCCGGACCGCTCGGGCTCGGGCTGGACACCCGGGACGGTCGGCTGGTCGCCGCCACCGGTCGGGTGTTGCGCGGGGTGCACACGCTGGGCGCCACCCGGGTCGGCGAGCTGTGGGAGACCACGGCCGTCCCGGAGATCCGCCGCCAGGCCGCGGATCTCGCGGGGGCCCTGGCCGCCGCGCTCACCGGGAACCCGGTGCTCACCGGCTGACTGGCTGTTCGGCCGGCCCGACCGGGCCGGGTGCCCGGCCGGGCGGGGTGCCCGGCCGGGCCGAGGTCGAGGTCAGCGGCTCCAGTACTCCCAGGGGTGGGCGCGGTCCGGCCCGCGCCGGCAGTCCCAGTCGCCCGGGCGGCCGGGGTGCTCGCGCGAGGCCTGGGCCCGGCACTGCTGCTCGTTGCTGAACCGCACCCGGAACTTGTTGTGCGGCGGGGCCGGCGGGCGCGGCTGCTGGTGGACGAACGCGGGTGCGAGGTCGGTGACCGCGGCGGGCACCGGGGCGGCGGCCGCTCCGGTGGTGCCCAGGCCGGCGGCCAGGGTGATGGCGGTCAGCGAGCTGATCAGGGCGGACATGGCGTCTCCTTCGGAGGCGGAGCGGCTCGGTCGAGCCGGTACGCACAGCTAAGAACCCCCCGCTGTGCCGCCGCGGAGATCACGCTGGACGTCCGCTGAGAAACCATTCGCTGTCGGGCCACGCACGGTTCGGGCTGGCTCGTTGCCTCCAGGCGGTGATCCGGGCATGCTCGCGCTTCATGAGGGCTGTGGTGTGTGCGGACACGAAGCTGCGGGTGGACGAGCGGCCGACGCCGGTCCCGGAGGCCGGGCAGGTGCTGCTGGATGTGTCGCACTGCGGGATCTGCGGGTCCGACCTGCACGCCCGGGTTCACTCGGACGCCGTGGCCGACATGGCCCAGGAGATCGGCTACGACGACTTCATGCGGTCGAGCCAGGAGGTCGTGCTGGGCCACGAGTTCTGCGGCACGGTGCTCGACTACGGGCCGGACTGTCGCCGCCGCTGGCCGACCGGGACGCCGGTGGTGTCCATGCCGATCCTGCGCCAGGGCAAGGACGTGCACCTGACCGGGCTGTCGGTCGCCGCCCCCGGCGGGTACGCCGAGCAGGTCCTGGCCCAGGAGGCGGTGACCTTCGCGGTGCCCAACGGGCTCGCGCCCCGGCTCGCCGCGCTGACCGAGCCGATGGCGGTGGCCCTGCACGCGGTGCGCCGCAGCGGCATCGGCGGCGGGGGTATCGGCGGCCGGGTCGGGAAGCAGCGGGCGGCGGTGGTCATCGGCTGCGGGCCGATCGGTCTGGCGGTGATCGCCATGCTGAAGGCGCAGGGCGTGCGGGCCGTGGTGGCCAGCGACTTCTCCCCGCGCCGGCGCGAGCTGGCCCGGGCCTGCGGCGCGGACGTCGTGGTGGACCCGGCGACCGACTCCCCGTGGACGAACATCCCCGGCAAGAACATCACCGCTGTCCCCGAGCTGATGAACCTGGGCATCGACACCACCGAGCGGCTGCGCCGGGTGCCGAAGCTGCCCTGGTGGCAGGTGTTCCGGGTGGCCGGCAGCCTCGGCGCGGCGCCGGTCGGGCCGGTGGTGTTCGAGTGCGTCGGCCTGCCCGGGGTGCTCGACCAGGTGCTGGCCGGCGCCCCGCTGCTGTCCCGGGTGGTCGTGGTCGGGGTGTGCATGGAGGCCGACCGGATCCGCCCGGCCATGGCCATCAACAAGGAGATAGACCTGCGGTTCGTGCTCGGCTACGACCCCGGCGAGTTCCGCGAGACGCTGCACCTGATCGCCGACGGGAAGGTCGACGTCGAGCCGCTGATCACCGGGACGGTCGGGCTGGACGGGGTGGCGGACGCGTTCACCGCGCTCGGCAGCCCGGAGACCCACGCGAAGATCCTGGTCGAGCCGGGGAGCGCCGCGACGCTCTAAGCTCAGCTGGCGGCCAGGCCGTCCCGGACCACGTCGAGGGTGCGCCGGGCGGTGTCCGGGTCGTCGCTGTAGCGCTGCATCGCCTGGCAGCCGACGAGCAGCGCCTTGACGTCGCGGACGCCCAGGTCGGTGCGGACCGCGCCGGCCTTCTGGGCGCGGGTCAGCAGGATCTCCATGGTGGCCAGGAACCGGGTGTCGAGGTCGGGGATGGCGGTGGCCAGGTCGAACCCGGTCCCGGCGAGCGCCTCGACCAGCCCCAGGTCGGTCTGGCCCTCCTGGACGAGCACGCCGAGGTAGTCGAAGAAGGCCCGCCCGGGGTCCGGGGCCTCGGCGTAGGCGGTGGCGAGATCCAGCAGGTGCTGCACCCGGTCCCGCACGATCGCCTCGAACAGCGCCTCCTTGGTGGGGAAGTGCCGGTACACCGTGCCGGCGCCGACCCCGGCCCGGCGGGCGATCTCGTCGATCGGCACGGCCAGGCCCTCCTGGGCGAACGTCTGGTAGGCGACCTCGAGGACGCGGGCACGGTTGCGGGCGGCGTCGGCGCGCAGCGGGCGGGGGCTGTCCGCCATGTATCGGACCTCACAGGACACGGGTGGGAGGGCGGTGTCGTAAACGGGGCGCTCGTTCCGTATAGTCGTAAACGGAACGCAGACCCCGATTCTAACCCGCCGATCGTCAGGAGTCATCATGACCGACCGCAAGTGGACCGAGAGCGACGTGCCCGACCAGGCCGGCCGCACCGCCGTGATCACCGGCGCCAACACCGGGATCGGCTTCGAGACCGCCCGGGTACTGGCCGCCCGGGGCGCGTCGGTCGTGCTCGCCGTCCGCAACCTGGACAAGGGCAAGGACGCCGCCGCCCGGATCGCCGCCGCCGCGCCCGGCGCGGACGTCCAGGTCCAGGCCCTGGATCTGAGCTCGCTGGACTCGGTGCGCACCGCCGCCGGAGAGCTCCGCGACCGGCTGGACCGGATCGACCTGCTGATCGACAACGCCGGCGTGATGTACACCCCGCGCAGCCGCACGGTCGACGGGTTCGACCTGCAGTTCGGCACCAACCACCTGGGCCACTTCGCGTTCACCGGGCTGCTGCTGGACCGGATGCTGCCGGTCGAGGGCTCCCGGGTGGTGGCGGTCAGCAGCGTCGGGCACCGGATCCGGGCCCGCATCCAGTTCGACGACCCGCACTTCGAGCGCGACTACAGCCGGGTCCGCGCCTACGGGCAGTCCAAGCTGGCCAACCTCATGTTCGTCTACGAGCTGCAGCGCCGGCTGGCCGCGACCGGGACCACCGCCGCGCTCGCTGCGCACCCGGGCGGGGCGAACACCGAGCTGGCCCGCAACTCGCCGGCCCCGCTGCGGGTGGGCGCGGCCCTGCTCGGGCGCTTCCTCACCCAGTCCGCGGCGATGGGGGCGCTGCCGACGCTGCGCGCGGCGACCGACCCGGGCGCGTCCGGCGGCCAGTACTACGGTCCGGACGGGTTCCAGGAGCTGCGGGGCAACCCGGTGGTGGTCAGCTCCAGCGCCCTGTCGCACGACGCCGACCAGCAGCGCCGGCTGTGGGCGCTCTCCGAGGAGCTGACCGGGGTGACCTACCCGGTCTGATCGGGGCCGTCCAGGTACCCGTCCAGGGTGGTCTCGAAGTGCCGGATGCGGCTCTCCTGGTAGCGGGCCAGCGACATCGCGCCCTTGCGGGAGCAGCGCACGCCGCGCTGGATGACCGCCAGGTTGGCCATGTCCTGGTCCAGGATCGCGGCCAGGTTGCGCCGGATCGCCGGCACCGAGGCGAACGGCTCGTCCTGCGCCAGGTACACCGGCTCGACCTTCCCGGGCCGGGCGCCGGCCGGGTGCGGGGCCAGGAACATCAGGTCCAGCACCGAGCGGCCGGGGTCGTCCCCGTCCGGCAGGAAGCGGTAGGCGATCGGGGCGTACCCGCCCCAGGGCACGAAGTTCGGGAAGACGAAGTACTGGATGCCGTCGATCGCCTCCGAGTCGGTGCACTCCACCGGCCGCCCGGCCTGCCGGCCCAGCTCGCCGCGGACCAGGTCGGCCACCCGCCGCCGGGCGCTGCGCGTCCCGTCCAGTGCCACCTTGCCGCCGACCAGCCCGCGCAGGATCTCCGCCTCCTCGACCCCGCCCGGCAGGTGCGGGCTGGGCACCCCCTGCGCGCTGATCATCCGGTTGAAGTGCGGCTCGTGCTCGTAGACGTCGTACTCGGTGTTGACGTCGTCCAGGCTGCTCAGCAGCTGCGGGTGGGTGGCCAGGGTGTGGTAGCTCTCCAGGAACGCCTCCAGCCCCAGCTTCCAGTTGCACGGCAACGGCTTGACGTAGTGCGCGACCTTGGCCCTCGGCACCTCCTGCCAGGCCCGCCAGTGCTCGACGATCCCGCCCAGCTGCTCGTGCAGCGGCGGCGGGTCGTCGGCCACGTTGACGAACACCCAACCGGCCCAGGTGTCCACGTGCGCCTCGGGCAGGCAGTTGCGGCGGCGGTCCAGGTGCTCGAAGTCCCACGGCGTCGGCACGCTGGCCAGGGTGCCGTCCAGCGCCCAGGTGAAGCCGTGGAACGGGCAGCGCAGCCGGTCCACCCGGCCCGGTTCGGTGCGCAGCGGGCGGCCCCGGTGCAGGCAGGAGTTGTGATAGGCGCGGATGCCCTGCGCGGTTCTGACCAGCAGCAACGAGATGTCCGCGACGTCGTAGAGCGTGGTGTCGCCGATCTCCGGGAGGTCCTCCTCGCGGCAGGCCACCTGCCAGACCCGCTTCCACACCCGGGCCACCTCGCGGTCGTACCAGGCGCGGGAGTGGTAGCGGTCCAGCCCGATGTCGGCGGTGCCCAGGTCGGCCGACCCGGTGCGGCGCAGGGTGGCCGGCACCGGTCGGGACTCCCGGTCGAGCAGCTCCTGGAAGCTCGGGCCCGGGGCGCCGGTCACCTCGCCAGGGGTGCCGGCCGGCTCGCCCGGGGTGCCGGCCGGCCGAGTGTCGGCCGACCCGTCCGGGGCGCGGCCGTTGCGGTGCTCGACGGTCATCCGGGCTGCTCCTGGCGTTGCCGCCGGCGCGGGCCGGCCACCACCCCGGCGGCCACCGCGTCCCAGGTCGTCGGGGTGACGCCGGCCGCCCGGAGCAGGTACTTCTGTACCCGCCCGGTCGGGGTGCGAGGGAGCGCGTCGGTGAGCTCCAGGTAACGGGGGACGGCGAAGTACGGCAGGTTGGCCGCCCCGAACGCGGCCAGCTCGGCGAAGTCGACCTCCGCGCCGTCGGCGGCGACCAGGCTGGCCTTGATCTCGTCCTCGGCGTCGGCGGCCGGCACCCCGTACACCGCCACGTCGGCGATCGCCGGGTGCCCGCGCAGCACCTCCTCCACCTCCAGCGAGGACACGTTCTCCCCGCGCCGGCGCAGGTAGTCGGCCTTGCGGTCGACGAAGAACAGCTCGCCGTCGGCGTCGATCCGGACCAGGTCGCCGGTGTGGTACCAGAGGTTGCGGAAGGCCGCCACGGTCTCCTCCGGCATCCCGAAGTAGCCGCGGAACATGCCGTCCGGGGTGCGCGGCCGGCACACCAGCTCGCCGACCTCGCCCGGTGGCACCTCCCGGTCCTGCCCGTCCACCGCGCGCAGCTCCAGGAAGGGCTGGGCGACCCCGCAGGAGCCGGGTTTCCAGTCGCGGCGGACGTCGGCGATGGCGGCCGGCATCACCTCGGTCTGGCCGTAGGCGGAGAACACTCCCTGCAGGCCGAACCGCTCCCGGAACGGCCCGACCAGCTCGGCGGCCAGCGGCACCGCCGTCCAGACCCGCCCCGGGTTGGCGCTCTCGGCGGGAACGGGGTCCTGCTGCCACAGCCACATGTGCATCGCGCCCAGGGTGAACAGCTGGGTGGCGCCGTAGCGCCGCACCGAGTCCCAGTAGTCCCGCACCGAGAACCACGGGTCGATGCCCAGCGGGCGGCCGTGCAGCAGCGACGGGTAGACGTTGAGCAGCCAGGCCCCGGTGTGGAACATCGGCGTGCACGAGTGGAACACGTCGTCGGCGCGCAGGTCGCGGCCCGAGGACATCGCCTCGGTGGCGCACAGCCAGTACTGGTGGGTGAGCACCACGCCCTTGGACCGCCCCGTCGTACCCGAGGTGAAGGCCACCGCGATCACGTCGTCCGGCTTCGTCTCGATCCTCGGGGCCGGACGGTCCGCGGCTCCCAGCTCGGCCAGGGTGGCTGCGCCCCGTGAGTGCAAATGACCGCTATAGCGGTCATTTGCACTCACGGGTCCGGAGGACAAGAGGAGCGGGGTCAGGTCGTCGGGGAGGGCGGCGGCCAGCTGTTCGAGGTAGGGCTGGCCGACGACCACGGCCACCGGGCGGGCGCGCTCCAGGACGCGGCGGAGGAACTCGCCGGTGAACGCGGTGTTGACCGGCACGTGCACCGCGCCCAGCCGGACCAGGGCCAGCACGACCAGCACGTACTCGGTGCCGGAGTCCATCAGCACGGCCACCGCGTCGCCGCGCCGGACACCCCGGTCGGCGAACCCGGCGGCGTAGGCCTCCACCCGGGTGTGCGCGGCGGCGAAGGTCAGCCCGTCGCCGGAACCCTCCATCAGCCAGACCCCGTCGCCGTTGTGCTCGGCCTGCCAGGGCAGCAGCAGGTCCAGCCGGCGGGCGTCCGGTTCGTCCACCGGAACCCGGGTGGCGACCGGAACCGCCGTCACGGGGTGTCCCGGACGAACGGGCGGGCCCGGTCGGCGGTCTGGTCGGAGCGGAAGTCGTCCACCGCCGTCCACGGGTCGACCACGGCCACGCCGCGGCGCAGCACCCGTTTCCAGGCGGTGCGGCCGGCCCGGTCGGTGCGCAGGATCGCCCCGACCACCGCGTCCACCTCGGCGTCCAGCCCGGCCTCGGGCACGCACCGGGCGACCAGCCCGATCCGCTCCGCCTCGACGCCGTCGATGGCCCGGGCGGTGAACATCAGGTCGGCGGCCCGCTCCACGCCGACCTTGGCGATCAGCCGGGGCGGGATGAACGGGTCGGGCCGGGCCCGCAGCAGCTCGGGCACCCGGAACACGGCGGTGTCGGCGGCCACGGTGAGGTCGGCGCACAGCGACAGCAGCAGCCCGCCGGCGTGCACGTGCCCGTGCACCCGGGCGATCACCAGCAGCGGGCAGTGCTCCAGGCTGTTGGTCAGGTCGTGGCCGGTCTGCATGGTCAGCCAGGCGTCGTCGTGGGTGAGGGTCACGGCCTTGTACTCGCCCAGGTCACCGCCGGCCGAGAACGCCTCACCCCGCCCGGACAGCACCACCACCTCGACGTCCCCGGCCTCGGCCAGCTCGCGCACGCCCCGGGCCACCCCGGACACCATGGCCAGGGTCATCGCGTTGCGCTTGGCCGGCCGGTTCAGCACCACATGCCCGACCACGCCGTCGCGGTACACCTCGACCGGAGCGGTCCCGTTCTCACTCATCGGACTCCTCCGAGGGGTAGAACTGCTCGGCCCAGCCGCGCAGCGCCCGGTACGGCTTGGCCTCCTCCGGCGTCAGCGGGGCCCGGGCCCGGTAGACCAGGTGCCGCCAGATCCGCACGTCGTTGCCCAGCTCGGCCAGCTGCCGGTCCAGCACCGCCCGCTGCCGCTCGTCCGGGCGGTCCGGGGCGCCCGGGTCGCGGGGCAGGAACACGGTGTCGCGGAGGTCCGAGCGGTCGCCGTCGATCGGGGTGCTGGCCTGCAGCTCCACGTGCGCCACGGACGCGTCGGTGCGGAACACCCCGACCATCAGGCCCAGCCCCCAGGCCCGCATGGTCAGCGCCAACCCCCGGTTGCTGTCGAACGTGTGCGACACCCGGAAGTTGTGCTCGAACGACTCGTACGCGGTGATCGTGGTGATCGACCGGGCCGCGTGCACGTACTGGAAGTGCGCGACGTCGACGATGTTCTCCACCACCCACTGCGGCCGCACCCGCACGTCGGCCCACAGTCGGGTGCAGTCCGGGTGCACCGGGTAGTACCCGCTCCCGTCGAAGCCGGGGACCATCTCGGCCAGCTCCGGCGGATCCCACAGCGGCGGCCGACCGAGCGCGTCGTACCAGGTCAGCACCAGTCCGTGCCGCTCGGCGACCGGCCAGCACCGCAGCCGCTGGCCCCGGTTGGGCCGGTCGCTGTACGGGATGGCGGTGTTGCGGCCCTCCCCGGACCAGCGCCAGCCGTGGAACGGACAGACGATGTCCGGGCCCTCCACCCAGCCGCCCTCGCCGAGGTGCGCGCCCAGGTGCGGGCAGTGCGCGTCCAGCAGCCGGGCCGTGCCCCCTTCTTCCCGGAACAGCACCAGGTCGACGCCGAAGTACCGGCGGGACAGCACCCCGCCGGGCGGCAGCTCGGCCGACCAGGCCACCTGGTACCAGCCGGTGGGGTGCACCCGGTGCGGCCAGCCCGCCGCATCCGTCTCACCGCGGCCCACCGCCGGCACGGTCACACCCGCCACCGGCCGGGGTCCCGGCGGGCCGGCAACCGGCCGCGTCGCCAGGCCGACCAGGTGGTGATGCCCTCCTGGTTGGCCAGCCCGCGCAGGCTCACCGGGCCGCGCCGGCGCCGCCACCAGCTCACCGCCCCGGCCGCGGCGGCCAGCCCGAGCACCCCGCGCCTCACGACGCACCACTCCGCCCGGCGACGCCTTCGGTGACGCTTTCCGTGACGCCGTTCGAGGGCACCGCCGGTTCCCGGCCGCGGACCCGGATCCCGGCCCGTAGCCCGTTGCTGCGCCGGTCGTCGCCGAGCAGCTGGGTGTGGCTCTCCACCCGGCTGTCCCAGAACCGGCGGAACGCGATCAGCCCCTGGTCCCGGCGCCCGTACGGCGGGTTGACCGGCTCCCGGCGGTGCATCATCAGCCCGGCGTCCTGGATCGCGGTGGACCAGTTGCCCAGCCCGGCGACGAACCCGATCGCCTTCTCCACGCCCCGGCCGACCACCGGCACCCGGCTGCGCGGGACCAGGGTGATGTCCATGACGTAGTGCGAGTCGGCGTCCACCGGGGTCCACGAGTTGATGATCGTGCCGAGGATCCGCGGCCGGCCGGCGAACCGGGTCAGGTGCACCGACCCGCCCCAGCAGGTGGAGCGCACGTTGTCCACCACCGGGGTCAGCAGGTTGATCATCTCCCGGCGGGCGAACCGGCGCTTCACGTTGTCCACGCTGATCCACTTCCGCCGGTCGTGGATGGCGTTCTCGGTCTCGATCACCGTCGGGCTCTCCGAGTGCACGATGGTGTCGCCCCAGCCGCCGGTGTCGTGCGCGATGGCGAAGTGCATGCCGTCGGCCAGGTTCTCGCCGAACCACTTGGCCGGGAACGGCAGGAACCACCGGTGGTGGTGGAAGGTGACGTCGTCCTCGGTCGCGCCGATCTCGGACAGGAAGCCGAGGAAGTCGGGGAACTCGATGTCCGGCTCCCCGGCCCCGTTCCACAGGAACAGCGCGCCGTGCCACTCGACGATCCGGAAGGTGGGCAGGCAGACGCTCTCCCGGGGCTTGTCCGGCCCGGGGACCTCGGCCAGTCGCCCGTCCGGGTCGAACCGCCAGCCGTGGAAGCCGCAGCGCAGCCGGTCGCCGGCCACCTCGCCGCCGTAGCCGAAGTGCGCGCCCAGGTGCGGGCAGTGCCCGGCCTGGCAGTGCACCGTGCCCGAGGAGTCCCGCCAGAGCACCAGGTCGCGCTCCAGCACCCGCAGCGGCACCGTGCGCGGGCCCTTCACGTCGCAGGAGAACGCGGCGATCCACCAGGACTTCGGGTAGGCCGGGTTGACGGCGCTGTACGCGGGTTCGGGGCGGGTCTCCGGGCGGGGTCGCACACTGGTCACGGGCTGCTCCCTGCGGTGGTGGTGGGACGGGAGAGGACGTTCACGGCGGTTTCCGCGGCGGCGGCGGTGCCGGCGATCCGGCCGAAGACCAGGGCGGCGGCGATCGCGTTGCCGCTGCCGACGTAGGCGGTGCCGAGCACCCCGGCCGCGCACTCGCCGGCGGCGTAGAGCCCGGGGACGGCCGCGCCGGCCGGGTCGAGCACCCGCGCGCCCGCGTCGACGGCCAACCCCTCGCCGGTCAGCGCGAGGATGCCCAGCCGCAGCGGGCAGCCGTAGTACGGCGGGGTGGCCACCTGGTCGAGGAACCGGGGGTCCTTGCCGAAGTCCGGATCGGCGCCGGCCGCCGCGCCGGCGTTGTACCGGGCCACCGACGTCTCCAGTCCGGCGCCGTCCACCCCGATCAGCGGCCCCAGCCCGGCGAGCGTCGCGGCCCGCTTGACCCGGCCGGCGGCGACCATCTCGTCGATCACCGGGGTGGTCCAGTTCGACCCGGCGCCGGTCTCCGGCATCCCCGGGATGGTCTGCTTGTACCGGGGGGCCCGGTCGGGACGCGCGGCCCGCCGGGCGGCGTCGTCGAAGATCGCGTACAGCGGACCGTGCCGCTTGTGCGCCAGCTCCATCACCGAGTACGACGTCGACTCGTCCACCCGCCGGGCGCCGCCCCGGTCGACCATCACCAGCCAGCCCGGGAAGTACACCTCCAGCCGGCTCGCGGCGAACCCCGGGGTGGCCAGCAGCAGCCCCCGGCCCCGCCCGGTCACCGCCGCACCGGCCTGCGGGCCCAGCCGCAGGTGGTCGCCGAGGGCACCGGCCGCGCCGACGTACCAGGCGCTCTCCTGGGCGTCGACCAGCTCGGGCAGCCGCTCGGGCCACAGCGCCCGGTTGGCCCCGAACCCGCCGGTGGTCAGCACCACCGCCCCGGCGCTGACCTGGTCGTCGCCGACCCCCACGCCGCACACCCGGCCGTCCCGGACCACCAGCCGATCCACCCGCCGGCCCAGCGCCACGTCGACGCCCGCGCCCAGCGCCCGGGCCAGCGCGCGCACGATGCCCCGGCCGCCGCGCCGGGTGACGTGGCTGCGCGGCACCGGCTCCTCGGCCGCGTAGACCAGCGTGTCCAGGAACTCCACGCCGTGCCCGATCAGCCAGTCGACCAGCGGAGCGGTGCCCCCGGCCAGCGCCCGGGCCACCGCCGGGGTCACGCTGGCCTGGGTGAACAGCAGGTAGTCCCGGGCCAGCGCGGCGGCCGAGTCGGTGATCCCGGCCGCCCGCTGCACCGAGGTGCCGGCGGCCATCACGATCCCGCCGGACAGCTCCGACGAGCCGCCCAGTCGCGGCTCGGCCTCGGCCAGCAGCACCGACGCCCCGGCGGCGGAGGCCTCCAGCGCGGCGGCCAGCCCGGCGAACCCGCCGCCGACCACGACCACGTCGTAGTCCGGGCGCAGGTCGTGGTCGGGGCGCGGGTCGTGGTCCGGGCGTGCGGCGTGGTCCGGACGTCCGGTGCCGTCCGGCTCGGTGACGTCGGTGTCGGGCACGGGCCCCGCCTCTCGCCAAATCTAAACGTTCATTTTATTAAGGCGCGCAAGGCTGTCAAGACGCGAACCGCCCGCTCAGGGCAGCAGCGTCCCACCGAGGGCGCGCTTGAACGCCTCGATCGCGGCCCGGTGCGCCTCGGCGGTGCGGGTGGACGCGCCGAAGATGGAGAACCCGGTGAACATCGCCACCAGCATGCTGATCACCGGCTGCCGGTCCGGCTCGGCGATCTCGTCCGGTGCCTCGCGGACCAGTCGCTCGAAGAAGCGGTACACCGTGCGCGCGTCCTGGCGGACCAGTTCGTGCAGCTCCGGGTGCCGCTGCAGCTCGATGGTGGCCACGGCGGTGAACGCGGCCAGCCGGGGGTCGTCGGCGTGCAGGTCGGCCGCCTTGTCCAGCAGCCGGGACATCCGCTCGACGAAGCCGTCCACCCCGGCCACCACCCGCTCGAACTGGTCGAACGCCGACTCCTGATGCTGGTGGTACACCTCGACGAACAGCTGCTGCTTGGACGGGAAGTGGTGGTACAGCGCGCCGGCGGTCATCCCGCCGGCGGCGGCGATGTCCTTCATCGTGGCCTGGTCGTAGCCCTGGGCGACGAAGCAGGCGCGGGCGGCTTCGAGGATCCGGGCACGGGTCTGCGCGCCGTCGCTGGCCGGCGGCCGGCCCAGCCTGGAAGCCCGTGTCATCCCGCTATTCCACCACCCGGGGGCCGGCCCGGCCCGGGCCGCACACGACTCAGCCGGAACGGGCGGCGTCCCAGGCCGGGCTGGCCAGGAAGAAGGTGTCGAAGTCCGGGGCGATCTCGGCCACCCCGGACAGCACGAAGAACGTCTCGGTGCACCGCCGGTGGGTGTGCGGCAGCGCGCCCGGGTCGCCGGCCCGCAGCTTGACCCGCATGGTGCTCAGCGCCCCGCCGGTGGAGCTCCCGTCGGTGATCAGCCGGATGTGCCGGTCGGCGTCGCCGAGCACCTCGTTCTCGGCCGCGCCGGCCAGGATCCGTACCGCTGAGTAGCTCATGCCGGGCTCAGCCGTGGGTCCGCGAGTGCAGCGCCTTGAGCTCGCCCTTGACCATCTTCCCGGTCGGCGTGCGGGGCAGCTCGTCCAGGAACTCCACCGAGCGCGGGGCCTTGTACCGGGCGATCTTCGAGCGGACGAACTCGATGATCTCCCGCTCCAGCTCGGGGCCGGGCACGGCGCCGGGCGCGGGCTGCACGTAGGCCTTGACCGACTCGCCCATCTCCGGGTCCGGCACCCCGATCACCCCGACGTCGGTGATCTTCGGGTGCAGGGCCAGCACGTTCTCGATCTCCTGCGGGTAGATGTTCACCCCACCGGAGATGATCATGAACGCTTTGCGGTCGGTGAGGTACAGGTAGCCCTCGTCGTCGACGTAGCCGACGTCGCCCACGGTCATCCACAGCGGGTGCTCCGGGTGCTGCGCGCCCTGGGTCTTCTCCTCGGCGTTGTGGTAGGCGAAGACGACCTTGTCCCGCTCGAAGTACACCGTGCCGATCTCCCCGGGGGCGAGCTCGCGGCCTGCCCCGTCAGAACTGTCGTCGCAGATGCGCAGCACGCCGAGCGCCGCCTGGCCGACCGACCCCGGGTGGGCCAGCCACTGCTCGCTGGTGATCAGGGTCAGCCCGATGGCCTCGGTGGAGGCGTAGTACTCGACCAGCTTCGGGCCCCACCAGTCGATCATCGCCCGCTTCACGTCCACCGGGCACGGGGCGGCGGCGTGGATGGCCACCCGCAGCGAGGACAGGTCGTGGCGGGTGCGGACGGCGGGGTCCAGCTTGAGCATCCGGACGAACATGGTCGGCACGAACTGGGCGTGGGTGATCCGGTACCGCTCGACGGCGGCCAGCGTCTCCTCCGGGTCGAACCGGGGCATCATCACCACGGTGCCGCCCAGGGCCTGCACGGCGGTGCAGTAGCCCAGCGGCGCGGCGTGGTAGATCGGCGCCGGGGACAGGTAGGCGGTGTGCTCGCCCATCCCGAACAGGCCCCGGCAGATGTCCGCGAGCATCACCGGACCCTCGCTGACCTGCTGGTTCTCCGGCAGCGGCGGACGGATCCCCTTGGGTCGCCCGGTGGTGCCCGAGGAGTACAGCATCACCGAGCCCCGCGGCTGGTCGTCCAGCGGCGTGGCCGGCGCGGCGGCGATCGCCTCGGCGTAGTCGTCGTAGCCCGCCACCGGCTCCCCGAAGGCCAGCCGGACGGCCAGATCCGGCGCCGCCTCGAGCGCCGCCGCGGCGGCCGCCGGCTTGGCCCCCGAGACCACCAGGGCCTTGGCCCCGGAGTCGCGGACGATGTAGCCGACCTCGTCGTCGGAGAGGTTGTGGTTGACCGCGGTCAGCCACATCCCGGAGCGGACCGCCGCCCAGTACACCTCGAACACCCGGGGGTCGTTGTCCGACAGCACGGCCAGCACGTCACCCCGGCGCAGGCCGGCGTCGTGCAGCAGCCGGGACAGCCGGACCGAGCGGTCCTCCAGCTCGCCGTAGGTGGTGGTCTCGCCGGTGTCGGCCATGACCACGGCCGGCTTGTCGGGGTTGGTCGCGGCCCAGTGTCCGGGGTACATGACCTTCAGCCTGCCGTCTGGGCCCCGATCTTCGCCAGGGATGCCGGCGTGGCCACCGGTTCGATCCGCACCGGGATGCCGTCCAGCAGGGCCATCCCGGCGATCCGCTCGATGTCCTCGATCTCGCTGCTGGCCAGCACGTTCAGGTTCGGCCCGCCGGCCCGGTTGGCCCGCTGCCAGCCCGCCTCGCGGTGCCCCCAGCCGTGCGGCACCGCGATCGTGCCCTCGACGATCTCGTCGGTGAGCAGCGCCTCGGTCTCGATCTCGCCGTGCGCGGACACGATCCGCACCCGGTCGCCGGACGCCAGCCCGGCCACCGCCGCGTCCTTGGGGTGGATCCGGGCGGTGTGCCGGTGCCGGTCGTTCATCAGCGACGGCAGGTTGTGCATCCACGAGTTGTGCGACTTCAGCTCGCGCAGGGTGATCAGCGACAGCGGCAGATTCGGGTCGAAGGTGTGCCGCTCGCCGAGCCGCCGGGCCTCGGCCAGGACATCGGGGGCGGCCAGGTGCACCTTGCCGTCCTTGTGTCGCAGCCGTTTCCCCTGCTCACCGGTGGGTTGGAACTCGCTGAGTACGACACCGTCCGGCATCTGCGCCAGCTTGCGAAGGCTCAGCCCGCGCCGGCGCAGTCCGAACAGGTCGCCGAACGGGCCCAGCCGCAGGCCCAGGTCGACCAGGGTCCTCGGCTTCGGCCGGATGCCGATCCTCGCCATGGCCCGCATCATCGGGTCGCTGTACGGGGCCACGCCTAGCCGTCGGGCCAGCTCGTCGATGATCTCCCACTCGTCCTTGGCCTCCCCGCGCGGCGGGATCACCGGCTCGGTGGCCTCGGCGAACGGGCGGGTGTGGTTCTGCAGGAACTGCAGCGGGGCGTCGTGCTTCTCCAGGAACGTGGTGGCCGGCAGCACGTAGTCGGCCAACCGGCCCGACTCGGATACGTACAGGTCGATCGAGACGACCAGGTCCAGGTCCTTCATCGCGCCGACCAGCTCGTCCGGGTTCGGGTTGGCCAGCACCGGGTTGCCGCCCACGGTGAAGAACGCCCGCAGCTGGCCGGGACCCGGGGTGAGCATCTCCTTGGCCATCACCACCGAGGGAAGCATCCCGAAGGCGTCCGGGAACCCGCCGACCCGGCCGAACCGCTTGCCGAAGGTGTCCTGCGCCTTCACGAACGCGGCCGGGGTCATCGCCTTGCCGATGATCGAGCCACCGGGCCGGTCGAAGTTGCCGGTGACGATGTTCAGCGCGTCCAGCAGGAACACGGTCAGCGTGCCGTGCCGGCCCCGGCAGGTGCCGATCCGGCCGTACACGGCGGCTCTGGGCGCCGCCGCCAGGTCCCGGGCCAGCTGCCGGATGTCCTCGGCGTCGACCCCGGTGCGCAGCGACGCCTCCGCGCAGGTGAACGAGTCCCCGGCGACCATCTCGCGGAGCATCCCGATCCCGGACGAGGTGCGGGCGATCGCGTCCCGGTCCTCCAGCCCTTCGTCGAAGATCACCCGGAGCATCGCGCCGAGCAGCCAGGCATCGGAGTCCGGGCGGACCTGCAGGTGCTCGAACACCCGGGCGGTCTCGGTTCGCCTCGGATCGACCACCACCACCCGGCCGCCGCGCTTGGGGATGGCCCGCAGCGTCTCCTTCATGTTCGGGACGGTGACCAGGCTGCCGTGCGAGATGAACGGGTTGGCGCCCAGCATCAGTAGGAAGTCGGTGCGTTCCAGGTCGGGGATCGGGAACAGCAGCGCCGAGCCGTAGAGCATCGCGCTGGCCGCCGACCGGCTGGCGGTGTCCTGCGAGCCCGGGGTGTAGAAGTGCGGTGAGCCCAGCGCGTCGATGAACCCCTTCACCCACATCGGCGGGGAGTAGGAGAAGTACACCGGGTTGCCCAGGTAGGCCCCGACCGCGTCGCCGCCGTGCTCGTCGATCACCGCCTTCAGCTTGGCCGAGATCTCGGTGAACGCCTCCGCCCAGGTGATCCGCTCGAACTGCTCGATGCCGCCCTGCCCGCGCGGCACCCCTGGCCGCCGCCGCATGGGATGCAGCAGCCGGTCGGGGTCGTTCACGATCTCGGTCATCGCGATGCCCTTGGGGCAGGAGAACCCCTGGGAGATCGGGTGCCGCTTGTTCGGCCGCAGTTTGAGCAGTTCGCGGCCGTCGGCGGAGACCTCGGCGGTCATCCCGCAGAGCGCCTCGCAGATCCGGCAGTAGGTGTTGATCCGCTCCGTCATCGGTGGCACCTCGCTGTGGTGGGCGTGCCTAAAGGCTATAGGGAAGTGTGCTCCAGGACACCCGATGCGCGGCCCGCTGTCAACCACTGTCCCCGGCCGCCGCGCCCGGGCATGATCGTTCACATGCTGCGTTACGACGGGCGGGTCGCGGTGGTCACCGGGGCCGGCGGTGGGTTGGGTCGGGAGTACGTGCGGTTGCTGGCCGCCCGGGGCGCGTCGGTGGTGGTGAACGACCTGGGTGGGGGTAAGCACGGGGGTGGGTCGGGTGGTGCGGCGGCGGCGGTGGTGGCCGAGATCGAGGCGGCCGGTGGTTCCGCGGTGGCCAGTACCGACTCGGTGGCCACCGTCGAGGGCGGTGAGGCGATCGTGGCCTGCGCGCTGGACGCCTTCGGCCGGATCGACATCCTGATCAACAATGCCGGGATCATCCGGGACCGGGTGTTCCACAGGATGGAGCCGGAGATGGTCGATGACGTGTTGGACGTGCACCTGCGGGGTGCGTTCCATGTGACCC
>JAESFN010000455.1_pt1 | contig 38447 bp, 35 predicted proteins | sample 9269411 | NCBI WGS metagenome assembly JAESFN01 (sample SAMN14505399, study PRJNA617100) | algae metagenome | isolation source: Iphinoe sp. HA4291-MV1 and co-occurring heterotrophs from trail next to... | place: USA: Maunawili Falls, Hawaii | collected 2009-07-25
CGCCCGTCCGCCTCGCGCACTTACTTGACTCGGGCTCAGTTATCCGGAAGCATCCGCGCGGAGTGACGAGGGCCACCTGCCGCGCGCCGGGCAGGAGCCGGACCGGAAAGAGGCACCGCCATGGCCGAGCTCCCGGACGTGTGGATCACCGACACCGTGCCGAGCACCCGGTTCCCGCTCTACACCCGGCTGAACGCCGCCGAGGTGCTGCCCGACCCGATCACCCCGCTCGGGGCCAGCCTGGGCTGGGTGCCACACCTGATCCCCGGGTTCACCCTCGGCTTCGTGGCCGCCGGCGGGCTCACCCTGGACGAGGTGATCGACGAGGTCGACACGGCCGCCGCCGGGTTCTTCTTCGGCCGGATGTACGTGAACATGACCCTGCCCCGGCTGATGGGCCTCCGCAGCGGGCTGACCGCCGAGCAGTTCGACGCCGCGTTCTTCGCCGGCGCCGACGACGTGCCGCCGCATGTCGCCGGGCCCGGCGATGCCAACGAGCGGCTGGCGGCCCAGGTCGCTGAGCGCACCCAGTGGTACCTGACCACCACCGACTTCCCCGAGGTCGAGGAGGAGCGGGCGCTGGCCGACCGCTGCCGGGCTCAGCGGCCCGACCTGGCCACCCTGTCCCCGGCCGCGCTGGTCGCCCGGGCCCGCCAGGTGATGCCGCTGGAGCGGCTGACCTGGCGTGGCGAGGTGATGGCCGCCAACGGCGCCGCCGTGGGCCCGGCGGTGGTCGCGCAGCTGGTCGGCGGCATCGACCCGTCGCTGGTGGTCACCCTGATCGGGCACGGCGGCGACGTCGACTCCGCCGCGCCGTCCTTCGCGCTGTGGGAGCTGGGCCGCACCGTCCGGGCCGACCAGGAGCTGACCAAGCTGTTCGATGACGGGGTGCCGGGGCTGCACCAGCGGCTCGCGGACACCGCCCCGGACTTCGCCGCCCGGCTGGCCGCGTTCGTCGCCGAGTACGGCTGCCGGGGCCCGGGGGAGTGGGACATGGGCGCACCCACCTGGGAGACCCAGCCGGAGCTGCTGCTCACCCTGATCGAGCGGCTGCGGCATGCCGGGGACGAGTCCAGCCCGGCGGTGCGGGCCCAGGCGCAGCGGGAGCACGGTGACGCGCTGCTGGCCGAGGTGCTGGCCCAGCTGCCCGACGACACCGCCCGGGGCACCCTGAGCCTGGCCATCGCCTCGGCGCGGCGGTTCGGGGCCTGGCGGGAGCGGGCCAAGACCAGCTGCATCAAGGTGATCCACGAGGCCCGGGTGGCGATCGTCGAGCTGGGCCGCCGGTTGCACGCCACCGGGGTCCTGGCCGACCCGCACCACGTGTTCATGGCCACCGACGCCGAGCTGGACGCGCTGGTGCTCGACCCCGGCCTGGTCGCCGCCGAGCTGGCCCAGCGGGCGGAGCGTTGGCGGGCGCTGGCCGAGGTCGAGGTGCCGGCGTTCGTCAACGGCAACGAGCCGGTGCCGCCGCTGTCCGGCCTGCCCCGCCGGGCCGACCGGGCGCCGGAGCGGGCCGCCCCGGGTGAGGTGCTGCGGGGTGCCCCGGCCTCGGCCGGCGTGGTCCGCGGCACCGCCCGGGTGATCGTCGACCCGGACGGCTTCGGCACCCTGGAACCGGGGGAGATCCTGGTCGCCCCGCAGACCGACCCCTCCTGGACGCCGCTGTTCATGGTGGCCGCCGGCGCGGTGGTGGACGTGGGCGCGATGGGCAGCCACGCCATGATCATCAGCCGGGAGCTGGGCATCCCGTGCGCCGCCGGGGTGGTCGGCGCGTCGCGGCGGATCCCGGACGGCGCGACCATCGAGGTGGACGGCGCGGCCGGCACCGTCACGGTGATCGGGTGAGCTCGGCCGACCTGGACGAGCTGACCGGGCGCTACCTGACCGCCGACCCGGAGCTGGTGGCCTGCCCGTTCCCGATGTTCGCCCGGCTGCGCGCCGAACGGCCGGTGCACTACGTCGAGTCGGCCGGGGTGTGGCTGGTCACCCGGTACGCCGACATCTGCGAGGTGGTCCGCGACCCGGAGACGTTCTCCTCGCTGGCCGCCACCGGACCGCACGGCGGGAAGCTGCGGGACGCGCTGGCAGCGCTCGCGTCGGAGTCCGCCGAGCTGCGCGGCTGGATCGAGGCCGCCGGCTTCCGCGACCAGGCGCCGGTGCTGCTGCGCTGCGACCCGCCCCGGCACACCCAGCAGCGCAAGCTGGTGAACAAGGCGTTCACCCCGCGCCGGGTCCGGCAGATCGAGGACACCGTCCAGGGCATCTGCGACCGGCTGATCGACGCGGTCGTCGGGAGAGGCCGGATGGACCTGGTGGCCGACCTCGCGGTGCCGCTGCCGATCGCGGTGATCGCCGGCGCGCTGGGGGTGGCCGACGGCGACCTGCCCACGTTCAAGCAGTGGTCCGACGACCTGGCCCAGACCATCGGCAACGATCACCTGGGCCGCGACGAGATCGTCCGCATGGTGCGCAGCCAGGCCGAGTTCGCCGGCTACTTCGGCGCGCTGATCGCAGATCGTCGCAGCCACCCGCGCGACGACCTGATCTCCGACGTGGTGCACGCGACCATCGACGGCGACTCGCTGACCCGGGCCGAGATGCTGACCATGTTCGTGCAGTTCCTGGTGGCCGGGAACGAGACCACCACCACGCACATCGCCGCCACCGTGCAACTGCTGCTGCGCGACCCAGGGCTGATGGAGCGCTGCCGGGCCGACCACACGCTGATCCCGCAGCTGGTCGAGGAGTCGCTGCGGGTGGAGTCGCCGATCGCCGGGCTCTACCGGGGGACCACCCGGGACACCCAGGTCGGTGGGGTGCCGATCCCGGCCGGCCAGCACCTGCTGATGTGCTATGCCTCCGGCAACCGGGACGCCGCGCAGTTCGCCGACGCCGACCGGATCGACCTGGACCGCCCGCGCGGCGGCGGTGGCCACCTGGCGTTCGGCCAGGGCCCGCACACCTGCCTGGGCAGCGCGCTGTCCCGGGCGGAGAGCCGGGTGGCGCTGACCACCCTGCTCACCCGGCTGGAGAACATCCGTGCCGATCCCGACGCCCCGCCGCCGGAGTACGCGAACAGCTACATCCTGCGCGGACTGCGGCGGCTCGACCTTCGCTTCGACCCGGCCTGAGAGAGGAAAGAGATGATCGATTCCCTGGGTGTCTTCGACTCGAACGCGCTGGTCGGCGCGTTCGACCCGAGGATCTCCGAGTTCCGGCTCTCCGAACCGCGGTTCGGGGCGAACCTGCAGGCCATGTACCTCTACGGCGGCATGCACTCCGACTCCGGGAAGTTCTACGTCGTCGAGCGCAAGTTCCTGTCCTCGATGACCGGAGGGCTGTTCATCATGAGCAACCAGGGCGGGTCGATGGAGCTGGACCCGGGCAGCCCGCGCAGCGGTCGCGGCGAGGTGCGCCGGTCGTTCAGCGACACCCGGCTGCACTGGTCGGAGCCGATCATGCAGCGGATCCCCGAGGAGCTGCGGGTCGCCGAGGAGCAGCCGCTGGAGCTGACCGTCACCGACGAGGAGTTCCACTGGTCGGAGGGCAACCTGCTGGAGCTGTCCGGGCCGATGCCGTCGGTGGGGCTGCAGTTCGTCGCGCCGATGGGCGGCCAGCTGCTGGTCTACCAGTCCCAGTGCTACTGGCTGTCCGGCACGCTGCTCGGCGAGCAGGCCGAGGGGCCGATCTTCTTCGACCACATCTTCTGGACCCCGCACGGCCTGGAGTGGAAGGAGACGCCGATGTACACCGACCGGCAGGTCTCCTGGACCATCTTCGGCAACAAGCTCGACGACGGCGCCACCCAGTTCGGCCACCTGGTCTCGATGACCGGCGGGATGGCGGTGGCGGCGATCGCCGAGGACCGGACGCCCCTGGTCACCTCCGACCGGGTGGACCTGTCCTTCGAGCTGGACGCCGACAGCTACGTCACCCGGGCCACGCACGACGTCGAGGGCCAGCGGTGGGTGTTCACCGAGGACGCCGACGGGCACATGGAGGGCCACTCGAAGGCGCGGTGGGGGGAGTACCGGGCGCAGTCCGGGCAGGTCCGCCGCGAGGGGGAGACCAGAGATGTGGTCAAGGGCTTCACCTGGGTGGAATGCTTCGCCGACCGGATCCGGGCCGAGGGCCTGACCAAGTAGACAGGATCGAGTACATGCAGCTCAACGGCAAGGTCGCCGTGATCACCGGCGGGACCGGCGGGATCGGCTTCGGCATCGCGAAGTCGTTCGTGGACAACGGCGCCCGCGTCGTGGTGACCGGGCGCAACCCGGAGAGCGGGGCCAAGGCGGTCGCCGACCTCGGCGGGGAGACCAAGGCGCTGTTCGTGGCCGGCGACGCCACCGACCAGGCGCACATCGAGGCGGCCGTGGACGCCGCGCCGGAGCACTTCGGCCGGCTCGACATCATGGTCAACAACTCCGGCGGGTTGACCACGTTCGGGCTGGTCGCGGACATGCCCGACGACGTCTGGGACGTGGCCATCCGGTGGAACCTGTCGGCGCCGTTCTGGGGGGCCCGGCGGGCGCTGAAGTACCTGCAGCCGCAGGGGTCGGGCCGGATCATCTTCATGTCCTCGGTGGAGGGCAAGCACGGCAAGCCGGCCATGGCGCAGTACGTGGCGGCCAAGCACGGGGTGATCGGGCTGGCCAAGTCGCTGGCCCAGGAGGTCGGGCCGCTGGGCATCACGGTCAACGCGGTCTGCCCCGGGCTGGTGCCGACGCCGCTGATCCGGGACAACGCGCACGCCCCGGCCCAGCTGCAGGGCCTGTCCACCGAGGACTTCCTGAACATCTACGCCCAGGAGGCGGCGATCAAGCGGTTCAACACGGTGGAGGAGGTGGCCGCGCTGGTCCTGCTGCTGGCCTCGGACGCCGGCTCGGGCATCACCGGCGCCGCGCTGAACGTCGACGGCGGCACCGCCGGCTACTAGCGGCGCCGGCTTGTAGCGGAGCCGGCGGCACCGCCGGCTACCGAGGCCCGAGCGGCGGGTGCTCGAGCACGCGGGGTTTGTATTCGACCAGCTGGATGCCGCCGTCGAAGGTCCGGTGGCCGATCATCTCGAGGGCGACGTCCGGGTAGCCGTCGTAGATGCGTTCCTCACCGGTGGCCCCGGTGATCACCGGGAACATCCCGACCCGGAAACGGTCGACCAGCCCGGCCCGCAGCAGGGACCGGCTCAGGCTGAGGCTGCCGATCGTGCTGAGGATCCCGGTGCCGTTCTCCTTCATGGCGCGGACCGCCTCGACGGCGTCGCCGCGGACGAGGGTGGAGTTGGCCCAGGTCAGCGGTTCCTCGAGGGTGGAGGAGAAGACCACCTTGGAGGCCTGGGTGAGCTCGTCGACCGACGCCTCCTCCTCGGGCCGGAACTCGGCCTGGCCCTCCGGGACCTGGCCGGCGGCGAAGCCGGACATCAGCCGGTAGGTGTTCGCGCCCATGAGGTAGGTGACCTCGGGCTGCTCGCCGAGCCAGGCGAGGTACTCCGGGCCTTCCAGACCCCAGAACCCGGGCCAGCCCTCGCCCGACGCGTAGCCGTCCAGCGAGGTGATGAAGTCGACGAGCAGCTCCGCCATGACAGGTGTCCTTTCCTCGGGGTCTACCCGATGAGACGACACCAAGGTTCGAAACTGGTCGATCGATAGCGTCAGAACGTAATTCTTTCCCCGGACCGGCGGAGTGACCACGTCCTGATCACGGGCATACCGTGTGCTCAGCTCGTTCCGGTGGGTTCGCCCGGTTCGGGTGGTGAGGTCTCGGTGTGAGTCAGCCACGGGGACCAGGTCGCAGTTCTCGCCTGGTTGCGCCCGCCCATGCGCGGGTCGCCCCGCACGTCTGGACACCTCCGATGACCCTCGCCCTCCATCCCTGTACACCTCCCGAACCTGTCGCCGTCGCACCGTCAACGGTCGAACCGTCCCCGCTGGTCCGCTTCGTCGCCCTCGGTCTGCTCGCCACCGTGGACTGCCATCTGGCCGGCGGGCTGGCTCCCGGCCGGGTCGGCTGGGAGCTGTCCGCCCGGATCGAGCAGCTCGCCGCGCTGGGCCTCCCGCCCCGGACGGTGACCCGGCTGCGCTGGCTGGCCCGGGCCGCGGCGCTGCCAGCCGAACCCGCCCCGTCCGACCTGGTCGCGCTGCGTACCGCGATCGTAGGCCTGCTCGGCGACGAGGGTGCCTAAACCAACGTCGTTCGGTTAAGCTGTTCCGGCCCCGCCGCCGCGACCGAGGAGCCGCCATGGATCAGGACTTCGACCGCGTCGTCCGCGAGTTCGACATGTTCGACCAGGAGCAGGGCGCCAACCGCTGGGAGCTGTTCGACCACGCCCGGCGCAAGTGTCCGGTGGCGCACACCGAGTCGGGCAAGGTCCTCATCACCCGGTACGAGGACGTGCGGTACGTGCTGGAGAACCCGCTGCTGTTCTCCTCCACCGGGGTGGCGCCGGAGCCCAGCCCGATGTCGCTGAACCCGCTGGACTCCGACCCGCCCTACCAGCCCGACCTGCGCAAGATCCTCAACCCGATGTTCTCCCGCACCGCGTGCCTGAAGTTCGTGCCGCAGATGGAGGAGATAGCGAACGAGCTCATCGACCGGTTCGTCGACGCGGGTGAGGTCGAGCTGATCATGGACTTCGCCGCGCCGTTCGTGGCCGGCGTGCTGGCCCGGATGGTCTACAACGACTCCGACCCCGAGCGGGTGGGCCCGGCCATCGACGCGGTCACCCGGGTGGCCAAGACCGGCGCCCCGGAGACCTACATCGAGATGGCCATGGTCGGCGGCGAGTACCTGGTCGACCGGCAGGAGAACGGCAGCGCGACCGAGGACGTGCTCTGGGCGGTCACCCAGGGCACCGTGCTCGGCGGCCGCAACCTCACCGACGACGAGCAGCTGGGCGTGTTGACCGTGCTGTTCCTCGGCGGTCTGGACACCACCCGGGGCGCCATCGGCATGATCGCCCACGAGATCGCCAAGGACCCCGCGCTGGAGGACCGGGTGCGGGACCCGAAGTGGCAGCGCCGGGACATGGACGAGTTCGTCCGGCTGGCCTCCCCGGTGGCCTGCCTGTGCCGCACGGTCATGGAGGACACCGAGCTGAACGGGGTCCCGCTGGCCAAGGGCACCCACCTGCTGGTCCGGTTCGACTCGGCCAACCACGACCCGGAGCAGTTCGAGGACCCGGAGAACCTGCGCTTCGACCTGCCCCGCCCGGGCAACGCGGCGTTCGGCCTGGGCATCCACCGCTGCCTGGGCGTGCACCTGGCCCGGGTGCAGATCGCGGTGGCGTTCGACGTGCTGCTCAAGCGGCTGACCAACCTGCGGCTCAAGCCCGGCACCGAGGACGTGCAGTACATCTTCGGCATCGCCCGGGGCCCGGAGAAGCTGGAGCTGACCTTCGACCGGGTGGCCGACACACCGACTGGATAACGTGTCCCGGATGCGGATCGGGATGTTCGGTATCGGCGTCGGCGGGATGGCGGTGCCGGAAGCGGGGCCGGTGGCCCGGATGGCGGAGGAGCTCGGCTACAGCTCGGTGTGGACCGGCGAGCACATGGTGGTGCCCTGGGAGAAGCCCGACTACTTCCCCCGCGAGCACAACTGGGCGTTCGCCGACCCGGTGGTGCACCTGGCCTTCCTGGCCGCGCACACCAGCACGATCACCCTCGGCACCGGCGTGCTGATCCTGCCGCAGCGCCACCCGGTGCACCTGGCCAAGGAGCTGGCCACCCTGGACGTGCTCAGCCGGGGCCGGCTGGTCGCCGGGGTCGGTGCCGGGCACCTGGAGGCGGAGCTGCGGGCCATGGGCGTGCCGGCGAAGGGGCGCGGCGCCCGGGCCGAGGAGTACCTGGCCGCGATGCGGGCGCTGTGGACCATGCCGGAGCCGGAGTTCCGCGGCGCGCACGTGACCTTCGACGGCGTCGATGCGCACCCCCGTCCGGTACGGCCCCAGGGTCCGCCGCTGGTGCTCGGCGGGTTCGGGCCGGTGGCGCTGCGCCGGGCGGCCCGGTTCGGCGACGGCTGGTACGGCTGGGGGCAGACCCCGGAGCAGGTCCGGACGGCGATCGGGGTCATCCGGTCGACCGCCGCCGAGGTCGGCCGCGACCTCACCGGGTTCACCGTCCACCTCACCCCGCTGGCCCGGGTGGACGCCGCGCTGGCGGCGGCCTACGCCGAGGCGGGCGTGGACGAGCTGGTGATCTCCATGGAGTCGGCCGACGTCGACGCGGTGCGCCGCAAGCTGGAGCGCAACGCCTCGCTGGTGAGCGCGTCAGCTCAGTAGTGCCTCCGGGTCGGCGAGGAGCTCGCCGACGGTCCGCAGGTACTCCGCCGCCGGGGCGCCGTCCACCGCGCGGTGGTCGAAGCTCAGGCTGAGCGTCATCACCCGGGTCCGCTTCGGGACGTCGCCGTCCCACTCCACCCCGTCGCGCAGCCGTCCCACGCCCAGGATGGCCACCGTGCCCGGGGTGACGATCGGGGTGAACATGTCCACCCCGTAGCCGCCGAGCGAGGTCACCGAGAACGTCGGGTCGGCCATCTCGTCCGCGCTGATCGTGCCCTCCCGGCAGGCGTCGGCCAGCCGCTTCACCTCCGCGCCCAGCTCGGCGATCGGCAGGTCCGCCGCGTTCCGGACCACCGGCAGCATCAGGCCGTTGGGCACCGCGACCGCCACCCCGACGTCGATCCGGTCGTAGAGCCGGATCGCCTTCTCCTCCACCACGGCGTTCAGCAGCGGGTGCTCGCGCAGGGCCAGCGCGGCGGCCCGGACGATGAAGTCGGTGATGCTCGGGGCGCTCTCCCCGGCCTCCTTGCGGGCCGTGCGATTGGCCACGACGGCGTCCATCCGCACCTCGTAGCCGTGGGTCAGCTGCGCCATCTCCTGCAGGCTGGCGTGCATCCGCTGGGCGATGATCTTGCGCATGCCGATCAGCCGGATCGAGTCGCCGGCCTTGGGTGCCTCCGGGGCCCGGCGCCGGGCGGGTGCGGCGTCGGTCACGGCGCCACCGTCTCGGCCGGTGCGGTCGCGGCCGCCGCCCCCTGGGCCTTCCAGGCCCGCAGCAGCACCGCGGCCGTCACGAAGAACCAGGTGCCGAACACGCTCAGCGGGATCCAGAACGCGATGAGGCCGTCCCAGGCGAACGGTCCGGTGCGGAAGCAGATGATCACGATGCCCGGGATGAAGGCCAGCGCGCACCAGATGTTGAAGTAGGCGAACCAGCGGCCGAACACCGGGTTCGGGCCGCGTTCCCGCAGGCCGGCGATGGCCATCGCGGTCAGCTGCACCACGGCCGGGGCCGGGATGCCGACGAAGGCGATCCAGCCGAGCGTGTGCAGGCTCTGTACGGCGGCCGCCGTCCCGACCTCGGGGTCGCCGGCCCGGAAGGTGGCCGCCGCGAGAGTGATCATCGGCAGGATGAACAGCGGGCCGTTCATCAGGCCGGTGACCAGTTGGACCAGCGACATCGGCCCGATCCCACCCTCGATGCGGCGCATCTGCTGGAAGATCGCCACGGTGAACGGGAAGGTCAGGCCGGCGCCCAGCATGGAGATCATCAGGCCGAGCCGGATCCGCAGCGCGTTGTCGGCGTAGTAGGCCGCGACCTGGTCCGCCGGCAGGTTCGGCGACGGGGGCGGGACCAGCCCGCCGACCACCCAGAACCCGATCATGAAGATGATCATCAACAGTGGTCCGGAGTAGATGCACCACCGCTCCGTGGTCCGGTTCATCGGCTCAGCCTCCTGTGCGGTTCTCCCGGGTGGTTTGCACGCTACGCGATCGGGGGCTCGCGGACCGTGCGCGCGGGAAACGATTCCGCCCGGCGGGCGCCGGTGGTTGCGCGCCGGTGGCGAGTGGGTGACTATGCCTCCGATTGGTGAGCAAGCGCTCACTGCAGAAGGGGAGCCCATGGACGCGCGCCGAGTGGTCGTCGTCGGGGCCGGCCCGTCCGGCCTGACCGCCGCGTACCGGCTGCGCCGGGCCGGCTGCGAGGTCGTCGTGCTGGACCGGGGTGACCGGGCCGGTGGCAAGCTGCGCAGCGACACCGAGCAGGGGTTCGTGATGGACGCCGGGGCGGCGATCGTGCCCAGCTCCTACGCCCGGTTCCGGGCCCTGGCCGACGAGCTGGGGGTGGCCGACCGGCTGCGGCCCTGCGGCATGGTGATGGGGTTCGCCCGAGACGGCCAGATCCATCATCTCGACCCCGACCATCTGCTCCGGGACGCGCTGCGCACCCGGCTGCTGCCCACCCGGGCCAAGGCCGCCCTGGGCAAGCTCGGCTGGGACGCCTTCCGGGCGCGCAAGGCGCTGAGCTACGACGACCTCTCCGGCGCCGCGCCGTACGACACCGAGACCGCGCAGGCCTACACCGAGCGCCGGCTGGGTCCGGAGGTCTTCGAGTACGTCGTGGACAGCGCCCTGCGCGGCCTGATCGGGGTCAGCGGCGAGACGGTCTCCAAGGTCGACCTGCTGTTCGCGGTGGCCAACGTGCTCGCCGGCCGCCTCTCGGTGTTCGAGGGCGGCACCCAGACCTGGGCCGACGCGCTGGCCGCCGACCTGGACGTGCGGACCGGGGCCACCGTGCACGAGGTCCGTCCCACCCCGACCGGGGTCGTCGTCGACTGGACCGACACCGCCGGCGCCCCGCACACCGAGGACGCCGACTCCTGCGTGGTCGCCGTGGCCGGCACCCTGGTGCCCGGCCTGGTCCCCGAGCTCGACCCGGTGTGCCGCGACTACCTGTCCGAGCTGCGCTACACCAGCAGCGTCAACTGCCACATCGCGGTGAGCGAGGCCCCGGCCAGCCCGGCGCTGATGGTGCAGGTGCCCCGAGCCGTGCACCCCGGGCTGTCCGGAATCATGCTCGACCACAACAAGGCGCCCGGCCGGGTACCCGCCGGCAAGGGTCTGATCAGCTCGTACAGCACCGCCGAGTGGGCCGCCGAGCTGATCGAGGAGAGCGACGACCTGGTGGCCAAGCACATGGTCGACGCGGTGGAGGAGATCTTCCCCGGGATCGGCGGCTCGGTGGAGTTCGTCCGGGTGCACCGGTGGGCGCAGTCGGCGGTCTACAGCCGGCCGGGCACCTACGCCGGGCTGGCCGAGTTCAACCGGCACCGCCCGCACGGGCCGGTCCACCTGGCCGGCGACTACTTCTCCACCTCGACCATGGAGGCGGCGGTCCGATCCGGGGAACGTGCCGCCGCCGAGATCCTGGGAGAGTGATCCGCATGGCAGACACCCCGTTCGGGCTGGACGAGTTCCTGGCCCGCCCGCTGACCGCCCGGCTGGCCACCGACGGGCCCACCGTGCGACCGGTCTGGTTCGAGTGGGACGGCGAGGCGTTCTGGGTGTTCAGCGGCCCGTGGGCGCGCTGGTTCACCCGGGTGCACACCGAACCGGCCATCGCCCTCATCGTGGACACCTGCGACCTGACCAGCGGGGAGATCCTGCAGGTCATCGCGCACGGCTCGGTGGAGATCCGGGACTGGGACGTCGACCGGGCCCGCCGGATGCTGGCCCGCTACCTCGGGCCGGACGAGGAAGGCTGGCCGGAGGAGTACCGGATGTACCTCGCCGGCTCCTCCGACGGGACCGAGCCGATCGAGGGGATCCGGTGGGTGCGCCTGGTACCGGAGAAGTTGCTCCGGCACGACTTCAGCTTCCAGCCCGGATGACCCCTCCGCTGCGGCTGGACGTGGCCGACCGGGTGGCCACCCTCACCCTCACCCGGCCGGAGCGGCTGAACCGGTTCGACGCCGAGCTGCACACCGAGTTCGACCGCGCGCTGGACGAGCTGCACCGGTTCACCGACGTCCGGGCCGCCGTACTCGCCTCCACCGGGACGGCGTTCTCCGCCGGCGGCGACTTCGACTTCATCCTGGACTGCCACGACGACCCGGTGATGCTCCAGCGGTTCGTCGACGAGGGCCGGCATCTGCTCACCCGGCTGGTCAGCCTGCCGTACCCGATCGTCGCGGCGGTGCAGGGTCCGGCGATCGGCCTGGGCGCCACGGTGGCGCTGGGCTGCGACATGGTGGTCGCGGCCCGGGCCGCCCGGTTCGCCGACCCGCACGTGGTCGTCGGGCTGGTCGCCGGGGACGGTGGCTGCCTGGTGTGGCCGCAGACCGTCGGCATGCACCTGGCCAAGCGGCACCTGCTCACCGGCGACCCGCTGCCCGCCGCCGAGGCCCACCGGTTCGGCGTGGTCACCGACCTGGTCGACGAGCCCGACCAGGTGCTCCCGGCGGCCCGGGCCCTGGCCGCCCGGCTCGCCGCGCTGCCGCCGGTCGCCGTCCAGGGCACCAAGCGGGCGCTGAACGCGGTCATGGGCGCGCGGGCGGCCGAGGTCGTCGATGTCGCGTTCTCCTACGAGCAGCGATCGGCCCTGTCGGACGATCTGGTGGAGGCCGTGGCCGCCGCGAAGGACCGCCGCCCGGGGGAGTACCGGGGCCGCTGACTCACCCGACGTGGGTTGTGACGAACCGGCGGATCCGGTCGGCGATCTCCCGGCTGTGGTCCTCCAGCGCGAAGTGGCCGGTGTCCAGCAGGTTCAGCTCGGCGTCGGGCAGGTCGCGCAGGTAGGGGTGCGCGCCGGACTCCGGGAAGATCTCGTCGTGCCGGCCCCACACCAGCAGGGTGGGCGGCCGGTGGGTGCGGAGGTACTCCTGCCATCCGGGGTAGAGCGGCGGGTTGCTCCGGTAGTCGACCAGCAGGTCCACCATGGCCTCCCGCACCCCGGGCCGGTCCAGCAGCGCGGCCTGCAGGACCCAGCTGTCCGGGCTGATCGCGGCCGGGTCGGCGGTGCCGTGGGTGTAGTTCCACTCCAGGGCGGCGGCGGACATGGCGGCCTCGCTCAGCGCCGCCCGGTTGGCCGGCGACGGGTCCGCCCACACCTGGCGCGGCGGTCCCCAGAAGCTGTCCGGCAGCCCCTCGTCGTACGCGTTGGCGTTCTGCACCACGAGGAACGACACCCGCTCGGGCTTGCGGGTCGCGACACGGAACCCGACGGGCCCGCCGAAGTCCTGCAGGTACAGCCCGAACTCGTGCAGGCCGAGGCGCTCGATGAAGCCCTCGATGACGTCGGCCAGCCGGTCGAAGGTATAGCCGAACTCCTCGGGGGACGGGGCCGCGCTGTGCCCGAAGCCGGGGTAGTCCGGCGCGATCAGGTGGAACCGGTCGGCGAGCAGCGGCATCAGGTCGCGGAACATGAACGACGAGGCCGGGAACCCGTGCAGGAGCAGCAGCACCGGCCGGCCCGGCTCGCCGGCCTCGCGGTAGAAGATCGGGATGCCGTCGACCTCGACGGTGCGGTGGCGGATCATGGCGTTTCTCCTTCGGTGGGTGGGATCTCAGCGGGTGCGCAGCCAGAACAGCAGCGCGGTGGTACTGACGGCGGCGCCGAGCAGGGACACCCCGGTCCAGCCGGCGGCGGCGTACACGCCGGTGGCGGCGATCGCGCCGGTGGCGGAGCCGGCCGAGTAGAGCAGCATGTACGCGGCGGTGAGCCGGCTCTGCGCCTCCGGCCGCACCCGGTAGACCAGGCCCTGGCTGGCCACGTGCACGGACTGCAGACCGAAGTCGAACAGCAGCACGCCGACCACCAGCCCGGCTAGCGACCAGGGCAGCGTGCCGACCAGGGCCCAGGCGCCGAGCATGGCGGCCAGCCCGACGGCCGTGGCCCGATCACCGCGCGCCCGGCCGGCCCGAGCCCGGCCGGCTCGATCCCGATCGGCATGGGTCCGGTCGGTGAGCCGGCCGGCGCGGGTGGCGCCCAGCGCGCCGGCCACCCCGGCCAGCCCGAACAGTCCGATCTGGCCGGTGGACAGCCCGTACGGCGGCGCGGCCAGGGCCAGCGCCATCGGGGCCAGCAGCACGTTCAGGGCCATGAAGACGAGGAACGCCAGGGTCGCCCGGGTGCGCAGGATCGGTACCTCGGCGAACAGCCGGAAGGTGGAGGCGACCAGCCGGGGGTAGGGGATCCGCGGCGGTGGGTCGACCCGCCGGGGGAGTGCGCGGAGCAGCGGCGCGACCGCGACCAGGATGGCCGCCGCGGACACCAGGTACACCGACCGCCAGCCGGCCAGCTCGGCCAGCGCCCCGGCGACCGTGCGGGCCAGCAGGATGCCCAGGACGATCCCGCTGGTCACCACGCCGACGATCCGTCCCCGGTCGGCCGGGTCGGCCAGGCTCGCGGCGGCCGCGACGAGTACCTGGGCCAGCACGGCGAGCAGGCCGACGGCGGCCAGGGCGGCGAGCAGGGCCGGGACCGTGGGCGCGACGGCCACACCGACCAGGGCCAGAGCGGTCAGCAGCGCCTGCCCGCCGACCAGCCGGCGGCGGTCCAGCCGGTCGCCCAGCGGGGCCACCAGCGCCAGCCCGAGCCCGTACCCGACCTGGGTGGCGGTGACCACGACGCCGATCGTCGAGTGGCTCACGCCGAACTCGCCGGCCATGGTGTCCAGCAGCGGCACCGCGTAGTAGACGTCGGCCACGGCCAGCCCGGCCAGCACGGCGAACGGGACCGCCGAGACGGGGGTGAGGCGGCAGGCCACGACCGTCATCCGTCCTCCAAAGGTTTCAACTTGCTACCATCGGAACGTAACACGGCATGGTTTCAAGTTGCAACTGATGTAGGAGGCGGCTGTGGTCAAGCGGACGAGCCACCAGGAGGAGAGCTGCGCCGTCGCGCGGCCGCTCGACGTGATCGGCGACGGCTGGTCGTTGCTGATCGTCCGCGACGCCTTCGACGGCCTACGCCGGTTCGGCCAGTTCCAGAAGAGCCTCGGGCTGGCCCGGAACATCCTGTCCGCCCGGCTGCAGACGCTGGTCGCCCACGGCGTGCTGCGGACGGTGCCGGCCGAGGACGGCGGACGGCACCACGAGTACGTGCTGACCGAGAAGGGCCTGGACCTGTTTCCGGTGATCGCCGCGCTACGGCAGTGGGGGGACGCGCACTTCTTCGACCCGGGTGAGATCCGGGCCCGGCTGGTCGACCGTGAGCGTCAGCTGCCGGTGGCGAAGGTGGAGGTCCGGTCGGCCGACGGGCGCCTGCTCACTCCGGCCGACACCGAGATCGCGATGACCACCGGGGCGTAGCGGCCGGGGTCTAGGCCGGGTCGGGGCCGATCCGGACCAGCTGCTTGCCCACGTTGTGCCCGGCCAGCAGCCCCACCAGCGCGTCCGGGGCCGCCGCCAGCCCCTCGTCGACCTGTTCGACCACCCGCAGCCGGCCGTCGGCGATCAGCCCGGCCATCTCGTCCACCGCGTCCTCCCAGACGTCGTCGTGCTCGGTGACCAGGAACCCCTCCATCCGCAACCGCTTGGTGATCAGCAGTCCGGGCACCAGCCGTGGCCCGGGCCCGGGGGCGGTGGTGTCGTACTGGGAGATCGCGCCGCAGCAGACGATCCGCCCGTGCAGGTTCATCGCCGTGATCATCGGGTCGAGCAGCGGACCGCCGACGTTGTCGAAGTAGAGGTCGACGCCGTCCGGGCAGGCCGCCCTGAGCTCCTCGCGGAAGGTCGGGCTCCGGTGGCTCACGGCGGCGTCGAAGCCCAGCTCCCCGGTCAGCCAGGCCAGCTTCTCCGCCGACCCGGCGATCCCGACCACCCGCAGCCCGGCCGCCCGGGCCAGCTGCCCGACCACGTTCCCGGTGGCCCCGGCGGCGGCGGACACCACCAGCGTCTCCCCGGGCGTCGGGTGTCCGACCCGGTGCAGCCCCACCCAGGCGGTGAGCCCGGTGATCCCCAGGGTGCTCAGGTGATGGGTCAGCGGGCCGCGCACCCGGATCGGCCGCAGCTCCGCCCCGGGCCGCACCGCGTACTCCTGCCAGCCACCGTCGCCCAGCACGATCGTGCCGACCGGCAACCGCTCGTCCCGGGACCCGACCACCTCGGCCAGGGTGAACCCCGGCATCAGGTCCCCGGGCCGTACCTGATCGCGATACGTTCGGCCCTGCATCCAGGCCCGGGCCGCCGGGTCGATGGACAGCAGCACGTTGCGGACCAGCACCTCACCGGGGCCGGGGGATTCCACCGGTCCGGTCTCGAGGGTGAAGTCCTCGGCCGACAGCCGGTCGGCGGGGGAGCGGGAGAGCACGATGCGGGCGTTCTCGGCAGCCATCTGATCACCGTAGCCTGGTGAACCATGGTTCACCGTTGACGCCGCGACCGCCGCCTGACACGCTCCTTGCGTGAACAGCGGTTCACGAGACGGGAGGGTGCGGTGAACTTCGCGGAATCCGCCGAGCTGGCCCTGGTCCGCAAGTCGGTGGCGTCGGTGACCGAGGGGTTCGGCTCGGGCTACTTCCAGCGCGCGGTGGCCGACGGGGCCAAGACCGACGAGCTGTGGCGGGCGCTGGCCGAGGCCGGGTTCGTCGGGGTGAACCTGCCCGAGCGGTACGGCGGTGGGGGCGGCGGCATCACCGAGCTGGCCGTGGTGGTGGAGGAGACCGCCGCCCACGGCTGCCCGCTGCTCCTGCTGCTGGTGTCCTCGGCCATCTGCGGGGAGGTGCTCAAGCGGCACGGCACCGAGGAGCAGCAGCGGGCGTGGATCCCGCCGCTGGCCGACGGCTCCGACAAGATGGTCTTCGCCATCACCGAACCGGACGCCGGCTCGAACAGCCACCAGCTGTCCACCACCGCCGTCCAGGACGGTGCCGACTGGGTGCTCAACGGGACCAAGACCTACATCTCCGGGGTCGACGAGGCGTCGAGGATGCTGGTCGTCACCCGGACCGGGGTGGACGACAAGGGCAAGGGCCGGCTGTCCCTGTTCGTGGTCGACACCGACGCCCCCGGCCTGACCCGGACCCCGATCCCGGTCGAGGTGGGCGCCCCGGAGAAGCAGTTCCAGCTGTTCTTCGACGACGTCCGGGTCCCGGGCGACCGGCTGGTCGGCGCGCCCGGGGCCGGCCTGCGGATCGTCTTCGAGGGGCTCAACCCGGAGCGGATCACCGGCGCGGCGATCGAGAACGGGATCGCCCGCTACGCCCTGGGCAAGGCCTCGGCCTACGCCCGGGAGCGGCAGGTGTGGGGCCGCCCGATCGGCACCCACCAGGGCGTCGCGCACCCGCTGGCCGCCGCCGCGATCGACGTCGAGCTGGCCCGGCTGATGACGGCCAAGGCGGCCTGGCTGCACGATCTGAACGACCCCGCGAGGCCGGCCGCCGAGGCGTCCAACATGGCCAAGTACGCCGCTGCCGAGGCCGCGCTCAAGGCCCTGGACGCGGCGATCCAGACGCACGGGGGCAACGGCATGGCCTCGGAGTACGGCCTGGCCCACCTGTGGGGGATGGCCCGGCTGCTGCGGATCGCCCCGGTCAGCGCGGAGATGGTGCTCAACCACATCGCCCAGCACACCCTCGGCCTGCCTCGCTCGTACTGATGGAGTCCAACTAGATGAAGACGTTGACGAGCGCGGTCGACACCGGCTCCGAGCGCTACCGGGCCAACCGGTCGGGCATGCTCGAACAACTGACCGCGCTGGAGGAGCAGCAGGCCCTGGCCCGGGGCGGTGGCGGGGAGCGCAGCGTGCGGCGCCACCACGACCGGGGCAAGCTGCTGGCCCGGGAGCGGATCGAGCTGCTGATCGACGAGGACGCGCCGTTCCTGGAGCTGTCCAGCCTGGCCGCCTGGGGCACCCGGTTCACCGTGGGCGCCAGCCTGGTCACCGGGATCGGGATCGTCTCCGGGGTCGAGTGCATGATCATCGCGCACGACCCCACGGTGGCGGGCGGCGCGATGAACCCCTACACCGGGCGCAAGATCATGCGGGCCACCGCGATCGCCCGGGAGAACCGGCTGCCGACGATCAACCTGGTCGAGTCGGGCGGGGGTGACCTGCGCAGCCAGGTGGAGCTGTTCATCCCGTTCGGCAAGCTGTTCCACGACCTCACCGAGCTCTCCGCGATGGGCATCCCGACCATCGCGCTGGTGTTCGGCAACTCCACCGCCGGCGGCGCCTACGTGCCCGGCATGTGCGACTACGCGGTGATGATCAAGGAGCGGTCGAAGGTGTTCCTCGGCGGGCCGCCGCTGGTCAAGATGGCCACCGGGGAGGAGTCCAACGACGAGGACCTGGGCGGCGCGGAGATGCACTCCCGGACCTCCGGGCTGTCCGACTACCTGGCGGCCGACGAGCACGAGTGCATCGACATCGGCCGCCGGATCGTCGAGCACCTCGGCTGGCGCAAGCTCGGGCCGGAGCCGTCGCTGCCGGCCGACGAGCCGCTGCACGACCCCGAGGAGCTGCTCGGCATCGCCTCGATCGACCTCAAGGTGCCGTTCGACCCGCGCGACGTGCTGGCCCGGGTGGTCGACGGCTCCCGGTTCGAGGAGTACAAGCCGCTCTACGGCACCTCGCTGGTCTGCGGCTGGACCTCGATCTGGGGCTACCCGTGCGGGGTGCTGGCCAACGCCCGGGGCGTGCTGTTCAACGAGGAGTCGCAGAAGGCCACCGAGTTCATCCTGCTCTGCAACCAGCGCGACCAGCCGCTGATCTTCCTGCAGAACACCACCGGCTACATGGTCGGCGCGCACTACGAGCAGCGTGGGATGATCAAGGACGGGGCCAAGATGATCAACGCGGTGACCAACAGCTCGGTCCCGCACATCACGCTGAACATCGGGGCCTCCTACGGCGCCGGCAACTACGGCATGTCCGGGCGGGCCTACGACCCCCGGCTGTTGTTCGCCTGGCCGAACGCCAAGTCGGCGGTGATGGGCCCGGAGCAGCTGGCCGGGGTGATGTCGATCGTCGCCCGGCAGTCGGCGGCGGCGGCCGGCCGCGAGTTCGACGAGGCGGCCGACGCCCGCTCCCGGGCCGAGCTCGAGGCCCGGATCGAGGCCGAGTCGCTGGCCCCGTACCTGAGCGGGCAGCTCTACGACGACGGGGTGATCGACCCCCGGGACACCCGGACCGTGCTGGGCATGGCCCTGTCGGTCTGCCACTCGAACACCGTCGCCGGCACCCGCGGCTTCGGCGTCTTCCGGATGTGAGGGCATGATCCGCACTCTTCTGGTGGCCAACCGGGGCGAGATCGCCCGCCGGGTCATGCGCACCTGCCGTGAGCTGGGCGTATCCACGGTCGCGGTGTACTCCGACCCGGACGCCGACGCCCCGTTCGTCCGCGAGGCCGACCTGGCCGTACCCCTGGGCGGCCGCACCCCGGCCGAGTCCTACCTGCGGATCGACGCGGTGGTCGAGGCCGCCGTGGCCGCCGGCGCGGACGCGGTGCACCCCGGCTACGGCTTCCTGTCCGAGAACGCCGACTTCGCCCGGGCCTGCGCCGACGCCGGGCTGACCTTCGTCGGACCCCCGGCCCGGGCGATCGAGCTGATGGGCTCCAAGCTGGCCGCCCGGGACCTGATGCACGAGGCCGGCGTGCCGGTGCTGCCCGGTGTGGACCTGACCGGGCTGGCCGGCGACGAGGTGGCGAAGGCGGCCGACGAGGTGGGCTGGCCGGTGCTGGTCAAGGCGTCCGCCGGCGGCGGCGGGCGCGGGATGCGGGTGGTCCGCGACCCGGCCGCGCTGGCCGACGCGGTGGCCGGCGCGCGGCGCGAGGCGGCCGGGGCGTTCGGCGACGACACGGTGTTCCTGGAGCGCTACGTCGACGACCCCCGGCACGTGGAGATCCAGATCTTCGCCGACGGCGACGGTCAGGTGGTCAGCCTGTTCGAGCGGGAGTGCTCGATCCAGCGCCGGCACCAGAAGATCATCGAAGAGGCGCCGTCGCCGATCATGACCGCGGAGCTCCGCCGGATGATGGGGGACGCGGCGGTCGACGCGGCCCGGACCATCGGCTACGTCGGCGCCGGCACCGTCGAGTTCATCGTCACCCCGGACCGCGAGTTCTTCTTCCTCGAGGTGAACACCCGGCTGCAGGTCGAGCACCCGGTCACCGAGCTGGTCACCGGCCTGGACCTGGTCGCCCTGCAGCTCCGGGTGGCCGAGGGTGCTCCGCTGCCCGCGACGGCGCTCGAGGCGACGATCACCGGCCACGCGATCGAGGCGCGGCTCTACGCCGAGGACCCGGCCAACGGCTTCCTGCCCGCCGGCGGCCGGCTCGGCGAGTTCGGCGTCGACTCACGCCCGGGCGTCCGGGTCGACTCCGGCTTCGAGTCCGGGCAGCTGGTGTCCGGCGAGTACGACCCGATGCTGGCCAAGGTCATCGCGCACGGCGCCACCCGGGACGAGGCCGTCCGCCGGCTGGTGGCCGCGCTGCGGCGGGCCCGGGTCGACGGCCTCACCACCAACCGGGACCTGCTGGTCGGGGTGCTGGAGCATCCGGAGTTCCGGGCCGGCCGGATCGACACCCACTTCCTGGACCGGCACGACCCGGCCGAGCTGAGCCGGGCCGGGAACGACCAGGACACCGACCTCGGGCCGGCCGCGCTGGCCGTGGCCCTGTCCGACCAGGCCCGCAACCGGGCCGCCGCCACCCGCTGGGCGGCCGCCCCGTCGGGCTGGCGGAACAACCGCACCGACCTGGCCCGCCGGGTACTGCTGGCCGGGACCCGGGAGGTCGAGGTCGGCTACCGGCTCGGCCGCGAGCCCCGCTTCGAGGTCGACGGGGAGCCCCTGGACGTGACGCCGGTTGCGGTCGAGCCGGGGGAGGTACGGCTGCGGGTGGGGCCGGTGGTGCGCCGGTTCCTGGTGCGCGGGGCCGGCGATTCGGAGGCCTACGTCGACACCGGCCGGGGCACCCTGCGGCTGCGCCGCCGGCCGCGCTTCCCCGAGCCGGAGTCGCAGGTCCCGGAGGGGTCGTTGCTGGCGCCGATGCCCGGCACCGTGGTCCGGGTGGTGGTGGCCGAGGGCGACCCGGTGACCGCCGGCCAACCGTTGCTGGTGCTCGAGGCGATGAAGATGGAGCACGAGGTCGCCGCGCACGCGGCCGGGACGGTGGCGTCGCTGCCGGTCGCGGCGGGCACGGCGGTGGACACCGGCCAGGTCCTGGTGGTGCTCAAGACCGGGCCGGACGAGACCGGGCCGGACGAGGCCGGGCCGTGAACCCGGCGACCCCGGCCCCGGCGGGGTCGCGTGCCGCCCGCCGGCGCAGCCAGATCCTGGAGTCCGCCCGGGACCTGCTGCGCCGCGAGGGCTGGCACGCCGTGGGCATCGACGAGATCGGTGAGGCGGCCGGGGTGACCGGCCCCGCCGTCTACCGCTACTTCCAGACCAAGCAGGACGTGCTCACCGAGGCCATGCGCTACGCCGCCGAGCAGCTGTGGAGCAGCGAACCCTCGGGCGACGACCCCGGCCTGGAGGCGTACGTGCGCAGCCACATCGAGTTCACCCTGGACAACGCCGACCTGATCGAGCTCTGGTACGCCGAGTCCCGGCACCTCCCGGTGGCCGCCCGCACCGAGAACCGCCGGTTGCAGCGTCGCTACCTGGAGGGTTGGGTGGATGCGTTGCTGGCCGCACGGCCCGAGCTGGCCCAGGACGAGGCCCGGCTGATGGTCCGCGCCGCCATTGGGCTGATCCACTCGCCGGCGCACACCGAGAACCTGTTCGATCGGGAGCACACCCGTGCCACCCTCTACCGGATGACGATGTCCGCCCTGTCCGCGTCCTGAGATCGGGAGCGTCATGACCTACCCGGAACTGCTCGACGACCTGGCCGCCGAGTCGGCCGTGCTGCGCGCGCTGCTGGCCGGCGCGAGCGACGCCGACTGGGACGTCCCCACCCCCAGCCCGGGCTGGGCGGTGCGCGACCAGATCAGCCACCTGGCCTACTTCGACGGCACCTGCGGGCTGGCGCTGCGCGATCCGGAGGAGTTCACCCGAGGGCTCGCGGGCATCGACGCCGGCTTCGTCGAACGGGTCGCCGAGCAGCACGCCACCACCCCGCCGGCCGAGCTGCTGACCTGGTTCCTCGACGAGCGGGAACGGTTGCTGGCCACCTTCCGCGCGGTGGACGCCAAGCAACGGATGCCCTGGTACGGCCCGCCGATGAGCGCCATGTCCTCGGCCACCGCCCGGCTGATGGAGACCTGGGCGCACGGGGTCGACGTGCACGAGGCGCTGGGCGTCGAGGTGGTGCCGACCGACCGGCTGATCCACGTCGCGCACATCGGGGTGCGCACCCTCGGGTTCACCTTCGCCGTCCGCGGCCGGGCCGTCCCCGAGGCCCCGGTGCGGGTGGAGCTCACCGCCCCCGACGGCGAGCTGTGGGAGTGGGGGCCGGCGGACGCCGCCGACCGGGTGCGGGGGAGCGCGCTGGACTTCTGCCTGGCGGTCACCCAGCGCCGGCACCTGGACGAGACCGCGCTGGAGGTCACCGGCCCGGTGGCCACCGCCTGGATGGGGCAGGCCCAGGCGTACGCCGGACCGCCCAGCGAGGTACGCCGCCCCCGGCTGGCCGAGAGCTGACCGGCGGCCCGGGGATGACCGACGTCACCAGCCTGCGCGGGCGGCGGGCCACCGAGCGGTGGAACCGGGTCGCGGTCGCCGACATCGTCGAGCGGATGACCTGGAGCTTCCCCGACCGCACCGCGCTGGTCGGCTGGGACGACGCGGTGGCCGACCCCGACTTCGCCCGGGTCAGCTACGCCGAGGCGGACCGCACGGCCAACCGGTTCGCGCACGCGCTGGCCGCCGCCGGGCTGGAACCGGGCGACGTCGTGCTGATGGTGTGCGAGAACTCGGTCGAGGCGTTCCTGACCAAGCTCGGGGTGGCCAAGGCCGGGATGACCGTGGCGCCGCTGAACCCGTCGCTGGCGCCGGACGTGATCGCCGCGCTGGTCGAGCGGGTGGACCCGAGCCTGCTGGTGGTCGACGCCGAGGTGTGGCCGGCGGTGGCGCCCGCCTTCGAGGCGTCCGGGCTGGCCCCGGCGGTGACCATCGAGGCCGGCGGGCCGCCGGTGCCCGGGTCGGTGTCGTTCGCCGCGTTCGTGGCCGGCCATCCGGACACCGAACCGGAGGTGGAGATCCACGGCGACGACGTCTGGGAGCTGCTGTTCACCTCCGGCACCACCGCGCTGCCCAAGGGCGTGATGCTCACCCACACCGGAGCCACCCTGGCCGGGCACGGCTTCGCGCTGTCCCTCACCCGGGGGCTGCGGATCGAGGACGAGCTGGTGACCTGCAGCTTCCTCCCGCTGATCTACCACATCGGGGACCAGGCGTTCGCGTACAGCACCCTGGTCGCCGGGGGCACCCTGGTGCTGGGCCGGCGGCCCGACCCGGCCCGGATCGCCGCCGCGATCGCCGGTGAACGGGCCACCGCGCTCTGGGGCGGGTCGCCGCAGCTCATCGCGGCACTGGTCGACCACCTGACCGATGCGTCCTCGCTGAAGGTGGTCGTCTACGGCTGGGCGGCCATGCCTCCGGCGCTGCTCGAGCGGCTGCGCGCGGCGTGCGGCGAGGACCTGCTGGTGTTCGAGATCCTCGGCCAGACCGAGTCCATCGCCTGCCACCGGTTCTGGCCGGAACGCTGGCCGGAGCTGTACGCGGCCACCGCGCCGGCGCTGAACTACGTGGGGGTGCCCAGCCCGCTGCTCGCCTCCACCGTGCTCGACGCGGACGGGGCGTCCCTGGCCGGCAAGCCCGGGGTGCCCGGCGAGGCGGTGTACCGGTCCCCGGCGGTGATGGCCGGCTACTTCCGCGACCCGGAGGCCACCGAGGCGGCGTTCCGGTTCGGCTGGTTCCACTCCGGGGACAGCTGCACCTACGACGAGGCCGGCCTGCGGATCATGGTCGACCGGTACAAGGACATCGTGAAGTCCGGCGGGGAGAGCGTCTCCAGCCTCCGGGTCGAAGCGGTGCTCGCCCAGCACCCCGGGGTGCTCAAGGCGGCCGTGGTCGGGCTGCCGCACGACCACTGGGGCGAGGCGGTCACCGCGTTCGTGATCGCCCGGGCCGGCCACACCCCGGATCCGGCGGAGCTGGTCGGCTGGTGCCGCGACCGGCTGGCCGGGTTCGAGACGCCGAAGCGGGTCGTCCCGGTCGACGGGCTCCCAGAGACCGTGGGCGGCAAGGTGCTCAAGTACCGGCTACGCGCCGAGCACGCCGGCCTGTACCGGCCGTAGGCCCCGCCCGGGCGGGATGACACCGGGCGGGGCGACACCGCCCGGGTGGGCGGCATCTCAGCCGGATCGCCGGCGAATTCCGGCAAAACGCCACGGGGATCGGTGGCCGCGCCCTAACATCAGCTCGACCACCCGACCGGGCGAGTGAGGGCCTTACAGTGACCGTTTGCCGGCTCCAAGCTTCTCGATATGTCACTCCAGCGGGCGTTGATACCGCAAGTACCGTCACTCACTGCTCCAAACGGGTAACAAGGAAGGCGGGTGCTCCGACCACATCCGTGACGGGTGTGGACGAGTCGTTGAGGAGGACGTCATGGCGGTGAACCGGCGCCGGAGGGTGTTGGTGGGGTTGGCGGCGCTGGGTGCGCTGGCCGTGCCGTCGGTCGTCTACTTCGCGCCACACGCCGCCGCGGCCGAGCCGGCGGCCCGGGCCGTCGACGGCGCCCGCAACGAGCCCTCGGTCGACCGCTCCCAGCTCGCCCGGCTGATCGAGGACGTCACCGACGCCGACGGGTACACCTACGGCACCAAGGACAGCGCCGGCAGCTCGATGGACACCGCGAAGGTGATCGACAACCCGGCCGGCGGCTACCTCGCCGTCTACCACAGCGGCTTCGTGGCCAAGCTGGCCACCAGCGACGACCTGGAGACCTGGCGGTTCCGTCGCAACCTCGACCCGGCCGCCACCCAGCCGACCATCGTGGCCACCTCGGACGGCGGTTTCGTGGTGGCCCTGGAGACCGAGACCAAGGACAACGGCCACGTCAAGGTCATGCACTACCCCGACCTGGACGCGCTCTACGCCGGGCGCCCGGACCGGAAGTTCGTCGCGCCGCGCACCCTGTCGAAGTGCAACGAGGGCACCCCGAGCATCTCCTCGGTGCGGCTCGACCCGGACATCGACAACTCGGTGATCATCCTGGGCATGCACTACCACCACAACTGCGACACCGACCGGGAGGCCACCGCCCGGCTGACCAACTTCAAGCAGTGGCGGGCGGCCCCGGACGCCGGTACGGACAACGCCCTGGTGAAGGCGGCCGCCGTGCTCGGCCAGAAGGTCACCGGCAACATCGGCGACCGGGACAGCCTCATCTACGACGCCCGGCAGTACAGCCTCAACGAGGTGCAGGGCGTCAAGGGGCAGTTCGGCACCTGGCGGACCTACCTCTACGACCACGGCAGCGGCCAGGCCGAGCAGTTGAAGATCAAGACGCACGGCGGCAGCAAGGCGTTCGCCAACCCCACGTTCACCCACGTCACCGCGCCCGACGGGGAGAAGGCGATCGTGGTGACCATGTTCCTGCCGGGCGAGGGCGCGGCGAAGGGCGAGGGCGGCGAGTTGATCTACTACAAGAGGCTGCCCCGGGCCTGACCGGTGCTGCCCGCCGACCCGCCGCCCGCCGGCGGGCCCCGCCACCCGGTGCTGGTGCTGGCCGCGCTGGAACTGATCGTGGCGCTACCGCTCGGGCTGGCCGCCCTGCGGTCCGACCCCGGGTTCGCCGACGTCCGGCTGCGCAGCTTCGTGAAGGACTGGTTTTTCCTCGGCTACCCGGTCGCGCTCGGTGGGGCGGCGGTCTTCGTCGGCTACCTGGTCGACCGGTACGGCCGGCGGCGGCTGCTGCGGGCCGGCCTCGCCCTGCACGCCGGCGGGCTGGTGACCGTGGCCGCGACCACCGTGGACGGCGTCCTGCTGGCCGGCGTGCTGGTCGCCGGGGTGGGCGCGGCCTGCCTGCAGGTCGTGGTGCTGGTCGGAGTGGCCGAACGGGCCCGCCCGGACCGGATCGACCCGGCGGCGGTGGTGGTGGCCGGCCTGCTGATCGCGGCGACCTTCGGCGCGTGGCTGCCGGTGGGTGCGCTGGCGGAGGGGATCGGCTGGCGGTGGGCGGCGCTCGCCCCGGTGCCGGTGGCCCTCGCGCTGTGGCGGCCCGCCGCGGGGTTCCCCGGCCCGCCGGTGCTCGCCGATCCCCGGACGGCGGTCGACCACTCCGATCGGGTCTGGCGGTCGATGTCCGGCGACGTCGGGGTCTGGATGTGGCTGGTGACGCTCGGCCTCACCGCCCTGCTGGTCGCCGGGCACCAGGCCGCGCTGGAGCGCTGGTCGGGGTTCCCGTCGTGGCTGGCGATCGGCGGGTTGATCCTGCTCGCCCCGCCGTTCGAGGCCCGGATCCGGCCGCCCGGCTTTGCGCTGCTGGGCACCCGGGTCGTCGGGCTGGCCGCCCTCGCCGTCGGCGCGGTGGCCGCGACGGCCGTGGCCGGGTTCCAGGCGGGGATCATGCCGTGGACCCGCGACGTCCCGACCGAGCCGGTCTGGCCGGTCGTCGGGGCACTGGTCGGCGCGGCCGTCGCGGCGACGGTGTCCCGGCCACCCCGCACGGTGGCCGCGGTCGGCGGCGTCGGCGTGCTCGTGGCACTCGGGGTCGTGCTGGTCAGCGGGCCCGCCGGGGCGGTGGTCATGGGGGCTGGGATCGGGCTGATGCTGACCGGCCTGCTGGGCGCGGTGCCGGCACCCCGGGCCGGCCTGGCCGGGGCGCAGGGCGGCTGGCTGGTGGCGGCGTGGGAGGTCGGCGGCGTGGCCGTGCTGTCCGTGTTCGCCGCCGGGCAGGCCGCGTCCTGGCCCTACGAGCTGGTCACCGCGGCGGTGTGCGTCGCGGGCGCGGCGCTGGCCGCCACCGCGACCGTCCTGCTACCCGCTGTCCCGCCGGACCCGGCGGACGCGGCCGGCTGAGCCGCTACAGCGGGTCGGGCCGGTCCGATCGCTGGTGCCGCTCGATCGCCCGGTCCCGGGAACCGGCCTGCCAGAGATCCACCGTCTGCATCGCCCAGAACACCGCGAACAGCACGATCAGCGCCGTCTCGATCAGCAGCACCTCGTTGGCCAGGGGCGCGACGAACCGCGACCAGAGGCTGATCCCGGCGGCCGCGGCGACCATCGCCACCCCGATCAGCACGTAGGTCCAGCCGCGTTTGGGGGCCCGCTGCGCGTTCCGGGCGTGCAGCCCGTCGATGATCGCCACCGCCGCGATGCAGCCGAACATGCCGACGGCGGCCCAGTTGTGCGCGTCGTCCAGGAACGACTCCCGGCGGTGGAAGAACCACCAGGCGAATCCGCCGACCAGGACCACCGCGACCAGGAACCCGACCACGTCGCCGCCGGTCACCGAGCCGCGGCCGCTCAGCCTCGCCCACACGGTCAGCCCGACCAGCACCGCCGCCGCGAACCCGCCCATCACCAGGTACGCCTGGAAGTTGGTGATCACGGCCTGGACCCGGTCGTCTGCCCCGACGCCCAGGGCCCGGGCCTCCGTGGCCGTGTCCACCGGCACCAGGGCGACGATCAGGGCCAGCGCGCCGGCGATGTTGAGCAACGCGTCCTCGGTCGCCGTGCCGCCCCGGATGCAGATCAGGCACACCCCGACGGCCAGCAGCGCGGCGACGAACGTGTCCCGGGCCGGGGTGTAGTAGTAGTGGCTGATCGACGACTGCGGTTCGGTCACCAGGAGGATCGCGGCGAAGATGCCGATCACCAGGACGACCATGGCCAGGCGCAGGTAGCGGTAGGTCTTGATGATCGCCGGGTCGTCCGGCTCGGAGCGCGGCGGCATACCGGAAGGGTAGCTCCCGATCACCCGCGGCGGGTCGGTTCGGTGACCGGTCTCAGTGGCGGGCCGGTCGGGGTGCGCTGATCACGTGCAGCTCCAGCAACGGCGGGATCGGGGCCACCCCGGGCCCGCCGCCGGCGATCCAGCCGTCCAGCACCTCGAGGATCCCGGGGTCACGGACCAGGGCGAGCCACACCGCCCGCGCCCCCGCCCGGCGGGCCCGGGGGGAGGGGCGCACCACGACGACGTTGGCCTGGGCGCACGGCCCCAGACAGGTGGACGTCTGCACCTCGACCCGGCCCGGGCGGCGGACCACCATCGCGCGCAGCCGGTCCAGCTGCCCGGCGTGGTCGGTGTCCGGATGCTTGTCGGCGTTGCCGCAGCAGCACCCCCGGCAGGCGGTCACCCGCACCCGGTCGTCGTGCCTCAACCCGCCGCCCTCTCGCCCGTCGATCAAGCCTACGGTCCGCTCCTCGGCCCGATCGAGGGATGGTGAGCCTCGTCTCCGGTGACGCACCGGCAGCGGCCCCACCCGTCCGGTGGCTGATGGGGTTGTCATGGTTGAAAGAGCTTTCAGTCAGGAGTAGGTTTCCGCTGCCCCCGTGACGGATCGGAGATCGATGATGATGGTCGTGTTCACCATCGGCTTCTGGTTCGTCGCCGGGATGATCCCGCCGCCGCCCCCGGGCACGCCCACCGCCGAGCTGGCCACGTTCTACAGCGAGAACGCCACCCGGATCCGGATCGGCCTGGTCATCGCCATGCTGGGGGCCGGGCTGGCCATGTTCTTCCCGGTGCCGATCCTGCTGCAGCTGCGCCGGATCGAGGGCGCCGAGGCGTTCGGGTACGTGCAGATGATCGGCGGGCTGTTCAACACCCCGCTGTTCGTGCTGCCCTGGTTCGCCATGGCCGCCGCCACCTACCGGCCGTTCAACCCGGTGCCGGAGGTGACCCAGGCGCTGAGCGACCTCGGCTGGCTGACCCTCGTCGGGTTCGGCGCCCCGGCCATCTTCCAGACCATCGCCATCGCGCTGGCTGTGTTCAGCGACAAGCGGCCGGAGCCGGTGTACCCGCGCTGGTTCGCCTACTTCAACATCTGGACCGCGCTGCTGTTCCTGCCCGGCCTGGTGGTCATCTGCTTCCACGACGGCCCGTTCGCCTACAACGGCATCTTCGCCTTCTGGATCCCGTTGACCGTGTTCACCGCCTGGTTCATCGTCACCGCCTACGCCACCCTGGGCGCCATCCGGCAGGAGGAGCGGGAGGCCGCCGCCGGTCGGACGGCCGTCGCGGCCTGACGGCGGGGTCCGGTCCGCATCAGCGGGCCGGACGGCCCGGTCCGGCTCAGCGGGAGGTCAGCGCGGCCACGCCGAGCCAGACCAGAGCCGCCACCTTGGCCACCTCCAGGGCGACGTATCCCAGGTGGGCCCGGGACCGGGGCACGTCCTCGCCGGCGAGCACCCGGTCCGAGCGGCGGTTGAGCACCGGCCGGATGAGCGTCAGCTGGACGGCGAGCAGCCCGGCGACGGCCGCCGCGGCCGCCACCATCGCCGGAGAGGGCGCGCCGACCAGCAGGGCCACCGCGATCACCGCCAGCAGCACGAGCTCGACCCGGTTCAGCGCGGCGAACACCAGCCGCCCGATGCCCAGGCCGAGCCGGGGGGTGATGCCGGGGGCGCGGAACTTCAGCGGTGCCTCCAGGAACGACACCCCGGCGACCATCCCCAGCCAGCCGAACGCGACCGCCGCGGTCAGCCCGTTCACCGGGACCGGACCGTCTCCGGCGGCCGGACCGTCTCCCGGGCCGGCCGTGCGGGGGAGCCCGCCGCGGATCCGCCGGACTCCGCCGACCGGTCCCCGGACGGTCGGGTGGGCCGGGCATCGCTTGCCGGGCCGGGGTCGCCGGCCGGGGCGGTGTCACTGGCCGGGGCGGGCGGGGTGGCCGGAGCGGTGGCCGGCCGGCCGGAGCGCAGGGCCAGGCCGAGCACCGCACCGCCGGCGGTGAACAGCGCGACCAGGAAGAAGCTGTTGGCGAAGGTCTGGGTGGTGATCCGGTTGGTGAACTCCTGGTACAGCGCCAGCATGCCGGGCGCGCCCTGCGCGGTCGCCTGGGCGACCTGGGGCAGCGCCTCGGCGCCGCTGGCGTAGAGCGCGGCGCGGTCGGGGATCAGCTGCTGCGCGGTGGTCAGGTTGATCCCGGAGAACACCGCGACCGAGATGCTGGAGGCGGCCTGGCGCATGACGTTGTTCATCGTGCTGCCCGCGCCGGTCATGGCGGCCGGCAGCGCCGAGATCCCGGCGGTGATGTTGGGCATCATGAACAGCGCCAGGCCGGCGTTGCGCAGCGCCATGTTGTACGTGACGTAGTGCCGGGGCGTGTCGACGGTGATGTGGGCCAGCCGGAACGAGGCGTACGCGGCCAGACACAGCCCGACGAACACCGGCCAGCGCGGTCCGATCCGGTCGTAGAGCCGCCCGGCGACCGGCATCAGCACCATGGTCACCAGCGAGGCGGGCAGCAGCACCAGCCCGGCGTCGAAGGCCTGCAGACCCTGCACGTTCTGCAGGAACTGCGGGATGAAGTACAGGCCGCTGAACAGGTTGGTGATGCCCACCGCGACCAGCAGCATCGAGTTGACGAACGGCCAGTTGCGCAGCACCCGCAGGTCGATCAGCGGGTTGTCCACCTGCAGCTCGATCACCACGAACAGGGCCAGGCTGAGCAGGCCGCTGACGATCAGCCCGAGGATCCGGTAGCCGGTCCAGCCCCAGTCCTCGCCCTCGGCGCAGGCCAGCAGCACCGCGAACATGCCGTAGGCCACGGTGACGAAGCCCAGCACGTCGAACCTCGGCCAGGTGGTCGGTCTGACCGAGGGGAAGGCCATCGCGGCGGCGATCGCGCCGAGGATCCCGACCGGCACGTTGATGTAGAAGATCAGCCGCCAGTCCAGGTACTCCACCAGCCAGCCGCCGAGCACCGGGCCCAGGGCCGGGGCGGTGGTCACCCCGAGGCCGTAGATGCCCATGGCGCTGCCGACGTGCTGCTTGGGCACGATCCGCAGCAGCAGGATCAGCGCGACCAGCGGGAGCATCCCACCCGGGACGGCCTGCAGGATCCGGAAGGCGACCATGCTGGGCAAGTCCCAGGCCAGCCCGCAGGCCGCCGAGGTGAGCGCGAACCCGACCATGCACAGCTGGTGCAGCCGGGACAGGCCGATCCGCAGGCTCAGCCAGCCGGCCAGCGGCACCACGCAGCCCATGGTCAGCGTGTAGGCGGTGACCAGCCACTGCACGTCGTCCGGCGCGGCGTTCAGCGAGACCATCATCTTCGGGATGGCGACGTTGACGATGCTGGTGTCCAGGGCCGACATGAAGGTGCCGGAGACCAGGATGAACAGCGGCCCGACCCACGAGCGGTCGGTGCGCTGGGCGGGGGCGGTCACGGGGGCTGTCACGGTGTGCTGAGCCGGTCCAGCAGCCCGAGCGCCTCGATCACCACCTGCCGCTCCCGCTCGGTGAAGCGTTCCTGCAGCGCGCAGGACAACCACTCCTCGCCGGCCCGCCGCTTGTCCGCGAGGAAGGACCGGCCGGCCTCGGTGGCTGACATCAGCTGGCGGCGGCCGTCGTCCGGGTCGGGCCGGCGGGCCACGAACCCCCGGCCCTCCAGGGCGCCGAGGATCGCGGCCATCGACTGGTGGCGCACCCGTTCGGCCGCCGCCAGGTCGCTGATCGAGGCGGGGCCGTCGTGGCTGAGCCGGATCAGCGCGGAGGTCTGGGAGAGGGTGAGGCCCTCGGCGTCGTAGGTCTCGCGCAGCCGCCGGCGCAGCCGGCCGACCACCGTCCGCAGCTCACGGGCGGCCCGGACCGCGGACTCGGACACCTGCTCGGCGAGTTCGACCACGGCCACGACGCTAGGTTCCACAGTCCGAACTGTCCAGTTTTAACTGTACAAATTTGCTGAGGGCCTCAGCGGTCCGCCGCCGGGCCGGTAGTACCCGCTACTCCTGTCGGGGCGCGCGACCGCTGGTGCGATGGCCGGATGAGGTACAGCGGATGAAGCGGCGGACCGAGCTGTGGTGTGCCTGGAGCGGTGTGCCGTTCGTGGTGCTGTTCTTCGTCGGGCTGCTCGTGCTGGCCGGGTTCGTGCCGCCGCCGAGCCCCGCGCTGACCGCCCCGGAGATCGCCGCCGTCTACCGCGACGGCGACTTCGCCATCCGGCTGGGCGTGCTGCTGTGCTTCCTCGGCACGATGTTCTTCCTGGCCTTCGGTTCCGGGCTGGTCGGCCAGACCCGGCGGATCGGCGGGGTGTCGCCGGCGGTGACCTACTTCCAGGTGGCCAGCTTCGCCGCCGCCGTGCTGATCATCATCTTCCCGCTGATGTGCTGGTGGACCGCCGCGTTCCGGCCTGGTGAGCGCTCGGACGAGCTGGTGCAGCTGGTGAACGACCTCGGCTGGCTGTGCTTCGTGGTCGGCTTCGCGCCCTACGTGACCTGGGCGATCGCCACCGGGCTGGCCATCTTCTCCGACGAGTCCGAGCGGCCGCTCTACCCGCGCTGGGCGGGCTACTTCTGCGTGTTCGTCGGCCTGGTGCAGATCCCGCCGTGCGTCCTGGTGTTCACCAAGACCGGACCGTTCGCCTGGGACGGGCTGATCTCCTGGTGGATGCCGATGTTCGACTTCTTCGGCTGGATCGTGGTGATGACCGTGCTCACCGTGCGGGCCGTCGACCGGGAGTACACACCCCTTGGCGAGGTGCAGCTCCGCGAGTGACGATAGCCCGCATGCGATGGCCGCTGGTGGGACGGGACGCCGAGCTGGCCCGGCTGACCGGGCTGCTCGCCGACCCGGCCGGGCGGGGCGCGGTGATCGCCGGACCGGCCGGCGCCGGGAAGACCCGGCTGGCCTCCGAGTGCCTGGCCGCCGCCGAGCGGGCCGGGGCGGCGACCGCCCAGGTGATGGCCTCGCTGGCGGTGCAGCAGGTGCCGTTCGGGGCGCTGGCGGCCCTGCTGCCCGGCGGCCCGCGCGGGGGAGCGGCGGAGCACCGCGAGCAGCTGCTCGGTACCGCCGCCCGGGCCCTGGTCGAGCTGGGTGCGGGGCGGCGGCTGGTGTTGCTGGTGGACGACGCACACCTGCTCGACGACCTCTCCGCCACCGTGGTCCACCAGCTGGCCACCAGCACCGAGTCGTTCCTGCTGGTCACCGTGCGGGCCGGGGAGCCCGCGCCGGCCCCGGTCACCGCGCTGTGGAAGAACGGTGTGGTCGAGCGGGTGGAGCTGGCCAGCCTGCCGGCCGACGTGGTCGGTGCCCTGGTCGGTGAGGCCCTGGGCGGGCGGCTGGACCCGGGCGCGGCGACCCGGCTGGCCGAGCGGTCCCGGGGCAACGTGCTCTACCTGCGGGAGCTGGTGGAGGGCGCGTGCCGCGACGGCAGCCTGCGCTGTGACGATCCGAGGGCGGGCGACGATCAGCGGGCCGGCGACGGGTTGTGGCGGCTGGTCGGGCCGCTGTCGCCGTCCGACCGGCTGATCGAGCTGGTGGAGGCCCGGCTGGAGGGGCTGGACCCGGCGGAGCGGGCGCTGCTGGAGGTGGTGTCGTTCGGCGAGCCGCTGGGTTCGGCCGAGCTGGCCGCGTTCTCCTCGGCGGAGGTGGCCGAGGCGTGCGAGGCCAAGGGGTTGCTGAGCAGCCGGATGGACGGGCGGCGGCTGCGGCTGCGGCTGGCCCACCCGCTGTACGGCGACGTGCTGCGGGCCCGGATCCCGGCCACCCGGGCCCGGGAGATCGCCCGCCGGCTGGCCGAGACGGTCGAGGCCACCGGGGCCCGCCGGCGCGGGGACACGCTGCGGGTGGGCAGCTGGCGGTTGACCGGCGGCGGGGGCGGCGCGGAGCTGATGCTGGGCGCGGCCACCATGGCCCGCTGGCACTACGACTGGGAGCTGGCCCTGCGGCTGGCCCGGGCCGCGCACCAGGCCGGCGCCGGCTTCGAGGCGGACCTGCTGATGGCCCAGCTGGCCACCCTGCGGGGCCGCACCGCCGAGGCCGAGGAGCAGCTGCGCCGGCTGGCCGACCACGCGGACTCCGACGACCGGCGGGCCCGGGTGGCCACCAGCCGGCTGGACAACCTGCTCTACGCCGTGCGTCCGGCCGACGGGCTGCGGGTCGCCGAGGCGGCCGAGTCGGCCATCGGGGACCTCGCCCTGCGGGACGCGGTCACCGCCCGCCGGGCCTGGATCCTGGCCGCCACCGAGGGACCCCGCGCGGGGATCGAGCTGGCCGGACCGCTGCTGGCCCGGGCCTCGGGCAGCGCGTCGGCCTGGGCCTACCTGGCCGCCGAGTACTGCCTGACCCGGCTGGGCCGCCTGGACGAGGCGCTCGAGGCCAGCGTCCTCGGCCACGAGACGCACCGGGCGCTGGACACCCCGCTGCAGTGGTACCCGTGGTGGCACCTGTTCGTCCGCTGCGCGGCGCTGACCTTCGCCGGGCGGCTGGCCGAGGCCGAGGAGCTGGCCGGGGCCGAGCACCGCCGGGCCCTGGCCGAGGGGTCCCCGGAGGCGCAGGCCTACTTCGCCGGGCAGCTGTCCCGGGTGCTGCGGGAACGTGGCCGGATCCGCTCGGCACTGGCCCGGGCCCGGGAGGCGGTGGCCCTGTTCCGCCAGCTCGACCGGCCGATGTTCGTCCGGGACGGGCTGCAGGACCTCGCCCTGGCCGCGGCACTCGGCGGGGACGCGGGCGAGGCGTCCGCCGCCCTGGCCGAGCTGGAGGCCCTCGCCCTGCCGCCCTACCTGCACACCGGGGTGGAGCTGGTGTCGGCCCGGGCCTGGGCCCGGGTGGCGGCCGGTGACCTGGTCGGGGCCCGGGAGCTGCTGGCGGAGGCGGCCGACCTGGGGATGCGGATCGGGGACCTGGTGAACGCGGCCGAGGCGTTGCACTCGCTGGCCCGGCTCGGTCGGGCGCGCGCGGTGACCGGGCGGCTGTCCGAGGTGGCGGCCGGGGTGGACGGTCGGCTGGCCCCGGCCCGGGCCGCGCACACCGCCGCGCTGGCCGCCGGCGACCCGGAGCGGCTGGCGGCGGTGGCCGACGAGTTCGAGGCGGTGGGCGCGGACCTGCTGGCCGCCGAGGCCGCCGCCGACGCCGCCGTCGGCTGGCGCCGGGCGGGGGAGCCGCGCCGGGCCGCGGCCGCCTCCCGCCGGGCCGCCGCGCTGGCCGCCCGGTGCGAGGGGGCGGTCACCCCGGGGCTGCAGTCGGTGTCGGTCCGGGCGGTGCTGGCCCCGGCCGAGCGGGACACCGCCGTGCTGGCCGCCGCCGGGGCGACCAACAAGGAGATCGCCCGCCGGCTCGGGGTCGGCGTGCGATCGGTGGAGAACCGGCTGCAGCACGTCTACACCAAGCTCGGCCTGTCCGGTCGCGGCGACCTGCCCGCCGCCCTGGAAGACCTCCCCTGAGCGGGTTCCGCGGTGCGGTCGCTCGGCGTCCGGTTAGTACCCGTTACTCCTGTGCGGTCCGGCGCCCGGCTGTTGTGCTGCGGGTATGGACCACGGCATGGACACGGCCACCGACTGGGGCCCGATCGGCGAGCCGCTGCACCCCGGGGCCGCCGGACCGGACGACCCGATCTACCGGGAGAACGCATTCCTCACCTTCGCCGCCCTCACCGGCGAGCACGAGACCGACCCGGTCTACGGCGAGGTGCACGTCTCCACCTCGCCGAACAGTGACGGCGGCCGCCGCGCCCGGTTCACCCTGGTCCGCCGCGGCCGGGTGACCGAGGTCGTCGAGCCGCTGGACGCCGGCAGCTTCCGCTCCGACTCCATCGACTTCGACCCCGCCGGCCCGGCGACCGTCAAGACCGGACGGATCAACGCCGAGCTCACCTACACGCCGCGCTTCGTGCCCGGCAACTACACCGAGAACGCCGTCCTGGGCACCGTCCAGGAGTCGACGCTCAACCACTACCAGCAGGGCGTCGACGTGCACGGCCGGTTCGAGATCGACGGGGAGAGCTTCGAGATCACCAGCCCCGGGTTCCGCGACCGTACCTGGGGCTACCGCGACGAGCCGAAGCAGTGGATCGACGGCTACGGGTTCTGCGTCAACGCCGACGACTTCGACTTCACCTGCATCCGCAACATGGACCCCGAGCACCACGCGGTCACCGACGGCTTCCTGCTGTCGAAGGACGGGTCGCTGTCACTGACCGGCATCGAGTTCCACTGGGACCCGAACATGCTCGACCGCGCCGAGCTCACCTTCGCGGACGGCTCCGTCCGCACGATCACCAACCGGGCCCGGCAGTACACCCCGGTCTGGTTCCCGATGGGCCCCGGCCGCACCGCGCCGTCCATCACCACCTGGAGCGAGTACTGCGAGTTCGACGCGTGGGGGCACCGCGCCACCGGCATCGTCGGCCACTGGGTCCGGCGACTCGTCTGAGGAGCACACACATGAGCAGCGACATCGACACGGCCGGCCCGGTCAATGCGCCCATCGTCGACTTCGACCACCACTCCGACGACTTCGCGCGCAACCTGGAGACCATCGTCCGGGACATGCGCTCGTGCCCGGTGGCCTACACCGAGAACAACGGCGGGCACTTCATCGTCTCCACCCACGCGCTGGCCAAGCGGGTGCTCAAGGACGTCGAGACGTTCAAGTCGGGCCGCGAACCGGACGGCGGTGGCGGGCTGTTCATCCCGTCCTTCCCGATCCCGTTCCCCGGCGGCGCGCTGCTGCCCGCCGAGTGCGATCCGCCGTACCACACGCTGCTGCGTCGGAGCCTGGACCAGTACTTCAACCGGGGCGCGACGGAGAAGCTGCGGCCGCGGATCGTGGAGATCGTCACCGGGGTGTTCGACCGGGTGGTCACCATGGGGGAGTTCGACGTGGTGCACGACGTCGGGCACCTGGTCGGGCCGACGATGATGATGGGCTACATCGGGTTCCCGCTGGACTTCCGGCACACGTTCATCGACGCCATCCGCACCGGCTTCCAGCGCAAGGTGGATGACGACGACGTCAGCTTCCTGTTCGAGATGGCCACCCAGGCGATGGGCGTGATCCAGGAACGGCGCCAGGCCCCGGCCGACGACGTCATGTCCAAGCTGATGGAGGCGCTGCCGGACATCGACGACGTCGGCATGTTGTCGTTCATGATCCTGCTGCTGTTCGCCGGGTTCGAGACCACCGAGGCGATGATCACCAACTCGCTCTGGTACCTGGACGAGCACCGGGACCTGCGCGAGGAGCTGCGCCGCGACCGCACGCTGATCCCGGGTGCGCTGGACGAGTTCCTCCGGCTGGCCGCCCCGGAGACCACCACGGTCCGCACGGTCACCCGGGACGTGGAGCTGGGCGGGGTGCGGCTGGCCGCCGGGGACCGGGTGCTGGTGCTGCTGGCCTCGGGCAACCTGGACGAGACGGTCTTCCCCGACCCGGACCGGATCGACATCCGGCGCAACTGCGGGCAGAGCCTGACCTTCGGGCACGGCATCCACCACTGCCCGGGCAACCACATGACCAAGATCGAGGCCGAGGAGATCCTCAACCAGGTGCTGGACCGGATCCCGGACTACTCGATCGACCGGGCGAACTCGAAGCGGTTCACCGACCGGGCGGCGGCCAACGGCTGGATCACCATGCCCGCCCGGACCAACTTGTGAACGACCCGACCCACCGGGAGAGCGCGCCGGAGCCGTACTGGACCACCACCAACGCCGGTGAGGCCTTCCCCGGCGTGGTCACCCCGCTGAGCTGGACGTTCCTCGCCGACGGCGCCGAGGCCACGTTGCGGCACCCGGCGCACGCGGTCGGCGCGCTCAGTCGCCGGGAGCGTTCGGTGCCTTCCGGTGACGGCGCGCGGTACATCCAGCCGTTCCACGGGCGGGTGGCCATGCAGGTGGACTACTTCGCGCTGCTCGGCGACCGGCTGCCCGGCTCGACCGGCCGGGAGATCGTGGTCAACACCCTGGGCCGGGCGCCGGACGGCATGCGGTTCCACCCCACCCGGCGGCGCTACCCGATCGTCGCGGTCCGGCTGCCCTGGTGTTTCGCGGTGACGCCCGGCCGGATCCGCCGGGTGGGCGCGGAGACGGCCGCCTGGCACCGCGATCGGCTGGCCGCCGTCCCGGCCATGGACCTCCCCGCGGCGGTGGCGGTGTTCGTCGAGGCCCGGGCGGCGTTCGAGCGGGCGGCGGTGCTGCACGGGCTGACCCTGTTCAGCGTCATCCAGCCGCTGTACGCCGCGCTCACCGGGCTGGTGGAGAAGGCCGGGGTGGGTGACGTCGGCACGCTCAGCGGCGCGTTCGGGGTGGAGACCGGTGAGCTGATCGCGGACATCTGGGACGCCTCCCGGGGTCGGCTCACCGCCGAGCAGGTCGCGGCCAAGCACGGCTTCCACGGGCCGCTGGAAGGGGAGATGTCCAGCCGGGTGTGGCGGGAGGACGCCGCCCCGCTGCGCCGGATGATCGCCGAGTACGCCGGCCGGGACGACGCCGAGGACCCCCGGCGGCGGGAGCGGCTGCGGGTGGAGCAGCGGGAGGCCTGCGCCCGCGACGTGCTCGCCGCGCTGCCCCGCGCGCACCGCCCGGCCGCCCGCCTGGTGCTGCGGCTGGCCGCCCGGGGCATCCCGCTGCGCGGCATCGGCAAGGTGGCGTTCCTGCAGGCCATCGACGTGGCCCGGGCGGCGGCGCGGCGGGCCGGTGGGCTGCTGGCGACCGATGGGGTGCTGGCCGAGGCGGACGACGTCTTCTACCTGACGGCCGCCGAGCTGATCGACGGACCGCCGGCGGACACCCGCGACCTCGTGCGGCACCGCCGCGCCCGCCGGGCCG
>JAESFN010000456.1_pt1 | contig 38377 bp, 38 predicted proteins | sample 9269411 | NCBI WGS metagenome assembly JAESFN01 (sample SAMN14505399, study PRJNA617100) | algae metagenome | isolation source: Iphinoe sp. HA4291-MV1 and co-occurring heterotrophs from trail next to... | place: USA: Maunawili Falls, Hawaii | collected 2009-07-25
GCAGGAGAACTCATCTACAACCCTATTGCTCAAAACGCAGATGATACGGGCATTCTGGCGGATTGTATACAATCCGCCAGAATGCCCCAATGGTAAGCCTTCTAGAAATCTTTTCGGTCTACTGACAATACGTAACCTGGGTCAATTCTGCATAATCTAAATATCTTGAGTATTGCTGCAAAGCAATGTTAATGCACTCGTCAACACTGCCAACACATACCTCTATTGGGTCGCCGCCATCACCCCAGAGATTAGCTACACCAATCCAAGTCAACAATCTCCAACGCATGATATAGGATTCCCATTTGATTTTTGAACAAGCTCTAAACCGTAAGTCTCGTCTACTCAACGATTGAGCCTCAGTATACTGAACAAGAATCAAACCGGATTCCTATATCCTCCAGTAAGTGTTTTTCTAATTTCGCGTTAAAGGAAGATTTCCTTGACGCGGTTTTTGTGCTGTTAAAGCGCTCGCAGTCTTGGCGGGTTGGGCGGATTGTTGTGACCGCTTGCAAAGTTTTTAAACTGGGTAAACTGTGCATCAAACAGCATTCTTACAGTTCCAACAGCGCCGCCTCTGTGTTTAACAATGCTCACTTCTGCAATTCCTCTATCGGGGCTGTTTTGGTCATAAAGCTCATCTCTGTACAGCATAATAACGATATCGCTGTCTTCCTCAATGCGTCCGGAATCACGCAAATCTGAAGCCATAGGACGCTTGTTTTGACGACCTTCTACAGCGCGGTTGAGTTGCGAAAGCAGCACAACTGGGACGCTGCACTCACGCGCTAGTTGTTTGAGCGCTCGCGTCGCTTTACCGATGGCGAACGCTAGATTAGCGCTGTTCATGTCGATTCCCTCCATCAGCCCAAGATAATCAATACCAACCATGCCTAGCTGACCATGTTTTGCAATGAGGCGCTTAACTTTGGCGCGGACGGCTGAGACTGTCAAACATGGGTCATCGTCAATAAAAATGGGTAGTTCAGATAGTCTGCCAATGCTTCTAGAAATCGGTTCCCATTGATGATTACCGATTCTGCCAGTTTGTAAGTAGCTGCTTTCGATGTTTGCATCCTGAGATAGAAAGCGATCGCCCCATTCCTCTTTATCCATCTCCAGAGAGAAAATCACAGAGGGGAAGTTGTACAAAGTAGCCATGTTAACAGCTACGTTCCCCAAGAATGAGGATTTACCGCAGCCAGGACGAGCCGCTACAGTAATGAGCTTACCCCGCTTGAAACCGCCGTTAAGCATCACGTCAAGGTCATAGAATCCAGTGGGATAACCACACTTGCCATCTTCCAACCGTGCTTGATGACGTTCCTCAATGCGCTGGAATGCATTAACCATGATATCAGCGAGCGCTGTCGGCTCTGTCTCACCGAATACATTACCACAAACCTCCAGCAATTTCGATTCTGAGCGCTCTAATACTTGCTGCAAATCGGTTTCTGTCTCGTAGCCAAGATGTACAATTTCGTTACCTGCTTTGATTAGCTGTCGTCTACGATACTTGTCAGCTACTAAATCAGCTAAGGCATCGATGTTAACTGCTGACACTGTGCGGTCAAGCAGCGATGTTAGTTTATTTCTACCCCCAATGCGAGCAAGTAAATTATAATCAGCCAGCCAGTTGATAACTGAGAGCAAGTCAGTAGGTTTGTCTTTCTGAGCGAGCGCTCTGCAAGCTTGATAAATATCTCTATGAGCGCTGATACAAAACATTTCTGGCTGTAGCTTGTCAGCAATGCGGTCATACGCCTCTGGGTCAAGCAAAATACCGCCTAGTATCGCTTCCTCAGCTTCTATGTTCTGCGGTGGCAAGCGGTCAATATTGGATGAGAAATCATGGTCAGTCATCGTTTTAATTTCTTGTTCTAATGGCGTTTAGTCTTTCCTCAATTGCCTTTAAGCGCTCATCAAATGCGCTCGCAGTAAACGAAACTTCTACCGTAATTGCCGCCAGAGTGCTGCAATTACGGTAGCCAGTCAGAGTGATTTTCTTTCACCCATTGCAGCCATGCGCCGTTAATGCACTCAAATTGGTCTAAATGCACCCTAAAACCGTCTTGGGCTTTCTCGACTGCTGATTGGTACTGACGTACTAGTAAGGCGTGTTGCTCATCAATATAACGGTCAAAGACGGATTGAGACTTGTTGCGCTCTTGCTTCCAAGCTTTGTAAACACTATCAGCGCTCTCTGGGTTCTTATTAGCCCAGTTTTGACCGGAACGGATATCGCGGGCGCGGCTGCGTTGACTACTTGGCTTATCAGCATTCATGTCCGCACCTTGCCAAGCAAAAAACTCGTCTTGCAGTTCCGGGTCAGGACATTGCCATTTTTGAGAATTGTTCTCACGCGGCGCGGCATCTTGACCCTCATGAGTAGATTTACTCGTAGTTGCAGAGACTTTCTCTTTGTTAACAGCGTAGCGACTATCTTGAACTGCTTTGTCCTGGTCAGTGGCTTTGCTCCCCTCTTCCTCTTCTTTCTCCGTCACTCCAGTAATGGATTGAGTTAATTTAATTGGTATATCTAATAGAGAGCTTGAAACTCGCTCTGTGGGCGGATTGTAGGGGGGGGGTACGTCACTATTAGTGACTACCCCATCACTAATAGTGACTACCCCATCACTATTAGTGACTATCGGTCCCTTTGTATAAAATGGCTCGTCACTATTAGTGACCACGGAAAAGCCTTGAAGGATGAGCGTCCCTACTTTGACGGCATCTACGCGATAGAATTTAACGCTGTTGCCTTGATTTCTTTTGGGCTGGCAAGAAAGAACGTAGCCGAGCTTTTCTAGGGCTAACAGTCTTTTTTGGATGCTTTTTGGCGTACCCAGAGCGGGATATCTTTCCGCCCACGCGCTGTAAGTGGCGCTAGTCCACCAATTATCATCGTGTAAATACCCGCGCTTGTTATCCTTCGCGTTCGCAATACACCAGTTTTCAATAATTTGAATTAGTAAAGCTTCATGAATACCCGTTTCGTTCGCCACGCACCAATAAAGCTTTGTAAATGAAGGTTCGTAGCCGTGGGTTGCTTTATATGCCGCTAATGCCTGATTTGCGGTCGCTTGTTCTACATTTCGAGAGTTCACTGTGAAGTTTCCTTGTATTTTTTTGTGGTGTTTAAGGGAAACTCCTTGCAACGCGACCGCAGTTCTGGTTACTATAAAAGAGCATGCGAAATGCGTTCGCGGTTCCGAAAAGTCTTGCAGGACGTTTTCGTTCGGAGTTACCGCTTTATGTTGACAATCAATGAAGAACCCGCTAAGATTCCCGTCCCAGCGGGTTTTTCGCTTTTGAACCTGCGGTGCAAAAACATCATTTGACTGTCTTTTGTCCTCTGGCTCCTTTGCTCTCCTGTTTCAGTCTCCACATCCACAGGTTTGCTAGATAACCACCCCCGTAGGCGGGGCAACTGTAAGATTTCTCTGTATACATGGTAAAGCTTCATTGTGTGCAATCGCAAGTCCTTGCTGTGAGTGCGTTCGAGAAAGATTTCTCTAGCAAATTAATCAGTAGGTGGGGTATTACCGTTGCCACCTTGCCTGAGTAAATATTCCCAAATGCGCCGGATTTCAGCTTGAAACACGAGCGCGCTCGGCATCATTTTGAGCAGGGCGTAAGCCTTGCTGGTGCAATCGTGAAATCTCGGCAAGTTGTGTAACTGTACGCTCTAACCGCGCACTCCTCTGACTATTGGCGCGTACTTCTCGCCTCATGCCATTTTGAATTGTGCGAATCAGGTCTAATTCATCGCCCAATTGCTCTAAGTGCTCGTCTATATCGTCTAGCCGCGCTATAATGGTCGGTTGGTCTGCGTTAGTCATCAAGCTACATCCTTTACTGTGAAGCCCTTGCTACACCACTGAACTAACAGCCATCTGTCAGATTCAAAGTCCAATGCTGGCTTTAGTCGCTGGGCAAAAAAATCTTCCCAAGCCTCTACGCCGTGTTGTGTAACGAATTGTTTTTCAACTTCCTTGAACCGTTCCCAGTTGCGATCGCTTATGGCGTGAAGCATTGGAATTAATTCGCTAACTGGTATCTGGGTAGTTGTTTCACTCATCTGGGTAGCCCTCAAAAATACAAATTATTGGTAAAGGTTCTATCTTGGTGTCAACAACTTTAACTAATTTTATTCCCCTTTTTCTACCTATTCTTTTGCAATGTTGCTCTGATGCGGCTGGCAGCCAATATCTAGACTCAGCTAGTGGGTCAAATTTCCCCTCAACGCGCTCTATACCGTCGTTTGGCTGATTTCCTTCGGTCAAATTACCTCCTTATTTTGTTGTGAGCGCTCGCGGCGTGTGTTTGCTGCCTCAGCCAGCATGACTTTTATCTGCTGATTGACTGAGCGCTTTTCCTCTTTGGCGAGCGCTTCGATTGTTGCGTAAAGCTCTATCTCGTCATCTTCACTGAAATAAACATTTACTCTTTTTTTCTCCATGTGTGAATTTTAGCTTTTGTGTGCCACTATCACACAATTTATCACGTCACCCCCTTGACATGCTCGTGCTTTATTGTGCTATATTGGCACATGTAAAGACACAGAACGACAAGAAGAAACGTAAAACGCCTCGCGTAAATTCCTTTAGGGTTGTGGACTCTACGTTATGCCTTCGCTCTAACAAAGTTTTGATTTATCCGCGCATATCTGTAATGACCGCGCTATCTCTGCGTTGGTGACAGATTTGTGCGTTTATCTGAACCTTGAAAACTTAACAGTCTCGTTCCCGTCTGTGGATGGTCGAGCAATGAGACAGAAAGCCCCTCGGTTTTCAGCAGCTTAGATTTTCCAGCACCGGGAGGTACGGCTATGCAGCTGCTATTAACTGAGTGAGGTTTGAGATATGGCTAAACAAGTACGTGCAGTGATTGATGCTAGTTTGGTTCCTTTGGCTGACCAAATTTTAGCCGAGACAGGTATCAATAGTCATAGTCAATTGATAGGGCTTCTAATCAAAAACTATGGCAAGCAGCTAGCCAAGGCGATTAAAGGAGAAAACCAAAACGCTTAAATTTCTCGACACCAACACACTCAATATTACTGGTATTTATAAGTACAGCCACGAAATATTACATCGGTCAAATCATGCTTCTTTGCTCTGTCGCGGCGCATAAACACCCCAAAAACAGCCCTTTTATCACGCGACAAAATAACTGTCACGAGCGCGTTGAAATTGTCGCGTCCCTTGTCGCAAGCGTGTCGCGGCTTCATCTAAAAACTGTCGCGGGGTGTCGCGGGGGTAATTTTGAGTGTCGCGGACTGTCGCGAGCATCGACCGATTTTCGCAAGCCTTGTTGCAAGCTTGTCGCGAGCATCGACCAATTGTCGCGGCGTCAAAAAACACCATTTCGAGAGCAAGGTAGACTATCGCTGTACCTTGCAACTATTACAACACTGTACGGAAATGAAATCTCTGTGACAGTATCGTAAATAAAAATAGTGTTTTAATTTACAAAAAAGTAAACAATGTCCAGAAAGAACGTGAATACAAGTGAACAAACCGACCAAATAACCGATACTCCTATTGAGGAGATGAATGCGGACACCCACGAAGTTAAGCCGCCCAAACCCAAGAAAGAGCGGATAATAGTTCCCAAGAAAGAAGTGAATTTAGTCATTGATGCGGGACGTTCTCGGATTAAGTTCCAGTCATTCGTTGATGGTCAATCTGCCACACCTGTTATCGCCCTGGATTCCTTGGTATGTCAAGTTGACTCCTTACCATTCGGTGAGCTTGGAGCATTCGCTATGAGCCGTGGCAAGGACGACAACAATAAGGACATTGTTGAATCCTGGGTAATTGGTAACTCTGCTAGGTTCCAGCAAAAACAGTATGTGGCGATGAGTGAAGGAGAAAATCACAAGGTTGATTACTTCCCCGTTCTGGTACTAGGCGCGGTTGCGTCGCTCCCAAACCTTTACGATTTATCCACTGGTGCGAACGAGAAAACCCGCACCTTAACACTTAGACTTTCTACTCTATCTCTAGCTTCACCGTTCGCGCTGAAATCAGCCATTGAACGGTGTAAGTGGATAGCAGTTGATGGAGTGAAGTACAAGCTGTCATTCGGGAAATCTGGTTTCCTTGGATTCCCTGAAGGATACGGGGCTGCATTGCACACCCAAAGTAAGCTGGATAGCTTGAATGCCAAAACCTTCTACACGTTTGATATTGGCTTTGGAACCTCAACTTTGACCGAGTACAGCAACCTAGGCAAGCTGCCAAAGCGCGGGATGTGCAGCCCGAACGGGGGAGGTGGCATTGCAACCCTAATCAGGGAATTCTCAGAACAAATTAGTAACAGCGATTCATCTCGCATCATTCGCCCTTCACAGCTAAGAGAAATCTTGGAGACATCGACCATTGAGGACGGCAAAGTGGGAGCCGTCGCACCTGATGGACGCTTTGTTGGTGACGCTCTTGAGGTTGCTATCAAAGCCTGGATTAAGGATTCACCACTAACCTATGCACTTGAAAAGTTGGGGACAAGCGGACGTAGACATCCTGTAACGCTGTGTGGTGGTGGTTTTGCAATCCCGCCAGTACGGGAATTAGTTTGCACTGAACTGCTCAGAGCAGGAATACCAGAGAACAACTTACTTATCCCAGAAGAACCGGGAACGGTTGCCTTATCTGAAATGAGAAGACTTTATACAGGAGATAGCAATAGTGACAACGAACAACAAACGGCTTAATTACAACGTTCCTGTTGAGCTTGTACCGTCAATCAGGATGTTGGCAGACATGGACGGCGTAACACCTGCTTACTGGCTACGCAAGAATCTAGAACAAGTCGTCAAGGAAAGATTTCTCGAACGTAAGGAGAACGCAGTATGAAGATTAGAGTTACCCAAAAGCAGCAGTTAGCAACAGCATTGGTTGTAACCGCGCTCGCAGGCTTGGGAGTTGGCTTTCTAGCTACTCGCTATCTCGGCAGAAACACATCTATTGCTATCGGCGGGAGCGTGTTTGTGGTTGGCGTGGGCTTGCAGGTTGCACAATCTACGACAGCTAAACCAAAACGGAGGACACCTTAATGTTTGTCGATTCTCGCAGGTTAGAAGCGCTAAACGAGTTGCCAGACAGAGAACAGCCTATGTTAAACGAGCTTGAACTTATCGGATGTGTGACGTTGCTCACTCAGTCCAAGACTTACAGTATTGACGGTGTGTTGTATCGCTATCTCTACAGCAGTAGCAGCATTAAGTACACGCAGTATCTTTTTCGACCTCTGCCAGCGCAAAGAAAAACGGCTGACCTGCAACTCAATAAGAGCAAGGTGTTACGCAAGGTCTACGAAGTTCCGAGCTTGTATGGACAGCATCGGGCAACGATGACAAGTACAGCAATTCAGCAAAGTTTATTTTAGGGGCGAGCGCTCGTAAGGTCTGACAAACACACGAGCGCCCCAATCCCCAATGCATCTACCGGACACAGTAAACACAAAGGAGATTTTAACGTGAAACCAATAGGATATTTTACTACAGCAATGCCTGACGACGGCTCATATATTGATGAGCTACAGCAGCAATACGGCTCAACGTTCGCAACGATGCCCAGGACGCTCAAAGCAGCGCTGTTAGTGAAACTGGCTGAGAATTTACTCTCTACTGAAATCAAAATGGCTGGCTATGCGGTCGCAGAACATGAAATGAACGCTTTACAGCCGATTGCAGACAACATCTATCGGCGCGTCACCATTGGCGAACAACTGGGGCTTGCTGAGGCGATTGTTAATCAACTGAAGTGCAGAGGCTAATACTATGGATTTTCAAGATGATTCAGTCCCAGAGTTTAAGAGTAGTGACCATAAGATAGACCCCAAATTTTACGAGATTGACACCGACAATCCTGGTCTTGACCCAATTACAAAGAGTTTTGAGACGACACCCGCTAACTGGGTGAGTCAGACATTCTTCGGCGCTCCAGGTAAAGAGGCGCTGATTGACCTTGATAGAGACGCAATTAAGCAAGGCGGCGATGCTGCAGGGCGCGCTAGCCGTCAAGCAAAGTTTCTCAAGGGCTATCAGAAAGTCAACGAGAAAATGGTTGATGACAAGGTGTCTGCTGCTAAGTCCATCCTTGCGATTATGCAAAAGCGCTATGACGGTGGTCAGTCTCTGATGGAAGTTGCTAAAGACCTGCACTTAGCTGGTGTCCAGTTTAAATCCTCTCATCAACTGATTCAAGCTGAAACACAATATGCTACACAGACAATCACTGCTGAGACTCAAAGCAAACTGATTCTGGCGAGAGTGCAATTCCTCAAAGACTTAGCCCAGATTGCGAGCGCTCACAAAGAAAAGTTGCAGGACAAGTTAAAGGCTGAAGATGAGAGCCAGCACAGTTTGCGAGCGCAAGTCTTTCGACAAATGGACGCTGAATACATGAGATATCTATCAGCTTTGGGTAAGTATGGTACACCCGTACAGAATGCTTTGTCTGCACCTGCTCAACCCGTGTATGACACGGTGAAGCCCAAAGGTGGTGCTGTGGGTCAATTCAACAACTTAATGAGGAACATGGCTGGCGTGTTCCGTCGCACATTAGGTATTTAATTTCATCGGTGCAGTCGAGTTTAAAAGCCTTGCTGCACCGATTATTCATCATTCAAACGAACAATGAATAATAAAGATTTTGACGCATTTTTAGCGATATCGGGTATGGAACCCACCCAGCCTGATACACCGCCATCAAAACCGCAGTCAAACAAGAGTGACAACATCTTTGGCGCTCCAGCTTACAGAGGTGAAAACACACAGGACTTAACTGAGGACGAACGACGGGCAGAGACGACTGATCGCAGCGATATTGATGACCTTACTAGTAAGCAAAACTTTTCAAGCGCGGTCGCTTCTGTGGGTGCAGGACTCACAGTGACCATTGGTGTTAGTTCTGTAGCTGGTGCTAGCGGTGCTGGCTTGGGTGCAGGTATTGGGCTGGTTGGTTGTCTAGTGTTCGGAACAGAGGCACTAAGCGGCAAGAAATCAGGCATAGTCCGACTTGGGGCAATGACAATCGGCACAGGCTTTGCAGGCTATCAACTGTGGAATAGCTACGCCCAAGAAAGTGCAGTGTCAGAAATCAACCATGCTGTTGAACTCTACGTAGTGAAGCGCAAGCAAGAGGGTATCACCTTTGACCAATTAGCAACATGGGCAATGTATGGAGTGCTAGCTCTAGCGGTGATGCATTTTCTCCTTCAGCCCAAAAAACCAAAAGTAGAGAAAAAATCAGATTTATTTTGACAATGCAAGACAATTTTGACTCGAACGAAGAAAGAGAAAGGCTTGAGCGGCTTTTGAGCCATCCTGAAAGTGCTGAGGTGGTAGCAGATGCAATGGCTAAAGCACTAGTGCAAGGGCAACAAGCCAAACCTGAAGATGAGTCAGTGCAGGAAGTACAGCAACAATTACCAGAATCAAATGATTTGGTGATTAACATTAATCGGCACTTCATGATATCTGGCGGGTTGCTGGTAGGGGTTCTGATGTTGGCTGCTGCTGTAGCAACTCCGCTGCGCGATACTTATGATGTCTGCTTTAATCCCAATCCTGTACCCAACACATCAAAGTGTTTGGGGGTGAAGACTTACACAATTGACCAAGACAGGGTAGAGAAGTTGGTTAATCATCCTGGTTTAGTTGTTGCATTCAAGAGTAAAGGGAATCCGGTTCTGGCTGTGGGATTGGCTTTGTTTGGTACAGCGTTTGCTACTGGTTCTGGTTTTGTTGCAAAGCAGACACTCAAGGAGAAATCAGAGGCACTGCCAGTAAGCAGAACAAACCGCCGCACAGCATGGACAGCGCAGAAGTTAGAAGCCGACAAAGTTATTAAGCAACGTCATCAGGACTTACAACATGGATTTGATGTCAGCGATAACACCAATCAACACGCGCTAGCAGCCAGTGATACTCTTAATGAATTTGAACAGCTGCAACTGCTGATAGCCAAGCTGGATGACAACCAGAGGGAATTGTTCTTTCAGCACCTGGCGCTCAAAGAACAAAAAGAGATGTTGCAGCAGCAAGCCCAACTGCAAGCACAGCAAGCCCAAAGCCCGTTTGCAGCTCTGTTGGGTGGATTGCCTCAGCAACAGCTTGTAGGCGGCACAAATGCGAGCGCACTGTCAGATGAGATTGAGAAAGCCAAAGAAGCTGGGCAGTCAATCATCAAGACAGCAGCAGCATCTATCAAATCTAAAGTACTGGTGGCTCCATCGCGAGCAGGTAAGACGACTGTATTATATCTGTATTACGAGGCAATGTTTAACCGCTACCCAAATGCTGAGGTGTTTGTAGTAGAAGACAAGCGGGAGATGGTACACCCCAGAATCCCTGCTCTATCTTATGCATTCTGCGACGGGGAAAACTTCAAGGATGCGGGGCTGGAAATGTTGGGGAGGGTCTACGACATCTACACCGAACGTGCAAGGATGGCTGAATCAGAACGAGATGCTATTGCAGCCAAACACCCCATCAGACTAGCTTTGATTGATTGGTTAGCTACTTGGACGGCAGTTAAGAAAGATAAAGCGATAGCTGATGAAGTCAACAGCAAGTTAATCGGAATTATCACAAAAGGCGCTGGCTGTGGCGTGTGTGTTGATATCGATACCCACTCATCCAATGTTGAGGCGCTGGGCGTTGACGAATCTACTCGTGAATCACTCGATTTCATATCAATTGCGTACTGCAAACAGGATGATAGGGGTGATTTAGACCGCATTGCTGACAGCTTAGGATTGTTGCCCAAAGTGATAGGAAAATCGTTGATTGTGCCTGACAGAGATGAGCGCAAACGATTACAAAGCGAGTTTACAAAACTGCGCGATGGACTACTAAACAATCAGTTCAACTCGTCAATTATTTTTACAACTACAGGGGGTAATCGCATTGGCATCACACCACAATTTGAGCGCAAAACATTAGGAGATTTAATGATTGATGCAGATGAAGAGGTAGAGGAAGAGTTAACAGAAGCTGATGAAGAAAACAACATTGACTACTATTTAATTGATGCTGCTAAGATTATCAAGCTTTATCTTGAGTCGAGAGAAGATAAACAAGCAAGTTTCAAGGCGATTCGTGACCAGCGAGCGCTTAGAAAGCTGTGGAGAGAACCCGGAAAACTAGCCAAGCTTGCTATTGACTTCTTAATTTCTAAAGAAATTGTAGTCCTAGTTGATGAAGTAGACCCAGTGCTAGGGACAAAGGCAGATGCACCGCAAGACAAAAAGATTTATCGCTTGAGGAAATAGAAATTAGATTGAAGTCAGGGGAAGAATGCATTTGTGCTACTCTTTATGTTGAAGATGACCGGATAGAACACTTTGAAATAGTGATTAAGCCCATACCTTATGATATTCTTCAAAAATTCAAGGAGAATGTTTCAGAAGTGGCTCAGGAACAGATATTGAAAAGGCTCGAATCTGAAATAAGATAAATACCTTTACTTCAAAAAACTTTCCCTTAGTACCATTCACTTAGACGAATGATACCAATATTTTTTATTCCGTTTTTTAAGTCACTTAAAAAACGGAAAGCTTACCCCCCTGGAATTAGATACCTAAACAACTAACCGCTCTGATTCACAAGAGTGAATTGAACTTAGCGAACGAATGATTGCTTTTTACCTTTAATTGGCGAAAATCCGGAAAATACAGGATAGAATTTGTATCAAACTGTGGTTATGGTCTTCTCCTATCGCAGCTATGCCCCAAGACTACTCACATCGAAATCTCCGAGGGCGCTCGTTCAAAGGTCAAAACCTTGAGGGTGCAAATTTTAGCTATGCAGATATCCGAAGTGCAGATTTTAGCGGTGCAAACTTGAGAGGGGCAAACTTTAGCCATGCCAAAGCTGGATTGCAAAAGCGGTGGGCGACGTTTTTGGTGCTTGTTTCGTGGTTGCTATCTGGAATTTCTGGTTTTTTGTTGTCTATTGTTGGTGCGCTCATAACTTATGCACTTGCTTACTATTCACAAAATCAGATAACAGTCTGGATTACTTTAATTGTATTAATTGCATTAGTCGTTATTCTTAGAGTTGTCCTCCGTCGAGGATTAAGCATCATTGCTACTATTACTGGAGTTGGCTTTTTTACTGCCGCTATAATCGTCGCTTTTATTAGTAGCTTTGCTTTCATCACCTTTGTTTTCGCTGCCGGAACCATTGCCAACGAAAGAATCCTCCTCTCCTTTATCTTTGCCTTTGTGACTGCCATAGCTGTTACTTTAGCTGGAGTTGTTACCGTCTGTGGAGTTCTAACTGGAAGCATTGCTGGAGTCATAGCTGAAATTGTAGCTGGGACTGGAACTCATGTTTCTACTGCCGTCATCATTTTCGCTTCTACTTGCGCTTCCAGCTTCGCTGTCAGCTTCGCTGTTATTGGAGCCATTAATTTTATAGGCAACACAGGGGTAGACTCCGATTTTCCTATGATCTTTGGCGAAGTCTTTATTTTGATTGGAGCCTTCGCTGTTGCTCTAATTAGTACTTATATCGCTCGCCAAGCAATAAAAGGAAAAGAAAAATATGCACTTATAAATAACGCCGCTATTCGTTTCACCACTTTCAAAGGTACAAGCTTCCGTAACACAGATTTAACCGATGCTAATTTTACACAAGCCACTCTTAAAAGTACAGATTTTAGAAAAGCTAATCTGACTCGTACATGTTTCCACAACACCAAAAAACTTGACCAGGTTCGCCCTGGTGCAACTTATCTTCAAAAAACACAAGTGCGTCAAGTGTTAGTGAAAGGTGAGGGGCAAGAAAAAAACTTTGACCGTGAGAACTTACGAGGGGTCAATTTTCAAGGAGCTAATTTAGTAGATGCTAACTTTAGAGGTGCTGATTTAAGTGAAGCTAATTTACAAGATGCAGATTTATCCAGAGCTAAGTTAGTGCAGACTCAGCTAGACGGAACAGATTTTACAGGCGCGACTCTCACTGGAGCATATATTGAAGATTGGGGTATTACCAGCGACACGAAATTTGATGGGGTGAGGTGCTCTTACGTTTATATGCGGCTCCCTACCAAAGAGAACCCCGACCCCCTGCATAAACCAGATAACAGACAAGAAGTTTTTGCGGATGGGGAGTTTGGTGATTTTATCAAACCGATTGTTGACACCCTTGACCTTTATCATAACCAAGGTGTTGACCCTCGTGCGAGCGCAATTTCATTCAAGCAGTTAGCAGAGAATCATCCAGATGCAGAACTCCGAATTGTAGGGATGGAGGTACGAGGGGAAGATAAGTTTCTACTCCGTGCCAAAACAACACCAGAAGCTGATAAGTCTCAACTGAGTGCAGAATATTTTGAAATTTATAATGAGTTAAAAGCATTAGCAGAGAAAGAACTACAAAAACTGATAGCAGAAAAAGATAGCAGAATTTCTAGTTTAGAGAATATGGTAGTGACAGCGCTACAACACCCCAGCTTTTATTCAAGCACCCAGATAGATAAGGTAGATAATATGCATCCGAATCAAGGTGGAATTAGCCAAAACGTTAGTGATAGTCAAATTGATGGTGGACTGCAAGCAGTACAAGGTAATCAGAATCAGCAGAATATGAAAAATAAAACTTCTAACTTCAACTTACAAAATGCCCAATTTGCAGGTGGTCTTGTAGATGCTGATACAGTTCATGCCCATCAAATAGGCGGTAATATCAATAACTATACCCCACCACAACAAAAGCAGAATCTTGCAGAGGCGGCAGCAGAAATTCAGCAACTCCTACAGCAGCTAGAGCAAACAAACCCCACTACAACCACCTCTGAAAAAATGACGGTTGTCGCAAAGGCTATTAATGAGATTGAGAAGAACCCAACACTGAAAGCGCGAGTGATAGGGGCGCTTAAGTCTGGGGGTAAAGAAGCATTAAAAGAAGCGGTTGACCATCCTTTAGTTAATATCTTAATGGCATCTATAGAAGGTTGGCAGGAAGCTGAGTAATGATTCCAGGTTTTTCTTATGGCGAAAACTAAAGTGACTTTCAGTAGACCGAAAAATTTTTGAAATTTGACGAGAGAATAAGGGTTTCAGCCCACGTCCCGGAGCTTGTGATCATGGTAAAAAGCGATCGCTAAGGAAGTTCATCCAGAACAGAGGGACTTGAAAGGCTGATCACAAGCTGATTTCGTTCTATGGCATTTCTTAGTTCAAATTAAAGGCTAGTAGGCGTTTTCGTAGCAGGTGGACAGAAAACAACGCTGTGCGTATAATTCTTGAGTCAAAAAGCTTGTAAATAAGATAAATAAGTTGTTTCAGTTATTTAATTAGTAGGCTTTAGAGTTAAGTCTTTTTGCTGCTTTTGGTTATACGCTAAGTTTTTTCCCTGATAATCAGCATCAAAAGCAGTAATTATACGTTCAGTTGCCTCCTAACTAAACGAATAGGGCTCATTATACGTCCAGCGTTGTTTTATGTCCGCTCACTACAAAAACCCCGTATTGACAAAGTTGACTTTATTTTAACCTGTCACAGATACTTTTCCCCTTAATTGTTCTGCTGCTTCACTAGCATTCATCTCTTCAGTCAAGTCAAAAGCTGAAATCGTATGTCCGTCATTTTCGATTAGTAAATTTCTGGCTAGCTCAGTAAGAATATTTTTTGCTACTCCTTTACTTACTAACAGTCTTCCAAAACAAGTCTCTTGAAAGTCAAGGTAAAAACCTTTTTCAGGATCGCTGAAAAAACGCTGCAACTCTACCATGCCTTCTAAAGGTCCTGCGGACAGATGGATACCATTAGTTCTTTGGTTTATGTCAAACAACCTAAGTTCTTCGCGTCGCTCAAAAAGAGTTCTCCGAATTGAGCCTGCTTGGGCGCTTACTGGGTTGGTTACTCCTACTAGCTGTTGACGAAGGTCTGACCATCCGGTTTCTGAACGCCCTTCCATAACAAGAATTGAGTGGCCTTCAGTCGTGAAAAATTCAAGCTGAAAAGGATGAAAAGGGTTTAACACAAGAAACAGCTTACCATCTATCTGTAAGCGTAAACAATAAGTTCCACCTGCTATTTTTTTGATACCAATATTATCCGCAATAATTGATAGTGCAAAAGGGGAGACTGCTGGAAACCGCTCTAAAAATTGATGCCCACCTAGTATTTCTACTTGCAAGCTTAACTCGCTTTTGTAAATTTCGCTCAATACCTTCTTGGCTTTTTCTGAAATAGCGTCATATCCTCGTCTTGATATATCATTTATAATGCCGTAATGTAAAGCGATAACTTGATATTTATGCAAGTATTCAGCAGTTAACACTCGAACTGCTCCCACCTCTACCTTCCAGCGCTGGAAAGTATCAAAAACAAGCTGTAAAACTCCTTGAATATCCACTCCTGATAGAATATTAGTTGCTTCAGGTTTCAAGAAAACTACGAATTGATTTTTGGTGAAATCTTTTGGCAAATCATATTTATTAATCCAAACTGACGTTGGTATTTTCTTTTCCCAAGAAGACATCTCCTTTAGAATTTGACAAATTTCTTTTATCATTCAAGAAATCTCCATCTGTTCGATTTGATTACTAAAACATGGGTTTTAGTTTGTAAACATCTCTTAGCGCTTTAATTGCTAACTGGTCACCGTAGCCTCGCTTATCTTTCAAGTTTTTATGTTCCGTCTCCCACCAGATAGGTTCAGAACTGCGCGAATAATCCCACATTGCTTGGTAATCCATTCCAGAAGGACCAAAACGGAGCATAAATTTGACGTAACCTTCCCTATTTAATAATCCTGCCGTTTCTTCTACTAAAGCTCGTGTTATTTCCTCCTGACGATGACCAAGTTTAAGAAAACGGCGCATTGTTGCTACTTCTGAGATTAGAATATCTATATTGCCAGTTATCTCTCGAAAATCATTAAAATTGTAAATTGTATAAATTTGATGAGGAACAACATCAAAAATAATCTTTATTTGTGAGTTTTGGCGAGCGAAATACAAGGCTTTTTTAGTTGCTTCTGTTCTAGGGGCATCAGGATTCATTATGCAGTATCCTGATACATATAGTATTCGAGAATTTTGAATGACATCAGCATACATCTCTACATCAGATACAGATAGATACTGGTTTGCATTGGGCCAATTGTTTACTAAAAAACGGATATCGTTTTTGTCTCGGATAATAAATGCCTTTCCAGTACTTAAGGTAGTATCCTTAAATAAGCCTGATTCAATTCCTTGCTTGTTTAACCAATTTAAAATGAATTGAGCAGCAGAATCATCTCCAATTTTTCCTAACAAAAAAGGTTTATAACCCATTTCCTTTGCAAATCTAGCAAAGATTAGTCCACTTCCTCCTGGGAATTCATCAATTGGGGTCCATTCTATTTTTCCATTACTTACCAATTCAGAGAAAGCATAAGAGAGTAACGGAATACTATACCAATCAAGATTTATATCTCCTAAAACAACCATGTCATAAGCATTTTTCATATTTCAAATCCACTTAATAAAACTCCCAATTAGATACTTTGTTTAAATTCCAAATTGAAATCTTAAACTCGGATTCTAAAATAGTAGATAAATACTCAAGTGGTAAGCCAACTACATTAGTATAACTTCCTTCAATTTGTTTAATAAAACATGCTGCTTTGCCTTGTATACCATAAGCACCTGCTTTGCCAATTGGCTCACAAGACTGTATATAATGCTCAATTTCATCATCAGTTAATGTCTTAAACTCTACCTTAGTAGATACAATATCATTAAATTTAATCTCTCCAGTGCGTGCATCCATTAAGGCAAGACCCGTAATAGCTTGATGTTCTCGACCTGATAATTTTTTGAGGATTTTTCGCGCTTCATCATTATCTTTTGGCTTACTTTGGACTTCACCGTCTAATACAATCTCTGTATCTGCACCGATTATGACTCTTATATTTGGACTATATTGCTTATCGTTCTGAAACACCTGCTGGGCTTTTTCTTTTGCTAGACGTCTAACCCGCTCTTCTGGCGTTTCTCCTTCTTTTATCTCTTCAGGATGATTACTGCTTAATATCTCGATTTGATTTTTCGTAATAATCTGTCGCAATAATTCCAATCGTCTAGGTGAAGCAGAAGCCAATAAGATACGAGGAGACATTAACTGATATAGAATACAAGCAGTTCTTTTATCTGCATACCCCAATCTTTGTTCAGATGATACTTGGAAGTAATCTAATTCATTAGGACCTAAAATTCCAGATGGGGAGACAATAATTTCATGTGAATAGCTCGAAGTTCGGAGTAAAAGCGTAGGAATTTCTTTAAGTTTTGGTATAATATCTCGAATAAGAAAATCCCAATCATCCTGCTTATGCTCATTTTCACCAAGCCAAGCCAGAATTGTAGAAATTTCTGCTGATAAGATATCTACTTTCCCCTTTGTTAAATCTAGAAATCTTTTATAATCAATTCTCTTATTCATATCTACATGCACATCTAATACAAGTAGCTGACCATTTTCTTTCGCTAACTCCATCACTTTACATGCAGCCTCTTGTCTATTTTGGTCAGTTAAACAATAACCAGACACGAAAACAACATCAGCCTTCCTGATATCGTTACTAGCTTTTTCCACATCATCTACAGAAAGTGCTTGACAAGAATCTGTAATCGTTATTGACGTGTCCTTTTCTCTTGTATCCCGTAGTATAAGAGAAACACTTGTGGAACGTTCATAATTAGCTGGGAGAATCGTATTAATACACTGCCTATTCAAATCTTCTTCGATAGATTTGCCTAAAGGATCACCACCAATAACTCCAAGAACTGAACACTTTTTGAATCCTTCTTCCTTTGCCTTTAAGGCAAAAATTACTGCTGTCCCTCCTGGACTGCATTTTATCTCTCCTCGAACATGTTGACCTGGAGGTTTCAAGGTTGAAAAAAACTGCTCAGGTAACCTACTATACGAAATATCGTAGTTAATATCACCTACTGATACAACACTGAGTTCTGGAGTCCCTTCAGTAACAGGAAGATTTTCCGAATAATTCTTCTCTGCTATTCGCCAAGTTACACGTCCCTCAAACAAAGGGTCTTGAAGCAGTTCAACAAATTCATAAATTGGCAGTCCAACTACATTACTGTAGCTACCTTTGATTTTCTCAAATAAAATTACTCCTCGTTCTTGAATACCGAATCCACCGGCTTTATCGAGCGGTTCACCCGTCTGGGTATAGCGTTCGATATCATTATCACTATATTGCTTCATTTTTGCTTCAGTTGCTACGCAATAAGTCTTTTTATTCTTTGGATTATCACCTTGAGCAAGAACAAGACCAGTTAAAACCGAAAAATCTTCTCCCTTTAGTTGAGAAAGCATTTTTCTCACTTTTTCATTAGCTCTATTTCTGATTTCTTTATCTATACCTTGCGGGTTAATTAGTAGAGGTCTATCCAATACACGTTGTTTAAAGTAAACAATTGTATCAATGCCTATTAAAACAGTTTTTTTTCGTCCTAAAATATCGAGATTTTGATAAAATTCATCGTCGTCTAAAGCTTTTTGAATCTTCAGTTGTGCCGCTTCAATAACTAATTTTTTGACTTCATCTATTTTCAATCTTTTGTTAAATAGATTGAACTTAAAATTTCCCTTAATATCAAACAGTTTAAAGTCAATACCTTCACAAAAACCTATCTGCTGTAAAAGTGCTTTACGCCGTGGTGAAGCAGAAGTGAAAAGAAGCATGGCATCCCTTGTAGAAGGCTATTTCAGAAAAGCTAACTAGTTGCTAATATACTTAAGTATACTAAAAAATTAAGTAGAACACCTTTAATTTCAAGTCAATGCGCTTCATCCCTAAAGTTACGAGTTTTGCCCATGACCAACAAAGCATTGCTTCAAGTTATTCAAAATGCCTACACAGAGGGAGCAGCTACGCTTGACCTCAGCTTTAAACAAATAAAAACGCTACCCTCAGAAATTGGACAGCTTACCCACCTCACACAGCTTGACCTAAACAACAACCAACTGACGATACTACCGCCAGAGATTGGACAGCTTACCCACCTCACACAGCTAAACCTGAGTTCCAACCAACTGACGATACTACCGCCAGAGATTGTAAAGCTTACCCACCTCGCACAGTTTGACCTAAACGACAATCAACTGACGGTACTACCACCAGGGATAGGGCAACTTACACACCTTACCCATCTTGACCTGAGCTTTAATCATCTGACAGCACTTTCCTCAGAGATTGGACAACTGATCCACCTCACCCACCTCGACCTAAGCGACAATCAACTGACGATACTACCACCAGAAATTGAACAGCTTACCTGCCTAATCCAACTTGACCTACGCTCTAATCGTTTGACAGTGCTACCCTCAGAAATTAGTCAACTTACCCACCTCACACAGCTTGACCTTAGTGATAATCAATTGACGATGTTGCTTAAGGAAATTAAACAACTGACCCACCTCGCTCTGCTTGACCTTAGTAACAATCAACTGGAGGCACTACCCCCAGAAATTGTTCAGTTACGAAACTTAATATACCTATACCTTAATGGAAATTCATTATCATGGATTCCATCAGAAATTCAAGAAGGTGGAGACGCCAGGAGAATTCTAAACTTTTATAAGCAACTACTTGAGCAGGAAACCGATTATCTATACGAAGCTAAGCTACTCATTGTTGGCGAAAGTGGAGCGGGAAAGACCACACTAGCAAAAAAAATTAAAGACCTACATTATCAACTACAAAAGGATGAAGAATCAACTGAAGGCATTGATGTGACTCAGTGGGATTTTCCACTGGATAACGGACGCCAGTTTCGTGTCAATATCTGGGACTTTGGCGGTCAAGAAATTTACCATGCCACTCACCAATTTTTTCTTACCAAACGCTCACTGTACGCCTTGGTAGCCGATACTCGCAAGGAAGATACGGATTTTTACTACTGGCTAAATGTGGTTGAACTGCTGAGTGATGGCAGCCCACTACTCATTGTTAAAAATGAAAAGCAAGACCGCCATAGGGAAATTAATGAACGTCAGTTATGGGGACAATTTAAAAATATCAAGGAGAGCTTGGGAACTAACCTAGCCACGAACCGAGGGTTAGATAGAATCTTGGACAGAATTCAGTTTTACATCAGAGACTTGTCCCATATTGGGACTCGACTGCCAAAAACTTGGGTTCAGATAAGACAAGCCTTGGAACAAGACCCCCGCAACCATATCCCTGTAGAAGAATATTTTAACATCTGCCAGCAGAATGGGTTTACTGAACAGGAAGACAAGCTCCAACTCAGTGGCTACCTGCATGACTTGGGAGTGTGTCTTCACTTCCAAAATGACCCGCTCCTGAAGAAGACTGTCATCCTCAAACCCAAGTGGGGCACCTATGCTGTCTATAAAGTGCTGGACAACGAACAAGTAATTCGCAACCTGGGCAGATTCACTTGGTCTGACCTAGCAGACATCTGGAGAGATGACGAATACGCCAACATGCAAAATGAACTCTTGCGCTTGATGATTAACTTCAAGCTCTGCTACGAAATTCTAGGAAACTCAGGGACGACGTATATTGCTCCACAACTATTGACCGCCAACCAACCTCAATATGACTGGGATAAGGCTAACAACCTCACCCTGCGCTACACCTACGAATTTATGCCCAAGGGTATCCTTACCCAGTTTATTGTCGTCATGCATCAGTTAATCGACCAACAACAATACGTTTGGAGAAGCGGTGTTATTCTGAGCAAAGACCAGACTAAAGCGGAGATAATCGAAAACTATGGCAAGCGGGAGATAAAAATTAGGGTTGCGGGCCGTGACAAAAAAGAGTTGATGACCATTGTTACCTACGAAATGGATAGAATCCATAATACGTATCCAAGATTAAAATTTAATAAGCTCATTCCCTGCAATTGCTTTGTGTGTCGAAATCAGCAAGAGCCATACTTTTACAGGTTTGAAAGTTTGAAGAGACGAATTGCTGATAAACAATACCAAGTTGAATGTGATGTTAGCTATGAAAGAGTTGATGTTTTAAGCTTAATTGACGATGTCATAGATAGGAACAGGAAGCATCTTTTCAGAGAAGAAAAAGGTTTTTCCCATCATCCATCTCAACGAAATTTAGGGACAGCCAATATATCTATTTACATGGCTCAAACGCAAGCTCAAAATAAAAACCAAACGCTTCACAATGCTCAATTCGCTGGGGGGCTTGTAGACGCTGAGACTGTGACTGCTCATCAAATTGGTGGTACCATCACCAACTACACACCTGAACAAAAACAAAACCTTGCTGAAGCTGCCGCAGAGATTCAGCAACTCCTACAGCAACTAGAGCAAACTTACCCCACTAATACACCGCTACAGAAGCAGGTGGTAGTAACTGAAGCTCTCAGGCAGATTGAGAGTAACCCAACCCTGAAGACGCGTGTGATTGGGGCACTGAAAGCAGGTGGCACTGAAGCATTGAAAGAGCGACTTGATCATCGCTTAGTTAATATCTTGCTGGCAACACTAGAAGGGTGGCAGGAAGTAGAGTAACTCACTTTGTTGTTAATGCATCCGATAATAAAGCAATCTAATTGTTAATAATTTCAGGTTATTGCAACTGAATATTTTTTTGCAATTCTAGCTAATTCCAGCGGTTACACATCCCAAGTAAAATCCTTGAACCTGTTGGCATTAAGCTTGGTGTAAAGCTCGGTGTAATTGATATTTCGATGACCTAAATAATCTTGAATCCTGCGTGTGTTATAACCCTTATTAGCAAGAAAATAACCGCAAGCATGACGGAACATATGGGGATGTACCTTAATTTCCAAGTCTGTAAGCTCTAGAGTGCGATTTAAAACCTTTCTGACTGCATCTGGTGAGATGTGTTTTCCTCGTTCAGAAGGGAATAAAAATTTTGTTCCTGGGTAAATCTGCTTTAATTGCTCCAGGGCTGCCACTTCATCAGGCTGTAAGGGGTGTTCCCCGGAATCACTACCCTTAAGCCGCTTTATATAGATACTTCCAGATTTGAGAGATATAGCATCCCATCGCAGGGTGACAGCTTCACTTACCCTTAGCCCGTGCCGATACATCAACAGTAATATAGTGTAGTCCCGATGTTGGTGTCTGCCTCTGGCTGATGCTGCCTGTAGTAACTCGGTTAACTCATCAGGTCTAAGATACTCACGGCTACGATATTCTTCATTCGTTTTTCTCGGCATAACTGCTTATTTTATCAGGGAAAAGGGGTAAACTGTCTACAATTGAATACGTAATATCGACAGTTGAAGTTTTCAGTGGCTGCATCAAGGTGTGCAAGGTCATGGACAACTTTTTCGGCTTTGGCGCAAAAAACTGTCACATCGACAATTTTACACTTTAGTCGTATACTTGAGGCTCAATTTCTCGGTGTTGATTCCAGATAGTCTGTACCTTTGTCTATACCCTGTCTACCCCCGTGAGCAATTTTCGAGTTAGTAGATTTTTGAGAAAGTGACTTTAGTTTTTTTTAGATCCCTCTTGGAATCAACAGGTAAATTCTCTAACATTATTTCTTGTTTTCTGGCTTACCAGCTTTCTTGTTTTCTGGTAAACCAAATTTCTGGCTTAGCGCTTCTACAATAACGGATGTCACAGTGATTCCTTGCCCTTTTGCCCTTGCCATCCAGTAACGTCTTTGGGAGATGGGGACTTTTACACACAAGTTGACAAGTTGTTCTGCCTCCTGTTCCTGTTCTGGTAAACCATAAGTTTGGTTTTCTGTATTTCTGGCTTTCTGGTTTTCTGGTTCTGGCTCTCTGGCTTTTTTGATTAAATCCCCATACTTGCTCATTTCAAAATCTCCATAACTTCTTTACCCAACGCTGTGTAATCTCTCCACGCAACCCGCAACCGAGAATCTTTCACATCCCGAATGGGAATACCCTCCATCGCTGCTTTTTCAAATCCTGATGTCCGTCGAATCATTGACTTGAACACCGGAACACCACCTTTTATCAATTCCTCCTGCAATGTCGCCCCTTCCTTACTGGGATGTGGAGCAACAATCGTGAGCAAGCATCGGAACTTGGCATCACCCAAGTCTTTGACCATCTCTAGCATTGGCTCAAGGCTCACGATATCTGGTTTTGTTGGTAGTATCAGCAAGTCACAGCCCTTGGACAGTTCTTTGAGGTCATCGGAATCAGGACGGGCTGGGGTGTCGATAACCACGAACTGAGCATCAGCGACTACCTTAAGTGCTTGGCGTTCATCCACACAGGGGAAAGGGAACGAACCACGTTTTGACCAAGCCAAGGCAGTTCTATTTTGGTCGCCGTCCACAAGCACTGTTTTACCTTTTTCACTGAAGAAGGTTGCCAGATGCACTGCTGTAGTGCTTTTTCCGACACCGCCCTTATACCCAGTGATAGTTACTATTTTCTTTTGAGTCTCCATATTTCTGGTTTACCATAAATATGGTTTACTGGTTTGATGGTTGGATATAGGCTACTGATAATATTGGGGAATGTCAAGGGAAAGTAGCAGTAGCTCTTTAGCTCTTTCCCTCTAATCAGCAAAAATACCCCTTAGCAAGTACCCAACCAAAGCGACCTAGAAATCTGGGTACTCAAGGTATTGAGCCGAGATGGGTGTATTTTCCGGCAAGATGATCTGAAAACCTCTATCCTGTATGGGTTTGAAAAATTGCTACATCAAAGTCAAAAAAACCGTTATTTACAACGGAAAATCAAGCCTTTTAAGGTCATCTTGTAGGTTTTTGGTCATATCTCGGCTCAATGCCAATTACATCACGAGAAAAGTTCTCTCTAAAAAAAATCCTGATTCTAGCAAAATTCACACAAAAAAAAATTACACATCAAGGGTACTGTAGAGCAGTTAACAGGTTAGCTATTTTAGTCATAGGTTGAGGCGTGCGAGCAGCACTGGAACAAAAATGTACTCTTAGGCTGGAAAAGCTTATGTTGACTGCCTTTCAACTCTCGCTCAACTTTACCTAGTTTGAGCAGTTTTAGGTAAAGTCACATAGTAACCTCTACGAGGTTATAAGGGTTTGGGGCGTTTGTCAAAACACTAAACCACATTTAGGCAAAGTTAGCCAAGCGCGTATGTTTTTGGTTGGTTGCTACTTGCACCCCTAAACCAATCAATAACTCTCAAAACAAGGAGATTTTTTTTATGTCTTCTAAGGAATTAATTGAAAGCTGGGAACTGTTTATTGATGAAGAAGAAGAAAACACCGATGAAATCGAATTACCACAACTTGGAATTGTTGCTTGGTAATTAAGTAATTGCAGGGTACTGGCAACTCTAGTGCCTTGTAATACTGATTTGTGAAGTTACAGCAGTAACGGTTTTTCTTCAACCTTTATAAACCAGGTTTTTGAATAATTTCTTGCCGATAATACCGGGTAAATATTTTTCATAAACCTGGTTTACAAGTTTTTTTTCTTTGATTGTCTCGACAACCAAAGAAATTGAAAACTTCTTATTTAAGAATAAAAATTAACGGTTTATGGATAGTATTGGTAAACATATTCTAGCTGACTTGTATGGTGTGAATCCTAAGTTACTAGAAGATGAGCATGGTTTAATGACTCTTCTAGAAAGCAGCCTTAAGAAACATCAATTTAATATTGTTGGCAGTTTGAGTCACAAGTTTAGTGGTGGTGGAAACGGTGTGACGGGAATCTTCTTATTATCTGAATCTCATGCTTCGTTTCATACCTATCCAGAAATTTCTTTTGTTGCTTTGGATTTATTTTCTTGTGGTAGCACATGCCCAGAGACAGTACTGAATGAATTGATTGCGAAATTAAAACCATCAAGAGTATGGAAATCTACTAACACAAGAGGTCAAGAACAACGTCATTTTATTACTACCTTTATTAAGTAGTTAATCATACAACTTTAAATGAAAAGCAAGGAGTAGAAGTATGCAGTTGATTAATAACGACGGCTTAATTAAGTTTGACCAACAGTTACCTGTATATAACTTCTTTTATCCTCTACAAGCACAAAACATTGAAAAAACAGATCCAAAAGATATTTTCAAAATATATGATGAAATAGATACTCAAAAATTAAAAAATCGCGCTCTCTATTTTCATATCCCTTTTTGCGAGACTATTTGTAATTTCTGTCCCTTTATTAGAGGGCTTTATAAAGGAGATGAGATAGTCGAGAAATACGTTCAAGCTTTATTGCGTGAAATTGAGATTAAAGCGCAATTAAAGTCTGTAGTTGAAGTACCGATTGGAGCAATTTTCTTTGGTGGCGGTACACCTTCCCTATTAAGTCCAGAGCAAATTTTAAGGATAGGAGAAGCAATCCATAAGTATTTCGATCTTAGCCAACTACAGGAATTCTCCTTTGAAGCAGAGGTCAAAAGCGTGAATCGAGAGAAAGTAGCTGCTATGAAAGAAATAGGAGTTACTCACGCTCGCTTTGGACTTCAAAGTTTTAATCAATTCTATCGTGACTTATTTGATTTAACCGCTACATTAGACCAAGTGTATAATGCGGTGGAAATCTTTTGCGAATATCTTAGGTATACATCCTTTGATATTCTGTATGGCATGAACGGGCAGACAGAAGATGATTTCATCAGTGACTTGCAAAAAGCTATTGCTTTAGGTACACCAACAATAGATGTTTACCCAATCGACCATGTAGTTACTCAAATCAAATTACACCAAAAAAGTAAAGAAGCTGGTTTACCGCCAAAATCAGCCATGAGTCGATTCTCTATGAACGTTCTGCTTAACCAGTATATGCGCTCCAATGGTTTTTTACCTCATAACGGTCATGGCTACGTTCGCGCTCCCAAAGAAGAACTCTTAAAACAACCAGTTGTCACAGATTACTATTCATTCAAATACCATGAATATGTCTACGGACATGACGATAGAGATATTATCGGTTTCGGCGTTGGCGCAATTTCATCTCTAAATGGTTATGTCATCACCAACACATCAAATAGAAGTAAATATATCGAATCTGTCTTGGAACAAAGCACATGGGATATGCTGGTGAGCAAACACGCTCAAAGAGCAGATGCGAGTCGAGGAGTAATTTTGCACTTACCCTATCACGGTTTGGTAGAAAAATCTCGCATTAATTGGGAACAAGTTTATCCAGAAACTTTAGAGAATTTACAACAACTCGTAGACGCTGGATTAATTGAGGAAAAACCTGACAGATATGAAATCACTCAAATTGGGTGGTACTGGTATGTCAACGTAATGTATTACCTCATACCCCAGCAAGAGAAACGCATTTTAAATAGTTTCATTGTTCAACAACTTCGACAGCCAGGACGAGAAGTGAAAAAAGAACAGATTGTGCTTATGGCATAGTATATGTAAATTTTAAAGGACATTTTTTGGATTATCTGAGGAGAAAGAAAAAGTTGAAACAACTAAAATATTCTTTCTCCTTTAATTTTTTATATATTGTTACTACCACAATCACAATTTCTCAATAGTTAGTATGACTAAAGATTTCAGTTTGCTAAATCTTCTGGAAGATAAATATAGAGATAATCCTTATCCACTTTACCATCAACTTCGCTCACAGCATCATATTTTTTGGGATGAACGCCTGAATGCATGGGTATTAACTCGTTATCAAGATATTGCAGAAGCTCTAAAAAATCCACAATTGTCAAATCAGCGCCTAAGTTTAGATAAATCAAGCTTTCCAGAAAAAGTTCAACATTTAGTTGAAGAGTCATTAAAAATCATTCAAAGACAGATGATTTTCAATGACTCTACTGTTCACAGCAGACTCAGAGGAGTTTGGTCATCGATTTTTTCTTCTAAAGTTCTAGAAAGCCTTGTTGTACAAATTAAATTGATAACAGAGAATTTACTAAATCAAGCTTTATCTCAATTTGGTAAAGAATTTGATTTTATGTCAGCTGTAGCTTTTCCCTTAGTATCAAATGTAATTTACCAATTAATCGATGTAGACCCAGAAGAATTTCCTGAATTTGGTAACTGGATTATCGACTTCATTAACTTTTTAGACGGTAAAATACAATCGAATAGAGACATATTAAGAACTCTTAAAAGTGTTAGCTATCTTAATTACACCTGTTCAAATCTTATCGAGCGACGACTGAAGTATCCCAAAAATGATTTATTACAGAATGTTATATCTGCAATTAATAAGCATCAGGTTTCTCAAGATGAGCTAGTTGCCAATATGTTTTTACTGATAGCTGCTGGACATCAATCATCAGCTCATTTGATAGGCGTCGCATTATTATCTCTTTACCAGCTTCCCAATTATTATCAAGAAATTCTTCACGACTCTAGACTGATTCCATCGTTTGTTACTGAGTCATTACGCTATGATAGTCCCATACAAACTATAGGTAGATTTGCTAAAAATCATCTGGAACTATGCGGACATAATATTAAAGCTGGTCAACGAATTATGATGAGTATTGGTAGTGCAAATAGAGACCCCGAGCGGTTTCAAAATCCAGATTCATTCATCCTATATCGTCAAGATAATGTTCCACTGTCATTTGGTTATGGGGCACATCAATGTATAGGTGCTGCACTATCAAAGCTGGAAGCAAAAGTTGTAATTGAAACTGTCTTAACTCATCTTCCACGACTGCAAATAAATGTCAATAAGCTAAGCTGGGATGTAGGAATTGCTTCTCGTGGTTTAAATAAGCTAATCCTTAATATAGATTAAAAATTACCAGAAGAAAGGCAGAGGACAGAGGGCAGAAGGTGCGATGCATAATTTCTGTTGAAAAGCAAGTCCTCTGTACTCTGCCAAACGGGTCTAAAGCCCCCAACTTATGGTATGGAGACAAATAAAAGCGAGAGCTTCCTTATTAAATCCCCCGCTTTTAAGCGTGGGGATGCCCTTCTGCCTTCTGCCTTCTGCCTTCGTACTTCTGCCTTCTTAAACGCAACTAATTTAGTACTTCTATTTAATAATCTTTAGATAGTTAGTTGATTAGCAAACTAAACTCTCATGACAAACAATTACATTAACCTATTCCGAGACAAGAAATTCTTCCTAATCTGGTTAGGACAAGTACTTTCAAAATTAGGTGATGCTTTAGACGAAATAGCGTTAATCTGGATTGCCATTAAAGTTTCCGGTGATAATTATCTAGGTATTGGTTTAGTTTTCTTCATTCGCTTTCTACCTTACTTAATTTTTGGCATTTTAGGTGGAGTCTACAGCGACCGATTGAATCGAAAACATATCATGATTGTTACTGATATTGCACGAGGTCTGGTTGTAACTTCTCTGCCTATATTAATTTTTCTCAACCGTCTTGAGTTATGGCATTTGGCTGCTGTATCGCTCATCTTAACTATTTTACGTTCTTTTTTTCAACCGGCATTACAAGCCTTTGTACCAGATATTTTGAAAAAAGAGCAACTTATTCATGCGAATGCATTGCTTCAAGCCTCCTATGAATTTTCAGGTGTTATTGGACCTGCCATTGGAGGTTTTTTACTATCAATAACCTCACCAGCGATAGTATTTATTATTGATGCAATGACATTCTTTATGTCTGCTTTTGCTATCTTTCTAATTTCCTATCGATACAGAAAGAATTTAGAACCAAAAGAATCCCCGAACGGGATTCTTGTTGATTTTAAAGAAACTGTAGATTTGCTGTTGCAAAAAACTCATGTAATGTGGAGCATTCTGCTATCAGCAGCAGCGATTCTATCAATTGCTGGAATTTTAAGATTAGCGATACCAAGCTATACAAGCCATATATTAGCAGGGGACTCCAAATTACTGGGAACTATCATGAGCGTGATGGGACTGGGTACAGTAGTAGGTGCGCTAATAATTGGAAAAGTTTCGATAAAATCCTATGAAAAGTTAATGTTTTTAGGATGGGCTGTATATGGTCTTTTGCTAGGTATTATGGGATTAACTCATCAACCTCTAATAGCTATCTTTATTGCACATTTTGTAGGTGTCTTCGGTGCAGTAGTAGATGTGTTGTTAGTTTCAATAATACAAATAAATATACCCATTAAATTTATGGGTAAAACCTTCGGATTCTTTTCAACATTAGCTAATGTCGGAGATTCTATATCTGGTTTACTAATAGGATATTTACTTACTAAATTTCCAATACCGTATATATTTCTGTTTGGCGGTGGGAGTGCTGTCTTAATCGGTTTTCTCGGAATTTATCTCGTCAGTCAATGGCAAAAGCGTTCTGAAAGAATCGCATTAAGATAAGGAATTTTGGTCGTAATGGGATAACGGTAGGGAAGCTGCTGTGAGCCGTCATGTAGTTCTTGAAAGTCCTACTACGTAAGACTTTTAGCTTTTGCATGGCGGCTGGTTGCAGCGTCGCTACTTTTACGCCAATACTGGAGATTGTCAAGGGAATCAACGTTACTCGCTCCGGGAGGGTGACATCTCAACCGCAGTCAAATTAATCGAATTATTGACGCGGCGGCGAGTGTCTTTACTTTTGATTCCGTACTAGGCGCTGAGTTGGGTCATTTCAACGGGCATGGGTTGAATCGAAACAATGGGAATAGTTTCCACCAAAGAAACCGTATAAGCGGAAAGGTGTAAAAAATCAGACACTGGAGGAGTCAACAAAATATCAAAGACTGTCTGTTTGAGGTCGCTTGATATCAAACTTGACGGGATTTTCCGACTGGGGATATTTCTTTTCTCAACAGGATAGGAAAGATATTTGTACTCCAAATTCTTATCCACCCAGTCTTTCAATGCATAAATTGCCTCTCTACCAAAACCATTACCGTGAGCTGATTTTTTTATCCAAATTCCTAACTCCGGTGTATCAGTATCAATAGCACCAACGGAGCAAATTCCTAAAAACTCGAAAGTATCCTTCTTGAGAATCACCAACACTAAGTCAGTTTTATTTTCTCGCTGTTGAATCATATCTTTGATGACCTTCTCGGTTTCACTGATATTGTCAGCTGGTTTCGGATACATAAAGGTGGTAATTTCGCTTGTGAATTCCCGAAACACATCTTCTGTGTATTCCAGCGAAATCACTTGGAGAATGAGTCTTGTACTCTCTAAACTTACTTTTTCTAAGTTCTCCATAAGCTGCGTTTTTTGGTTTCTTACTTTGGTTAATCTATATTAATGCTTAAATCATCTGATGCGGTAAGGGAGCAACAGATGCATCTCGCACGCCCGAAAGTAGTTTAGGCAAACAAGCGCGGAGTGTAGCGAGCGCTTAACGAGCGTGTCATTCCCCAAAAACCTTTACCCCGACTTCTACAAAAAGTCCAATGAAAACCCCTATTTTCTTTTCTCCGGTGGAGTGACAATCCAGATAGTGCATTTCGGATTTTTATCATCTTGGCACTTGAGAATCCGCTCAAGATTCCATTGCACCAGATTACGCCCCAAGACATTACTGGAATCATTGTACTTGAGCAACATAACCCACAACCCACAAGCAAAACTAGCTAGTGCTGTCACAGCAATAGCCGACAGTGGCGAAAACCAGCTTGCAAACTTCAGCCCAATTGTGTTCTTCTGCAGCCTTGAAATCTCAGCAGAAGCAATATTTATTTGTTTGGTTGCAGTGTTGAGACTTTTTATTGGCTCCTCCACCTGCTCCAACAAAACTTTCTGACGCTTTTCTGACGCTTTTCTCTCCTGCTCCAGACTATTGCGAAGTGCAATCACTTCCTCCTTCAATTGTCCTGCCTGGAGAACTGCGAGCTGAGCTTGCTCTAGTGTTTCATTATTTGCCGCAGATATTGCAGAAGTCGTCGCCATACCTACTTTTTTCATCCCCTCTACATAACCAGAGGTGACTTGCTCAAGAGTTTCCCTAATAAGGGACGCTTGCTGTTCTTGTGCTCCCGTTATCTGTGTTATTCTCTCCTCTATTGCCTGTAAGTTCCTTTCTGATTGCTCCTTCCAATCCTTCAAAAGTTTTGACAACTCAGCCGGAGCCGTCTCCAACAAAACCCGCATCTGTCCTGTGAGAGCCAGTACCAAAAACATCGGGTCATTTGGCTCCAGTTGACTCACCTCTATAATCTGATAAACTTTTGCCTTAACTTCCGGTGACTCCCCAGATAAACAGATATCTAATACCTCTAGTGCCTTCCCTTTTAGCTTACTCATGCGTATACTCAATTGTATTCAAAGGTGGTAGTAATGGACAGCAGGGGAAGCAGGGGAGGAAAGAAGTCATTGTCCATTTACTCTTTCTCCAGAAGCTGCACATCTCCCCCTGCTCAAGAACTGCTTGGTCTATACCTGACAATTTGATTGCAACGCGCGTCTCATGCCACACCACCACCTGAATCAAAAGCAGCATAAGCTGCTTTGAGAAAGTTCACCACCCGCTGTTTACTAATTACCCCAAACTCTTTATACTCTCGTGCTTCTGCAAACGTCAGCCGTTTCTGGTCTATTATATTTCTTTCTTTATACGCTAGCTTCGGAAAATCTATAGACTTTATCTTATACTTTTTTATTAACTTCTGTATTGCAGAATCTTCTTCTACGTGTTCCCAATCGTCGCACAGTCCTAAATTCCTGACAAAAATATGGGGGATTTTATTACCATAGCTATTCACTGACTGAATAAACAGGTTGAGGCTGTCATATCCTCCTGTAGAAACAAACCACTTGCAAAAACTTACCCCCTGAGAATGCCCCAGTTCAATTAACTGATTTCTTGAAATCCAGTCTTTGACAGCTCTATGAGTTTGAGCAGCCAGATTCACAATCACAGGTTTGTCAATCGCCATCTCAAAAATTTTATCTGCTTTATCAGACTGCCGTTCATTTTCAGTAAAGACAGCATACTGACATATTCCCTTATAGACACCAGCAACATCAGGATTAGACCTATCCGTCTCTACAGGCACAAATGGTAAGTTCTTATCCAGACAATATTGAATCATTGTCCTTGTAAAGAGCGACTTTCCCACCCCTCCCTTTTCGCCATCTATAAAATAAATTGTTGCCATAAGAGCTACCTCTAATCTAAGAATTCAGTTGTTAGTCATCAGAATTCAGAATCCAGAATTTCTTCTGACTTCTGACGAGTGACGACTGGCTCCTTTATGATGACCTAAGTGCCTAACTCTCAAATCTTGAAATGTCAAAGCTTGTTCTCTCCTGACTCCTGACTCCTGACTCCTGAATTCTTCTCCTCTAATACTGATTAAACTCATCTGACATATCTGTATTTGACTTAGTGGTTCTTCTTTGTTTCTGCTTAGCAGGTTTGCTAGTTTCCTGCTCTTGTTCTCTATCATCTATCTGCTTTTTCTCATCTGTCAATTCGTGATTCTCCTGAGCTGAAGAAGATTGGACTAAATCAGCTTTTGAGTTAACAGAAGAATTTAATGAAGAAGTTAATTCAGTTTCTGGCAGAGTTCCTGATGAGTTAGGTATATTCTCTGAAGTAGAAGCCTGCTTTGCTTGTTCTGATTTCGCCACTCGTTTTTTCGAGCGTTTTTCTTTATCAATCTCGGTTAAGTACTGCTTGAGAGTCGCCGCCGAAACCAGAATTCCTTGTTGCTCAAGCAGCGCAGATAAGTCTTGGTAGCTGTATCCCTTCTTCAAAGCCGAGTGAAGCTTATCACGGAGAAAGTAAATACTCTCCCGTAGTGATAGTTCTTCTTTCGGCTTCTCTTCTAGCTGCTCTAGTTTTGTGAGAGTCGCTTTGAGAGTATCAATATGAATCTTTTGTCCAGGCTTTGTAGTTGCCATCGTGAACGAAAATTTTACTTATCCAGTTTAGAAATAATGTTACAACGTTCCACACCGAAAAACATCTTGGGTTTTGGGGGAAATGCGAAAGAGAAAGGGATGGAACGGAGCAGTTGCTCCGAACTTCACCGCTACCCTTTACCTTTCTGATCTAATGTATTATTTTACACGTCTATGATAGAATCAACTTACTTTGAGCAAATAGCGTTGTGCTTGGAGTATCAGTCTGCTCACACGGGTTGTTGGGTTTTGTCGAGGGTTCTTTCTCAGTAGCAGAGAGACCGTCTTTTTTACCCCCGTGGGTCGTGCTACTGGGTTGTCGAGTGAATTGTCCCGTCTCTCTACTAACTCCACAATTTTGCCCCCTACGGGGGACGCTGCGCTCAAAATTGTTCCGCTCGCTAGGGGGAGTACCCCCTCAGAACCCCCCGACTACTGGGAAAGAAAAAAGTATGGCATACGCAATCTGCCGAATCCAAAAACTTAAGGCTGGGAATATCGGTGGGTCTTCTAGACATACCAACCGAGAATGCTACACGCCCAATGCTGACCCAGAGAAAGAGCATATCCGCATTATTGGGTTACCAGATGGACCATTAACCCCAAATCTGGAAACTTTGGTTCGGCAGCGAATTGGTTCGCAGATGATTCGTAAAAATGCAGTGTTGGCAGTAGAATTTCTCTTAACTGCTAGCCCGGAATATTTCCGACCCGATAACCCAGCAAGAGCGGGATACTATGACTCAAAACGACTAGAAGATTTCCAAAAGAAAGCTTGTGAATGGTTGCTCAATAGGTATGGTGATCGCATAGTCAGAGCTGAACTTCACTTGGACGAATCCACTCCCCATATTCATGCATACATGGTGCCGCTGGATGAGAAAGGCAAGCTCAATTGTAGGGGTTTATTAGGTGGTAGCCGTTATCGCCTCAGTGAACTGCAAGATAGTTTTGCATCAGCTATGGAACCTTTGGGTTTAGAGCGCGGCATTAAAGGAAGCAAAGCTCAGCACACTGACATCAAAAAATATTATACAGCTATCAATACTGCACCAGAACTAGTCGTAGAGCCGCTGACTGTGCAACAGCAGTTAGCAGACAGACAACGGGCGCTTAAAAAAAGTGCGGAAATGGAGCGGACTGCTGCTGCTCTTTCATTGGAGAATCAAAAGTTAAAACGTCAACTGACTGATGTATCAGCCTCAGCTAAAACCCAAAAAGAAGAAGCGAGCAAGTGGAAGAAAAAATATGAGGATTTAGCAAACAGAGTTCGGGACATTCCACTGGAGCAAGTTGCTTATGAATTAGGATTAGACCCAGACTCAAAAGAGAAACATAAGTGGGAGAATTCAAACCACATTATCAATATTACTGGCAGCAAATTTTATGACTGGAAACAGTTAAAAGGTGGTGGCGGTGCAATTGACTTGGTGATGCATATTAATCAATGTGATTTCAAACAAGCAGTCGCCTGGTTGGGAGAGCGAATAGGAGAATCAGCTGCAATACAAGCTACCACCTATCACACCAGAACTATTATCCAGTCAGAACCATTAAAGCAGTTTGTGCCACCCGAAGAAAATCAGAACAACTGGCAGCAGGTTAGAAGCTACTTAACCCTGAAGCGAAGACTGCCAAGTGCCTTGGTAGATACCCTGCATCAGCAGGGGTTAATTTATGCAGACGATAAGCAAAATCTTGTTTCTCTGAATCGCTCTCTTGATGGGGTTGAAATCACCGGGAATACGGTTCGGTTAGGGAGGTTATCTGTTGAGGCAAGCAGGGGGAGCAGGGGGAGAAGAGGGGCAGGGGGAGAAGAGTTAATGGACATTAATTCTTTTTCCTCCCCTGCTTCCCCTGCCTCCCCTGCCTCCCCTGCTTATCCAAACCGTATTGAAATCACTGGAGCATCCCTCAGAGGTACAGTAGGAGATGACAACCAATTCAAAGGATTAGCTCGTGGCTCTAAGCGTTCTCTTGGTTGGTTTTACTTTGTGCGTGGTGGACAATCTTTTGACCCGATTCAACGAGCGGTGCTTTTCGAGTCTCCCATTGATGCAATGTCATTTGCGGTGTTAGACCGTACCGACTCACGCAAGACGATTTATTTATCTACAGATGGGGCAGGTCATGTACCGCTGGATTTTTTACAAGCACTACCACAAAGGTCTGTGATTATTGCTTATGACAATGATAAAGTAGGAGAGGAGATGGCGCAAAGGGTAATAGAGCAGTTGCCCAATTCGCTACGCCTTTCACCTGATGCATTAGACTGGAATGAGCAGCTAAAGAAGAGCTTGAATTTTGAGCGGCACAATCAGCAAGAGTACTCACACAAGCGCAGCAGAGGATTGAGTCGTTAATGCCAGTTGTTGACCGAGCGCTGTAGAATAATCTTGAACAACAACACATTGACTCGCAGCGCTCAGTCACCGCTTCGCTACAACTGGCTCTACACAGATGAGAGGGGTTTTGTTTTTCTCCCTTTAGAAAAGTGTAAAAGTGTCGGACTGTAGTTCTCCCAGTTCGCAGGAGTGCAACTCTTGTAAGATTCCTCTCATTTCATCTACAGATTGTTTGTTACCTTTAAATGAGAAAGAACGGCACGCATCGCGCAGGCTAATAGATTGCTTATCGGTTCTCTTGAGATAATCAAGGAATGCTTGACCTTTTTCTGATAGGCGGCTGTTGCGTTCTACAGTGCTCGGTGAGGAATCACCAGAGTACTGAGCCGAATATTCCTCATCTTCCTTGGTGATGTCTGGAATGATACCTAATGCCCATTCTCCTGAGTCAGTGATTGAGGATAAAATTACGGGTTGCCCCAGTTCTATAGATGCTTTCTTGACTTCTGGGTTGCCAAGCAATTGTGCTAAGGGGTCTTGTTGTAGAGATATGGCAATTAAATGTGGGAGACTTTGATTTTTATGGACGCAAGTTGAGAGTTTTAGGTCACGGGGTCTTACACGTAAAAAAATGAGCCAGGGTTAGGGAACAAATGAAGAATATTTGGATCTGGACTTTGGATGTAGCGAATACGATAGCAGATTGGTTAATTGCCAGGGGTGATTTGAATGCCAATTTCCCAATTTTTACGGCGTTATATTTCCACAACAAAGGGCAATTATTGATGACAGATGCTATCTATCAATAGATACTTTTCTCGATTCTCATCATTACATATTTGGCAAATAATTATATAATTGACGTCAGCATCTCGTCACTAAAAAAATCAACCAATTTCTTGTTCTATGACCGAAGTAGCCCTCACCTATGAACTTAGAGATTATCAGCGCAAATGGATAAAGGATATTTGGGATTCATGGAAGAGAGGGAATAGAAGAGTACTTGCTCAGTTACCTACTGGCGCAGGTAAGACTATCTGCTTTGCTCATATCTGTGACAAATTTTTTCGTCTTCAACAACAACAGGTTTTAGTCATCGCCCACCGCATTGAATTAATTACTCAAGCTGCCGAAAAGTTAGAAACTATTGTTGGCGAATCAGTAGGTATTATCAAAGGAGGATGTCCAGCGCATCCAGAGCGCCAAATTCAAGTTGCCAGTGTTCAAACCTTAGCCAGACGAGAGCTATTAGAACTACCATTAAACATTGGACTTTTACTTTTTGACGAGGCACATCACACCAGCGCTTCATCATATAGACGGCTGATTGAACATTATCAAAATGCCCGCATCTTAGGTGTAACTGCCACTCCTCAAAGAATCGACGGTCAAGGATTTCAAGAATTATTTGACGATTTAGTGGTGGGAATACCCACAGCAGCTTTAATCAAAGAGGGATATTTAAGTAAATTTAGATTATTTGCCACCAACCAAACGATTTCTACTACTGGGGTTCAAAAGTCTCGTGGAGATTTTAGAGCCAAGGAACTAGCTGTTGCTGTCACCAGCCAAATCGGAGTTGATGAAATCTTTCAAAACTACTTAAAATATGCTAAAAATTTGCGGACAGTCATTTTCGCATGTAGCCTAGAACATAGTCGAGCGCTAGCGGCGGAATTTTGCCGTCATGGGATTAAAGCCGAACATTTAGATGGGCAAACCAAACCAGAATCAAGAGTTCAAATCCTAGAACGGTTCCGTAGCGGGGTCATCCAAGTCATTACTAATTACGAAATCTTAACAGAGGGATATGATTGTCCCAATATCGAGTGCATCTACTGTGTTCGTCCAACCGAAAGCTTAACTTTATGGCTTCAGATGACAGGACGGGTTTTGAGAACTCACAGTGTCAAACCAACGGCTGTCATCATTGACGTAACTGACAACTGGAAAAAGCACGGACTCCCGGACGAGCAGCGTCAATGGAGCTTAGAACCAAAAACCCTTACCCCCTCAAAATCTTTGGGTTTAATCCAATGTCCACATTGCACTCATGTTTTTCAGCCTCTTTCTCATGAAAGAGCGATTGTTGACGCAGAAATCGGTGAGGACGGTTTAGTCATTGAACATCACTCAGCGATTTGCCCTAGCTGCGGTCAATGCGTCAAGTTTACTACCAAAGAAACTACAAACCAAAACCTGAAAAGCACGATAAGAATCCGACTTCAAAATAGCCGAAATCTTGACCTCACAGAAATTGACCTGTCTGTGTCGGGTGCTAGATTAGAAATGGTGTACGACATGCTGTACTCACAGAACTTAAGAAACGCTCCTCCCGCCAAAATCTACAAAGCTATCTTCATGACCTTTATCGAAAAAATCTCAGAATTTAGCTTGGGGGATTGGCGAGAGATTGTCAAAATGGTTGAACGCTCTGAACCAGCAACGACTAAAAAAGCCTGGGAGCTATACACTGAAGCACTTGATAGGCATAAAAATCGCCTCAGAGCTCTGTCTTTTATCGAGCAGCGAAAGTCAAAGAATCAAGTCAAGATACCAGCTTTGAGAGGAACTACAGATAAATCTCTTAATCAGGTAGCCCCCAATATATCATCTGCAGGAGAGCAACAACCTAAATCATCTCCAATCAAACAAAATTTAGGTAATCCCTATTTTCAGAAAAAATATGCCCAGGAATGGGAACAATCCTTAGCTAAGTGTTCGGTGACAACTGCCGAGTTTTTGAGCCAGAATACTGGATTATTTCATGTAGAAACCACACCGAAATTTGTGAACATTTCTCTGGAGATTGAGAATATTCCTAACCTGAAATTAAAGCTCAAAGAAGTTTATAATGCTACAGAAATTCAGTCGGCTTTCAGTCAGGGCTTTGGTAAACAGGCTAAGGTGATGCTGAGATTAGTTCCGACCCAAACTGAAAGCCAGTCTGGCGTTGAGATAGGAAACGGACAAAAAACAACGCTCGACGTATAATTTTTGAAGCTGTATCTCGTAATCTAAAGCAGAATAAGAGAGTGAAGTACCCACCATCATAGTCGGTACTCCGATTGATGGTGGGTACTTCACGCAGCGCTACTGTCAATCAACAACAAGCTCTAATGCTAAGTAGTCGTGTTTGTAATCAAGCCAAAAGAAGTCATCAACTAATTCCAGCGCACAATCAGTAGACCGAAAACTTTTGTCAGTCAACGCAAGAATGAGGGTTTGGGGCGATGTTTTGGGCACAGGGTCGAGCGATCGCTTACCTTAGCAGGAGAACTCATCTACAACCCTATTGCTCA
>JAESFN010000457.1_pt1 | contig 38355 bp, 41 predicted proteins | sample 9269411 | NCBI WGS metagenome assembly JAESFN01 (sample SAMN14505399, study PRJNA617100) | algae metagenome | isolation source: Iphinoe sp. HA4291-MV1 and co-occurring heterotrophs from trail next to... | place: USA: Maunawili Falls, Hawaii | collected 2009-07-25
CACACCCAACGACCGAGAACGACGCGGGACGAGACCGAGCTGGCCGCGCTGGCCGCCGCCGAGGAGCGCGGAATCCCGGTACTGGCCATCTGCCGGGGCGTGCAGCTGCTCAACGTGGCCCGGGGCGGCTCCCTGCACCAGCACCTGCCCGAGCACGCGCCGAAGGTGGCCGGGCAGTACGACACCAACCGGATCCGGATCACCGCCGGAACGAGACTGGCCGAAGCGCTGGGCGAGTCCGCGAGCGTGATGTGCGCGCACCACCAGGCCCTGGCCCGCATCGGCCGCGGCCTGGAGACGACGGCCTGGGCCGAGGACGGCACCGTCGAGGGCGTCGAGGACCCGTCCCGGCCGTACCTGGTGGGCATCCAGTCGCACCCCGAGGAACAGCCCGAGTCGCGGGCGTTGTTCGAGGCGTTCGTCCGGGCGGCGGTCCGGGCGGCGGTCCGGTCCGGCTGACCGGTCCGGCTGACCGGTCCGGCTGACCGGTCCGGCTGACCGGTCCGGCTGACCGGTCCGGTCACGATCAGGAACACAGCTGGTGTCCGGGACGTTACGGGCGGTCACCCCATGGCGGGAAGCCATGTTTCATGATCGTGAACCGGCCCTTCTCAGGTTGCTCTCAATGGGTGACAACGCAGAGGCTGCTCAGCACGGGGTACCCGCCCCGCACTGAGTAGAGGAGTCAATAGCTATGGGAACCGCTCCCCAGCGTTCCGCTTCCCGCCGCTGGACCGTCCGAGGCCTCATCGTGGGTGCGCTGGCCGTGCCGGCGCTGGTCGCCGGCATCGCCACCGCGAACGCCGCCGACCTGCCGCACGTCGAGCTCCCGCACGCGCCGGCCGTGCCGCACGCCGACACCACGATGGCCGAGGAGACGCTCGCCGAGCACGGCGTCACCATCGACAAGCAGAAGCTGACCGCCGTGCCCGGCGCCGAGACCGAGAGCGCGAAGGACGCCAAGCCGGCCGAGAAGTCGAAGTCGGAGAAGGCCGACAAGGCGAAGAAGGAGAAGGACAAGGACTGACCGCCCGTTCCCCCGACTCGAACGCCCCCGAACCCCGGTACTCCCGGCCGGGTTCGGGGGCTTTCCCGTCCCGGCTAGAGCGCCGGAGCCGACGACCCGCTGCTCCGGTAGAGGTCCGGCTCCAGGTACATGATCCGGGCCGCCGGCACCGCCGCGCGCACCCGGCCCTCGGCCTCGTCGATCGCCCGGGCGACGTCCTCCACCAGCAAGCCCGGGGACAGCTCGATCTTGGCCGCGACCAGCAGCTCGTCCGGGCTCAGGTACTGGGTCTTGATGTGGATGACCCGCCGCACGTCGCCGCCGGTGAGCGCGGAACAGATCTCGTCGACGGTGGGTGGCGTGGCCCCCTCGCCGATCAGCAGGCTCTTCATCTCCACGATCAGGATGACCGCGATCACCCCGAGCAGCACGCCGATGCCGATCGTGCCGATGCCGTCCCACACCGGGTCGCCGGTGATCATCGACAGGCCGACCCCGAGCAGCGCGAGGACCAGCCCGACCAGGGCGCCGAGGTCCTCCAGGAGCACCACCGGCAGCTCCGGCTCCTTGGAGCGGCGGATGAACTGCCACCACGTCCCGTTGCCCTTCAGCGGCCGCGACTCGACGATCGCGGTCCGGAAGCTGAAGGACTCCAGGCCGATGGCCACGGCCAGGATGGCGATGGCCACGATCGGGCTGGTCAACGGCTCCGGGTGGCTGATCTTGTGGATGCCCTCGTAGAGCGAGAACACCGACCCCAGGGTGAACAGCAACAGGGCCACGACGAACGAGTAGAAGTAGCGGTCGCGGCCGTAGCCGAAGGGGTGCTCGCGGGTGGCGGCCCGGGCGGCCCGCTTCTTGCCGACCAGCAGCAGCCCCTGGTTGCAGGTGTCGGCCACCGAGTGCACCGACTCGGCCAGCATCGAGGACGCCCCGGTGATGAGGAATCCGACGAACTTGGCGACCGCGATGCCGGCGTTGGCCAGCAGCGCGGCGATGATGGCCCGGGATCCCGATCCGGCGGACATGGTGCTCCTGTCGCAGAGGGGTCGTTCTCGGTGATCCTAAGCTGATCTCAGAGGGCTCTCAGCGGGCGGGGCGGCACTGCCCGTCGGTGGCCACGAAGAGCTGCGCCGGCGTCTCCACGGCGGCTGCCTCGGCGCCGGTGTCCCCGGCTCCGAGCCAGAGCGACTCACCCTTGCCGATGCTCAGCGACCGGCCCGCCCCGTTGATCGACCGGGTGGTCAGTGTGGCCCGGCCGGCGGTGCACAACACGATCCGCGCGCCGTCGGTGGGCAGCGGCACCACCTCGTCGCGGTTGGCCTCCGCCCAGTCCACCCGCCAGAGCCGGAACTCGTCGGTCATCCGGTCGTAGCCGGTCAGCGCGCCGTCGACGGTGCTGCCCACCAGCGGCGCCGGGCCGGGCCGGAAGTCCAGCACCCGCAGCAGCTCGGGCACGTCCACGTGCTTCGGGGTCAGCCCGCCGCGCAGCACGTTGTCGGAGTTGGCCATCAGCTCCACGCCGACCCCGGACAGGTAGGCGTGCAGCATCCCGCTGGGCTGGAACATCGCCTCGCCGGGTTGCAGGGTGACCCGGTTGAGCAGGGCCGCGGCCAGCACCCCGGCGTCGCCCGGGTAGCGCTCGGAGAGCTCCAGGACGGTCCGGGCCTCGGCTCCGAACTCCGGGGCCCCGGGTTGCTTCAGCAGCCGCAGGCAGCCGTCCTGGACGGCCGGGACGAGCTGCTCCAGCACCTGCTGGGGCAGGGTGATCCAGGTGCTCAGCAGCGCCCGCAGCCCGTCGGCGTCCGGTTGCCGGGCCAGCAGCTCGACGTGCGCGTCCAGCTCGGGCACGCCCAGCGCGCGCAGCAGCCGCACGGTGTCGGCGGGCGCCCGGAACCCGCCCAGCGCGTGGAACTCGGTGAGCGCGCAGATGATCTCCGGCTTGTGGCTGGCGTCCTTGTAGTTGCGCCCGGGCGCGTCGATCGGGACGCCGGCCGCCTCCTCCTGGGCGTACCCGGCGGCCGCCTGCTCCGGGCTGGGGTGCGCCTGCAGGCTCAGCGGCTCCTCGGCGGCCAGCACCTTGAACAGGAACGGCAGCCGCCCCGACCAGCGACGGGCCCCGTCCTCGCCCAGCCCGGCGGCCGGGTCGGCGGTCAGCTCGTCGAGCAGCGAGCGGCGCCCGCCGTGCCCGTCCACCAGGTAGGACGGATCCCCTGGGTGCGCCCCGAGCCACATCTCGGCCTCGGGGTGCGGCGTCGGCACCGGCCGACCCTGCAGCTCGGCGATCGCGGTGCGCGAGCCCCAGCTGTACTGGCGGACCGGGTTGTCCAGCAAGTCCATGCTCTAGTTCTCCTCGAGGGCGCCGACCGGGAGGGCGGACGGGTCCGAGCCGAGTACCGCGCCGGCCAGACCCAGGTACAGCGCGGCCACGTCGAACCGGACGGCGATCAGGGTGGCCCGGCGCAGGACCGCCCCCGGGGTCCCGACCGGTACCTCCTCGACCGGGTGGACCGTGTCCGCGTCCGGCCAGGTCCGCCCGGCCTGGCGCATCACCGCCGCGTCGGGGTGGTCGTCGGCCGTGCTGAGCAGCAACACCCGGGGCGGCGCGGCGGCCCCGCCGGGCTCCGGGTCGTCGAACGGGTCGTGGAAGACGTCCCGCTCCGCGCCCGACCGGTTCAGCAGCCGCTGCAGGGCGGTCGCCGAGGCGGCGTCGGCCACGTCGGCGGCGTGCGCCACCACGCCCGCGTGCCGGGCCAGGGTGGTGGCCGCATGCCCGGCGACCTCGCGGGCCACCGGGTCGGTGCCCCACAGCAGCGGGGTGTGGTCGGCCAGCCGCAACGCGAGGGCCTTGGCCGGGTTGACGAACGGCTCGTGCGACGGGTGGTCGCGCTCCAGCTCCCGGTCCAGCTCGACGGCCAGCGTCTCCAGGTCGACCCGCAACAGGCCGAGCGCGGACGCGGTGACCAGGCCGGCGCCCAGCGCGCGCGGCAGGTCGAGCCCCGGCGGCACCGGGACCCGGGGCTCCAGGAACATCGCCGCACCCGCCCCGGCGGCGGCGATCGGGCCCTCGGCCGGCGCGGAGAGCACCACCTCGCTGCCCCGGACCACGGCGCGGCGCACCGAGTCGGCCAGCTCCCGGTCCCCGGGGTCGGCGGTGTGCGCGACCAGCACGTCCAGCGGGCCGATCCAGCTCGGCGCGTCGTCGGCCAGCACCACCGGCACCGGGCAGGTGTCGCCGAGCAGCGCGGCCAGGATCCGCGCCGCCGACCGCGAGGTGCCCGGGCGGCGCAGCAGGATCAGCGCGCGGGGCCGGGCGTCGGCCAGCCGGCGACCGACCCCGGCTTCCTCGGCGGCCTGGCCGATCGAGCGGATCTGGGCCCCGGCCGTGGCCGCGGAACGGAGGAACCCGGCGGTGTCCGCCGCGGTCAACGCCGCGGGGTCCTCCAGCAGGGTGTCGTCCAGCACCGCGATCACTGCCCCCCGGAGGAGGGGTCGTCCGGCAGTACCGCCTCGTCGAGCAGCAGCACCGGCACCCCGTCCACCACCGGGTACTGCCGACCACACTCGGTGCAGGTCAGCGCGTCGGCCTCCGGATCGGCCGGGGTACCGACGCTCAGCGGGGCATGGTCCGGGGTGGGGCAGGCGAGGATCTCCAGCAGCTGCGGATCGAGTCGTACCGCCACCTCAGCCCCTCCGGACCAGAGCCAGGACGTCGTCGCGCAGCTTCGCCATCGCGGCCTCGTCGGCGGCCTCCACGTTCAACCGCAGCAACGGCTCGGTGTTGGACGGCCGCAGGTTGAACCAGTCGCCGTCCGGGAAGCCGACGGTGAGCCCGTCCATCTCGTCGACGGTGACCCCGTCGACCTTCTCGAAGTGCTCCTTGACCTCGCCCAGCCGGACCTTCGGGTCGGGTACCTCGGAGTTGATCTCCCCGGAGGCGGCGTACCGCGAGTAGTCGGCCATCAGCGCGGAGAGGGTGGTCTCCCGCTCCCCCAGCGCGGCCAGCACGTGCAGCGCGGCCAGCATGCCGGAGTCGGCCCGCCAGAAGTCCCGGAAGTAGTAGTGCGCCGAGTGCTCGCCGCCGAAGATCGCCCCGGTCTCGGCCATCGTCTGCTTGATGAACGAGTGCCCGACCCGGGTGCGCACCGGCCGGCCGCCGTGCTCGGTGATGATCTCCGGGACGGCCCGCGAGGTGATCAGGTTGTGGATCACCGCGGCGCCCGGCTCGCGGGCCAGCTCGCGCGCGGCGACCAGCGCGGTCACCGCGCTCGGGGTGACCGCCTCGCCGCGCTCGTCGACCACGAAGCAGCGGTCGGCGTCGCCGTCGAAGGCCAGGCCGATATCAGCACCGACCGCGGGCACCTTGGCGCACAGGTCGACCAGGTTCTTCGGGTCCAGCGGGTTGGCCTCGTGGTTGGGGAAGGTGCCGTCCAGCTCGAAGTACATCGGCACCAGGTCCAGCGGTAGGCCCTCGAACACGGTGGGCACGGTGTAGCCGCCCATCCCGTTGCCGGCGTCCACCACGACCTTCAGCGGGCGGATGCCGGACAGCCCGACCAGCCCACGCAGGTAGCCGGCGTAGTCGCCGAGCAGGTTGCGCTCGGTGATCGTGCCCGGGTTCGCCACCGGCGGGTCGTCCAGCCGGAGGTCGTCGCGCATGGCGGCCAGCCCGGAGTCCTCGGAGATCGGCGCGGCCCCGGCCCGGCAGAGCTTGATGCCGTTGTACTTGGCCGGGTTGTGGCTGGCGGTGAACATCGCGCCGGGCAGGTTCAGCGCACCGGCCGCGTAGTAGAGCATGTCGGTACTGGCCAGCCCGATGTCGACCACGTCGAGCCCGACGTCGGCGACACCGGCGGCGAACGCCCCGGCCAGCTCGGGCGAGCTGGCGCGCATGTCGCGGCCGATCACCACGGCCGTCGCGGGCGCCCCTCCGTCCGGTTGGGACACCAGCCGGGCGAACGCGCCGCCCAACGCGCGGATCACCCCCGCATCGAGCTGCTCGCCGACCACCCCTCGGATGTCGTAGGCCTTGAAAGCTGGGACGAAGTCAGACACCTGGACCACGGGGTCGAGCCTATCCGCTGCGCCCCGCTGTCGAACCGGGCCCCGGCATCTGCCTCGATCCCGATAGGGGCCGGTCGCGCCGAGCGGTCACCGATCCCGGGCGCCGAGCGGTCAGTCGTCCTCGCCGCGCAGCACCCGCAGGTGCCGACCGGTACCGGCCGACGCGGGCTGGTGGCGCGCCGCCCGACCCGCCTCCACCGCCCGACCGGCCTCGCGGACCGCCTCGGCCAGCACGGTGAGCTCGTCGGTGGGCGGCGGGGCGGATAGCTCGCCCTCGTAGCGCATGACCTCCCAGCCGCGCGGCGCGGTCATCCGCGCGGCGTGCCGGGAGCACAGGTCGTAGGAGTGCGGCTCGGCCTGCATGGCCAGCGGCCCGACCACGGCGGTCGACTCGGCGTAGACGTACGTCAGCGTGGCGACCGCAGGCTCGGTGCAGCCGCTTCGTGAACACCTCCGTACGTCCCGCACGTCGCGCACCTTATCTCCTGCCGCACACCGGATGCTGGAGCGACGCGTACCCTCGCCGGGTGAGGTCTGCACGAAAGGTGTCGCGGCCGGCGCCGCCGAGGCGCGACCGGCGGGGTCGAGGCCTGCGCGGGCTGCGCTACCCGACCAGCACGCCGGTGTTCAAGAACCGCGCCGAGCGGTTCGACGCCATGGTGCTCGAGGCGCTCGAACCGATCGAGGAGCGGTGGGGGCCGGAGCTGACCGAGCTCGACCTGGCGGTGGACCTCGTCCCGGAGATCGAGCAGACCGATCCGGACGGTCGGGCCTGGCCGCCGGAGGTGGTGGAGGACGCCGGGGTCCCGCTGGCCCAGCTGGTGCCGGCCGGGGTCGACCGCCGGGGGCATCCCACCCGGGCCCGGATCGTGCTCTACCGCCGGCCGCTGGAGGCGCGCGCCCGGGACGGCGTCGACCTGGTGGACCTGCTGCACGAGGTGCTCATCGAGCAGATCGCCTGCTACCTCGGCGTCGAGCCGGACGCCCTGGACGGCGACCCGGAGGAGTAGCACGGTCGCAAACGAAACGCAGGCCCGCCTGAACGACGGACCTGCGAAAGTGTGGGTGCGGACCGAGCCTCAGCCGGCGGCCCGCTTCAAGCGGCGACGCTCTCGCTCCGAGAGACCACCCCAGATGCCGAACCGCTCGTCGTGGGCCAGGGCGTACTCCAGACACTCCGCCCGGACCTCGCACCCGCTGCAGATCCGCTTGGCCTCCCGGGTGGACCCGCCCTTCTCCGGGAAGAACGACTCCGGGTCGGTCTCGGCACAGAGCGCGCGCTCCTGCCAGCTCTCCGGCTCGTCCGACTCGCACATGGCGGCGTCGAGCAGTTCGAACGTATCCATGCCCAGGAACGACCCTGGCCGGCCGAGGTCGGCGCCCCCGCCGTCAGAGTCGCTGCGGCCCGCCGCCCCGACGATCACATCCACCCGCCCATCTCCCGCACCTGCCATCACACGCCGCGCCCCCCGTAAGATCCTGACCCCGCTCACGGGTTGCCACGACGCCGAATGACACCGCTGTTATTACACCGGGGGAATTCTAATGGGTCAAGTCGTGGCGCCGCATCCGAGGGCAATTAGCCCATACGGTGCGTTCTGGGCACACTGGAACCGTGCACCCCGCAGCGCGACGGGCCCGAGTGAGCCCGATTTTCCTCCTGCTGATCTTGATCACGGTGGGTGGTGGCGTGCTCGCGGCCCAGCCCGGCGACGTCCCACTGATCGCCGGTGTGGTGCTACTGGTGCTCGGCGGGTGGGCGGTGTCGCTGTGCCTGCACGAGTTCGGGCACGCGGTGGTGGCCTACCGGGGCGGCGACACGGAGGTCGTGGCGAAGGGCTACCTGACCCTGGACATCCGCCGCTACGCCGACCTCGGACTCTCCCTCGTGCTGCCCGTGGTGCTCCTGCTGCTGGGTGGGATCCCGTTGCCCGGCGGGGCCGTCTGGATCAACGACTGGGCCATCCGGTCGCGGGCCGCCCGTAGCCTGGTCTCGCTGGCCGGACCCATGGTCAACCTGGGGCTCGGGGTGCTGCTGATACTCGTGGTGGCCGCCGTGCCGATGCCGTACGGGCCGACCGTCGGCCTGTCCTACCTGGCGCTGGTCCAGGTGCTCGCCTTCCTGCTGAACATCCTCCCGGTGCCCGGGCTGGACGGCTACGGCGTGCTCGACCCGTACCTGCCGGAGCGGGCCCGGCAGCTCGGCGCGAAGGTCCGCCCGTGGGCGCCGCTCGTCTTCTTCGTGTTGATCATCAGCGTGAGCTGGCTGGGCGCGCTGTTCTTCACCGGCGGCCAGGCGCTGTTCACCGTGCTCGGCGGCTCCCCGGAAGCGGCCGCCCACGGTTACTCTGCGTTCATGTTCTGGCGCAACTGACCAGGTCGCCGAAACCGAACACCCGGTCGAGTCTTCGTCGAGTGCTCGAATTGTGGGCATATTCGCAAATTCATCGCCACCGCTATTACCCGCTGTCGCAATGGCGTGCCCGGGCGAGTGCCACCAGATGCGGGACGGTGTCCGGCGTGGCGTCGTCGGCGTAGGGCAGCGCGTCCACCGGCCACCACCGGAGGTCGTGCGACTCGGCGCTGATCCGCGGGCGCGCCCCGGCCGGCGCGCGCACCAGGAACCGCACGTCCAGATGCCGGGTCGGCAGCCCGAGCGAGCAGGTGATCGGGTGCACGTCCAGGTGCAGCACGCGCGGGTCGAGGGTCAGCCCGTCGATCCCCGACTCCTCGGTGGCCTCGCGCAGCGCGGTGGCGGCCAGGGTCGGGTCGCCCGGTTCGCAGTGCCCGCCCAGCTGGAGCCACCGGCCCACCCGGGGGTGCAGGGTGAGCAGCACCCGGTCCCCGGTGTGGTCGAGCACCACCGTGGACGCGGTCAGGTGCCCGGGGACGCAGCTACGCCGGCAGGCGTCGTCCGGCCGGGCGGCCAGGAAGGCCAGGAACGCGTGGCGCAGCGCCTCCTGCGCCAGGTCGGCCGGCCGCCAGCCCGCCAGCTCGCCGGCCGCCGCGGCCGCGCTCACCATTCGAGGAGGGCCTGGGTCTCCGGCGCGGGGCGGGGCGCGGCCGGGTGCAGCGGGTGCCCGACGGCCACCGCCCCCAGCGGCCGCCAGTGCCCGGGGAGCCCGAGGACCTCGCGGACGACGTCGGCGGCGAAGATGGTGGAGCCCACCCAGCACGACCCCAGGCCCTCGGCGGCCAGCGCGACCAGCAGCGACTGCACCGCCGCCCCGCCGGCCACGGTGAACATGGTGGCCTCGGCCTCGTTACGGGCCGGGTCCGGGTAGGGCTGCGCGCCGTCCGGGACCAGGAACGGCAGCACCAGCTCGGGCGCCCGGCGCAGGATGTCGCCCCGGGCCAGCCGGCGCGTGACCTCGTCGGCCGGGCGGCCGTCGCCCTCCAGGTCGGCCCGCCAGCGCGCGGCCATGGCGTCGAGCAGCTCTTCCCTGCGCTCGCGGACCAGGCCGAACCGGAACGGCGTGGTGTGGTGCGGGGCCGGGGCGGTGAGCGCGGCGGCCGCCGCCCGCCGGATCAGCTCCGGGTCGACCGGGTCGTCGGTGAACTCGCGGACCGAGCGGCGGTGGGGCACGGCCTCCCGGCGCCCCTGGGCCAGGGCCTCCTCGGTGCCCAGCCAGAACAGGTCCTCGTCCAGCGGCCGGATCAGGTCACGGCCGGTCGAGCCATCGTCCCTCGGGCCCAGCCCGCGCACCACGGCCACCGGGATCCCGCCGAGCTTGCCCTTGACCAGGTCGGCCGCCGCGGCCACCTCGTCGGCCAGGGCCACCTCGGTGACCAGCAGCTCGTTGCCCTGGGCGTCCCGGGCGCCGCCGTAGCGGTGCAGCACCGGCAGCCCGGCCGAGCCGATCGCCACGTCGGTCTGGCCGACCCGCCAGGCCCGGCCCATGGTGTCGGTGACCACCACGGCGACCTCCCGGCCGGTGCGCCGGCGGACGTCGGCGCGGAGCCGGGCGGCGTCGCCGTCGGGGTCGGTGGGCAGCAGGGCCAGCTCGTCGGCCGCCACGTTCGAGCCGTCCACCCCGGCCGCCGCCTGGACCAGGCCGAGCTTGTTGGACACGATCAGCGTGCGGCCCTTGCGGGCGACGAGACGCTCGGTCTCGGCGTCCACCAGCCTCCGGCGCAGGGCGTCCCGCTCCTCCGGGTCGGTGGGCGCGGTGACCAGCCGGCCCTCCACCTTGGAGAACACCTTGCTGGTCACCACCAGGACGTCCCCGTCGCGCAGCTCCGGGACCGCGCTCACGATCGCGCCGGCCAGGTCGTCGCCGGGGCGGAACTCCGGCAGCCCGTGGACGCCGAACAGCTCCAGCCGGCCGGACGCGTGGTCGGTTGCCTCAGACACCCGCGACCTCGAGCGCGTGCCGGGCCATCTTGGCCGTGGCGTCCACGTCGGTCATCAGCAGCGGCACCGCCCGGACCCGCACCCCGTCGATGGTGGCGGAGTCGGAGTCGTGCACCAGCCAGCCGTCGAGCAGCCCACCGGCCGACCGGGCGCCGTAGTGCCGGCCCACCGCCTCGGCCGTGGTCTCCACCCCGATGGCGTCCAGGCAGGCGTCGGCCATGCCGCGCAGCGGGCGCCCGGCCACGATCGGGGAGAGCCCGACCACCGGGGCGGCGGTGGCCTTGAGCGCGTCGGCGATGCCCGGCACGGCGAGGATCGAGCCGATGCTGACCACCGGGTTCGACGGGGCCAGCAGCACCACGTCGGCGCCGGCGATCGCGCTGGTCACCCCGGGGGCGGGGGCAGCCCGGTCGGCGCCGAGCGAGGCGAACCGGCGGGCCGGCAGCTTGCCCTGGTGGCGCACCCACCACTCCTGGAAGTGGATGGCCCGCTGGCCGCCGGGCTGGTCGCCGGCCGGGTCGTCCACGATCACGTGGGTCTCCACCCGGTCGTCGCTGGCCGGCAGCAGCCGCACCCCGGGCTTCCACCGCGAGCACAGCGCCTCGGTGACCGCCGAGAGCGGGTAGCCGGCCCGGAGCATCCGGCTGCGCACCAGGTGGGTGGCCACGTCCCGGTCGCCCAGGCCGAACCAGCTGGGCTCCACCCCGTACGCGGCGAGCTCCTCCTTGATCGTCCAGGACTCGTGCTCGCGGCCCCAGCCCCGGCCAGGGTCGATCCCGCCGCCCAGGGTGTACATGCAGGTGTCCAGGTCGGGGCAGACCCGCAGCCCGTGCAGCCAGATGTCGTCGCCGACGTTGACCAGGGCGGTGATGTCGGTCCCCGGTTCCTCCCCGGACCGGCCCAGCAGTGCCCGCAACCCGACCAGGAACCGGGCGCCACCGACCCCGCCCACCAGCACGACAACCTTCACGCCGACCAGCCTACGAGTCAGTACAGGGTGCTGCGCAGCCGCTCCGGGTACGCCCGGTCATAGGCGGCCCCGTCGAACCCGCCCCGGGTGACCGCCTGCATGATCTCGCCGACGCTGGGCAGCTCGGCCGGGTCCCGGTGCCGGGTGGCGTCCCACAGGTGCGAGCGCACCAGGGCCTTCGGGCACTGGGTGTAGACGGCGGTGGTGCGCACCTCGATCACGCAGGCGGGCCGGGCGCCCCGGACCGCGAAGGACTCGCGCAGCCCGGGGTCGGTACGCAGCCGCGCGGTGCCGTTCACCCGCAGCGTGACGCCGACCCCGGGGACCAGGAACAGCAGCCCCACCCGGGGGTCGACCACGATGTTGCGCAGGCTGTCCAGCCGGTTGTTGCCCCGCCGGTCGGGCATCAGCAGGGTCCGCTCGTCCTCGACGCGCACGAAACCGGCCGGGTCGCCGCGCGGGGAGCAGTCCAGCCCGTCGGGGCCGCTGGTGGCCAGCAGCACGAACGGCGAGGCCTCGACGTAGGCGGCGTGCAGCGGGGTGAGGTGGTCGATCTCCTTGCGCAGGGACGACTCCGCCGGTGCGTCGTAGAGGGCGGCCAGTTCGTCGAGCGTCCGGATCGTCGCCACGGCGCCGACGGTACGCCCGGCGCGCCGCCCGGATCGACCGGTTTCCGCGCCGGTCGGGCCGTCACATGGTGCGGTAGTCGCGCGGGGAGAAGCGGGGGCCGAACCGTGGGCGGCGGAACCCGGAGGCCTCGATGTAGCGCACCGCCCGCTGCCGCTGCGGGGCGTACGGGCCGAGCACCTCCAGCATTCCGGCGTCGTCCAGCGGCCGGCCGACCAGCGCCCAGCCGACCACGGTGGGGATGTGGAAGTCGCCGACGCTCACCGCGTCCGGGTCACCCCAGGCCCGCTGGGCGACCTCGGCCGCGGTCCACACCCCGATCCCGGGCACCGTGCGCAGCAGCGCCCGCCCCGCCGACCCGCGCACCTCGCAGGCCCGCTCCAGGCGGTGCGCGACGGTGGCGGCGGCCAGCAGCGCGCGCCGGCGGGCGGAGTCGACGCCGGCCCGGTGCCACTCCCAGTCCGGGACGGCCTTGATGGCCGCCGGGTCGGGCAGCACGAGCAGCCCCTGCGCACCGGCCGGACCGGGCGCGGGGTCGCCGAAGCGCCGGCACAGCTCCCGGAAGGAGCGGCGCGCCTCCACCCCGGTCACCTTCTGCTCCAGCACGGCCGGGAGCAACATGTCCCAGACCCGGCCGGTGGCGCCCAGCCGCAGCCCGGGCCGGGTACGGCGGGTCTCGGCCACCAGCGGGTGGTGCGCGACGAACCCGGTGTCGTCGTCCTCGGCGCCGAGCAACGCGGGCACCCCGTCCAGCACGACCTCCGCGCCGGGGCCCCACGCCCGGGCCCGGAAGCCGCCGTCCGGGTCGCGGGCCAGGCAGAGGGTGGCCGGTCCGGCGGCGGTGGTCGCGGTGCGCCACACCCGGCCGCGCTCGGCGTCCAGGTGCATGGTCGGGTCGCCCCGGCCGCGGCGCAGCGGCCCGAGCAGGCCGGCCAGGTCCAGCCGGTAGTCCGGCCGCCAGTCCCGGACCAGCGGCTCCCCGGCGTCCGCCGCCGGTTCCGGCCCGGTCACCGGCGTGGCCTCACACCCCGGCGGAGAAGCGCACCTTGCCGGCCGGGAGCACGACGTCCGGCCAGATCCGGATGCCGTCGAGCAGCTCGCAGCCGGCGCCGACCTCGACCCGCTCGCCGATCACCGCGCCGCTGACCCGCGCGCCCTCGCCGATCCGGGCGCCGGCTCCGAGCACGGACCGCTCGACCACCGCGCCCTCGCCGATCTCCACGTCGTCGTAGACCAGCGCGCCCTCGAGCCGGGCCCCGGAGCCCACGACGCTGCCGGCGCCGACCGTGCTGCCGCCGGCCACGATCGCGTCCGCGGCCACCTTGGCCCCGTCCAGGACCAGCGAGTCGCCGGTCGGACCGGGCAGCGCGGCGGACGGCGCCAGGCCGCGGACCAGGTCGGCGGAGCCGTCGATCAGGTCGTAGGGGGTGCCGAAATCGCGCCAGTAGGAGGTGTCGACGTGGCCGAGCACGGTGGCGCCGGACTCGAGCAGCCCGGGGAACGTCTCGCGCTCCACCGACACCGGGCGACCGGTGGCGATGGACTCGATCACCGAGCGGCGGAACACGTAGCAGCCGGCGTTGATCTGGTCGGTCGGCGGGTTCTCGGTCTTCTCCAGGAACGCCTGGACCCGGCCGTTCTCGTCGGTCGGCACGCAGCCGTAGGCGCGGGGATCGAGCACCTTGCGCAGGTGCAGGGTGACGTCCGCGCCACCGGTGCGGTGGGTGTCGACCACGGCGGCCAGGTCGGTGCCGGCCAGCACGTCCCCGTTGAAGATCAGCACGTCGTCGGTGCGGATCTTCTCGTAGACGTTGCGGATGCCACCGCCGGTGCCCAGCGGCTCGGTCTCGGTGACGTACTCCAGCTCCAGGCCCAGCGCGGAGCCGTCACCGAACTCGTTCTCGAAGGTCTCGGCGAGGTACGAGGTGCCCAGCACCACGTGCCGGACGCCGGCCGCGCGGATCCGGGACAGCAGGTGGGCCAGGAACGGCACGCCGGCCGTCGGCAGCAGGGGCTTGGCGCGGTTGAGGGTGAGGGGCCGCAGCCGGGTGCCCTGGCCTCCGACCAGCACCACGGCGTCCACATCGTTGAGCGTCACGAGCCGGAAGGCTACCGGTCCCGGTCGAGCGCCCCGCCGGCCCCGTTCAGGAGGTCCGGGTGGCGGAGCGGACGGCCAGCTTGGCGCGGGCGCCGAGGCCGGCGCGCAGGGCCAGCCGCAGCGGCGCCCAGCCCGGGCCGGCGTGCCGGTCGGCCAGGAAGCGGTAGGCGCTGCGGTGGTGCTCGGCCAGCATCCGGGCGGAGACGCCGGCGTTCGCGGTGGTCGCGTGGCCGCCGGTGTGCACCACCTCGGCGGTGGGCACGTAGCGGTTGCGCCAGCCGGCCAGCCCAAGCCGCTCCCCCAGGTCGACGTCCTCGAAGTACATGAAGTAGCGCGGGTCGAACCCGCTCACCGAGTCGAACGCGTCCCGGCGCAGCAGCAGGCAGGAGCCGGAGAGCCAGCCGGCGTCCCGCTCCGCCGGGACATCGGTACCACCCGGGGCCGTCGAGGACTGCCGGTAGGCGGTGGTCCACGGGTTGGCCGGCCACACCGCGCCGAACACCGCGTGCCCGGCGCCCCGCCCGAGCGAGGGCACCAGCCGGGCGGACGGGTAGACGGTGCCGTCGGCGTCCCGGATCAGCGGGCCCAGCGCCCCGGCCCGGGGGGTGCGCTCCCCGGCGGCGATCAGCTCGTCGAGCGAGCCGGGCTGCCACTCCACGTCCGGGTTGGCCACCACGACCCAGCCGTACTCGGGCCCGAGGCCGGCGATCGCCCGGTTCGCGGCGGTGCCGTAGCCGACGTTCTCGCCGATCCGCAGCAGCTCCACGTTCGGCCGCTCGGCCTCCCGCTCCGGGGCGCCGTCCACCGAGCCGTTGTCGGCCAGCACGACCACGTGCGGCCGGGTGGTCGCCTTGTCCAGCGAGTCGAGGAACGCGGTGAGCGACTCACCCGGGGAGTAGGTGACGGTCACCACCGCCAGCTGGTCGCCGTACATCCGGGAGATGGTACGAGTCAGGCCGGGGGGCCTTCGGCGAGGGTTACGGTGCCGCTCTTGCGCTGGCCGGCCGCGTCGGTCCACACCATGGTCAGCTTGTCGCCCGGCCCGTGCTGGCCGACGATCGAGGTCAGCCGGGTCGGCGAGTCGACCATCTTCCCGTCCAGCTCGACGATCACGTCGCCGCGCTGCAGGCCGGCCTCCTCCCCCGGGGAGCCGAAGGCCACCGAGGTGACGGTCGCCCCCGGCTTGTTGGAGCGTGTGGTGTAGCCGCCGGGCAGCACGGCCGGACCGGTCACCGCGACCCCGATGATCCCGGTCGGCCCGACGTGCACCTCCTCGGTGCTCTTCCCGGCCCGGATGACGTCCACGATGCCCATCGCCTGGTTGATCGGGATGGCGAAGCCGACGCCGTTCGGGATGTTGGTCTTGTAGTTGATCGAGGCGGCGGTGTTCACCCCGATCACCTCGCCGGCCTCGTTGACCAGCGGGCCGCCGGAGTCGCCGGGGGCGATGTTCGCCGCGACCTGGATCAGCCCCTGGAGCTGCTCGGAGCTACCGGTCAGCTCGTCGTTGGTGCTGATCGACCGGCTGAACCCGGTGATCTTGCCGGGGGCCCGGACGGGCTTGCCGCCCTTCCCGCCGGCGTTGCCGATGCCCAATACGGGCTCGTTCAGGATCGCCTTGGACGAGTCCCCGATGACCGCGCCGGTCAGCCGCTTCGGGTTCTCGATCTGCAGCAGCGCCACGTCGTGCCACCGGTCGTAGCCGACCACGTGGGCGCTGTACCGCTGCCCGTTGCCCTTGGTGACCACCTCGATCGTGGTGGCCCCGTTGATCACGTGGTTGTTGGTGAGGACCTCGCCGTTCGGGTTGAGCACGATGCCCGTGCCCGCCCCGCCGACCCCGCTGTTCCGGATCTCGGTCTCCACGTCGACCATCGACGGGGTGATCCGGCCGGCCAGCTTCTCCACCTCCATCGCGGTGAAGGCGCCGCGGACCGGCCGGAAGGTGGCGATCGCCCGCTGCTGCTCGGCCTCGTCGGCCACCACCTCGGCGCGGTGGTAGGCCACCCCGGAGGCGAGCACCAGGCAGAGCACGACCACCCAGAAGACGGTGGTGTAGATCTTGCGGTGCGGGCTCGCATCGGGCCCGTCACGCCACTCGAAGTCGCGCAACGCGGCCCCTTCCGCCGGACCCGGGCACCCGATCGAGTGCCTCGCCGAGTTGACCCGGGACCAGCCCGAGCCACGCCCTGCCGTCCAGCTAAGCAGGCCCGGGCCGGCTCGGCGACCCATTCAGACCAGTTTCACATCCCGGATGGGTTACCGCCATTCGGGCCATCGATCTTGACGAAGCGGGGGTACGCCTGTCGGTGGTACCACTACCGGCGGACGGGCGCCCAGTTGCCGTGGAAGCCGTTCGGCACCCGGGCCGGGAGGTGGACCAGGCCGACGGTCTCGCAGGTCGCGGCGTCCAGGATGGCCAGGTCGCTGCGGTCGGTGCCGGAGTCGTAGACGAACCCGAGCAGCGATCCCTCGTCCTCGGCCGCGTCCGGCCCGGCGGGCACGAAGACGAACTCGCTGCCCTTGCGGCCCGGGCCCAGGTTGCGCACCTCGGTGGTCCCGTGCCGCAGGTCGTGCTTGAGCAGCGCGTCCCCGGCGGACGCCCCGGTGCCCGGCATGGTGGCCATGGCGTAGCCGTAGCGGTGCTTCCGCCCGGTCAGCCGCTCGTCGGCCCGGGGGAACTCCTGCCCGTGGTCGTCCAGCCGCGACTCGCGCACCTTGCCGTCGGCCAGGTCGACCGTCCAGCGGTCCAGGGTCGGCGGGCCCTCGTTGGGGCCACGCAGGTCGGTGTCGAACATCTTGGGGTGCCGGACCACGTCCAGGACGACGGTGTCGCCCTCGTCGTAGGCGTTCAGCGGGTGGTACACGTAGCAGGGCTCGACGTCGAACCAGCGCACGTCGGCGTCCCCGCCCTCGCGGGGCATCACACCGACCCGGGCCGGGTAGGACGGGTCCCAGCGGTAGGGCAGCGAGGTGTTGCCGGGCACCTGGCTGCCCAGCCGGCCGAGCACCGGGCCGGGCACCCGCACCTTGCCGATCAGCGCGGACATCACCAGCCGGGCCGGCGTGCGCAGCGCCCTCGGCATCGGCGCGGCGGCGGTGGCCTGGCGCGCGTCGAAGGTGACCGGCAGGTCGTAGAAGATCACGTGGTTCTCGGTCAGCGAGAAGTCGTGCATCATCGGGCTGCCGGTGACCGTGATGTCCACCGTGCGCCGGGCCCGGCCGTTCGCGTCGATCACCGAGTACTGCACGGTGTTGCCCCGGCCGAAGAAGTACGACACCGCGTGCAGCTCACCGGTCTCCGGGTCGCGCTTGGGGTGCGCGGTGTAGCCCCCGGGGAGGGTGCCCTCGGCGTCCCAGGGACCGACGGTGTCCAGCTCGTCGGTGAGCTCGTAGTTGGCCACCCCGGCCTCGACGATGGCCAGGGTGCGCCCGGCGTGCTCCAGGACGTTGGTGTTGGCGCCGACGCCGGCGATCGGGGCTCTCGGCGCCGGGCCGGCCGGCTCGCCCAGCGTGCGGCGGACGCTCGGACTGCGCACCCACCGGTTGCGGTACCACTCGGCGCGACCGTCGCGCAGCCGGACGCCGTGCACCATGCCGTCGCCGGTGAACCAGTGGTAGGTGGCCGGATCCACCTCGGCCACCGGGTTCGGCCCGTTACGCAGGAAGCGACCGTCCAGGTACTCCGGGATCTCCCCGGTCACCGGCAGGTCGGTCAGCGTGAGCTCCTCGGTGACCGGCGCGAAGTTGCCCTCCAGGTAGGGGTTGCCCATGTCCGCTCCTCAGGTTTGGTAACGCCGTTACAGTAAGCGTAACGGCGTTATGCCTGACCGGTCAAGGGGTCCCTACAGACGACGGGTGGCGCGTTCGGACTCGGCGCGGCGGTCCAGGGCGGCGGGGTCGACGTTGCGGCACTGCACCAGCGACGCCCCGGCGGCCAGCACCGCCAGCGGCACCTCGACCAGCCCGGCCCCGACCGCCCAGTCCTGGGTGGTCAGCACCCGGTCGGCGGCGGTCAGCCCGGTGGCGGCCGCCGAGGACCGGGCCGCCTCGAGTACCCCAGCCACCGGGACCCCGTCCAACGCCGGGGCGGCCTCGGGCAGCGGCCCGTCCGGGGTGAACACGTCACCGTGCAGCCGCACCTCGGTCGCGTAGTCGACCACCCCGGCCGGCAGCCCGGGGATCCCGGCGCCCAGCGCGTGCAGCGACAGCGCCACCACCACGTCCGCCCCGGCCCCGGTGGCCGTGTCCAGCCCGGGGGCGTCGCAGCACACCACGTCCGCCGCGTACGGGTCGCCGATCACCTCGGCGCTGCACCACCAGGCGCCGAGCAGCACCGCGAGGGTCTGCCAGTGCGCGGGCAGCAGCAGGGCCACCCGCCCGCCCGGCTCCACGTCGCACTCGTCGCGCAGCAGGTTCGCCGTCTTGGCCGCCCAGTTGGCGCAGGTGGTGCCGGACAGCTCGATGCGCTCGCCGGTGGCGTCGTCGTAGTAGGTGATCAGCGGGGCGGCCGCGTCCCGGGCCAGCCGGGGGCCGAGCAGCGCGTCGGTCAGCGTCATCCGCCCAGTGTCACGGGCTCACCCGGTCAGTCCACGCAGGGCACGCCGTCGGCGGTGATCGGCGGCGGGGGCGGGGTGGCCGAGGACGACGAGGAGGACGAGCGGCTGGACGCGGACGTGCTCGAGGAGCCCGAGGAGTCCGCGGTGTTCTCCTCGATGTCCGAGACCGAGAAGTCCGAGCCCAGGTACACCCGGACCTGACCGGTCCGCACCGTGCTGTCCGGCTCGACGTCGATGCCGCCGAGCAGCCGGGCGACCTGGTCGGCGGCGTCCACCCCGCCCTCCGGGTAGTGCACGCTGGACCGGCTCAGCGACTCGGCGTTCTTCTCCACCCCGGGCCGGTAGCCCCGGCTGCGCAGCTCGCGGGCGACCTGGGCGGCCAGCCCGTTGCGGCCGGTGGCGTTGCGCACGTCGACGGTCACGGAGGACGGCGCCACGGTGTCGACCGGGGCCGCGCTCGGCGTGCCGCTCGGGTTGGGCCCGTCGTTCGGTGAGCCGGTCTTCTGCCGGAAGAAGTCCCGCACCTCCTCCGGGTCGACCAGGACCACGTCCCCGTGCGAGTTGGTGTCCGCCCCGGAGATCGGGATGGTGGTGAACTCGATCCGGCCGCCGGCCAGGTCGGACGCCTGCCGGGCGAACGCCAGCACGTCCCACCCGGAGTCCAGCACCACCGACTCCTTGGCCACGTTCACCAGGCCCTGCAGCTTGGCCGGGTTGCCCAGCGTGCCGGCGGAGAGGATCTTGCGGGCCACGGCGGCCAGGAACACCTGCTGGCGGCGGATCCGGTCGAAGTCGCCGTGGGTGAGCTCGTGCCGCTGCCGGACGAAGGCCAGCGCCGCGCCCCCGCTGATCGTCTGCTTGCCGGCCGGGAACCGGGCCCCGGACAACCGCTCGTTCACCGAGTCGTTCAGGCAGACCTCGACCCCGCCGATGGCGTTGGTCAGGTTGTAGAAGCCGAGCAGGTTGACCTCGGCGTAGTGGTCGATGGTGATCCCGGCCAGCCGCTCCACCGTCTTGATCAGCGCGGTGCGGCCGGCGGTGGCGGACTCGCTCTCCACCATGTCCGGCGTGGCGCCCTCGCCGCGCAGCTTGTTCGCGGTCTCCACCTTGGTCAGCGGGTAGGCCGCGTTGATCTTGTTCATCCCCTCGTCGGGGATGCTCACGTAGCTGTCCCGGGGGATGGAGATGCCGACCGCGCGGCTGCCGTCCGCCGGCACGTGCAGCACGATGATCGTGTCCGAGTTGAGCACGCCCTCCTCGGCGCCGCTGCGCAGCTCGGCGAGGATCTTCTTGGACAGCGGCTTGCCCTTGGCGTCGGTGCGGCTGTCCACCCCGACCAGCAGGATGTTCTGGTCGGTGCCCGGCGGCTTGCCGAACCCGCCCAACCGGCCGGCGATCACGTCGGTGGTGCTGATCCCGCCGGTGAGGTCGCGGAAGATGTGCCAGCCGACGCCCGTCGCGCCCAGGACGAACACCGAGGTCAGAGCCACCAGTACCCGCAGCACCGCGCGCCGCCCGGCGGGCGTGGTCAGGGCTGCCCGCATCCCAGGTGTCTCCTCGTTCCGGCTTCCCGCGTCGAACCCGGGTCGGCACGGCGGCGCGGGGACGTCGGCGAGACGATACCCGCAGCCGCGCCGGTCGTGCGGCAACGGTGCGCCGCCCTCTCAGCCCGAACCCGAAGTGATCAAACCTCCACAGTACGTGGCGACTTCCGGTCGCTCCGGCACGGCGGCCGGTCCGACCGGACCATGATCCCCGCGTCGACGGAGGCGCGCTAACCCGTTCGACTGATCGAGGGAGCCGTTCGGCGCGCAGAGTGCGCGATCGGGTGACTACTCCGTTTCGTTACGATGACCGCTCGTCCATGCGAGTGAAAAACCGAGCAAAGTGTCGGCTTTGACACACCTGATGGCGGCTGGCGTCGTTGCTCCGGATATGGGATTCGAGTGGGCACTTCTCGGTCTGCTGGCCGGGGCCGCGCTCTGGCTCGGCTTCGACGCCTGCCGGGAGAGCAAGCGGCTCCTCGCCCGGCTCGCCGAGGTACCCATCGAGCGGCCGCTGGCCGTCGAGGGCGAGCTGTTCGGCGTCCGCGACTGGGGCTACTGGCCCGAGCCCGCCGCCGACACGCACGCCGCGTAGTCGCACCCGAGACCTCCCGCACCCGACGAACGGGGCGCGCCGATCACGGCACGCCCCGTTCGCGCGTTCCGGCGGCCGTTCAGGCCTGCGGGATCGGCCGGTGCACGTTCGGCTTTCCCCCGCCGGCGTCCGGGGCGATCCACGGCCCCTCGATCGACGGGTCCAGCACGCCGTCCTCCAGCCAGGTGTAGCGGTCGTCCATCACCCGGGTGGCCAGGTTCTTGTCCACGTCGTCGGAGTTGTTCCACAGGTCGGAGAACAGGTTGTCCACCCGGACCCGGGCCTGCCGGCAGAACGCGTCGGCCAGCTCGACCGCCGTGCCGCCCTCCGGATCCCGCTGGGAGCGCACCACCACCGCGGCCATCGCGAACAGCTCGGCGCCGATGTCCACGATCCGGCCCAGGAAGCGCTGCTTGTACTCCATCTTCCCCTGCCAGCGGGACATCCCGTAGAACGTGCTGCGGGCCAGCTTGCGGCTGGACCGCTCGACGAACCGCAGGTGCGTGGCCAGCGGGCCGAACTCGGAGAACGACCTCGGCGCCTGCCCCTTGCCGGCGACCAGCTTGGGCAGCCACTTGGCGTAGAACACGCCGGCCTTCCCCGCCGCCTGGGCCTTCGCCTTCAGCTCCACCTCGGGGTCGATGATGTCGCCGGCCACCGACAGGTGCGCGTCGACGGCCTCCCGGGCGATCAGCAGGTGCATGATCTCGGTGGAGCCCTCGAAGATCCGGTTGATCCGCATGTCCCGGAGGATCTGCTCGGCCGGCACCCCGCGCTCGCCCCGGGCGGCCTGCGACTCGGCCGTCTCGAAGCCCCGGCCGCCGCGGATCTGCACCAGCTCGTCGGCGCACAGCCAGGCCATCTCCGAGGCGTACAGCTTGGCCAGCGCGGCCTCGATCCGGATGTCGTTGCGGTCCTCGTCGGCCATCTCGCTGGACAGGTCGGTGACCGCCTCCAGCGCGTACGCGGTGGCCGCGATGAACGCGATCTTGCCGGCCACCGCCTCGTGCTCACCGACCCGCTTGCCCCACTGCACCCGCTCCCGGCTCCACTCGCGGGCGATCTTCAGGCACCACTTCGCGGTCCCGGTGCACACCGCCGGCACCGACAGCCGGCCCACGTTCAGCGTGGCCAGAGCGATCTTGAGGCCCTGGCCCTCCTTGCCGATCCGGGCCGACTCGGGCAGCTTGACGTCGGTGAACCGGGTGACACCGTTCTCGATGCCGCGCAGGCCGAGGAACTGGTTGCGGTTCTCCACCACCACACCGGGGTCGGCCGCCTCCACCACGAACGCGGTGATCCCGCCCTTGTGCCCCTCACTCCTGGGCACCTGGGCCATCACCACGAGCAGGTCGGCGACCACGCCGTTCGTGGTCCACAGCTTCACACCGTTCAGCACGTAACCGCCGTCGCCGTCCGGTTCCGCGATGGTGCCCAGCCGAGCGGGGTCGGAGCCCACGTCGGCCTCGGTGAGCAGGAACGCGGTGATCTCCTTGGTGCACCGGGGCAGGTACTTCTTCTTCTGCTCCTCGGTGCCGAACATCTTCACCGGCTGCGGCACCCCGATCGACTGGTGCGCGGACAGCAGGGTGGACAGGGTGGGGTGCATCGAGCCGGCCAGGGCGCAGGCTTTGTTGTAGTAGACCTGGGAGAGCCCCAGACCGCCGTACTCGGTGGGGATCTTCATCCCGAAGCAGCCGAGGTCCCGGAAGGCCTGGACGATCCGGTCCGGGATGCGGTCCTCGCGCTCGATCTCGTACGGGTCGATCTCGGTTTCACAGTAAGCACGAAGGCGCTTCAGAAAATCCTCACCGCGGGCGATCATCTCCGGGTTGCCGCTGGGGTGCGGATGCACCAGGTCGAGCTCGAACCGGCCCAGGAACAGGTTCTTGGCGAAGCTGGGCTTTTTCCAGTCGGTCTCCCGGGCGGCCTCGGCGACCTGCCTGGCCTGCTTCTCGGTGACTTCACCGGCGTTGCTCGTGGTCGTCATCGGTCATCCTCCCCGGACGTTCAGCGATGACCCGACCGTAACCCCGATCACAAGGCCGCGCCGCAGGAAAGTGCCCCGGACATGAGACAGCCCCCGGGCGGTTCCACTCTTTCGAGTGGCCGAGCGTGGACTATCGCTCGGAGCCCGGGGGCCGGGTGACCGTCGGGGACTGCCGGCACCGGACCGGCTTCCACAACCGTCAGGATTCTCGGTGCTAGCGGACAGCCACCTCACAAGTCCATCGGCTAATCAACGCTGGACCACCTCCTCTCCTGTGTACCGCCACGATATGTGCGCGGCGCCTTGCTCGGCAACGAGGATTTCGGCGGGGGTCCGGGCTCACCCCAGCCGCCCCAAGAAAAACAGGCGATTCGGCGGATTCGCGTCGATACTGAGCGATCCGCCGCGCCGGATCATGTGGTCCCGCGAGGCGGACCCGACCCGGACAACGACGTTCAGGGGGAACCGTGCCGCTACTGCCCACACTCGGTTCGGAGGACGGCCACAGCCGACCGCCGGCGGTTCGCTGGCTGTCCCTCCCGCAGCTGATCCGCACCGGCTTCATGGTGGCGCAGGCCAGATCGTTCGCGCTGTTCACCGACCAGCGGGAGTCCATGGCGGGCAGCCCGCGCGAGCTCTACCGGCTGCTGGTGCGCCGGCCGGCCCCGGAGGCGGGCGTCGAGCCGGCCCAGCGGCGCGCGCCCGCTCCCGAACGGGCCCCGACGGACGACGACGCGGTCTGGGTGGACTACGTCTCGGACACCGGGGACGGTTTCCGGACCACCGTCGCCACCGGGCGGTGCGTCTCCGGCGGGGTGACGGTCCCGCCGACCCCGCCGGGCCTCGAACCCGACGACTGGGCGGAGGCGGAACTGGTCGCGGAGATGCTCGCCGATCGGCCCCAGCACGCCGATCTGCTGGTGCTCGGCGGCGACGAGGTGTATCCGGTCGGCTCGCCCAGGAACTACCGCGAGCGGCTCAACAACCCGCTGCGGATCGTCGGCCAGCTGGCCGGGATCCAGGGCCTGCCGCCGGTGGCGGCGCTGCCCGGCAACCACGACTGGTACGACGGCCTGGCCGCGTTCCGGCGCAACTTCTGCGAGTCGCAGCTGAACCGGAAGGTGGAGTCCGGGCTGCACGACCTGCCGGGGAGCGCCGAGCGGGACGCCGTGGGCGCCTGGGGCGCGTTCCAGACGCGCAGCTACTTCGCCGTCAAGCTCCGCCCGGGCTGGTGGCTGTGGGCGGTGGACAGCCAGCTCGACGCGCCGATCGACATGGAGCAGCTGAACTACTTCCGGTCGGCGGCCGTCGAGGTACGGAAGGGCCGCGACCGGATCATCCTGTGCACGGCCACCCCCAGCTGGCTGGAGGCCGAGCGGCAGAAGGAGGCCGAGCGGCGGGAGGCGTACGTCGCCGGACCGGACACCCCGTTCCACACCCTGCTGTGGTTCATCGCCCGGGTGCTGGGGGCCGACGCGGACCGGATCCGGTTGATCCTCACCGGGGACCAGCACTACTACACCCGGCACGTCTCGGTCGACCGGCCGGTGGAGGACCCGGTCCTGGTCACCTGCGGGGGCGGTGGCGCGTTCCTGTCCTCCACCCATCACCTGGGGGACGACATCTCGTTCGACTCCCGGCCCTGGGAGGCGGTCGACGACGAGAAGGTGTCCGGGGCCGCCGATCCGGGCGAGGCGGCCCGGCGGCCCCAGCCGGCGTCGACATCGGCGCCGCCCAAGATCCGGAGCTACCACCGGGAGATCAGCTACCCGAGCCGGGAGCAGTCGAAGTCCCTGCACAACCGCTGGTTCCTGCGGGCGGCGTACCGCAACGGTCGCTCGCTGCCGCTGGCCGTCGGCCTGGCCGACATCGCGCTGCTGGTGTTCCTGATCCCGAACATGTACTCGCCGTTCCACCAGTCCTGGGCCGCCCCCAAACCGCTGAGCGTCGTGGTGATCGCCATCGTCGGCACCCTGCTGTGGACCTACGCGCTGTCCGGCACCAAGGACGTCCCGGAGCGGATGCGGCGGACGGGGGTGCTGACCTTCGGGCACACCAGCGCGCACGTGGTGCTGACCTGGCTGGTCGCCCTCGGGTCGACGTGGGTGGTCACCCGGTTGATGCCCGATTCGGAACCGACGGTCCGGCTCGCGCACGCGCTGGCCGGGATCGTGATGCTGGTGCTCGGCATGGTCGTGTTCGTCACCTACCTGTACCTCGCCGACCGGCTGCTGAGCTGCCACACGCTGGAGGCGTTCTCCGGCATGCGGATCGACGGCTACAAGAGCCACCTGCGGCTACGGGTCCAGCACGACCGGGTCGACGTCTGGGCGGTCGGCATGGACCGGGTTCCGTCGCTGAACGGCCGGCCGAACGAGGAACTGGGCCAGGTCCCGTTGAACCCCGTGGTGGTGGACCACTTCACCGTGCGCCGGGGCCCCGAGCTGGCGTCGGACGCACCGGAACCGGCCGCCCCCGCCGTACCGGCGCCGGCCCCGGCCGTCGAACCGCCGGCCACGCCCGAACCGGCCCGGGCCCGGCCGGGCACCACCTGACCGGCCGGCCGGTCAGGGTCCGGGGCGCGGTCGGGTGGCCGGGCCGGGGAACCCGAACACCGCCGGGACGCCGTCGCTGAACGCCAGGTGGTCCGGCGGGCGGTCGGTCACCCCGGGCAGCCCGACCGAGGCGACCAGGCCGTCGTCCAGCTCGAGCAGCTCGGCCGAACGCAGCGGCCAGCGGGGGTGGCGGTTGGGCAGGTAGCGGGTGCGGCCGAGGTGGGCCACGTGCAGACCCCAGCGCGCGGTGAGGAACCGCTCCAGCGGCCCCTCGGCCATCGGCGCCCCGGCGCGCACCACGACCCGGCTGCGCACCGGTGATCCCGGCCCGCTCCGCCCCGGACGCCCGAGCAGCCGCGCGGTGTAGGTGTGCACCTCGCCCGACCGGTGGTGGCGCATCCGGGCCCACCGGTACCGCATGCCGAACAGGGTGCGGGCGGTGGCCACCACCAGGCCCCGGTCGGCGTCCAGACTGAGGAACACCACGCCACGCCGGCCGGTGCCGTCCACCGAGTAGACCCGGACGTTGGTCTCCAGGAACGTGCCCAGCCAGGGCAGCGCCGGGCCCCGGACCGCCCCGGTGCCGACCATCCGGAACGGCACCAGCCCGACGTAGGTCCGGCCGTCCAGCACGTCCGGGCGCACCCCGGGCGGGAGCAGCCGGGCGACCTCCGCCGGGTCCACCGCCCAGTGCAGGAACGCCACGTCCCGCCACTGCTGGCGCAGCAGCGGCGGCCGACCCAGCGCGGGGGCCGTCGCGGTCAGCGGCTCGGCCTCCACCGGCCGGCTCAGCTACGCAGGGAGGCCTGGAGGGCGGCGTCCTTGGCGGCGACCTGGTCGGCCAGGTCGGCCTGGAAGGCGCCGACCCGGTCCAGCAGGGTCGGGTCCGACGCGGCCAGCATGCGCACCGCGAGCAGCCCGGCGTTGCGGGCGCCACCGATGGACACGCAGGCCACCGGCACCCCGGCCGGCATCTGCACGATGGACAGCAGCGAGTCCATCCCGTCCAGCCTGGCCAGCGGCACCGGCACCCCGATCACCGGCAGCGGGGTGGCCGAGGCGACCATGCCCGGCAGGTGGGCGGCCCCGCCCGCGCCGGCGATGATCACCTTGAGCCCGCGCGCGGCGGCCTCCTGCGCGTAGCCGAGCATCCGTTGCGGGGTGCGGTGCGCGGACACCACGGCCACCTCGTGCGGCACGTCGAACTCGGCCAGCGCCTCGGCGGCCGCCGACATCACCGGCCAGTCCGAGTCGCTGCCCATGATCACGCCGACGATCGGGTCCATCAGTGCGCCTCCCAGTGATCGACCCAGCGGGCCGTGGCCATCCATTGCGCCGCCAGCTCGGCCCGGCCCCGGGTGCGGTCGAGGTCGTCGCCGAGCACGGTGATGTGTCCGATCTTGCGCCCCGGCCGTTCGGCCTTGCCGTAGAGGTGGGCCTTGGCGTCCGGGAACCGGGCGAACAGGTGGTGCAGCCGCTCGTCCAGGCTCATCGCCGGGGTGGGGTCGCCGCCGAGCACGTTCGCCATCACCGTCACCGGCGCGGTCGGGGTGGTGTCGCCCAGCGGGTAGTCCAGCACCGCCCGCAGGTGCTGCTCGAACTGCGAGGTGCGGGAGCCCTCGATCGTCCAGTGCCCGGAGTTGTGCGGCCGCATGGCCAGCTCGTTGACCAGGATGCCCGACGCGGTCTCGAACAGCTCCACGGCGAGCAGCCCGACCACCCCGAGCTCGCCGGCGATCCGCAGGGCCAGCTCCTGCGCCTCGGCCTGCCGGTCGTCGGGCAGATCCGGGGCCGGGGCGATCACCTGCACGCAGATGCCGTTGTCCTGCACGGTCTGCACCACCGGCCACGCCGCGCCCTGGCCGAACGGGGAGCGGGCGACCAGGGCGGCCAGCTCGCGGCGCATGGCCACCTTCTCCTCGACCAGCAGCTCCGCACCGTCGGGCAACGAGGCCAGCACCGACGCCGCGTGCTCGGGGTCGGTGAGCGGCCAGACGCCGCGCCCGTCGTAACCGCCCCGGCAGGTCTTGAGGATCACCGGCCAGCCGTGCTCGGCGGCGAAGTGCCGCACGTCGGCGACCGAGGCCACCGGGGCGAACGCCGGACAGGGCGCGCCCAGCCCGGACAGCCGCCGGCGCATCACCAGCTTGTCCTGGGCGTGCACCAGCGCCTCGGGCGAGGGCCGCAGCGGCACCCCGGCGGCGGCCAGCGCGGCCAGCTGGTCGGACGGCACGTTCTCGTGATCGTAGGTCACCGCGTCGCAACCGCGGACGAACTCGCGCAGCGCCACCGGGTCGTCGGGCTCGCCGAGAACCACGTCGGAGCAGACCAGCGCGGCCGGATCATCCCGGCCCGTGGCGAGCACTCTGAGTGACTGCCCGAGGGCGATCGAGGCCTGGTGCGTCATCCGCGCCAGCTGACCAGCGCCGACCATGCCGACGACCGGCGTGCGCGTTCGTACGTCCACGAACAGGGGAGCCTAGTCGCGAGGGCCGATCGGCCGTCTTCTAGACTCCCCCGCGTGACGATGGTCGAAACGGCACTCGGGATGATTCCCCAGCCTTATCGCGCGGTTGCTATCCGTCACCGTGAGCTGGTCAAGTTCGCGCTCGTCGGCGGCACCACCTGGATCATCGACACGGTGGTGTTCCTGGCCCTGAAGAGCACGATCCTGGAACCCAAGCCGGTCACCGCGAAGGTCATCGCTGTGGTGATCGCCACGGTGGCCTCGTACCTGCTGAACCGGAGCTGGTCGTTCCGCACCCGCGGCGGCCGCGACCGGCACCACGAGGCGACGCTCTACCTGCTGATCAGCGCCATCGGGGTGGGGGTCTACTCCGCGCCGCTGTTCATCTCCCGCTACGTGCTGGAGTTCCGCGAGCCGCTGGTCTCGGCGGCGGCGGAGAGCACCGCCGACTTCGTCAGCGGTCAGATCATCGGCGTGCTGCTGGGCATGGCCTTCCGCTGGTGGGCCTTCCGCAAGTTCGTCTTCCCGCACGCGGACGTCCGGGTGCGGCCGGTCCCGGTGCCGTCCACCAGCCTGTAGCCCGTGCCCGAGAGCGCGACGGACCACACCGACGACCTGGCGCTGGCCCTCGAGCTGGCCGACCTGGCCGACGGCATCACCGCCGCCCGCTTCCGGGCCGCCGACCTGCGGGTCGAGCGCAAGCCGGACCGCACCCCGGTCACCGACGCCGACACCGCCGCCGAGGACGCCATCCGCGCGGTCCTGGCGAAGTCCAGGCCGGACGACGCGATCGTGGGCGAGGAGCGGGGCGGCAGCACCCCCACCGGCCGGGCCTGGGTCCTCGACCCGATCGACGGCACCAAGAACTTCTCCCGGGGCATGCCGGTCTGGGGCACGCTGATCGCCCTGGTGGACGCCGGCCGGCCGGTGGTCGGCGTGGTGAGCGCGCCCGCGCTGGCCCGGCGCTGGTGGGCGAGCGCCGGCGGCGGCGCCTACGGCAGCGACCCGGCCGGCACGGAGCGGCGGCTGGCGGTGTCCGGGGTGTCCGCGCTGGAGGACGCCTGCCTGTCCACCACCGAGCTGCACACCTTCGCCGAGCAGAGCCGGCTGGACCGCTACCTGGCGCTGGTGCACAGCTGCTGGTCGGCCCGGGCCTGGGGCGACTTCTGGCAGCACGTGCTGGTCGCCGAGGGCTCGATCGACGTCGCGGTGGACGGCGAGGCCAACCCCTGGGACCTGGCCGCCGTGCAGGTCATCGTGACCGAGGCCGGCGGGCGGTTCAGCGACCTGGACGGCGTCGAGCGCTACGACGGCGGCAGCGGGCTGTCCTCCAACGGCGCCCTGCACGACCAGGTCCTGGCCGCTCTGCGCTGACTCGTTACTTCGCCCGGCCGGCAACCTCGCCCTGGTACTTCTCGGTCATGTGCGCGACCGCCTGCAGCTGCTGGTCGGCGTACCCGCTGCGCTTCTCCGACGCCCGCTTGGCCGCGTTCCGGGTGGACCAGGCCTGACCCTGGAACTCCGGCATGACGTGCTGGGCGATCAGCTCGAAGGAGCGGTGGGTGGCCGCCGGGTTGGCCCAGTCGTGGGCCAGCAGCAGCATCGCGCCGAAGCCGCCGGACTGGTCGACCACCCGCTGCACCTGCGCCCGGGCGTCCTCCGGGGTACCGATCACCCCGGCGCCGGACTCGTTGATGAAGTCGATCATCTCCTTGAGGTCGCCGCCCTGTACCCCCAGCTGCGGGAACGCCGCCACCTGCTGGAAGTACCGGAACCAGGACTCGATGCCGTACTCGACGTCCCGGTAGGCCTGCTCCCGGGTCTCGGCGATGTGCATCTGGCTGACCAGCCGCCACTTGTCCCGGTTCACCGCGGTGCCGTGGGCGGCCGCCTCGGCCTCCATCACGTCCCAGTGCAGGCCCAGCGCGTCGAACCCCTCGGCGGTCAGTGTGGCCCCGATGGACAGCAGGCCCACGCCGTGCCGCCCGGCCAGCCGGGGACCGGTCGGTGACGCCACCGCGGCGACGGCTACATCGAAGTGCGGGTCGGAGTACGGCCGCAGGTGCAGCCGCGCGTCGTAGAGCTTGTGCGTCCCGGTGTCCACGGTGACCGGCTCGTCGCTGGTGAGCAGCCGCATCACCACGTCGAGGTTGGTCTCCAGCAGCTCCCGGGTCTGGGTCGGGTTCAGCCCGATCATCGCCGAGTCGGTGGGCAGCGATCCCGGCCCGACCCCGAGCATCACCCGGCCCCGGGTGAGGTGATCGAGCAGCACCATCCGCTCCGCCACCCACAGCGGGTTGTGGTACGACAGCGAGGTCACCCCGGTGCCCAGCCGGATGTTCTTGGTGCGCTCGGCGGCGGCCGCGATGAAGATCTCCGGCGAGGCGATGATCTCGCTGCCGGCCGAGTGGTGCTCGCCGATCCAGGCCTCGTCGTAGCCGTACCGGTCCAGGTGCTCGATGAGCGACAGGTCGCGCTGCAGCGCCAGCGTCGGGTTCTCCCCGGCGGGGTGGAACGGGGCCAGGAAGATGCCGAAGCGCAGTCTGCTCATACCGACCACCCTAGATCGGAACGTGACCCCGGACACCCGCCTGGACGGGTGCGGTTTCAGCGCGCACGCCCGACCGTGCCGCCGACGGCGTCCTGCAGGGTGGCGTAGACGTCCGCGACGTGCGGGATGTCGTCGAAGTGCACCGCGTCGCCGTCGGCGTCCGAGGCGGACTCGATCTCCAGGGTGCCGCAGCCGAACATCCGGTCCACCACCCCCTGCCGGTAGTGCACGCCGTCCACCCGGCCGATCGGGATCTCGAACCCGGCCCGGCTGAGCACCCCCTCGCGGACCAGCACCCGCCGGTCGGTGATCACGAAGTGGGTACTGAACCACCGGGCCAGCGGCACCACCGAGAACCAGCCGACCAGGGCCAGCGCCGCCCCGGCCAGCACCAGCGACCCGATCCCCCACCAGCTGGCCCGGTGCATTACCGCGGCCAGGTACCCGACCGCCCCGCAGACCAGCACGAACACCAGCGCCGGAAGCAGCAGCAGCTTCGGGTGCGGGTGCTGGTGCACCAGCAACCGCTCGCCGTCGCCGAGCACGTCTTCCGGGAACGCCACGGGTGAACGCTAGCGGGCGCGGACGTGCACCACGTCCCCGGCGGCCACCGCCCGCATCGCCCCGGACTCCGGGCGCAGCAGCAGCCGGCCGTCGGGGTCCAGGTCCTCGGCCCGGCCGAGCAGCGCCGACCCGTCCGGCAGCGACACCCGCACGTCCCGGCCCAGGGTCGCGCAGGCCGCCCGGTAGGCCGCGCGCAGCCCGCCGGCGTCCGGGTCCCCGCGCACCGCCCGCCAGGCGGCCTCGTCATCCAGCAGCCGGGTCAGCACCGCGGCCAGCACCTGACCCCGGTCCAGCCGGGCCCCGGCGGCGTGCAGCGAGGTGGCGCCCTCGGGCAGGTCGGCCGGCGCGGTGCTCACGTTCAGCCCGATCCCGACCACCACGGCCGGCCCGCCCGGCGCGACGGGGTCGGCCTCGGCCAGGATCCCGGCGCACTTGGCCTGGTCGGGGCCGAGCAGCACGTCGTTGGGCCACTTCAGGGCGACCGGCACGGCCGACAGCGCCGACACCGCCCGGACCACGGACAACCCGGCCAGCAGCGGCAGCCAGCCCACCCGCTCGCCGGGCAGCCCGGACGGGCGCAGCAGCACGCTGAACGTCAGCCCGGCTCCCGGCGGGGACACCCAGGAGCGGTCCAGCCGGCCGCGACCGGCGTCCTGGCGCTCGGCCACCAGCACGGTGCGGTCGGGCGCACCGGCCCGGGCGGCGGCCAGCAGGTCGGCGTTGGTCGAGCCGGTCACCTCGACGACGTCCACCGCGGCGGCCCGGTCACCCAGGGCGGCCCGTAGCGCGTCGATATCCAGGGCGGTCACGCAAGCAGGGTAGAGCCGGCATGAATCCGCTCACTGCGCGCGGTGCGCCCGGCACGCTCTGGATAAGGTGCCCAGCTATGAGTGCAGCGAGCGAGCCGATCTCCGACGCTTCCGGGGCGGCGGCCGACGAGCCCGACATCCACACCACCGCCGGCAAGCTGGCCGACCTGTACCGCCGGATCGACGGCGCGGTGCACGCCGGCTCGGAGAAGGCCGTCGAGCGCCAGCACGCCAAGGGCCGGCAGACCGCCCGCGAGCGGATCGACCAGCTGCTCGACCCGGGCTCGTTCGTCGAGCTGGACGCGCTCACCCGGCACCGCTCCACCAACTTCGGCATCGAGAAGAACCGGCCGTTCGGCGACGGCGTGGTGACCGGCACCGGCACCATCGACGGCCGCCCGGTGGCGGTGTTCAGCCAGGACGCCACGGTGTTCGGCGGCGCGCTCGGCGAGGTGTTCGGCGAGAAGATCGTCAAGGTGATGGACGTCGCGCTGAAGAACGGCATCCCGATGATCGGGATCAACGACGGCGGCGGGGCGCGGATCCAGGAGGGTGTGGTCGCGCTCGGCCTCTACGGCGAGATCTTCACCCGCAACGTGCGCTCGTCCGGGGTGATCCCGCAGATCTCTCTGATCATGGGCCCGTGCGCGGGCGGCGCGGTGTACTCCCCGGCGATCACCGACTTCACCGTGATGGTCGACCAGACCAGCCACATGTTCATCACCGGCCCGGACGTGATCAAGACGGTCACCGGCGAGGACGTGGAGATGGAGGAGCTCGGCGGTGGCCGGGCGCACAACAGCAAGTCCGGGGTGGCGCACTACCTGGCCGACGACGAGGCCGACGCGCTCACCTACGTCAAGGAGCTGCTGTCGTACTTCCCGTCGAACAACCTCTCCGAGCCGCCGGTGTTCGCCCCGGCCGAGCCGGTGGAGGGCTCCATCGCCGACGGGCTGACCGACACCGACCTGGAGCTGGACACCATCGTCCCGGACTCCCCCAACACCCCGTACGACATCCACGAGGTGATCACCCGGATCGTCGACGACGGGGAGTTCCTCGAGGTCCAGGGGCTGTGGGCGCCGAACATCGTGGTCGGCTACGGCCGGGTCGAGGGCAAGAGTGTGGGCGTGGTGGCCAACCAGCCCACCCAGTTCGCCGGCTGCCTGGACATCGACGCCTCGGAGAAGGCGGCCCGGTTCGTCCGCACCTGCGACGCCTTCAACATCCCGGTGCTCACCCTGGTCGACGTGCCCGGCTTCCTGCCCGGCACCGACCAGGAGTGGAACGGGATCATCCGGCGCGGCGCCAAGCTGATCTACGCCTACGCCGAGGCCACCGTCCCGAAGATCACCGTGATCACCCGCAAGGCCTACGGCGGCGCCTACGACGTGATGGGCTCCAAGCACCTGGGCGGGGACGTGAACATCGCCTGGCCGACGGCGCAGATCGCGGTCACCGGGGCGCAGGGCGCGGTGAACATCCTCTACCGCAAGGAGCTGGCTCCGCTCTCCGGCGACGAGCTGGCCGCCAAGCGGGCCGAGCTGCAGACCGACTACGAGGACACCCTCTGCAACCCGTACCTGGCCGCCGACCGGGGCTACATCGACGCGGTCATCCCGCCGTCGCACACCCGGGGGCACATCGGCCGGGCGCTGCGCCTGCTGTCGACCAAGCGGGAGACGGCCCCGGCCCGCAAGCACGGGAACATCCCGCTCTGATGGCCGAGGAGACTCCGCTGGAGGAGCAGACCCCGGAGCAGCGGCGGGCGCTGTTCCGGGTGGTCCGGGGCGAACCCGACGACGCCGAGCTGGCCGCGCTGACCGTGGTGCTCGCGGCGGCCGCCTCGGCCGGCGCGGCCGAGGCCCCGGACACCCGGGACCGCTCGGTGTGGATCGACCGGGCCGCGCTGGTCCGGGGCCCACTGCGGCCCGGCCCGGGAGCATGGCGGCACTCCGTCTGGCCCCGCTGACGAGGAGCGTGCGCACGCCGCTCGGTCAGCTCCAGATCGTCACGTAGACGGGCGGCTTGAACCGGGACGGAGGCAGACCCGCGCTCGGGGTGCGGAACAGCTTCATCGCCTCGGGGGTGCCGACGAAATGACGCAGCGACGCCGCCGCCGCCGAGCGCCGGTCGATGGGCAGCGCGGTGAAGTACCAGCACAGCTCCAGTGGCGTGCCGGGTAGCTCGAGCACCCGCAGCTCACGTCGGCGGAGCTGGTGCACCGCGAGGTGCGCAGTGGCCGGCGCCACGCCTTCTCCCCGAGCGGCCGCACCCCAGGCGGCGGTCTGGTTGGGGAACACCAGCAGCCGGGACTCCGGCACCCGGAGCCCGCGCAACAGCCGGCTCACATCGCTGGCCGGATCGGTGGCGGAGGAGTCGACGAGCCACGGCCACAGGCTCGGTGGACCGGTGAGGCGGGCGTCGGCGGCCGCCAACACCACCAGCCGGCCGCGGAAGACCGGTTCGCTCACCAGCCCGAGGCTCCGGTCGGCGCCCAGGTACGGGCCGAGGGCGACGTCGGCGAGCCGCTGCGAGACGAGCACGGCCATCTCGGCGGCCGAGGTGGACACCCCGGAGGTCACCTCGAAGGCGCCCGCCGAGCGGGCGTGGAAAACCTCGGCGACCGGGGCACTCACGAACTCCACGATCTCTCCGGGCGCGACCAGGCGGAGCTGCTCGGGCCCCCCGGTGGCCGACCGGACCGCCGCCTCGGCCTCGGCGCCGAGCGCCACCACCTGGGCGGCGATATTGAGCAGCCGGCTACCACCCGGGGTCAGCACCATGCCGGTGCCACCCCGGGTGACGAGCGGGTCGCCGAGGTACTTGCGCAACGCCGCGATCGCCTGGGAGACGGCGGACTCGCTCACCGAGAGCGCGTCGGCGGCCGCCTTCACCGAGCCCAGCCGCGCCACCAGGACGAACGCGCTGAGCTGCGTGAGTGTCATGCGCTCAGCCTCCATGCCCGAGATCGCTATCCCAACCGTACTTAAGTCATCGGTTATTTCGTCGTTGTGAGCGGTGCGGAACTACGGCCAAGATGGGCGGAGCCGCCGGTGGGACCGGCGACCGCCGGGACAACGGTGCGGGAGGCCAGCAGGTGGAGCACGAGCGCGAGCAACCGGTCGAACGCGCCATCGGCGTGCTTCGCGACATCTGGTCGGGCACCGGGCAGAGCAGCGCCGAGCTGGAGGCCCGGTTCGGCACCGGCACCGGCAAGGTCTGCAAGAACATGGCCAGGATCGGGTTCGGCGGGATGCGTTCCGACCACGGCACGGCGGACACGAACACCCCGGTCGACGACGACGTCCGGGCGGCCTGGCGGGAGCGCCTGGAACGGGACGGGAAGGTGGTGCCGCACGCGCGGAGCCTGGGCGAGGAGATCCGCCACCGGGGCGGACCCAGCCGGTGAACCGACCGGGTTCGGTCGCCGAGCTGACCGGGTCGTTGCGCGAGACCGGGTATCTGGCGGATCGGGGGCTCGCCACCGCGGTGCACGTGGCGCTGGCGCTGGACCGTCCGGTGTTGCTCGAGGGCGAGGTCGGCGTCGGGAAGACCGAGCTGGCCAAGGCCCTGGCCACCGTGCTGGGGCGCGAGTTGATCAGGTTGCAGTGCTACGAGGGCATCGACACCGCCCAGGCGATGTACGAGTGGGACTACGCGCGCCAGCTGCTCCACATCCGGGCGCTGTCCGAGCGGGGAGCGGCCGACTCGGACGCGGTCGATGCGTTGTTCGGCCCGCGGTTCCTGCTGGAACGGCCCTTACTGAAGGCGGTGCGCGCCGGGGCGTCCTGCGTGCTGCTGGTCGATGAGATCGACCGGGCCGACGACGAGTTCGAGGCGTTCCTGCTGGAGCTGCTGTCCGACTTCCAGATCACCATCCCGGAGTTGGGCACGGTCGCGGCCCAGGCTCCGCCGCTGGTCCTGCTCACCTCGAACCGCACGCGGGAACTCCACGACGCGCTGAAACGACGTTGCCTCTACCACTGGATCGGCTACCCGCCCGAGGACCGCGAGCTGGAGATCGTGCGGACCCGCCGACCGGAGGTGTCCGACCAGCTGGCGGCCAAGGTCGTCGCGGCGGTGCACCGGCTGCGCGAGATGGACCTGGCCAAGCCGCCCGGGGTGGCCGAGACGATCGACTGGGCGCGCACGCTGTGGTTCCTCGGCGAGCGCGACCTGGACCGCTCGGCGGCGGCCACCACCCTCGGCTGCGTGGTCAAGGACCACGACGACGAGGAGCTGGTGCGCGCCCGGCTGTCCGAGCTGACGGCGTGACCGTGGCCGAGGGAGCGGCCGCCCTGGCGGCGGCGCTGGTGCGGTTCGTCCGCGCGATCCGGGTCGAGGGAGTGGCCGTCGGTCCGGGTGAGGTACTCACCTACACCGCGACGATGGCGAGCCTCGACCCGGCCGACCTCGAAGACCTCTACTGGGGCGGCCGGATCGCGCTGGTCCACCGGCACGAGGACATCCCGACCTACGACCGGGTGTTCCGGGACTTCTTCCTCAGCCCACCGGATCCCTCGGCGGAACCGCCCCGGATCACCGTGCGCGCCGAGCCGGATGCCCCGACAGTCCTGGAGATGCCCGCCGGCGAGCACGAGCACGACCCGGACGAGGCCCCGACGGTGCTCGGCCTGCGCGCCTCGGACACCGAGACGCTCAAGACCCGCTCGTTCGCCGAGTGCACCGAGGCCGAGCTGGCGCAGCTGCGCCGGATCATGGCCCGGATCCGGCTGAGCCCGCCGCGGCGGCGCACCCGCCGTTACCGCCCGGCCCGCCGCGGCCGTCATCCGGACCTCCGCGCCTCGGTCCGGCGGGCCATGCGGACCGGCGGTGAGCTGGTCCAGGTGCGCCGGCGCCGGCGCCGGGTGCGACCCCGGCCGATGGTGCTCGTGCTGGACGTCTCCGGCTCGATGGCCGACTACTCGCGGGCTCTGCTCCAGTTCGCCTACTCGACCCGGCACGCGGCGTCATCCCTGTTCCGGGTCGAGGTGTTCTGCTTCGCCACCCGGCTGACCTACCTCACCCCCGCGCTGCGCACCCGGACCCCCGACGAAGCGCTGGCCCGCGCGGCGCACGAGGCGGTGGACTGGGAGGGCGGCACCCGGATCGGGGCCTGCCTGGACGAGTTCGTCCGGCGCTGGGGCCGGCGCGGCATCGCGCGGGGTGGGGTGGTGGTGATCTGTTCGGACGGGCTGGACCGGGGCGACCCGGAGTTGCTCGCCGGCGCCATGGAACGGCTCGCCCGGCTGTGCCACCGGGTGGTCTGGACCAACCCGCACGTGGGGCCGGACGGCCGGCCACCGGGTACGGTCGGGATGGCCGCGGCCGCGCCGCACATCGACCTGCTGCTTTCCGGACACGACCTGAGTAGCCTGGCTGAACTGGCCGATCTGCTGCCGGCACTGGGCTGAGCCGGGACGATGTGCCGGTGAGAGGACGGACATGATCCGGCTGGGTTCCCTCGCGGGCTACGCGTTCTCCGGCCCCCGGCTGCTCGCCTCCTGGACGCCACCGGACGGCCCGGGGGTGTGGGCCGTGCTGTACAAGCCGGAGCCCGAGCGGGAGCGGTACGCCGTGGTCTACGTGGCGCACTCGCTCGACCTGGCCGGCGAGGGCCTGCCCTTCCGGCATCCGAGAGCGCAATGCTGGACGCGGCGGGCCGGCTCGAAGTGGCGGTTGCACGTGGCGACACTGGAGATCCCCGGCGGCGGGCCGGGCCACCGCCGGGCGGTGGTCGACGAGTTGATCGCGGTGTACCGGCCCGGATGCAATCTGGAGCAGGTCGATCCCACCTGGCGTGACGAGTGGATCGGGGCCTACCGGGACGCGCCGACCACCGCTCCGCTACCCGCCCTGGCCGACCGGACCGGAGCGGCGCCCCCTAGCGGCCCGGAGTGAACCCGACCGCCTCGTGCAGCCGGGAACGGCGGCGGCCGGACGCCGGCACCGCGACCGCGGGACGTTCCGGGGTGGGCGAGACCTTCGCCACGATCTGCTCGGCGAAGCCGTAGAGCAGCGGCAGGGCTCCGGCCACCGTGGCCGCGGACCGGTTGACGTGCACGACCCCCGGCCCGATCAGCGCGGCGTCGGCATTGACCTGGCGTACGCTCTCCTCGCACGCTTCCAGGTTGGTGGCGACCCGGGTGAGCAGGCTGCCGATCCAGTAGAGGAAGAACGCCAGACCGGCGATGAACGCCACGATCACCGCGACGGTGAGCACGATCAGGTGTGTCACGATCAGGAACCTCCGTTCCGCACGGCCGGGGTCGGGATGCTGGGCAGCACCCGCCCCAGGAACAGGTGGTGTTGCAGGCCTTCGGCGAGCACCCCGTCGACCGCGTCACCGGTCGTCGGGATGAGCGCGGTCGACGCGGTGTTGTCGGTGATGGCCTCGAGCGTGTCGCGGACCTCGGCCACCCTCCGGTCAATGATCTTGATGAAGATCACCAGCAGGCTCAGCAGCGCGGCGACCGCGAGGACCACCACGAACCCCGCCACGATCGCCGTCCACCATGCGGTGACGTCGGCCTCGGACAGTTCGGACCCGGGCATCGCTCAGCCTCCCAACCGCTCGCGGCCGCGGCGCAGACCCGCGG
>JAESFN010000458.1_pt1 | contig 38234 bp, 42 predicted proteins | sample 9269411 | NCBI WGS metagenome assembly JAESFN01 (sample SAMN14505399, study PRJNA617100) | algae metagenome | isolation source: Iphinoe sp. HA4291-MV1 and co-occurring heterotrophs from trail next to... | place: USA: Maunawili Falls, Hawaii | collected 2009-07-25
TTCATGAGAACGTCGAACGATTGACCCAGGACTACTTTCAACTGGTCAATGACATCATCACGGCGGCGCCATCAACAATCCGCATTGTTGACGAAATCAATAACGAGATATTAACCGGCTCTCTGTACAAAGCACTCAAGGCTGCGAAAAAGCTGATCCAGTACGAACAGGAACTCCTCGGCAATGCAGAATAGTGCGGCGCTCGCCTACCAGCAGGTAGGCAGGCAGACGGTCAACCCTCGTCTCCTCGAGGCCAACCTCCTCTCCCGAGCTGCCGGCCAGATGCAGCGCGTGCGTGACGACTGGGATAACGAGCGTCACGAGCTCACCGCCGCGCTGATGTTCAACCGCAAGCTCTGGACCGTGTTCCTCGGTTCGGTGACCGGCGAGGAGAGCCAGCTCCCCAAGGGGCTGCGCGAGAACATCGCCAATCTGGGCCTGTTCGTGATGAAGCAGACCATGACCATCCAGGCCGAGCCCTCGGCCAATAAGCTCACCGTGCTGATCAACATCAACCGCGAAATCGCCGCAGGCCTCCGCGCCGGCCAGAGCTGAGCTCGGGCGACAGAGACGCGACAAAGAAAAGCCCGCGGAAGCGGGCTTCTTCTTTGAGGGCGCCGAGCCCGCCGTTTCACCTCTCCCTTGGGGGAGAGGTCGGTGCGTAGCACCGGGTGAGGGGGCCTTCTCTACGCTCAGTGCTTGTGGCAAGGCCCCCTCACCCCACCCTCTCCCCCAAGGGAGAGGGGGCGCTCGAACCGAGCCCGGCGGGCTATCGCCAAGCGCCGCCTATCCGTGGAACTCGCTGAGATTACTTCCGCGGCGCCGACTTCGGCTTGGACTGAGCTCGCCCCGTAGAGGTCGATCTGGACTTCGGTTTGGCTGGCGTCGCTGCAGCCGCAGTCGCGGGCGTATGACTCACGGCAGCCGCCGGGTGCCCGGCAGCAGCCCGGCTGCGCAGCTTCCGCTCCTTGGCAATGATGTTGATCGCCTCGACCAGCACCGAGAAGCCCATCGCCGAGTAGATGTAGCCCTTGGGGATGTGGAACCCGAGGCCATCGGCGACCAGCGAGGTACCGATCAGCAGCAGGAACGCCAGCGCCAGCATCTTGGTGGTCGGGTGCTTGGCGACGAAATCGGCCACCGGACCCGATGCCACGAACATTACGCCCACTGCGACGATGACCGCGGCGATCATCACCTCGACCTGGTCGGCCATGCCGACGGCGGTAACGATCGAGTCGATCGAGAACACCAGGTCGATGACGATGATCTGGCTGATGATCGCCGCAAATGCCATCGAGGCCTGCTTCTTGAGGTTGTCTTCCTCTTCGTGCGGCTCCTCGATCTCGGCGTGCATCTCGTGCGTCGCCTTGTAGACGAGGAAGGCGCCACCGGCGATCAGGATCAGGTCCTTCCACGAGGGTGCAAAGCCCATGATGTCGAAGGCGGGTTGGGTCAGGCTGATAATCCACGAGATCACCAGCAGCAGCAGGATGCGGAAGATCAGCGCCAGCGCCAGGCCGAGCTTGCGGGCGCGGTCGGCCTGCTCCTTGGGGAGGCGGGACACCAGCACCGAGATGAAGACGATGTTGTCGATGCCAAGCACGATCTCCATCGCCGTGAGGGTCAGGAAGGCGGCCCACACGTTGGGATCGTAAAGCAGTTCCAGCATCGACGGCTCCGGTCGGCAAGGATTGAGGTGGCGACATGTTTAGGGCCGGCGCGCGATTGTTGGAAGAGTGCGTGCGCGGCTCCACACAGGGTGCGGTTTTTCACCGCGCCCCCGGCTGGTGGCACGATCGCATCGCGCCGAAGCTGGTCCCGGGTTGCCCGCGCTGCTAATCTCATGCCTCGGCTCCACTCGAAAGTTCCCCCATGGACGCGTTCTCTCCCATCCCCGCCCTGATTGGCGGTGTGCTCATCGGGCTCGCCTCGGCGCTGCTCTGGCTCGGCAATGGTCGCATCGCCGGCATCTCGGGGATTTTCGGGCAGTTGCTGCCGCCGGCGCGCACCGTGGTGTGGCGACTGGTGTTCCTGGTGGCGCTGGTGCTTGGCGCTCTTGCCGCCTCCTGGCTGATCCCCGGCCTCGGCGTCGGCGGCCCGGGCGGCGCGCCCGCCCAGCTGGCATCCCCGCCTGCGGGCTGGGGCATCCCTGCCCCATTGTGGGTTGCCGTCTCCGGCCTGTTGATCGGCTTCGGTACCAAGATCGGCAATGGCTGCACCTCAGGCCATGGCGTCAGCGGTATCGCTCGACTGTCGAAGCGCTCGTTCGTCGCGGTCGGGGTGTTCTTCTCGGTCGCCATCCTCACCGTCGCCATCACCGGGATCGTCTGAGATGGCCGTCAATCTCCGCCTCCCCTATCTCGCCACCGCTGCCATCAGCGGCCTGCTGTTCGGTGCGGGCCTCTACGTCTCGCAGATGGTCGATCCGCTGAAGGTGTTGCGCTTCCTCGATTTCACCGCCATCCCGACCGGCGGCTGGGATCCGAGCCTGGCTTTCGTCATCGTCGCGGCGATCGGGGTGATGTTCATCGCCGTCCGCATCGGCCGGACCCGTCAGGCGCCGCTGTTCGATACCCAATTCCACCAGCCGGAGTTTCACCATATCGACGCTCCACTGGTCGGCGGCGCCGTGCTGTTCGGCATCGGCTGGGGCATGTCGGGCATCTGCCCGGGGCCGGCAATCTCCTTGATCGCCTTCTGGCCCGACAACCTGCTGATCTTCCTCGTCGCGATGCTCGCCGGCTCCTATGCCGGCGCGCTGATCATCCCGAGCGGCCGCGACAAGCGGCTGGCGCTGGCCCGATGAGCGGGAATCCCGAAGCCGTCGTGGTGGGCGGCGGGCTCGCGGGTGTCGCGGCGGCGGTCGCCGTCGCCCGCGCTGGTCTGCGCACCCTGCATCTCGCGCCGAAGGGCCCGCCCGACCGCCGCACCTCGGCGCTGATGGGGCCGAGCGTCGACTACCTCCGCACATCCGGCCTGATCGGCGACCCTGCCGCGCTCGGTCATCCGCTGACCCAGATCCGCATCATCGACGCCACCGACCGGCTGATCCGCGCCCCCGAAACGCTGTTCGACAGCAAGGATGCCGGGCTCGAGGCGTTCGGCTGGAACTTTCCCAACATCAGGCTGCTCGAGGCGTTCGAGGCCGCACGCGCATCACTCGATAACCTCGAGACCCGCGAACTGGCGCTCGCCTCGATCGAGCGCGGCACCAGCGGCTGGGTGCTGACCCTCGCCGATGGCAGCGTCATCGAAACGCCGCTCGTCGTCGGCTCCGACGGCAAGAAGTCGCTGGTGCGCGTCGCCACCGATTTCCGCGCCCGCGAACACGGCTTCACCCAGGCGGCGCTGGTCTGCGACCTCGAGCTCGGTCGCCCGCTCGGCGGCGCCTCGGTCGAGTTCCACGACGAAGAGGGCCCGTTCACCCTGGTTCCCGCTGGCGGCTCGCGCGCCAACCTGGTGTGGATCGATGATCGCGAAGTGCTGAAGGCCGCCCAGGCCACCGGCCAGGATGGCCTCCGCGCCACGTTCCTCGAGAAGTCGCAGCGCCTGTTTGGCGACATCAAGCTGTTGACCCCGGCGCATATGTTCCTGCTCTCCACGCTCACAGTCGAGCGTGCAGGCATGGATGGCATCGTGCTGGCCGGCGAGGCCGCCCACGCCTTCCCGCCAATCGGCGCGCAGGGCCTCAACCTCGGCCTCCGCGACGTCGCCGACCTGGCTGCCGCGCTCGCCGCCGCCGACCGCAGCACGCCGGGCTGGGCCAATGCGGTCAGCACCGATTACGCCCATCGGCGCGCCGACGATCTGGAGCGCACTGGCGGCATGGTCGACGCGCTGTTCCGCTCGCTGCTCAGCGACTTCCTGCCGGCCCAGGCGCTACGCGCGGGCGGGTTGTGGGCGCTGCGCCTGCTGCCGCCACTGCGCAAACGGGCGTTTGGGCTTGGCATGGGCCGGGGTTAGACGAAGGGGCGGCGTTTCAGCACCGCTGCACCACCCGCTGAAGCTGAAAGAGCCTACTGGGCCCCGCCCTTCGCGCATGTGCGCCAAGCTACGGTCGTGCCCCACATCAATGGGCTGCCGCTCGAAGTCACCCCAAACTCGGTGTCATCCCTGCGAAAGCAGGGACCCAACTATCGGCTGGCGCGGGCCGCGAGATGGGTCCCTGCTTTCGCAGGGATGACGGCCGGTGGGTGGGCATCAGAGCGGCCAAATCCCGCAACTTCGCATGGATGATCCTTCGCGGGGACGACGCCGGTGGCGAGGGGAAGCAAGGGTGCACCCCAATCGGCCAGCTGAAAACAAAAAGGGCGCCCGGAGGCGCCCTTTCGATTCCTTGCAGTCAGTCCGCTTATTGCGGGGCAGCCGGCGTCGCCGGAGCTGCGGCACCATCGGTGCCAAGCTGCTTGCGCAGCTCTTCAGCGCGGTCCTGCAGCTGCTTTTCCAGCGCCGACGGAGCGGTCGACTGCTTGTTGAACTCGTCGAAGGTCATCGCGGCGGCGCCATCGTAGACCGAGGTGAAACCGGCCAGCGTGATGTCGATCACCAGATCCTTGTTCTGCCGGTTCTTGGCGGTCAGCTTCAGCACACCGCCCTTCTTGAGGCTGTTCACGTAGGCCTCGTTGATCACCAGCTGGGTGGCGCAGCTCTGCGGGTCGCACAGCATGAACGGCACGCGGATCGGCTTACCGCCATCGATCTGCCAGGTGAGGCCGAACGGCAGCAGCACCCCGAGCGGCACCGCGGCAACCGCGAGCAGGCGGCTCTCCTGGCCCGGATCGTCACGCAACAGGAACGAGCCGAGGAACTGGCCGTTGGCAACGACGACCTGGCGCATGATGCAAGCTTGCTTGCCGCCATCGATCGGGTCACAGACCTTGAGCCAGTTCTGAGCGGGATTGGCCGGCGCCGCAGGCGCAGCGGCGGCATCGGCAGCAGGCGCCGCCGGTGCGGCCGCACCCTCGGCGGGGGCTGCCGGAGCGGCGTCCTGCGCGAGCGCCCCGAACGAGGGCATCATCAGTGCGGCAACCGCGAAACCAGCAACGACGAGCTTTTTGAGGGTCATTGAATTTCCTTGTGGTGTCCTACCATCGGTGACTCTCCCGGCCACCCTTCTTCGTGCGCTCTTCAAGGCACGAAACGCGGCAATAACATGACCGAGAGGACTTCCGAAAGCTTTAACCTGCGAGTGTTGCCGCAGCACCCGTTTCCGTGGCCAGGCGGGCCATTCTCGACAGTATCGCGGCGGTTCCTTTCAGTCGCGCCTCGGCTGTCGGCCAGTCACGGCTGAACACGAGTTTCTGATCAGGCTTGATCCGCACCTGCATCTGCGGATCGGAGACCATCCGGACGAGACCCGCAGGGTTCGGGAACTCCTTGTGCCGGAGCGTGATGACTGCGCCCTTGGGGCCCGCATCCACCTTTTCGACATTGGCGGTGCGGCAAAGTGCCTTCACCAGGATCACCTTGAGCAGCGCCTCGACCTCTTCCGGCAGCGGCCCGAAACGATCGATCAGTTCGGCGCCGGCTGCATCGATCTCCCGCGCATCCGAGAGATCGCCGAGACGGCGATAGAGCTGCATCCTGAGCTGCAGGTCGGGCACATAATATTCCGGGATCATCACCGGCATGCCCAGCGAGATCGTCGGGCTCCACTCGTTGCGTTCCTCGAAGGCTGCGTCGCCATCGCGCAGCGCCGCCACTGCCTCCTCCAGCATCGCCTGGTAGAGCTCGAACCCGACTTCGCGGATGTGACCGGACTGTTCGTCGCCGAGCAGGTTCCCCGCCCCGCGGATATCGAGGTCGTGGCTCGCCAGCTGGAACCCTGCCCCCAGCGTTTCCAGCGATTGCAGCACGGTCAGCCGCCGTTCGGCGGTGTCGTTGAGCTTGCGGTCGGGCGGGATGGTGAACAGCGCATAGGCGCGCTGCTTGGCGCGGCCGATGCGACCACGGATCTGATAGAGCTGGGCGAGGCCGAAATTGTCGGCCCGGTGCACCACCAGCGTGTTGGCGTTCGGGATATCGAGGCCGGATTCGACGATCGTGGTGGCCACCAGCACGTCGAACTTGCCGTCATAGAAATTGTTCATGATGTCGTCGAGCTCGCTCGCCGGCATCTGGCCGTTGGCGACGACATAGCTGACCTCCGGCACCTGCTGGCGCAGGAACTCGGCGATGTCGGGCTGATCCTTGATCTTGGGCACCACGTAAAACGCCTGCCCGCCACGATACTTTTCGCGCAGCAGCGCCTCGCGCACGCTCAGCGGATCGAAGGGTGAAACGAAGGTGCGGATGGCGAGGCGATCGATCGGTGGCGTCGCCAAGAGCGACAGGTCGCGCACCCCGGTGAGCGCCAGCTGCAGCGTGCGCGGGATCGGCGTCGCGGTCAGCGTCAGCACGTGGACGTTGCCCTTCAGCTCCTTCAGCCGCTCCTTGTGGCCGACGCCGAAATGCTGCTCCTCGTCGATGATCAGCAGCCCGAGATCCTTGAACTGGATGGATTTCGACAACAGCGCATGCGTGCCGACGACGATGTCTACCGTGCCCTTCTCCAGCTCTTCCTTGGTCGCCTTCAGCTCGGTCGACGACACCAGCCGCGAGGCCTGGCGGATGCGCAGCGGCAAGCCCGAGAAGCGCTCGCTGAAGGTCTTGAAGTGCTGGCGCGACAACAACGTCGTCGGCACCACCACCGCGACCTGCCGCCCCGACATGGCCACGGCAAACGCCGCGCGCAGCGCCACCTCGGTCTTGCCGAAGCCGACATCGCCGCACACCAGCCGGTCCATCACCCGGCCCGAAGCCAGGTCCTCGAACACGGCGTTGATGGCGACCAACTGGTCTTCCGTCTCGTCGTAGGGGAAGCGCGCCGCGAACTCCTCGTAGAGTCCTGGCTGCACGTCCATCGGCGGCACCGTCGACAGCTGGCGCAACGCCGCGATCTTGATCAGCTGCTCCGCCATGTCGCGGATGCGCTTCTTGAGTTTGCTCTTCTTGGCCTGCCAGGCCACGCCGCCAAGCTTGTCGAGTTCGATGATGGCGTCGGCACCGTAGCGCGACAGCAGTTCGATATTCTCGACTGGCAGGTAGAGCTTGGTGTTGCCGGCGTACTCGATTTCGACGCAGTCGTGCGGTGCGCCCTGCACCTCGATGGTCTTCAGCCCCAGGAAGCGCCCGATACCGTGGTCGACATGCACCACCAGGTCGCCGGCAGCGAGGCCGGCGGCCTCGGTCAGCGCATCCGACGCCTTGCGCCGCTTCTGCGGCCGCAGCAGCCGCTCGCCGAGAATGTCCTGCTCACTGAGCACCAGCATGTCGTCGGTTTGGAACCCGGTCTCGAGCCCCAGCACCACCAGCGCCGTGGTTTCGGGCGAGGTTGTCTCGGCGTCACGCCAGTTCTCGGCGAGGCGCGGGTGCTCCAGCCCATGATCGGCCAAGACCTGCGCCATGCGATCGCGCGAACCTTCCGACCAGCAGGCGATGATGGTCTTGCGCGCTTTCTTCCGCTCGGCGCGGAACAATTTTGCCACCGCTTCGAACAGGTTGACGTCCTGCGCCTGCCGTTCGGCGGCAAAGCTCGGCGCCACCCGTCCGCCGGCATCGTCGACCTTTTTCGTCTCCGGCGTGGCGAACGGCGACAACTGCACCACGCCCTTCTCGGGCGCTAGCGCATAGGGCGCCCGCTCCATTTCGTAGAGCTGCGCCGGCGGCACCGGCTTATAGGGAGCCGCGCCTTGCGACTGCTTTTCGTGCCGCGCGTCCTCGCGCGCCTGGTAATAATCCGAGATCTGCGTCTGCCGGTCGGCGAAGGCTTCCTTGGCCTGGTCGTCGAATACGAACGGTGCGTCGTCGGTATAGCCGGCAAGATGGTCCAACTGATCGTAGAAGAACGCCGTCCAGTGCTCGACACCCGGGTAGCGCTGGCCAGCGCTCACCGCGGCATAGAGTGGATCATCGACGGTATTGCCGCCGAACATCGTGGTGTAGCGCGCCCGGAAGCGGCGGATCGCCTCTTCGCTCAGCAGCACCTCGCTCATCGGCGCCAGCGCGATGCGCTTCAGATTGCCGGTGGTGCGCTGGCTGTCCGCATCAAAGGTGCGGATCGTCTCCAGCTGCTTGCCGAAAAAGTCGAAGCGCAGCGGCGATTCGACACCGGCCGGATAGAGATCCACCAGTCCACCGCGCACCGCATATTCGCCGGTCTCGCGCACCGTCGGCACCCTGAGGTAGCCGTTGCCTGCCGCCCAGGCGATCAGCCTCTCGCTGTCGACCACCTGCCCCGCCGCCGCGGCAAAACTCATCCCGGCCACCGTCTCGCGTGGTGGCAGCTTCTGCACCAGCGCGTTGACCGTGGTAAGCACGATCGAGCCCTTGGCTGCGCCGCTGGCAAGGGTAGAGAGCGTCGTCATGCGAGCTGCGATGGTTACCCCGTTCGGCGAGACGCGATCGTAAGGCAGGCAGTCCCAGGCCGGCAGCGTCAGTAGCTGGTGCCCCGGCATCAACTGCTCGAGGATCTCCACCATGCGCTGCATACGCCGCCCGTCACGCGCCACGAACACCGCGCTCACCGCCGCATCCGGCGCGGCCTTCAGCCGCTCTTCAACGAGCCGCGCCAGCACCACCGGCTGCATGCCATCGGGGACGTTGGACAGGGTGCGGTCGGCGCGCTGGTCGGTCATTTGGCAGTCCGGAATTTGAGCAGGTCGGCGAGCAGGTCGTGATCGGCGTCGGCAGGTGCCGGTTCCTGCCCCATCAGCCAGGCCAGGAGGTCGGTATCGAGTTCCTCGAGCAACGTCTCGAAGCGATCGAGTTCTGCCCCGTCCATCCCAGCGAGCCGTGCATCGGCGTAGGGCCCGAGCAACAGGTCCATTTCCTTGGTGCCGCGGTGCCAGGCGCGATAGCGCAGGCGGCGCAACCGCATAGCAGAATCTTCACCGGCGTCTTTTTGAAGGGCCATGAGCGGGTGGTCTCGGGGAATGTGGATGGCGTGTTTACGCGGATATCGCCTCCGTGTCACGTGGCAGACGGGCGTGCCGTGAGCTAGGTTCGCCTCCCGGAGGCTCCTCGACTCGTGTCCCGTCCGCCTGCTCTCGATCCGCTGTTCCGCTCGCTCCACTCCATCAAGGGGGTGGGGCCGCAGCTCAGCGCCCTGCTGACCCGCTTCTTCGGTGCGCCGGAGGGACAGGAAGCCATTGCACTCGACCTGCTGATGCACATGCCCACTGGCATCGTCGACCGCCGCCGCATGGATGGCATCGCCAATGCCGTGCACAACAACATCGCGACGCTGAAGCTGCATATCGACCGGCACCAGCCGCCGCCGCGCGGCCGGCCGCACATCCCGCACCGGGTGTTCGCGCATGATGAGACCGGCGAGATCCAGCTGGTCTATTTCCGCGCCACCGGTGGTTGGGTGGAAAAGCTGCTGCCGGTCGGCGAGACCCGCTACGTCTCCGGCACGATCGGCTTCTTCCAGGGTGAAAAGCAGATCACCCACCCCGACTATGTCGTCGAGGCCGACAAGTTCGAGGATATGCCGCTGGTCGAGCCGGTCTATCCGCTGACCCACGGCCTGAGTTCCCGCGCCCTGATCAAGCTCACCCGGCAGGTGCTGGAAACAGTGCCGGACCTGCCCGAATGGATGCCCGCCGAGCGCATCGCCGAGTTCGGCTGGCCTGATTTCCGCGCCGCGATGCAGGCTTCGCACGCGCCGGATACCCCTGATGACGCGCAGCTCTGGTCGAAGAACCGCATGCGCCTCGCCTATGACGAGTATCTCGCCGGCCAACTCGCACTGCTGATCGTCCGCTCGCAGCTGGTCGCGCCGCGCGGCATCGCCCGCACGTTCACCGGCGAGATCAGCGCCAGGGTCGAGGCCGCCCTGCCCTATACCCTCACCGAGGGCCAGCGCCTCGCCGTCGAGGATATCCGCCACGACCTTGCCGCACCCGAGCGCATGTCGCGCCTGCTGCAGGGCGATGTCGGCGCCGGCAAGACCGTCGTCGCGCTGATGGCGATGGCGGCGATGGCCGAGAGCGGCGCGCAATCGGCGCTGATGACACCCACCGAGATCCTCGCCAGCCAGCACTACAAGACGCTGAAGCCGCTCTGCGACCAGGTCGGGCTCGGCGTCGTGCTGCTCACCGGCAAGATGACCGCCGCCGAGCGCCGCGCCGTGCTCTCCGGTATCGCCGACGGCACGACCGATATCGTCGTTGGCACGCACGCGCTGTTCCAGGGCGGCGTCGAGTTTCACAATCTCGGCCTCACCGTCGTCGACGAACAGCATCGGTTCGGCGTGCACCAGCGCCTCGCCCTCAGCGAGAAAGGCTCGCACGCCGACCTCCTGGTGATGACCGCCACGCCGATCCCGCGCACCCTGGTGCTCACCCATTTCGGCGACATGGCGGTGAGCATCCTCCGCGAAAAGCCGCGCGGCCGGCAGCCGATCGATACCGCCGTGCTGTCGATCGGCGAATACGGGCGCGTCATCCAGCGCCTGCAGAGCCGCATCGCCGAGGGCGCGCAGGCCTTCTGGGTCTGCCCGCTGGTCGAGGAAAGCGAGCACCTCGAAGTGGTCGCCGCCGAGGATCGCTTTGCCGAGCTGCAAAAGGTGTTTGGCGACCAAGTGGTGCTGATCCATGGCCGCATGAGCGCCGCCGCCAAAGCCGAGGCAATGGATCGCTTCCAGCGCAACGAAGCCAAGATCCTCGTCGCCACCACCGTCATCGAAGTCGGCGTCGATGTCCCCAACGCCACCATCATGATCATCGAGCATGCCGAGCGTTTCGGCCTTGCGCAGTTGCACCAGCTGCGTGGCCGTGTCGGGCGCGGCAGCCAGCGCTCGGCTTGCCTCTTGCTCTACAAGGAGCCGCTGAGCGAGACCGCCAAGGCGCGCCTCGAGACCATCAAGGGCACTGAGGATGGCTTCGTCATCGCCGAGAAGGATCTCGAGCTGCGCGGCCAGGGCGACGTGCTCGGCACAAGGCAATCTGGCATGCCCGGCTACCACCTCGCCGTCCCCGATGTGCACCGGCACCTGCTGGAATGGGCGCACGAAGACGCCAAGGATGCGCTGACCCGCAACCCCGGCCTTACCGGCGGTGACGGCGAGGCGCTGCGCACGCTGCTCTATCTGTTCCGCAAAGACCTCGCCATTCCCCTGCTCCGAGCCGGCTGACCCCCAATGCATATCCGCCCCTTCGAACGCCGCGACACGGACGCGGTCGTCGCCCTCTGGCAGGCCCGCGGCCTGACCCGCCCCTGGAACGATCCGCTCAAGGACATCGAGCGCAAGCTTGCCGTACAGCCCGAACTGTTCCTCGTCGGCGAAATCGACGGCGCGATCGTCGCCACCGCCATGGGCGGCTATGACGGCCACCGTGGCTCGGTCTACTACCTCGCGTCAGCCAAGGAACATGCCGGCAAGGGTCTCGGTGCCGCGCTGCTCGCCGAACTGGAGCAGCGGCTCACGGCCATGGGCTGCCCCAAGATCAACCTGCTGGTGCGCGGCGAGAACGATGGCGTGCTGAAGTTCTACGACCGGTTGGGCTACGAGCGACACGATTCCATGAGCCTGGGGCGGAGACTGATCGCGGATTAGTGCGACGGTGGCGACAGCTGCGCCGGTGCGGGCTGACCCCCACCCTTGATCCCTCCCCCTAAACATGGGGAGGGAGACGATCGCTTCGATGTCAGAGTGAGGGTCTCCCTCCCCTTGTTTAGGGGGAGGGGACAGGGGTGGGGGTCCGCAGCCACCGGCGGCTGGGGAGATCAGCCCCCTCACTCCACCGCGTACTTCCTGAGCACCTCGATCTCGACATAGTTCAGCACCGACTGGTGCGTTGCCTGCAGCACCACGCGCGGCGCCATGCCGGCTTCCAGTGCTTCGACCCAGCGCAGCGCCACGAGGCACCAGCGGTCGCCGGCCTTCAGTCCCGGAAATGCGTACTCCGGCATCGGCGTCGAGAGATCGTTGCCGCGCGATCTCGAGAACGCCAGGAATGCGTCCGTCATCTCGGCGCACACCGTGTGCCGGCCCTCATCGAGCGGGCCGGTGATGCAGTTGCCGTTGCGGAAGAACCCGGTCAGCGGGTGCATCGAGCACAGAACCAGCGGCTCGCCGAAAACGTTGAGCTCAGGCTCCTGCTCGAAGAAGGGTTTGTTCAATTGCTCACCGTCAGGAGCCGTCGCAGCTCCGCACTGGATTGACGTTCAGCGAGCGACAGGAAATGCCGCAATTGCCATTGCTGCGTCCGCACTGCGTCCTTGGCAATGGGCTTGCTCCAGGGCGGATAGATGCGGATGGCGCGCTTGCCGCCCTGTCCATCCACCGAGAACACACCGCGCGCTGCCAGCGTTTGCCGGTCGAAGATGAACTGGCCGCGATGCTCGGCGTTGGCGGCACCGACGATCACGAAGTCGATCCCGTCGGCCGCATCCAGTGGCGCGATCTCCGCTTTCGCGGTCTCGCGCTTCCAGATGGTGACGAACTGCCCAACCTTGGTCGGCGTGGTCCGCGCCACGCGGAACGCCACCTGTCTGCCAGCGAGGCCGAACCGGCAAGCGCCATACTCGGCGCTTTCGACCTCACGCCGCAGGTCCGTTAGCTTGAGGCCCGCCGGCTCGTAGTGGTCCCGGATGGCGATGGCCAGATCTTCGGGCAGGCCGTTGGCGGGCACGCTCTACTCGACCGTCACGCTCTTGGCGAGGTTGCGCGGCTGATCGACATCCGTGCCCATGAACGAGGCGGTGTGATAGGCAAGGAGCTGAACTGGGATGGTTGCAAGGATCGGCGCCACGAAGCTCGCCACCTTGGGCAGCACCAGCACTTCGGCCACGCCGTCACCCACCGCCTCTTTGCCCACTTCGTCGGTGATCAGGATGATCTTGCCGCCGCGCGCCGCGACTTCCTGCATATTGGAGAGGGTCTTGCCCATCAGCTCGTCCGACGGCGCCACGACAATCACCGGCATCAGCTCATCCACCAGCGCGATCGGCCCGTGCTTCAGTTCGCCGGCAGGATAGGCCTCGGCATGGATGTAGCTCAGCTCCTTGAGCTTCAGCGCGCCTTCCATGGCGATCGGGAACATCTGGCCACGCCCGAGATAGAGCACGTCCTTGGCCTTCGATAGCCGCTTGGCGATATCCTCGACCTGCCCCTCGAGCGCCAGTGCGGCGGAGATGGCGGTGGGCAGCGTCGTGAGGCTGTGCACCAGCTCGGCTTCCTGCTCGGCCGAGATCGTGCCGCGCGCCACACCTGCGGCAACAGCGAGGCTCGCCAGCGCCGTCAGCTGTGCGGTGAACGCCTTGGTCGAAGCAACGCCGATCTCGGGGCCGCACAGCGTCGGGAACACCACCTGGCTCTCGCGCGCCATCGTCGATTCCGGCGAATTCAGCAGCGAGGCAATGTGCTGCCCCTGGCTGGCGCAGTAACGCAGGGCCGCCAGTGTGTCGGCGGTCTCGCCCGATTGCGAAATGAAGAGGCTGAGGCCACCCTGCTCCAGCGGCGGCTCGCGATACCGGAACTCCGAGGCCACATCGACATCCACCGGCAGCCGCGCGTAGCGCTCGAACCAGTATTTTGCGACGATGCCGGCATAGGAGGCCGTGCCGCAGGCCGAAATGGTCAGCCGCTTGAGCGTGGCGAAATCGAACGGCAGCGCCTCGCGCAGCGCCACCTTGTCGCTGCTCATATCCACATAGTGGCTGAGCGTGTGCGACACGGTTTCGGGCTGCTCGTAGATTTCCTTGGCCATGAAATGGCGGTGGTTGCCCTTGTCGACCAAGAGCGCCGAGGCGGCCGAAACCAGCATCTCGCGCTGCACGATCGCGTCCGAGCCATCGCGGATGGTGACGCCGTTCTTGGTCAGCACTGCCCAGTCGCCATCGAGCAGGTAGCTCAGCCGCGAGGTGAACGGCGCCAGCGCCATGGCGTCCGAGCCCAGATACATCTCGGTGGCGCCATAGCCGATAGCCAGCGGCGCGCCGGAGCGCGCCGCGATCAGCAGCGCCTCCTCGCCTTTGAACATGAAAGCCAGCGCGAAGGCGCCGCGCAGCTCCTTCAGCGTCCGCGCCACCGCCATCTCGGGGTCGAGCCCGCGGTCGATCTCGCGCGTCACCCACAGCGCCACCGATTCCGTGTCGGTCTGCGTCTTGGGCAGGTAGCCGTCCCTGGCGAGATCGGCCAGCAGCTCGCGGAAATTCTCGATGATGCCGTTATGGACCACCGCCACCTTGTCGGTGGCGTGCGGATGGGCGTTGCCCTCGGTCGGCGCGCCATGCGTCGCCCAGCGGGTATGGCCGATGCCGATATTGCCCCCGAGCGGTTCGAAGCTCAGCTTGGCCGCGAGATTGCCGAGCTTGCCCTCGGCGCGGCGGCGATCGATCTGACCGCCCTCCAGTGTCGCGACGCCGGCGCTGTCATAGCCGCGATATTCGAGGCGCTTCAGCGCATCGACCAGCCGCGGCGCGACTGGTTCCGTCCCGATGATCCCGACAATGCCGCACATGGTGAGGGTCCCCTACTTGCCAGTTCTGGCGCGCTTGACGGCTTCGGCCCGCGCCTTGAGCTTGGGCGCATAGCCGAGCTTGTTTTCCTGCCGGGCGCGGCCGATGGCTAGCGCATCCGGTTCGACATCCCTCGTGACGACGCTGCCCGAGGCGATATAGGCCCCGTCGCCGATTGTCACCGGGGCCACCAGCGACGAGTTCGAGCCGATGAAGGCATTGGCTCCAATGCTGGTCTTGGATTTGTTCACGCCATCGTAGTTGCAGGTGATTGTCCCTGCCCCGATGTTGGTTTTGGCACCCACTTCGCTGTCGCCCAGGTAGGCGAGATGCCCGGCCTTGACGCCGTCATGGATCACCGAGTTCTTCACCTCGACGAAATTGCCGACATGTACATGCTGCCCGATCTCGACGTTCCCACGCATGCGGGCGAACGGCCCGATGCTGGCACCCGCGCCGATAGAAGTAGCTTCGATATCGCAGAACGCCCGGATCTCGACGCCGTCGGCGATCTTCACGCCCGGCCCGAACACCACGTTCGGAAAGATCGTCACATCGCGGCCGATCTCGGTGTCGTAGGAGAAATACACCGTCGATGGATCCTTCAGCGTCACCCCGGCCCGCATGAAATCGTCGCGCCGCAACTCCTGAAACTGCGCCTCGGCCTGGGCGAGCTTCCGCCGGTCATCGACGCCGATCACCTCATTGGCATCCGCTTCGACTACCTCGATGCGGCGGCCATCTGCGTTCGCCAGTTCCACAGCATCAGTAAGGTAGAACTCGCCCTTGGCGTTGGCGTTACCGATCCGGTCGATCACCGACCGCAAGGTATCGGCGCGGAATCCCATGATACCGGAGTTGCAGAGTTTGATGGCGCGCTCCGCCTCGGTCGCATCCTTGTGCTCACGGATCGCGAGCAGACGGCCATTGTCGGTGAGCAACCGGCCATAGCCGGTGGTGTCGTCCGGACGGAAGCCAACCACCACGATATCGGCGCCACTATCCAGCCGAGCCGTAATCCCGGCCAGCGTCTCGGCCGAAACCAGCGGCGTGTCGGCATAGAGCACGATCACGTTGCCCTTGGCGCCACCATACGCCGCCTCGGCCTGCTTGACCGCATGGGCGGTGCCTTTGCGGTCAGCTTGGGTTGAGAACGAAGCACCCGGTGCCAACCCCGCAACCATTGCCTGCACGGCGTCGTGTCCCGGCCCGATCACCACCGAGATGGCCGAAGAGCTCGCGGCGACCGTCCTGACGACGTGTCCAACCAGCGGCAGCCCCCCAACCTGATGCAGCACTTTCGGCGTGGCCGAACGCATACGGGTGCCTTCGCCCGCAGCCAGGATGATCGACAGCAGTTCAGTCATTCATGTGATCCCGGAGGGCCCTCGTCAGGGGTCATCGTTTCCCCCGTGTTTATGGCAGCAAGTTGTTGGGAATCCGATAACGCGGTTACGGAGTGGTAAACTCGAGAATGCCCCTGATTCGTGGGGTTTTGAGGGGATAAGACCTTTGGCGAAGGCAGTAGACCAGTTTCGTCCGGCTGATGTGACGATGTGGGGCATCGTGGCGCTCGGCATCTGGGCGGTAGCGATCCTCGGCGCCAACCTCTCCGGGCTGATCCCAGCAAGCGTCTATGGCGCGTTGCATGCCTCCCGCCTCGAAGGCTCCACCATCAACCAGTTGCGCACCCAGGTCGCGACCCTCGAAGAAGAATCGGCGCGTATGCAGCGCGAAAGCACCCAGCTGCTGCAGCGCTTCACCATGAACGAGGAAGCCGCCGGCGCAGTGACCAAGCGCGTCGGTGCACTGGAAGTCAGCGTGCCAAAAATCCTCGAGCGGGCGCAGACCGAGGCGCGCGCCGCTGCCACGGCCATCGATTCCACCACCACCGGTTCGATCACGCCGGGCAAGACGCTCACCTTCGAAACCGAAGGCGGCACCGTCGCCGTGCAGCAACGCCCCCTCGCCCCCGGATCGAACGAAGTGAAGCTCAAGGCCGTGCCGCTCTCCGCCAACACCATGCCACTGGCGATTCCCGACGGCTCCGCTCCGGGAATCGCTTTGGGATTCCCGGTCCGGGCTGAAACCGCCGAGGCGCAATGGCAGGAGTTGTTGGCACAGATCGGCACCATGCTGGTCGGCCTCACGCCGGTGCTTGCCGACCAGGACGGGACCGACGGCAAGCTCATCGTCGCCGGCCCCATGGTCGACCGGGCCTCGGCCATCGAACTCTGTGCCAGGCTCGACCGTGTCGGCGTGCCATGCGAGCCCACAACCTATGCCGGTCGGCCGGTGCCACTGCTCAACTGAGGGCCATTCGCCGTTAGCGATTGACAGCAGGGGCACAATGCCTATGTTCCGCGCCGATCCGCCCCGTGCGGCGGATTGTCGATTGGTGCGGGGCCAGCCCCGCCCCGGGCGCCCGTAGCTCAGTGGTAGAGCATCCGACTTTTAATCGGATGGTCGATGGTTCGAATCCATCCGGGCGTACCACTTCCTCTTTTTCGATTGCACATGTCTTTGTGAGTAGGTGGCGACTGAACGAGCGCCTAACCTCCCCCTAGACCGGTTGAGCCGTCGCCCTGCGGGCGACCCTTGGGACGCTGCGACCCGGCGTTGATCGCGCAATAATCTCCAGAATGGAATTGCGCCGATGTCTCCCGTTACCTTGGCCCGTCGTCTCCCTCGCCTTGTGCTGTGGCTGCTCGCCTTCCTTGTCCTCGCCGGAACGCTGGCCGCGGCCACCGCGCTTGGTTTCCTGCTCTAGCGGGAACCCACGCGAGCGGTGGAGATTGAGTCACACGCTGTGCAGAAACAGGGTGTCATCATGGCCCAGAGCCTCTTCCACCAATTCTCCAACCTGGTCTCGCGGGGTGCGGGCAAGCCGCTGACCTTTTCCATCGCCTGCGGGCTGATCCTCGCCTGGGCCATCAGCGGCCCGTTTTTCGGATTTTCCGAGACCTGGCAGTTGGTGGTGAATACCGCCACCACCATCATCACCTTCCTGATGGTGTTCGTGGTGCAGCACACACAGAACCGCGACGGGGAGGCCGTGCAGGCCAAGCTCGACGACCTGATCCTCGCGGTGCGCAAGGCGGACAACCGCCTGATCGGCGCCGAAGAACTCACCGGCCACGAGTTACACAAGCTTCGCAAGATGATCGCCGAGCGCGTTGAAAACGACCAACAAACGCTCGAGGAAATCGATCGGCGCGCTGCGCGCGCGCGTTAGGATAATTTGCCGAACAAGGCAACCAATCGTCCGTTTCCGCACTTTTCTGTGACGAACTCTCGTCAAGGAGAACAAGAAAAATGAACGGGATCATCTACCTCGTCGGCCTCGTGGTCGTCATCCTCGCCGTGTTGTCCTTCTTCGGGTTGAGGTAAGGACTTATGACCATTCCCAATGAAACGGACGTCATCGTCACCGCTGCGCCTGCCGCAAAGGTGGACAACAGCTCCTATGTGGACTGGCCGGCTATCATCGCCGGCATCGCGCTCGCCTCCGCCATCTCGTTGGTGCTGCTGAGCTTCGGCTCGGCGATCGGGCTCAGCTTCGTCAACTTCCATGCCGGGCCCGACGTGCCGATGATCTGGATCGCCATTGCGGCAGCCACCTGGCTGCTGTGGGTGGAAGTCTCGAGCTTCATGGCCGGCGCCTACCTCACCGGGCGCCTGCGCCGGCGGCACCACGACGCCACCGAGGATGAAGCCGATGTCCGTGACGGGGCGCACGGCCTGCTGGTCTGGGCCGGCGCGCTGGTCATCGGCGGATTGATCGCCGTCGGTGGCATCAGCGCTGCGGCCAATGCCGTAGGCGCTGCGGCATCGACACTGACCAATGCCGCGGCCACGGTCGCCGACGACGCAGGTAGTGCGATCGACCCGAACGCCTACTTCGTCGACCAGTTGTTCCGCCCGTCGGCCACCGCGCCCGCGACGCCGGCCGGCGACACCACTGCCGTTCGCACCGAAACCGGCCGCATCCTGGCACAGGGCGCCATTGCCGGGTCGGTCAGCGATCCGGACAAGACCTATCTCGCCCAGGTCGTCGCCACCAATACCGGCCTCACTCCAGACGAGGCCAATGCCCGCGTCACCGAAGTGCTGGCGGCTGTCGACAAGGCCAAGGCGGATGCCGCGGCGGTTGCCGAAACGGCCCGCAAGGCGGGCGTCGTCGGTGCCTTCCTGACCGCGGCGGCGCTGCTGGTCGGTGCGGCAGCTTCGTTCTGGGCAGCCCAGATGGGCGGCAACCATCGCGACCAGGGCACGGTCTTCCGCGCCGTATTCCGGCGCGCTCGCTAAGGAGAAACGCAAATGCTGAGAGGACTTGGTCTCTGGCTGCTGGGTGTTCCGATCTGGCTGATCATCATCATCGTGCTGTTCATCCGCTGAGGATGGGCGCAGCATGGAGGCGGGCCCAGGCCCGCCTCTTCCTTGTGAGAAAAGGACTCGTGCGATGAACACCGCCAACCTGCAGCTTGAAGGTCTCTATCTCGCCATTGCCGCCATGCACGAGACGATGATCGCCAAGGGCCTGGTCTCGCGCCAGGATGTCGACGATGCGATGCGGGCGGCCGAACAAACCGCCATCAACGACAACCGCTCGATCGAGAATCTTCGCCCGGCGGAGCGCGATGCCCTGGCCTTTCCGGCACGCCTGCTGCGCATCGCCAATGCCACCGTCTCCGACGACGGCGCCCTATCCTTCTCGGCACTGGCGCGCCGTGTCGGCACCGTCAAGGAACCCTACAACGACCAGCGCTAACCGATTTCCTGGCACAGGTTAGCCGCTGCCCCACCCCCACACTCGGTGTCATCCCAGCGAAAGCTGGGATCCAACTCCCAGCTGGCACGGGAGGTGAAATGGGTCCCTGCTTCCGCAGGGATGACAGCCGGTGGATGAGGCACAATTGTGCGCACTGCCTTAAGCGCCATCAGGAAATGCCGCTCAACGTCGCAATTCTACTGCGCAGTCGGCACCGGCCCCTTCCAGATCAGTCGGTGCGATCCCTGGTCGGTTGGCGCAAACACTTCGGAGCGTCGCCCATCATCGCCGTATGTCATGGCGATCCGCCGCGCCTGGCTCTGCGCCTCGTCCCGGCTTTCGAACGGCCCGTAGGCCTTGCCCTCGCAATCGACCCACCACGAGCCCATGCTCTCGATAACGATGAACCAGCAGGTTTTCATTGATGCTCCCCGGCCATGAAGACGGCCACCATCGGTTGCAGCTATGCGCCTTCCGGGAGAGCTGCTGGCCCTCCCAGTCCGAAAGCGCGGCATAGATCGAATCTCTAGTCCCGGCGCGTGCCAGCCATCCGCTGGGCCACCGACAGCGGCGCGAACAGCCGGGCGATGCGCGCCGCGCTGATCCCCTCGTCGAGCTCGGCGAAGGCCGAGATGAGGCCGCGGTCCGGGCCATCCTCGCGGCGCAGTTCCTCGAGCAGCACCATCGCCTTTACCTGATGCCAGTTGCGCGCCTCGTCGAGCGTGAACGCTGCCGAGATGGCGAGCTTCTCGTCGGCCTCATCCGGCCCGAAGCGCACCAGCAGGTGGCTGCAGCGCTCCTTGTTGCGCGCCATGAACAGGCTTTTCTCACGCTCGAAAGCGCTGGCGATATCGTCGTCCAGCATGGACGGACGGATGGTCAAGGCAGTCACCGGATTGCCCCCCGATCTGCTGCGGATACCGGCAAACGCTAGGGGTTCAGTGTGTCTCGGGCGGGACCGCAATGGGGCGGAAACACGGTCGGTAAACTTCCGCCCCTGGCGCAACCGTTCGGCCGCTCAGGGGTTACTTCCAGCAGAGACGCCGCGTGTCAATCGGACGCGATGGGCATGGGGAACAAAGCGGTTTTTCCGATTTCCCGCCTTGGCCAACGAAACGGCAGACGAGCCTCTTACCCGTCCGCGGCATCACTCAGCATCCACCAATTGTGGCGTCGGCCGCCGTAACGCCATGTTTCATTATGGCTGCTACGCCATTGGGCATGACCCAACTCGAATCGAACAGCCCGGCTGCCGGGACGTTGCGTGTGCTGATCCTCGGCGCCAATTCCGGCATCGCCGAAGCCACAGCGCGGCTCTATGCAGCGGAAGGCGCCGCCCTGCTGCTCGTGGGGCGCCATGCCGACCGGCTCGGGGCCCTCGCCCACGACCTGAGAAAGCTCGGCGCCAGCCGCTGTGAGACAGCCGTAGTCGACCTGGTCACGGCCGATCCGACCGTCGAACTGCCGGCACTCTTCCGCCAATTCGGCGGCGTCGATCACCTGCACGTCGCCTATGCGATCATGCCCCCGCAGTCCGTTGCCGCCGCCGATCTCGCCGTCGCCGCAGGGATGATAACGACCAACTACACCTCCACCGCACTTTGGTCGCTGGCCGCAGCCAACCTCCTCGAGGCGCAGGATCATGGCACACTGGTGGTGCTCGGTTCGGTGGCCGGCGATCGCGGCAGGCGGAAGAACTTTATCTACGCGTCCACCAAGGCTGGGATCGAGACGCTGGTCGAAGGCATCGCCCACCGCTTCGCCCGGAACCCAAAGCTGCGCGCCGTCGTGGTGAAGCCGGGCCCGACGGCGACGGCGATGACAGCGGGCAGCCCACCCAGACGCCGGCTGGCCTCTGCCGATGAGGTGGCCCATCTGGTGCGGCGCGCCGCCGATCGCGGCGGGCCGGTGCAATACGCGCCACGCCGCTGGCGGCTGATTATGCGCATTGTGCGCGAACTGCCCTGGTGGCTGTTCCGGCGCATTGATCTTTAGCGGGACCCCGTCCCTTCTCCCCTCAGGGGAGAAGGTGGCTGAAGGCCGGTTGAGGGGTGAAGCGGCACAACTTGCGCTCGCTGGGAAGCTGAACCCCTCACCCTAGTTCCGCTACGGACCTCCGGTCCTAGCTCCACTAGCCCTCTCCCCTCAGGGGGAGAGGGTATGCAAAACCTTCATCTCACACAAAAAGCAGGGGCCGTTTCCGGCCCCTGTCCTGCTTCGATCAGTACGGCGACGGGCCCCAGTCGTCATCGCCCCAGTCATCCTCGTCATCGACCGGGTAGAGCTTCTTGATCCGGTCGACCATGCCTGAGCAGCGGTTGATGCGCATCGAGTAGTACCAGTCGTCGTAGCCGGCCTCGACGCGGACGCGGTTCTTGCTCAGGTAATCGACGATCTCGACGTCGAAGAAGCCATAGGCCTTGAGGCCCCTGCGAATCTGCTTGTCGGTCAGGCACCAGTTGAAGAAGTCGTTCGGGCCAAAGTTCTTCTTCTTGAACTGCTGCAGCTGCTTCTGGTCGCCGCCCTGCGGTTTCACATCGAGCGAGAAGCCGCCCATGTTGGGAGCTGCCTGGACCGGGACCGCACTCAGGGCGGTGCCGGCGAGGACGACGGCAAGCACCGCGGCGCGGCCGGTCTGCCGAAGGGTGTTGAGAACGGTCATTTGAGTAGTCCTTGGGTTGGGTCAGTGCTGCATCTGCAGCGTTGAATTCACCCTAGCGCACTGATTTTGAACGCGTTTGGAACCGCCCCTTCAGAAACCGTTCAGCGCAGCGCCGCACTTATGCCGCCGTCACCACAATCGCGCCACGACGCGTCGCGACGATGGTGTGCTCGTACTGCACGCAGGGCGCCGGCGGGTCCGCCACCAGCGTCCACTCGTCATCTTCGTCGCGCTGTTCCGCCATGCGGCCGCCCAGCGACAGGAACGGCTCCACCGTGAACACCAGCCCCTCGGTGATCACCCGGCGATCGGATTTGTCGGGCCAGGTGGAAATCTCGCCGGGCTCGTCGTGGAGGCTGTCCCCTACCCCATGGCTCGCGAGGTTCTCGATCAGCGTATAGCGGTGCTTCTTGGCGAAGGCGCCGATCGCGATCCCGATGCCGTTGAGCGGCGCGCCGGTCTTCACCGCGCGGATCCCCTCCCACATCGCCCGCTTGCCGTCACGGCAGAGCGTCACCAGCCGCGGGTCGGCCTCGGGCACGATGAAGGACGCACCGGTATCGGCGAACACCCCGTTGAGCTCCGCCGACACGTCGATATTTACCAGATCGCCGGCCTGGATCACCCTGCTGCCCGGAATGCCATGGGCGATTTCCTCGTTCACCGAGATGCAGGTGGCACCCGGAAAATCATAGGTGATCTCCGGCGCCGAGCGCGCCCCGGCCGCATCGAGGATGCGCCGGCCGATGTCGTCCAGCTGCTGCGTGGTGATGCCCGGCGTCAGCGCCGCCGCCATCGCATCGCGCGCCACGGCGCAGATGCGGCCAATGGCCTTGAGTTTCTCGAGTTCGGCTTCGGTGGTGATGGTCAAGTCGTGTAAGTCCCGGCTTCCGCCATGTGTGTGAGGTCGTCGATCAGCGGGTTGTGCTCGCCGTCGCGGACGAAGCCGGTATGCCGCAGCCACATCCACATGGTGACCCGGTGCACCAGTGTGTAGATCCAGAGCGCCGCTTCGGGATCCGAATGATCGATCGAGCCGTAGCCGGCGCGGATATGCGGTGTCGAGCCCGGCGCATCGTGCTCGGAGCAGAACAGCGCCTTGGCCAGGTCGCATACGGCGTCCGAGGCGCGGGCATTGCCATAGTCGAGCAGCCCGGTCAGTTGCAGCCGCCCCGCGGCATCACGCTCACCCAGCACGTTGTGCGGCTGGAAATCGTCGTGCGCAAACACCGCGCCACGGCTCTCGACGATGACATCGGCATGGGCTGCGAAGATGGCTTCGAGCCGCTGCGCCAGCGCCTCGTCGCCGCCGAAATGGCGAAACCGGCTGATGCTGTAGGCAAAGCGGCGGTTGAGATACTCGCTATTGGTCGCCGACGGGTCGACCACGCCCTGCTCGCCGAAGGCGCCATAGCCGCCCGGCACCGGCACGGAGTGCAGCTTACGCAGCATCGTCCCCATTTGGCGGTAGAGGTCGCTAACGTCCGGCTCGGCCTTGAAGGTCATCACCTGTCTGCCGGGCAGGTAGTTCGCGATGGTGTAGCGGAACGGTAACCGGGTGCGGCTCTCGTCGGAGGCGAGGAAGCGAGTCATCGGCACATCGAGGTCTCGCAGCAGCTGCGAGGCATAGATTTCCTTGCCGGTCGCGTAGGGAAACGCGTCTTTGAACGCCTTGAGCACCAGCGGCGCGCCGTCGCTACGGTCGATGCGGAACGAGCGCGCCCCGCCGCCGATCAGCTCAGTCACCGCCGTCGGCACCCCGAGACCAAGCTCGCCCAACAGTGCGGCGAGCTTCGCGATGTCGACGTCGACCGGCGGCATCTTGTATGACGGCTCCGCCACCGCCTCGATTTGTGTCATTCCCCCCACCCTAGCTTCGCTAGCCCATTTTGTGGGCAAGCTACGCTGCACGCCCTGCAACGGGAAGGGAGAATGTGGGGGCGGAAGTGCCCCTTCGCACCTTCAGCCCTTGAGCTTCAGATACGCCTCGACCAGCCCCTTGGTCGAGCTGTCATGGGCCATTGCCTTCTCTGTACCCTGCACCTTGGGCAGCAGCGCCTTGGCCAACTGCTTGCCGAGCTCCACGCCCCACTGATCGTAAGAGTTGACGCCCCAGATCGCCCCCTGCACGAACACCTTGTGCTCGTAGAGCGCAATAAGGCTGCCGAGCCGTTCCGGAGTCAGCTTGGTATACATCAGCGTGTTCGACGGCCGGTTGCCCGGGAACACCTTGTGCGGGGTCAGTGCCTTGATTTTCGCCTTGTCGAGGCCCTGGGCGGTCAGTTCCGCCACCACCTCGTCCTTGGTCTTGCCGAGCATCAGCGCTTCGGACTGCGCCAACACGTTCGCCACCAGCTTGTCATGGTGCGGCGGCAACTGCTCGTGCGGTTGCGCGGCGATCAGGAAATCCACGGGGATCACGTCGGTGCCCTGGTGGATCAACTGGTAGAAGGCGTGCTGGCCATTGGTGCCGGGCTCGCCCCAGATGATCGGCCCGGTCGGATAGTCGACCGGCTTGCCGCTGAGCGTCACCGACTTGCCGTTCGATTCCATATCCTGCTGCTGCAGGTAGGCGGCGAAGCGGCTGAGCCGCTGGTCGTAGGGCAGCACGGCGTGGGTCGAAAAGCCCCAGGCATTGCGGTACCAGACACCCAGCACGGCCATGATGACCGGCAGGTTCTTCTCGAGCTTGGTCTTCAGGAAGTGCTGGTCCATCTCGTAGGCGCCGCGCAGGAACGCCTCGAAATTCTCGTAGCCAACAGCGATCGCCACGGGCAGGCCGATCGCCGACCAAACTGAGTAGCGCCCCCCGACCCAGTCCCAGAAGCCGAAAATCCGATCCGATTTGATGCCGAAATCGGCACAGGCCTTGAGGTTGGTCGAGAGCGCCGCGAAATGATCCGGCACGGCTGCCTCACCTAGCGCCGAAGCGATCCAGGCGCGCGCCGTTGCGGCGTTGGTCATCGTCTCGTCGGTGGTGAAGGTTTTCGACGCCACGATGAACATCGTGCGCTTCGGGTCGAGCCCCTTGAGCACATCGTGGATATGCGCGCCGTCGACGTTCGACACGTAATGGGCGCGCAGGTCCGCCCGCGTGTAGGGCGCCAGCGCCAGGGTCACCATGGCCGGGCCGAGATCCGAACCACCAATGCCTATGTTGACCACATCGGTAAAGCTCTCGCCGGTCGCGCCCTTGATCGCGCCGTTGCGCACTGCGTCGGAGAACCCCTTCATCGCCGCGAGGACGCCGCGCACTTCGGGCATCACGTCCTTGCCGTCGACCACCACCTTCTTGTCGCCCATGTAGCGCAGCGCCATGTGCTGCACCGCGCGATCCTCGGTGATGTTGATGTGCTCGCCCTTCCACATCGCGTCGCGGCGCTCCTCGACACCGGCATAGCGCGCCAGCTCGAACAAAGCTGCCATGGCCTTTTCGTCGACGCGGTTCTTCGAATAGTCGAGCAGCAGGTCGCCGGCCTTGGCCGAGAACGTCTTGAACCGGTCGGGGTCAGCCGCGAACAGCTCGCGCATATTGGTCTCATCGAGACGCTTGCGCGACTTCATCAGCGGGTTGAGGAGGGACTTGCGGGGGGTGGCCATGACGCTGTTCTCCAGGAGATATCAGAGCGGCGGCAAGTCGCCAGCAGCCCATGTTGCTCGGGTTTGTGCCGCATAATCGGCCAGGCTTCCAGCCTCAATCGCCGTTCGGGCTCCTATGCAGAGCTGCTGGTAGTAGGCGAGGTTGATCTGGCTCAGGATCATCGCCCCGAGCATCTCCTCGGTACGGATCAGGTGGTGCAGGTAGGCGCGGCTGAAGCGCCGGCAGTTCGGATTTGGCGATTCCTCATCCAGCGGACGCGGATCGTCCTTATGCCGGGCGTTCTTCAGGTTGATGACACCGAAGCGCGTATAGGCATGGCCGTGCCGCCCGGCCCGCGTCGGATGCACGCAGTCGAACATGTCGACGCCCCGCTCGATGCCGCCGAGAATATCGTCGGGCTTGCCCACCCCCATCAGGTAGCGCGGCTTGTCGGTCGGCAGTTCCGGGGTGATCTCGCTGAGCACCCGGAACATTACTTCCTGCGGTTCACCCACTGCGAGGCCGCCGATCGAGTAGCCGGAAAAGCCGATCGACTTCAGCCCGGCCGCCGAGCGCCCGCGCAGTTCGGCATTGTCGCCGCCCTGCACGATGCCGTGCAGCGACCGGTACGGCTGGTTGCCGAACGCATCCTTCGAACGCTGCGCCCAGCGCAGCGACAGCTCCATCGCCCGCTCCATCTCCTTGTACTCGGAGGGCAACGGAATGCACTCGTCGAGCTGCATGATGATGTCGCTGTCGAGCAGCGTCTGAATCTCGATCGAGCGCTCCGGCGTCAGCTCATGCGCCGAGCCATCGATGTGCGAGCGGAAGGTGACGCCGTGCTCGGTGAGCTTCCTGAGCTTGGCCAGCGACATCACCTGGAAGCCGCCGGAATCGGTGAGGATCGGTCGCTGCCAATCCATGAAGTCGTGCAGGCCGCCCAGCGCCGCGACGCGCTCCGCGCCGGGCCTGAGCATCAGGTGGTAGGTATTGCCGAGCAGGATGTCCGCGCCGGTGTCCCGCACCTGCTCGGGATACATCGCCTTGACGGTGCCAACGGTGCCTACCGGCATGAAGGCCGGCGTCTGCACGTCGCCGCGCCACGTGTCGATGCGGCCACGGCGAGCCATGCCATCGGTGGCGAGGAGGGTGAAGGAGTAATCGGATTTCATGGTCGGCTACTTAGCCGTCCGATCGCCTCCTGTCACCCCGCGGTGAGGCGTAGCCTCATCCGCCCGCGGCGAGCCCTTGCTCGCCCGCCCGCGGCGGGATCCTGCTCTCAACCGCCCCACTGATCAGACCGCGGCCGTGATCTTCTTGTAGTCCGCTTCGGGGAAGGCCTTCATCGTGACGCTGCGGGTAAACCCGAGCATGCCGACCCGGAGGTTGAAGGTCGCCAGCGCCTCATCGTTCGGCGCATCGACGATGGCCACCTGGTCGTACTTGCCCATCGTCATGTAGATCGTCTCGAGCGTGCAGCCGCTTTTTGCGGCCAGCTCCTTGGCGGCATCGAACCGCGCGCCCGAATTCTTGATGGCCTTGATACCCTGCTCAGTCCAGTTGAGCAGCAAGATGTACTTAGACATATGACGCTCCTCCTGTTGACGCGAAGTCATATCTTCGCATCCGGAACTATATCCCCATCGGGAGCGGCCGAATACGGACCTTAGGCCCTGAACAGAGGGCGGAGATGGTCGTCAGGATGTCCAGCCCGCTGGGGCAGTGACTGTGCCGTGAAGCGGACTGCCGCACGCCTGGAAGTGCCACCCTTCCGGTCAAGCCGGCTGTCCGATTTTCGCCACGCTCAGCCGCCACCCCTCATCGGTATTTCGATTCCGAGGTTATTGATGCTCCGTGCTTTTCTGGTTGTCGCCGCCCTGTCCGCCACCGTGCCTGCCCTGGCGCAGGAGGTGAACCTCATCGAGGGTCACTATTCCGGTCAGGGCGAAGGAGAACTGACGGTCGATCTCTCGCATATCGAGAATGATCGGTACGCCATCTCGATCAACACGATGACCCCCATGGAGAACGACATTCCCGGCTGCGGCGGTGGCGTCGAGGGCGAGGTCCTGCTCTCCGAGCAAGGCGGGAACTTCTTCGTCGAGAACGACTATTACGACCCCGACGGCGGACCGCTCGCTGCCGAGCGCTATTGCGAAGTCGGCCTGAAACTGGACGGACAGGGCGGGCTCGAGATCGAGGAACAAAGCGGCTGCATCGGCTATCACGGCGCGGCGTGCGGCTTTACCGGCACCTTGCTGCACGACGCCGCAGGACTTTGATGGTCGACAGGAGGTGGGCACATCGCCCGCCTCCTCCTGAGGTCAACCTGCCCTGAACAGCAGGCTGGCGTCGCCGTACGAATAGAACCGGTAGCCGTCGGCAATGGCGTGCGCATAGGCGGCACGCATGGTGTCGAGCCCGGCAAAGGCGCTGACCAGCATGAACAGTGTCGAGCGCGGCAGGTGGAAGTTGGTCATCAGCATGTCCACCGCCTTGAAGCGGTAGCCCGGGGTGATGAAGATATCGGTGTCGCCGACGAACGGCTGCAGCGTGCCGGTGGCGCGGGCCGCCGTTTCCAGCAGCCTGAGGCTCGTCGTCCCCACCGCGATCACCCGACCGCCCCTGGCTTTGGCAGCGAGGATACGCTCGACCACTGCCGCAGGGATATCGCCCCACTCGGCATGCATCACGTGGTCGTCGGTGTCATCCACCTTCACCGGCAGGAAGGTCCCTGCCCCGACATGCAGCGTCACCCGCTCGACGCTTACGCCGAGATCGCCCAGTTGCTGCAGCAGGCTCTCGGTGAAGTGCAACCCGGCGGTTGGTGCCGCGACGGCTCCGTCGCGGGCTGCGTAGACTGTCTGGTAATCCGACTTGTCGCGCTCTTCGGTATGGCGCTTGGCCTCGATGTAGGGCGGCAGCGGCATGGCGCCGTGCGCCTTGATCGCCTCATCGAGCTCGGCACCACCGAGATCGAACGCCAGCGTGATCTCGCCGGTCTCACCCTTGCCGGTGACCGTGGCAAGGATCGAGCCGTTATCGCCCAGTTCCAGCCGATCGAGCAGATGCAGTTTCTTCGCCGGCCGGGCAAACGCCCGCCAGGTACTGGCATCGACACGCTTGTGCAGGTTGAAGCTGACACTGGCGCGGAGCTCGCCACGAATACGAGTGCCGGTCAGCTCGGCCGGCAGCACCCGTGTGTCGTTCACCACCAGCACGTCGCCGGCGCGCAGGATCGTCAGGAGGTCGCGCACGTGCCCGTCAGCTAGCGCCTCGCCCGGGCGGACCACCAGCATGCGGGCAGCATCGCGCGGCTCTGCCGGATGAAGCGCAATGCTCTCTGCCGGCAGGTCGAAGTCGAAATCGTCAACCTTCATCGGTGATGTCGCACCGGATGGCATAGACGCCGCCGGTTGCGGTCTTGAGGGTACCGGTGGCAAGGCCACCACCGCCTTCGAAGCGCGTCACCAGCCGGACGGTGGCAACGTCGGCGTCGCCGGCGTGGAAGTTGAACAGCACCTTGTTGTCCATATCGAGCCCGGTGATGGTCGCGAGGCTCGCGGGCTCGGTGGCGGCGGTCGAATAGCCGGGCTCGTCGCCGATCTTGAGCGCTGCATCGGTCACTGCATAGCCGGCGTCGCCGCGGCTCAGCGTAAAACCGAGGGTCACGCCGCCAGCGATCGAACGGCACGCGTAGCCGTCGGCAAACGCCGTACTCGCGCTCAAAGCCAGCGCCGCGATCGCCACTACTGTCCGGAACATGATACTGCCCATACCCCATGCCCCGGAATGCGGAGCGTACCGCCATAGACGAAGCCGTCGGCCTCGGTGCTCTTGAACAGGCGCAGCTCGGCAACCCTGGCCGCCATCCCTTCATCGACGGCGTCGATCAGGATCATGTCGTTGTTCTCGAACGCCTGCCCGACAACCACCGGATCGCCGGGTCCGTAGGCAGCACTGCTCGCCCACACCTGCTCGCCGACCGAGATGTTCAGGCCGGCAATCGACAGGAAGTCGACTGAGCCGACGAGAAAATCGAACGTCGCCGCGCCATCGGGCGCGGCGCAGTTCACCCACTCCGTCGCCAGCGACGGGGTGGCGAGGCCGCAAAGGCTCGCGATCGAGGCAATTGCGGCCAGCCGGATCATTCGGCGATGTCCGCGGCAACCTTGACGGACACCATCGAGTCCGGATCACGCACCGGCTCGCCGCGCTTGATCTGGTCGACGTTTTCCATGCCTTCGATCACCTTGCCCCACACCGTGTACTGACGGTCGAGGAAGCGGGCATCGTTGAACACGATGAAGAACTGCGAATTGGCGCTATCCGGGTTCTGGGCGCGGGCCATCGACGCCACGCCGCGGACGTGCGGCTCGGCGTTGAATTCCTGCTTCAGGTTCGGGTACTTCGACGAGCCGGTGCCGGTGCCGGTCGGATCGCCGGTCTGCGCCATGAAGCCGTCGATCACGCGGTGAAAGACGATGCCGTCATAAAAGCCTTCGCGCGCCAGCTTCTTGATATGCGCGACGTGGTTCGGCGCCAGGTCAGGGCGCATGGCGATGACCACCTTGCCCTTGGTGGTTTCGATGACGAGGGTGTTCTCGGGATCGGCATAAGCCATCGGATGGGCCTTCCTTACTTGTATTCGATTTTGGCGGAGATGATCTTGTCCGGGTCCTGCACCGGCTGGTCGCCGGCACCCTTCTTGATCAGGTCGACGAATTCCATGCCCGAAACGACCTTGCCCCAGATGGTGTACTGGCCATCGAGGTGCGGCGCGTCGGCGAACATGATGAAGAACTGCGAGTTGGCGCTGTTCGGATCGGATGAGCGGGCTGCCGCGACGACACCGCGGGTGAAATGCTCGGCGGTGGTGAACTCAGCAGCGAGGTCCGGCAGGTCCGAACCGCCCATGCCGGTGCCGGTCGGGTCACCGCCCTGCGCCATGAACCCGTCGATGACGCGGTGGAACACGATGCCGTTGTAGAAGCCCTTCTCGGTGAGCTCGATCACCCGCTTGACGTGGCCGGGCGCCAGGTCCGGACGCAGTTCGATATCGACGATGCCGTCCTTGAGCTCAAGGATCCAGTGGGGCTTGCCCTCCTGCGCCTTGGCGGCCTGCGGGGCAGCGATCGAGACGGTGAAGAAGGCGGCGACCGCGGCGAGGAGAATGCCGAGGATGATGCCGGCGCGCTTGATGGGATCGGTCATTATTTCTTCAGTGCCTTCAGAACGATGGGCGGGACAAAGGCGCTGATATCGCCTCCGAGCTCGGCGATCTGACGCACGAGCGTGGCCGAGATGTGGCGGACATGCGGGCTGGATGGCAGGAAGACCGTCTGCAGGTCCGGCGCCATCTGGGCATTCATGCCCACCATTTGCATCTCGAAATTGTAGTCGGTGGTGTCGCGCAGGCCGCGGATGATCAGCTTGGCACCGGCGGCGCGGGCGGCGTTGACCATCAGGCCCGAGAAATCGACGAACTGAAACTCGGTCTCGGTGCGCTTGCCGATCGGCTCGAGCACGGCGCGCAGCAGCGCCACGCGATCCTCGTGGCTGAACAGCGGCTTCTTCGAATGGTGGGTTCCCACCGCGATCACCAGCGTATCGACCAGCTTGCAGGCCCGTTCGATCACGTCGAGATGGCCGTTGGTCAAGGGATCGAAGGAGCCGGGATAAAAGCCGACTAGTCTGGCCATGGCGGAGCGCCCTCCCCGTTGTTGTTGCGGCGGGTTTTGTCACGGCACGCCAATTATGGCAAGCCGGGCGGAGAGACGGCCTGCTCTCAGCGATATACTGTCGATCCCGCTGCCGAGGGGCCGACAATGACCGACATCACCTTCCATCCACTGTCCGAGATTCCGGCGCCCGAACTGCTCGCCCTGCTCACCGATCCCGATGTGCGTCGCCACATGCCGCTCGCCGGAGACAACTGGGACGAAGCGGGCGCCGCCGGCTGGGCGCGTGCCAAGGACGCGCAGTGGCAGGAACACGGCTACGGCCCGTGGGCCGTTCGCATCGACGGGGTGTTTGCCGGCTGGGGCGGGTTCCAGAAGGAGGGCGACGAGGCCGATCTCGGGCTGGTGCTGCTGCCTGGCCAATGGGGACACGGCGCGGCGATCTTCCGCGAACTGGTGCGGCGCGGCGCCGAGATGCAGGTCCGCAACGTCACCATCATGCTGCCGCCGAGCCGCGTCCGAATGAAAGGCCTGGTTCGCCTTGGCTTCGAGCCAGCCGGCGAGCTGGACTATGCCGGCCAGCACTTCCTGAAGTTCCGGCTCAGGGGAAGCTGAGCCGCCCTCTTCAGCCCTGCGGCAATGCCGCGGCGCGGATCAGCCCGATCGAATTGCCAATGCACTCGAGGGCGCGAGCCTCCGCCTCGTCTGCTTCGCGCCTCGAAAGCTTGAACTCTTCGAGGTAGTCGGCAAGCGGCAGTTCGAGCGTCCGCTCCAGCATCCGCACCACCGCCTGCCGGGCGTTCTCAATGGGCAGGTGGACGCCCGCGGCGAAGTACACGGCGAGGTCGGCGGCCAGCGCCTCCATTGCCCGCGCATAGGCTACCTCCGTCGCCAATTGCACCCTAGCGGAGGCTTCTGCAACGACCATGCGAATCCGTCCCATCCCGACTTTCACATTCGTGCGTAACCGGAATGTATCCGGTTGGGCAGCCGGAAAACCTGATCCGTCGATCACATCTGCTCGTCCTGGCGCGTTCACGAAGAGGTTTGACCCGCATATTGGTTAGGCTGGCCCTGGGGTGCCCACCGGCGTCATCCCCGCGCAGGCGGGGAACCAGTAGGATCTCTCGGCTTCGGTGGGGTGCCGAGGCATCCCACTAGGTTCCCGCCTACGCGGGAATGACAGCGGTGCGTGCGCAGACGCCCTGCTTGGCCGCAAGTGAAACGGTCAAATGCTCTAGTGGTGTTGCAGCGCCAGCCAGATCGCCGCGCCGATCAGAATCACTCCGGCGCTGCGGTTGACGAGAAGCATCCGATCGTCTCCCAGCGCGCCCCGGGCCCGCGCGGCGAGATAGATGTAGACGCAGTCGGTGATCAGCCCTGCCGCCATTTCGATCAGCCCGAGCACGATCACCTGCGGCCAGGCCGGGTAAGCCGGGTTGACGAACTGCGGCAGGAAGGCGCCGAAGAAGATCAGCGCCTTGGGGTTACTCCACAGCACGAAGAAGCCGGCCGCTGCCTGCTGCAGTGGTGAACGCGCCGCGATCGGCCGGTCGGTGGCGACGCCGTGCCGGCTGGTGATGTAACCCCAGCCGATCCAGATCAGGTAGGCCGCCCCGACATACTTGATGATGTCGAACGCCGCCCCGACAAACCCGGTCACCGCCTCAAGTGCCAGCGCCACCACCAGCACCATGGTGAAGCGCCCCACCTGCACCCCCGCCTCCATCCACAGCCCAGCCGCCAGGCCACGGGCCAGCGACGTGCTGACCAGCGCAGACACCGTGACGCCGGGCACGATCACCACGACAAACGCGGCGATAACGAAGGAGATGAGGATGGGCAGATCAGGCATGGTGGCGGTGACCTAGCACCACCACGCCAATTGAAATAGTCCCGCCAGTGCCTGCGACGCGCCGGGTCAACTCGCCGCCCGCAGACGGCGCTCGGGTTGGGCCTGGTGGAGATAGACGGCGAACGTGTCCCAGGGTGGCGTCACCGAAAGCTGCCAGAGGATGCGGCAAACCTCCCCCCGATGTCCGCCCGCATGCAGCGCAACATGCATCAGTATCTCTTCGCGGGTCATGCAACCCTTATCGCCGTCGGTGAACACGAACGGCAAAGCCTCGGCCAGGTGCTCGGCCGTCAGCCCCTGCAGGTAGTCGATGTACCACCTGTCGCACGTGGTGACGGCGGCGCGAAGTGCGTCGAGGTCCGGCGTGTCCTCGGTGTTGTCGGCGGTATAGGGGTGCCGCGCGCCGCTCAGGTGCGCGGCAAAGATCCGCGCCACCACATGGTGGTGGTTGATCAGCCGCAGCATGGTCTGCAACTCCCTGGCATGGGCCACCCGATTGATGGTCTCCAGCTTGCCGAACAACTCGGTGTTGGCCCAGGCGTGATAGTCATAGAGGCGGTGAAGCAGGGCACTCATTTGCGGTTCGTCCTCCGAGGGCCTATGAAATGTGAGTAACCACTACACATTCCTGCCGGAGGGACACGGTGTCTACTCGCGTCGACGAAGCACTCCCGGTGATGCGCAAACGGCCACGCCAGGCACGATCGCGGGCTACGGTTGAAGCCATCATCGAGGCCGGGGCTCGCATCCTGAGCGATGGCGGTTGGGCCGAGTTCACCACGAACAAGGTGGCCGTTCTCGCCGGAGTGAGTATCGGCTCGCTCTACCAGTACTTTCCGGACAAGCTGTCGCTCGTCGACGCCATTCGGCGGCGCCATCTGGACGACTGCCTTGCGGTAATGAAATCGACAAGCGCAGAAGGACTGTCACCCGAGCAGTTTGCCGCCAAGCTGGTCGGCAGCATGATCGAGGTTCACAACCTCCACCCGGGTCTGCATCGGGTGCTGCTCGATGAGGCACCGATCGCGGCAGATACCCGCGATCCCAACAGCGCCTACGAGGTCGAGTACCTCGCCCATTACGCCGCCGCGGTGGCGTCCTATCGCCAGCGCCGCCCTACCCCCGTCGACCACACTGTGGCGCTCGTCATCTCCGACGCGATCGACGGCGTCATTCACAACGCGGCACGTCGATCCATGCTCGAAGACGAGGGCGTTAGACGGGAACTTGGTCGGCTGATCGCGCTCTATCTCGCCGACCGCAGTTCCTGAAGCCGCGCTAGCTGCGCTTCTGGAACGCCAGCCAGACGCCGCCGATCATCAGGATGACGCCCGACACCCGGTTCATCATCCGCACCCGCGCCGTGGTCAGCAGCTGCCGCGCGCTGCCGGCGATCACCGCGTAGACGCAGTCCGAGGCGGTGGCGACGGCCATCACGATCAGCCCCAGCACCATGATCTGCTCAAAGGCCGGCCGGCTCATGTCGATGAACTGCGGCAGGAAGGCGCCGAGGAACAGCAGCGTCTTGGGGTTCGACCAGTTGATCAGCGCGCCCTGCCAGATGTAGCGGCCGAGCGGCAGCTTCTCGCCCGGCGTGCCCATCTCGAGCTTGCCCGACGAGGTGAACATCTTGAAGCCGATCCACACCAGATAGGCCGCACCGGCAAACTTGATGATGGTGAAGGCTTCCGACACCAGCGTCATCACCGCATCGAGCCCGACGGCAACGATGAACACCATGGTCAGCATGGCGATCTCGGTGCCGAGGATGGTCAGCAGCCCCGCTTTGGTCCCGCGTGCCAGCGAGTTGGCAACCACCACGGTGACCGACGGTCCGGGTACGATGGCGAACAGCAGGCAGGCGGCGATGTAGGGCAAGAGGATGGCGGGATCGATCATCTGGAAACTCCGGATCAGACGGGTTGGCTGCCAAGCGCCAGCCAGCCACAGGACTTGCTGAGCCGCAAGGGGCATGCAACAGCAGCACTCACAGTCATCGTTTCCGCCATTTTGCCGGATAGTTCAACACATTTCCGCAATTCACGCGGCGTGACAAAGGTCCAAAAGCCTCATCAGACACGCAAACGGGCGGCAATTGCCGCCCGCTGCTTGATCGAAGGACTGCTGCCGTCAGGCGGCGCTGTCATCGCCGGGCTCGCCAGCCTCCGGCTCGGCGTCTTCGCCTTCCGGCTCGCTGATCCGCTCCACCGAGACCACCTTTTCGCCGTCGGCAGTGTTGAACACCGTGACGCCCTGCGAAGAGCGGCCGACGATGCGGATGCGGTTGTCCGGACCGGCGTCGACCGGCACGCGGATCACCTGGCCACCATTGGTCACCAGCATGATCTGGTCGCCGTCTTCCACCGGGAAGGCACCGACCAGCGGGCCGTTGCGCTTGTTCACCGCCATGGCGACGATGCCTTTGCCGCCGCGGCCGGTGATCCGGTACTCGTGGCTCGAGGTGCGCTTGCCATAGCCGTTCTCGGAGATGGTCAGGATGAACTGCTCGGCGGCCGACATCGCCGCATAGCGCTCCTGGCTCAACTCGCCCGCCGGCACCGCATCCTCGGCGTCGTCGGAAACCTCCTCGGCCTCTCCCTCGCCCCGCACCGCACGGCTCATCTTCAGGTAGGCCGAACGTTCCGACGACTCGGCGTCGAAGTGATGAACGATCGCCATCGAGATGATGCGGTCGCCCTCGGCGAGGCTGATGCCGCGCACGCCGGTCGAGTCGCGGCCCTTGAACACCCGGACCTCGTCGACCTGGAAGCGGATCGCCTGCCCCAGTGCCGTGGTCAGCAGCACGTCGTCATTGGCCGTGCAGGTGGCGACATCGACGATGCCGTCCCCTTCATCGAGCTTCATGGCGATCTTGCCGTTCTTGTTGATCTCGACGAAATCGGCCAGCGAGTTACGTCGTACCGTGCCGCGAATGGTCGAGAACATCACGTCGAGCTGCTGCCAGCTGCTCTCGTCCTCGGGCAGCGGCATGATCGAGGTGATACGCTCACCCGGATCGAGCGGCAGCATGTTGATCAGCGCCTTGCCACGGGTCTGCGGCTCGCCGACCGGCAGGCGCCAGACCTTCATCTTGTAGACCTGGCCGGCCGAAGAGAAGAACAGCACCGGCGTGTGCGTATTGGCGATGAACAGCCGGCTGACGAAATCCTCGTCGCGCGTCGCCATGCCGGAGCGGCCCTTGCCGCCGCGGCGCTGCGCCCGATACGAGGTCAGCGGCACACGCTTGATGTAGCCGCCATGCGTCACCGTGACGACCATGTCTTCGCGGGCGATCAGGTCTTCATCCTCGAAGTCGCCGGCCGCCTCGTCGATCACCGTCAGGCGCGGCGTGTTGAACTGCTCCTTGATCTCGGTCAGCTCGTTGCGGACGATTTCCATCACCCGCTCGCGCGAGCGCAGGATGCTGAGATACTCGGCGATATCGGTGCCAAGTCCGTTCAGTTCGTCGCCGATTTCGTTGACGCCGAGCGCCGTGAGCCGGCTCAGCGTCAGCGCCAGGATGGCGCGTGCCTGCTCGTCGCTCAGCTTGAACGTGTCGTCCTCGTTCATCCGGTGGCGCGGATCGTCGATCAGCGCAATCAGCGGCGCCACGTCGCGAGCCGGCCAGTCGCGCGCCATCAACCGCTCGCGGGCGGTCGTCGGATCGGGCGAGGTGCGGATCAGCGCGATGACTTCATCGACGTTGGCCACCGCCACGGCGAGACCGACGAGGATATGGGCGCGGTCGCGCGCCTTGTTGAGCAGGAAGCGGGTGCGGCGGGTGACCACTTCCTCGCGGAAGTCGAGGAACGCCACCAGCATCTGCTTGAGGCTCATCAGCTCCGGCTTGCCGCCGTTCAGCGCCACGAAGTTGCAGCCGAACGAGCCTTGCAGCGGGGTGAACCGATAGAGCTGGTTCAGCACCACGTCCGGCACCGCATCGCGCTTCAGCTCGATGACCACGCGCATGCCGTTGCGATCGGATTCGTCGCGAATGTCGGAGATGCCCTCGATGCGCTTGTCGCGCACCAGTTCGGCCATCTTCTCGATCATCGTCGCCTTGTTCACCTGATACGGGATCTCGGTGATGATGATCGCCTCGCGCTCCTTGCGCATCTCCTCGGTATGGGCCTTGCCACGAATGAGGATGGCGCCGCGGCCCGTCTCGTAAGCCTGGCGGATACCGGAGCGGCCGAGGATGATGGCGCCGGTCGGGAAATCCGGCCCCGGCAGCACGGTCATCAGCTCCTCGGTAATCGCACCAGGGTTGTCCATCAGCATCAGGACGGCGTCGATCACCTCACCCAGGTTATGGGTCGGGATGTTGGTCGCCATGCCCACGGCGATACCGCTGCCGCCGTTGACCAGCAGATTCGGGAACCGCGCCGGCAGCACCGTCGGCTCGCGCTCGGAGGCGTCGTAGTTGTCCTTGAAGTCGACAGTGTCCTTGTCGATATCATCGAGCAGGCTGTCGGTGACCTTTTCCATGCGCACTTCGGTGTAGCGCATGGCGGCCGGCATATCGCCATCGACCGAACCGAAATTGCCCTGCCCGTCGATCAGCGTCACACGGAGCGAAAACTCCTGCGCCATGCGGACCAACGAGAAGTACACCGCGTCGTTCGAGTGCGGGTGGTACTTACCGATCACATCGCCGACCACGCGGGCCGACTTGCGATGCGGCCGGTTCCACACATAGCCCTGCTCGTGCATCGAATAGAGGATGCGCCGGTGCACCGGCTTCAGCCCGTCGCGCACGTCAGGCAGAGCCCGGCTCACAATCACGCTCATCGCGTAACTGAGATAGGACTCGCGCATCTCGTCGCTGATCGAAATCGGGGCGATGTCTGAAGGAAGCGGCGCTGCGCCGTTCGGGTCGTCGGTCTTGTCTGCCACGGGGCCGTTTTCGAGATATGAAACCTAGGGGAAGCTTTAGGCGATTCCCGTTCCGAAGACCAACCGGCGCGGGGTTGCCGGCAAGGATGTCCACGGTATTGGCAACAGGCGTCGCGCTACGCGTCACAGTATAGTGACGTGGGTTTGCGGCAACTTTGGGCCGGAATCGCCCTGTTGCGCCACATTCGGAAGCTGACCTGCCACTCAAACGGCTGGACGTGCCGACCGTGAATCCGTAGTAATCCGCGCCTGACGCGGGGCGCCACCGTCTTAGGGGACGA
>JAESFN010000459.1_pt1 | contig 38121 bp, 37 predicted proteins | sample 9269411 | NCBI WGS metagenome assembly JAESFN01 (sample SAMN14505399, study PRJNA617100) | algae metagenome | isolation source: Iphinoe sp. HA4291-MV1 and co-occurring heterotrophs from trail next to... | place: USA: Maunawili Falls, Hawaii | collected 2009-07-25
GGTCGCCCGCTACCAGGCCACCCTCGGTCCGCTGGTCGCGCCGCTGCTCGGTCCGCGGTTCGGCCCGCTGCTCCAGCCGCTGGTCGGCCCGCTGGTGGTGGCGATCTACGTGGCGCTGCCGCCGCTGCTGGCGCTGGTCTACTTCGTCCCGCTGGACCGGCTGTTCGCCCGCTCGATGTCCTGGGTGCCGGACGGGGTGTCCATCTACGACAAGGCGTTCTGGCGGCACGAGCGGTTCTGGAAGGTGCCGGCGGCCAAGTACGTCCAGATGTACAACGGCACGCCGTTCAAGGGTCTGGTCTGGCGGCTGCTCGGGGTGCGGATCGGCGGCCGGGTGTTCGACGACGGTTGCTCCATCATCGAGCGGCGGTTCACCACCATCGGCTACGACTGCACGCTCAACGCCGGCTCCATCATCCAGTGCCACTCGCAGGAGGACGGAGCCTTCAAATCCGACATCGTTACGCTGGGAGCCGGAGTAACCGTCGGGGTGGGAGCGTTCGTGCACTACGGCGTGACCATCGGAGACGGGGTCGTGCTGGAGGCCGATTCCTTCCTGATGAAGGGGGAAGAGGTCCCGGCGTACTCGCGATGGGGCGGGAACCCGGCGGAGGAGATCCAGGGACAGCCGGTGGTCGGTGTCGCGGTGACACCGGAACTGACGGCGGCCCGCAGCGCGGCGTGAGCCGCGACGCGGATAGATGAACATGATCGAGAGGGAACCGATGACTACCCAGGCCGACACCGGCGCCGTCGACACGGCCGGGCGGGAGTTCTGGCGGCAGGTCCTGGCCGGTGGTGGGGTCACCACCATCGCCCGGTGGACGCTGCAGCCCCGGCCCGGGGTCGCCCGCCACGAGCTGAGCCTGGACCGGGCCCTGGTGACGGCGGTGCGCCGGCTGGCCGAGGAGCACGACCTCGCGCCGCGCACCGTGCTGCTGGCCGCGCACGCCCGGGTGCTGGCCGCGCTGTCCGGGGAGAAGGACATGGCCTGCGGCTACGTCGCCGTCCCCGGGGGTCCGGCCCTGCCGTTGCCGCTGAGCACCGAGTACGGCTCGTGGAGCGCGCTGCTGGCCGCCACCGAGGACGCCGAGGCCCGGCTGCTGGAGCACCACGCCTACCCGGTCGCCGCGCTGCGCGCCGAGCTCGACCTGGCCGGGCCCTCGTTCGAGACGGTCGTCGACCCGACCCTGGGCGGGCCGATGCCGGACCCGAGCTCGGCCGCGACCACGGTCCTCGGCGCGGTGAGCCGCGCGGAGCCGGACGCGACCGTCGTCCTGGGCGCGGTCGGCGGCTCGTCGGCCGTCCCGCTGCGGGTGTCCTTCGGTGACGGAGCCGAGCGGCTGGTCCTGGACTACCGCACCGACGTGCTGGACGCCGAGGCCGCGGCCCGGATCGCGGGGTACCACCGCACCGCGCTCGAGCAGCTCACCGCCGACCTGGAGGCCGACCCGGCCCGCCGCTCCCTGGTCGGGCCCGAGGAGCTGCGCCACCAGATCGACGGCATGAAGGGCCCGCACAAGGACCTGGGCGACAAGCGCTTCCACGAGCTGTTCGAGGAGCGGGTGCGCCGCCACCCGGACGCGGTGGCCGGGGTGCACGGCGACACCGAGTGGACCTACCGCGAGCTGAACTCCCGGGCCAACCAGATCGGCCGGGCGCTGCTGGCCCGGGGCCTGGGCCGCGAGGACGTGGTCGCCGTGGTCACCGAGCGGAACCTGGACTGGATGGCCTCGGTGATCGCCGTCTTCAAGTCCGGCGGGGCCTACCTGCCCATCGAGCCGCACTTCCCGGCCGACCGGATCGCCACCACGCTGGGCCGGGCCGAGACCAAGTTCGTGCTCACCGAGCGCGGCAGCACCGCCACCCTGGACGTGGCGCTGCAGACCCTGCCCGGCCTGGAGGCCACCTACCTCGACGCCGTCTACGCCGAGCGCAACGACGACTCCGACCTGGGCGTGAAGGTCACCGAGGACCAGCTGGCCTACATGTACTTCACCTCGGGCTCCACCGGGACGCCCAAGGGCGCGATGTGCGAGCAGCTGGGCATGCTCAACCACCTGTGGGCCAAGATCGAGGACCTGGGCCTGGGCGAGGGCGAGGCGCTCACCGAGATCGCCCCGCAGTGCTTCGACATCTCGCTGTGGCAGCTGGTCGCCGCGCTGCTGCAGGGCGGCCGCACGGTGATCATCGAGCAGGACGTGATCCTGGACGTCACCCGGTTCGTCGAGAAGATCGTCGAGCAAAAGGTCAACATCATGCAGGTGGTGCCCTCCTACCTGGAGGTGGTGTGCTCCTACCTGGAACAGTTCCCGACCGAGCTGCCCGACCTGCACTGCGTGTCCACCACCGGTGAGGCGCTGAAGTACGAGCTGGTGCAGCGCTGGTTCGCCCTGCAGCCGGGGATCAAGGTGGCCAACGCCTACGGCCTCACCGAGACCTCCGACGACACCAACCACGAGGTGATGGACCGGGTCCCGCCGGGCGGCCGGGTGCCGCTCGGGCCGCCGGTGAACAACGTCTGGATCTACGTGATGGACGAGCACCTGCAGCCGGTGCCGCTGGGTGCGCCCGGCGAGATCGTCTTCTCCGGGATCTGCGTGGGCCGGGGCTACATCAACGACCCGGAGCGCACCGCCGCCGCCTTCCAGCGCGACCCGCTGCGGCCCGGCGAGCGGATCTACCGCAGCGGTGACCACGGCCGGTGGGCGCCGGACGGCAAGCTCGACTTCATGGGCCGCAAGGACACCCAGATCAAGCTGCGCGGCTTCCGGATCGAGATCGGCGAGATCGACAACAAGCTGCTGAAGGTGTCCGGCGTGGGCGACGGCGCGGTCGTGGTCGGCGAGCGCTCGGACGGCAGCAAGCACCTGGTGGCCTTCTACTCCGGCCCGCAGGAGCTGGACACCGACATGCTCCGCGAGACGCTGGGGGCATCGCTGCCGGAGTACATGGTGCCCTCGGCCTTCCACCACCGGGACAAGCTCCCGCTCACCGGCAACGGCAAGGTCGACACCAAGGCGCTGACCAAGGAGGCCTCCGCGCTGCTGGAGAGCGCCACCGCCGGTGACTACGACCCGCCGCGGACGCCGACCGAGGTCCGGGTGGCCGAGGCCTTCGCCAAGGTCCTGGAGATCCCGTACGAGCAGGTCAGCCGGACCGACGACTTCTTCGACCGGGGCAGCTCGCTGTCCGCGGTGCGGCTGGCGGTGACCCTGGAGCGGAAGGTGTCGCTGCGCGAGATCACCCGCACCCCGGTGCTGGCCGAGCTGGCCGCGCTGCTGGACGAGAAGGCCGGTGGCGGGCCGGCCGGCGCGGCGACCCCGAAGAAGGCGACGCTGCTGCAGCCGCTGGCGGCGCCGGACGGGGAGGCCAGGGCGGCGCTGATCTGCTTCCCGTACGCCGGGGGCAACGCGGTGAACTTCCAGCCGATGGCCCGGGCCCTGGTGTCCGGCGGGGCCGGCCTCACCGTCTACGCCATCGAGCTGCCCGGACACGACCTGGGGGCCGAGCGGGAGGCGTTCGTCCCGCTGGACGCGGTGGTCGACCAGGTGGTGGAGGAGATCGTCGCCACCGGGCTGTCCCCGGTGATGCTGTGGGGCCACTCGGCCGGCAGCGCGGCGGCGATCGAGGCCGCCCGCCGGCTGTCGGGGCGGGGGGTTAACGTACAGCGCGTGTTCCTCGGAGCCCAGCTGGCCGGATCGGCCGAGTCCCGGCGCGCCCGGATCGCCGAGCTCGGCGGCCGGACCGACACCCAGATCGCCACCGGCCTGGCCGAGAGCGGCTACACCGGGCTCGACCAGCTCGACGCCCAGCGCGCCGAGCACGTGGGTTCGGCCTACCGGCACGACTACAACGGGGCGAACAACTACCTGGCCGAAGCCCTGCAGAACCCGCCCGCCACCAGGCTGAAGGTCCCGGTCACCGTGGTCATCGCGGCCGACGACCCGAGCACCGCCGACTTCCAGCGCAGCTACCGCGACTGGGAACGGCTGGCCGAAGACGTGGCGATCACCGTGCTTCCTGCGGGGGGCCACTACTTCCTGCGCAACCGACCCGACGAGGCGGCCCGGGCCGTGCTGGGCACGCTCCGTTGATGAACCGCACGAGCTGACCGACCGCACCCACTCAGATAGCCGAAAGGGACTACCAGACATGTCGTCTTCTGTGCTCGCCCCCGACATCCAGCCCGGGAAGCCGCCGATAGTCGAGGCGGCCTCCGTGGCGGGCCTGAGCTGGGAGCAGTACCGCGACGGGCTGCTCTCGATCGTGGCGCAGTACGGGTCCGTGCGGGTCAAGGGGCTGGGCCTGGCCGACGCCGGCTCGATCGGCGACACCTTCCGCGGCCTGGCCACCGGCGGGCTGATGCTCGAGCGGGAGGCGTTCGCCGAGCGCAAGGTCTACTCCGAGGGCGTGTACGGGGCCTCGAACTGGCCGGCCAACCAGCCCATGTGCATGCACCACGAGCTCAGCTACGCCTACGAGTTCCCCAGCCTGATGATGTTCGCCTGCCTCAAGGCCTCCACCTCCGGCGGGGTCACCGGGGTGGCCGACTCGCCGAGCGTGCTGGCCGCGCTGCCGCGGGACCTGGTTTCCCGGCTGAAGGCCGAAGGCTGGTGGCTGATCCGCTCCTACAACGAGGACATCGGCGCCTCCTGGGAGGACTCCTTCGGCACCGGCGACCGGGGCGCGGTGGAGGCCTACTGCCGCAACAACGGCATCGAGTTCGACTGGCAGTCCGACGGTGGGCTGAAGACCCGCCAGCACCGGGCCGCCGTGGTCACCCACCCGGTCACCGGCCAGGAGTGCTGGTTCAACCAGGTCTCCTTCCTCAACGAGTGGACGATGGCGCCCGAGGTGCGGGAGTACCTGGTGGACGTCTACGGCTCGGACGGCCTGCCGTTCAACACCCGCTTCGGCAACGGCGACCCGATGCCCGAGGACATCGTGGAGACGGTGAACGCGGTCTACGACGCGCACACGCTGCGCGAGCCCTGGCAGGCCGGCGACATCATGCTGGTCGACAACATCCGGGCCAGCCACTCCCGGGAGCCGTACGAGGGCGACCGGGAGATCCTGGTCGGCCTGGGCAACCCGCTGCGGATCGGGGGCTGACATGACTGAGCAGCGCACGGTCCCGCCGTTCTCGGTGATCTCCGGTGAGCAGGTGCAGAACGCACTGGCCGGCCGGGAGAAGCAGGTCATGGAGATGGTGGAGGCCACCTACCGGGTGCACGGCTCCGGGGACTCGGTGAACCCGCCGTCCTACTTCCTCACCTTCCCGGACCGGCCCACCTCGCGGATCATCGCCCTGCCCGCCTCGATCGGCGGCGACGTCCGGGTGGACGGTCTGAAGTGGATCTCCAGCTTCCCGGAGAACGTGGCGGGCGGGATCCCCCGGGCCTCGGCGGTGCTGATCCTCAACGACCACGACACCGGCTACCCGTTCGCCTGCCTGGAGTCCTCGATCATCAGTGCCACCCGCACGGCCTCGTCGGCCGCGCTGGCCGCCGACTGGTTGACCCGGGACCGGGAGGGTGGCCGGCCGCGCCGGATCGGCTTCTTCGGGGTCGGGCTGATCGCCCGGTACATCCACATGCACCTGGCCGGCACCGGCTGGACGTTCGACGACATCGGCGTGTTCGACCTGCAGGAGGCCAGCGCGAACGGCTTCCGGGACTACCTGACCGGTCGCGACGGGGAGACCGCCGAGGTCACCGTGCACGACAGCGCCGAATCGCTGATCCGCAACAGCGACGTGGTCGTGTTCGCCACCGTGGCGGGCACCCCGCACGTGCACGACAAGTCCTGGTTCGAGCACAACCCGCTGGTGCTGCACGTCTCGCTGCGCGACCTCGACCCGGACATCCTGGAGGACGCGGTCAACCTGGTCGACGACGTCGAGCACTGCCTGAAGGCGAACACCTCGCCGCACCTGCTGGAGCAGCGCACGGGCAACCGTGACTTCCTGCTGGGCACGCTCGACGACGTGATGTCCGGGCGGGTGAAGGTGCCGGCGGACAAGCCGATCATCTTCTCCCCGTTCGGTCTCGGCGTGCTCGACCTGGCGGTGGGCAAGTACGTCTACGACCAGACGCTGAGCGCCGGCGAGCTGCACACGATCGACGGGTTCTTCCACGAGCTCAAGCGGTACGGCTGAGCCGCGGCGGAAGGCCGTGACCGACCGCGCCACCAGGGCCACCCGCACGACCACGCGGGTGGCCCTGGCCGCGTTCGCGGTCGCCTGCGCGCTGGTGTCCACCGCCTGCGTGAAGCTGCCCGGGGTCGGCGGCGGCCCCACCACCCCGACCGAGCCGGCCCGGCAGCTGTGGCGCTCGGACGGCTACGGGATGATCTGGGCCCTGGACGGCGACCGGCTGACCGGCTACCAGACCACGTCGATCAGCTGTATCAGGTCCGACACGATGACCCGGGTCGGGTCGGTCGACGGCGCGCAGAGCTTCGGTGAGGACGGCGCGGTCGACGTCACGCTGCGGATCGGCGGCGACGGTCGCGCGGTCTACCACGAGGTCGGCACGGTGTCCGACGTCGACCTGCTGCCGGTGGCCTCGATGCCGGCCACCTGCGACGAGAAGCCCGACCGGGGCCCGGAGACCACCTTCGAGGTGTTCTGGCAGACGGTCGAGGAGAACTACAACTCGCTGGACCGGCGGCACGCCGACTGGGCGGCCATGCGCGAGCGCTACCGCGCCGAGATCGACGAGGACACCGAGAACAAGGAGCTGTTCGGCATCCTGCGGTCGATGCTCGAACCACTGGGCGACATGCACACCGGGCTGACCGGCTCCGGCGACCGGGAGTTCGAGGGCAAGCGCGCGGGCACCGTGGAGATCGACGCGAACACGACCAACCGGGCCACCGATGCCGTCCTGAACGCCCGGGGCGCCACCGGGGCCATGGCCTTCGGCAACGGCCGACTGGTGTACGCCGACCTGCCCGGTGGCCGGGGCTACCTGCGGATCGGGGCCTTCGAGCGGCTCAAGAAGAGCGACCAGTGGGCGGCCAACGAGGCCGAGGTGAAGCGGATGCTGGACACCGTGTTCACCCCCGCGCGGGTGGCCGGGCTGACGATGCTGGTCATCGACGTGCGGAACAACCCGGGCGGCCAGGACGCGCTGGGCATCGAGATCGCCGGCCGGCTGACCGACCGCCCCTACCTGGCCTACACCAAGGCCGCCCGCAACGACCCGGCCGACCCGAGCAAGCACGCCCGGCCGCAGCAGGTACAGGTCACCCCGTCCGCCGGAGCGCGGTACACCGGCCCGATCCGGATGCTCACCGGCCCGCTGACGATCAGCGCGGGGGAGACGTTCACCCTGGCCATGATGGGGCGCACGCCGGCGCCGGAGCGGTTCGGCGAGAACACCCAGGGCGTGTACTCCGACACCTTGGACCGCAAGCTGCCCAACGGCTGGACGGTCACCCTGGGCAACGAGGACTTCACCGCCCCGGACGGCCGCAGCTACGAGGGCCCCGGGATCCCGCCGACCAGGCCGATGCCGGTGTACCCGCCCGCCGAGCTGGCGGCCAACCAGGACTCCGTCCTCGCCGCCGCCCTCAACTGACCCGCCCGGCGAGTTCCGCGGTCCGGGTCAGTCCAGGTGGTCGAGGAGGAAGTCGATGTCGGGCATCGTGCGCAGCTTGCGCAGGGCGCAGGCCTCGATGTGCCGCACCCGGTCGCGCGACCGCCCGACCAACCGGCCGATCTGCTCGTAGCTGCGCGGGACGCCGTCGTGCAGGCCGCAGCGCAGCCGCACCACGTACGCCTCGCGGTCCGGCAGGCCGTCCAGCAGCTCGTCCAGCACCGGGCCCAGCGGTGCCGCCGGCGGCCCTCCGGCGGCCCGGGCGGCGACCAGGTCCCCGATCGTGATCCCGGCATCGGAATGCGCGGGCTGGTCCAGGGACACCGGCTGGCGGACGACCCGGCGCAGCTCGGCCACCTTCGCCGGCGGTAGCCCGGCGTGATCGAGCCGGGCGGTCAGCTCGGCCGGGCTCGGCTCCCGGCCGAGGGTCTGGGCCAGCTCCCGCTGCACCCGGTTGAGCCGGTTCAGCAGCTCGACGGTGTGCACCGGCACCCGGATCGTCCGGGACTGCTCGGCGATGGCCCGGCTGATCCCCTGGCGGATCCACCAGGTCGCGTAGGTGGAGAACTTGAAACCCCGGGTGTAGTCGAACTTGTGCACCGCGCGGATCAGCCCGAGGTTGCCCTCCTGGATCAGGTCGGAGAACGACATCGAGCGGCAGGTGTACCGCTTGGCCACGGACACCACCAGCCGCAGGTTGGCCCGCAGCAGGTGGGCGAACGCCGCCTCGCCCTCGCGGACCAGCTGCCGCAGGTCGGCCGCCGGATCGTCGCGTCCGGCGCCGCGGCGGTGGGTCGGGTCGGCCAGTCGCTCGGCGGCGAGTACCCCGACCTCGATCCGCCGGGCCAGGTCCACCTCCTGCGCGGCGGTCAGCAGCTCCGTCCGGGCGATGCTGCGCAGGTAGTCGGTGACCGAGTCCTCGGAGACCGACGCCGGCACCGGCGCGGGCACCGGCGAGGTTCCGGTGACGAGGCTCAGCGGAGCGGTGCGCGGGGGTTCGGGCTGCGGATCCAGGACGTGGAGTGGCGCGGCCAACGGATACCTGCTTCCTCGCGTCTCCGCCGTCGGGGCGGCGCGGCGGAGGGAGTGCAAGAGCAAGTATCCGTTGGCCGAACGTACGGTCGATACCGCCGATGGGGCGGAAGCCTAGAGAAGCGAGTAGCTAGAGAAGCTAGCCGGCGAACTCCGCGCGGGGCAACGGCAGGGCGGGCCCGAGGTCCAGCGTGCTGCTGACCCGCTGCAGGAACCGCACCACGACCTCGCGCTCGGCGTCACCCATCCCCTCGGCGCACGCGTTCAACACCTCGTTGAAGTGCTCGTACACCTGCTGGGCCTTCTCCTGGCCGTCATCGGTCAGGCCGACCAGCAGCTTGCGCCGGTCGGTCGGGTGCGGCAGCCGGCAGACGTGCCCCTGGCGTTCCAGCCGGTCGATGAGCACGGTGACCGAGGCGGTGGTGATCTGCAACCGGCGGGCGATCTGGCCCGGGGTCTGGAAGCCCTCGGTGGCCAGGAAGCCGCAGGCGACGAGGTCGGTGACGCCCAGGCCCAGCTCGTCGCGGGCGATCCGTCCGCGCTCCCGCTCGACGGCCAGGACGACCTCGCGGAGCGCGGTCATGATCTCGTCGTCGGGCATGTTTCGAAGAGTACCGAGAACCAAGGCTTTCTAACGGCGTGGCGGCGAAAAATCCGAGCAAACACTCGAATGAGAGCGTCGGTGACAGCCAGCGACGCTCGAGTGGCAAGGGGGTCCACCCCACCCCGGGAGTAGGGGCGGCCGTCGTCGCCGGCGGGTGTGCCCCATCGTGCCCGGACGCCCCGGCTGGGACTGTCGTAGCAACTCAGTGAACCCAGATGCCGTACGGGAGTGTTCGCCATGACGACCCGACCACCGCCGGACCGGCCGGACCGGCCGGACCGGCCCGACCGGCCCGACCCGGCGATGCCGCTGCCCTGGCCGCCGCCGGTGCCCCAACCGCCCCCGCCGGTGCCCCAACCTGCGCCGGTGCCCCAACCACCGCCGGCCGCCCAACGGCCGTCGGTGTCGCAGCGGCCGTCGGCGCCCCAACCTCCGACGGTGCCGATCCCGGTGCTCGGCCCGGTGCAGCCGCCTGCTCCGCCCCCCTTCGCGCCCGCACCGCCGGCACCGCCCGTGCCGCCCGTGCGACCCGCACTGCCGGCCGGGCTGGGACCCGAAGCGCCGGCGTACGCGCAGTACGACGGGCGCCCGCCGATGCCCGAGCCGGCGCGCCGGAGGCGGCGGCCGTACCGGATCGGCGTGCTGGTCGTGACGCTCGCCGTGGCGGGCGGCGTGGGATACGCGGTGTACGGGCCGTCCGGCCGGAACTGCGGCCCGATCACCGGCCTGCCGTGGTGTACCGCCCCGGCGGTGGTGCCCACGGCCGACCGGTCCGCCGTGGTGGTTCCGCCGATCAGCCTGCCCGCCGCTCCACCGGTCCCGGAGGCGCCCGCTCCGAGCGCGCCACCGGTACTCCCGCCGGCCCCGATGTCGGTGATCGTGCCGGCACCCCCGCCGGCGGCGGTACCTCCGCCGAAGCCCGCGGCGAAGCCGGTGGCCAAGGCCCCGGCCGTCAAGGGCAAGAAGAAGCAGGTGGTCAAGAAGAAGGCGGCCGAGGGATCGTCCGACGACTCCGACCACTCGTCCGATGACTCCGACTCGTCGTCCGACGACTCGGACTCCTCGAGCGACGACTCGTCCGACGACTCGAGCGACGACTCGGACTCGTCGGGTGACGACTCCGACTCCGGGGGCGACGACGAGGGGTCCTGCGACTGCTCCGACTAGCGGGGTGAGCAACCACGCCGACGGGGGTCGGCGCGCGGCGACACGGCTGGGGAGCGCGTGTCGGGGAGGCGGTCCGGGCCGATGCCCGGGCCGCCTCTCGCGTGGAACCGGAAGCGGACGGTCAGCGGCCGCGCATGATCTCGCCGAGCAGACCGCCGGCCAGCCCGCCGCCGCTGGCCCCGGACTGGTTGCCGGAGCCGGTGCCGGCCAGCATGCTCAGCGGCACCTCCTCGGACGGCTGCACCACGACGAAGCCCTGCCCGGAGAAGGCCATGGTGAACGCCTCGCCGGTGGTCCGTCCGAGCAGGGTGCCCAGGCCCATGTTGTCGGCCCGGTGGTACCCGGTCTGCAGCGAGGCCGACCAGCACACGGCGGCCTGCGGGTCGGCGAAGGTGGGCGCGTCCACGTTCAGCACCACCGGGGTGCCCTTGCAGGTGATGGCGATCCGGCCCTGACCGGTGAACACGCAGTTGAACAGCCCCGCGTTGGACATCATGCCCATGCCCTGCACCCGGCGGATGTCCCAGCTCAGGCTGGTGTCGAAGGCCAGCACGTTCTTGCCGTTGATGGTCAGCCCGTCGTGGCCGCCCTCCAGGTCGATCAGGAACACGTCGCTGGCCGCATCGGCCAGGAACAGGTCGCCCTGGCCCCGGGCCTTCATCAGCGGGATGCCCTCACCGGTGACCGCCTGCTTGATGAACTTGCCGATGCCGCCCGCGCCCTGGGCCTCGAAGCCGATCTGGCCCTGGTAGGCGACCATCGAACCCTGCCGGGCCATGACCTCGCCGTTCAGCGCGACCTTCAGCAGCTTGGAGTTCTGCAGGGTCATCCCCGGCTGCTGCGTCTGGGCTTCGGCGTGCTGGGGGGCGAACAGGTCGCTGCGCATCGGTGTCCCTCCATGGGTGTGATCGCGATTATGTCTGCTGGCTCGTCCCGGGTGGGAGACTCCCGGGGTGTCGATCCGTGCAACCCTCGACGGCGCCCCGGCGGACCCGGACCGGGTGCGCACGCTGGCGCTGGTGAACCTCGGGCACTTCACCACGATGCGGGTGGAGGACCGGGGGGTCCGGGGGCTCGGCCTGCACCTGGAGCGGCTGGTGCGCGACTGCGCCCGGGTGCTCGAGGCCGACCTGGACGCCGAGCGGGTCCGCCGGTACCTGCGGGACGCCCTGGACGGGGTGCCCCGACCGGTGGCGGCCCGGGTCACGGTGTTCGACCCCGGGCTCGACCTGGGTGGCCTGGCCGCCGACGCGACACCGTCCGTGCTGGTCACCCTGCGCCCGGCCGGCGCTACAACGGGCCCGGGGCTGCGCCTGCGGGCGGCGGTCTACCAGCGGGAGCTCCCGGAGGTGAAGCACACCGCGCTGTTCGGGGCGATCCGGTTGCGCCGGGCCGCCCAGCGCGCCGGCGCGGACGACGTGCTGTTCGTCGGCCCGAACGGCGAGGTGTGCGAGACGTCGATCGCCAGCATCGGGTTCCTCGACGGCGACCGGGTGGTCTGGCCCCGGGCGGACTGGCTGCCCGGGGTGACCATGCGGCTGATCGACCAGGTGGCCCCGAGCGACACCAGGCCGCTCACCCTGGCCGACCTCGGCGCGCTGGACGGGGCGTTCATCGCCAACGCCGGCATCGGCGTCCGCCCGGTGACGGCCGTGGACGGGGTCGAGTTCCCGGCCGACCCGCCCCTCCTGCACCGCCTCCGCACCGGCTACGAATCGATCGACCCCGAGCCCGTCTGACGGCGGGCCCAACCCGGGCGTCAGTCGGCCAGGAAGTCGCGGAGCATGCCGGTCTCGGCCAGCGGGCGGAGCTTGCGCAGCGCGGCGGTCTCGATGTGCCGGATGCGCTCCCGGGACTTGCCGAACACGCGGCTGATCTGCTCGAAGCTGTGCTTGGTGCCGTCGACCAGGCCGCAGCGCAGCCGCAGCACCTGCTGCTCCCGCTCGTTCAGCGTGGCCAGCAGGGACTCCAGCTGGTCGCGCAACGCCAGGGCGGTGTCGGCGGCCGTCGACTGGTACGAGCTGCCGGCGGCCACCAGGTCGCCGAGGCTGGTGTCGCCGTCGGTACCGACCGGCTGGTCCAGTGACACCGGCTGCCGGGTCACCCGGCGGATCTCGGCGATCTTCTCCGGGCGCTCGCCGCACTGCGCGGAGAGCTCCTCCAGGGTGGGCTCGCGGCCCAGCTTCTGGGTCAGCTCCCGCTGCAGCCGGTTCAGCTTGTTCAGCGAGTCGACCATGTGCACCGGCACCCGGATGGTGCGGGTCTGGTCGGCCACCGCGCGCAGGATGGCCTGGCGGATCCACCAGGTGGCGTAGGTGGAGAACTTGAAGCCCTTGGTGTGGTCGAACTTGTAGACCGCGCGGATCAGGCCGAGGTTGCCCTCCTGGATCAGGTCGGACAGCGGCAGGCCGGAGCCGACATAACGCTTCGCGACCGACACCACCAGCCGCAGGTTGGCCCGGAGCATGTGGTCGCAGGCTTGCTCTCCGTCACGGACCAGCCGGCGCAGATCGCGACGGTCCGTGAGCGACAGCCCGGGCCCCTGCTCGCTCAGGCGCTCGGCGGCCAGCACGCCGACCTCGATCCGGTGCGCCAGCTCGACCTCCTGCTCGGCGGTCAGCAGCGCGACGGCGCCGATCTGGCGCAGGTAGTCCGACACCGCGTCGACCGAAACGGCTGTGGGTCGGGGAGGCGGCTGGGTCGGGGGAGTCGACCGTTGGGCGGGCACGACCGCCTCGGGCGGCAGTGGGGCGATCACCAGCGTGGGCACGCGGGCCGGGAGGCCCTCGGACGGCAGGCTGGTGGGCAAGGACTTCGCCGGAGCGGTCATGAGCTGTCTGCCCTATCGAGAGTGGTCCAGGTGGCGGAGCGTGAGCGCCCGATTACTCGCTTGGCTCCCGTGTAGCTAGGATGCCAAGCTATCAGGTGGTCGCCATCACTCCAAGTAGGGAGACCGAGAATTTTCTAACTCGCCGTGTCCACCTGAGTGGGTGACTCGAGCATCGCGGTGGCGCTGCGAAGGAAGTTCAGCACGGTGGTCCGTTCACTGAGCGTGAGATCGATCGTGCACTCGGACATCACCTCGGCGAACCGGTCCTGCAGCAGCCCCGACTTCCGCTCGCCGTCGGGCGTCAACGTCACCAGCAGCTTGCGCCGGTCGGTGGGATGTGGGATCCGGGCGACCAGGCCGTTGCGCTGCAGGCGGTCGACCAGCTCGGTGACCGAGGCGGTGGTGATCTGCAGCCGCTCGGCGAGCTCGCTGGGCGTGCGTGGCCCGCCACCGGCGATGTACCCGCAGGCCAGCATCTCGTTCAGGCCGATGTTCAGGACCTCGCGGGCCATGCGGAGCCGTTCGCGCTCGGTGGCCGCGACCACGTCCCGCAACGCCAGCATCAGCTCCCTGTCGCGAGGCAGATTCTCCACATCGAGAGGGTACCGAGTAGTAAGGCAGTCTGGCGGTTTTCCGTGAGCCACGGAACCTCGGGATCAGCCGAAAGGCTTACGCTGTCACCTCGCTGACGCTCGGAGCCAGCGCCAGCCGGGGCTGCTGTGACACTGGTTCGCTCGCAAGCTCGCTCACGCCGCCCCATCCGGTCGGGGCTCCTCGGCGCCGAACCGGTCGCGGATGGTCCGGTTGACCGCGCGACCGAAGGCGGTGACCACGCCCTGCACGGTGATCGGCTTGATCCGGGTGAAGGCCTCGCGCAGGCGGGCCCGCTCGGCGGTCGGCCGGCCCCGGTCCCGGTAGGGCTGCAGCACCTCGTCCTGGAACATCTGCATGAGCTCCTCGGCCAGCGCGCTGGTGTGCTTGGCGATCAGCTCGTGCGAGCGGCGCAGGGCCTCGGCCGGCAGTCCGATCTCCAGGCTCTCCAGCGCGGCGGACAGCGACACCGCCCCGTGCAGCAGGACGGTCTCCGGGCGCCGGTCGATCACTCCCAGGGCCTCCAGGACGTCCAGGTCGTCCGGGCTGAGCGGCCGGCCGGCGCGGCGGTCCAGCTCCTCCAGGGACAGCTCCTCCAGCCGTTCGGGCACCCAGGGCACCAGCAGGGCCCGCTGCAGGGCCATGGCCTCGGAGTCGGCGGAGGCGGGCATCCGGGCCAGGTAGCCCTCGATTGCCGAGAGCGAGAAGCCCAGCGCGGACAGCTCGGAGATCAGCTCCAGCCGGGCCAGGTGGTCGGGCCCGTACAGCCCGAGCCGACCGCGCAGCCGGGGCGGCGGGAGCAGGCCCTTGCCGGCGTAGAAGCGGATGGTGCGCACGCTGACCCCGCAGCGATCGGCCAGCTGGTCGATGGTCAGCAGCTCTGCGGTGCCCGTCACGCTTCGGCACCCTACCCAGCGCTTGACCTATATGACAGTGCTGCTGTAACAATCGATGGAAGGCGCACAGGCGCACCGAAATCCGAGAGGTTCTCCATGAGCACCGGTATCCCCGAGGCGTACGTGTACGACGCCATCCGGACCCCGCGTGGCCGAGGCAAGGCGTCCGGCTCGCTGCACGAGGTCAAGCCGATCTCCCTGGTCGTAGGGCTGATCGACGAGATCCGGCGGCGCTACCCCGAGCTGGACCCGGCCGCCGTGGACGACATCGTCCTCGGTGTGGTCTCCCCGGTGGGCGACCAGGGTGGCGACATCGCCAAGGTGGCGGCGATCGCCTCCGGCCTGCCCGACACGGTGGCCGGCGTGCAGCTCAACCGCTTCTGCGCGTCCGGTCTGGAGGCGGTCAACCAGGCCGCGCTGCGCATCCGCTCCGGCATGGAGGACCTGATCCTGGCCGGCGGCGTCGAGGTGATGTCCCGGGTGCCGATGTTCTCCGACGGCGGCGCCTGGGCGTCCGACCCGGACACCAACTATGGCACCGGCTTCGTCCCGCAGGGCATCGGGGCCGACCTGATCGCCACCCTCGAGGGCTGGAGCCGCGAGGACGTCGACACCTTCGCGGTGGAGTCGCAGACCCGGGCGGCCAAGGCCTGGGCCAACGGCTACTTCGCCCGCTCGGTGGTGCCGGTCAAGGACCGCAACGGCCTGACCATCCTGGACCGCGACGAGCACATCCGGGCCAACTCCACCGTGGAGAACCTGGGCCAGCTGCCCCCGTCCTTCGCCATGCAGGGTGAGCAGGGCGGCTTCGACGCGGTGGCGCTGCAGCGCTACCACTGGGTAGAGAAGATCAACCACGTGCACACCGCCGGCAACTCGTCGGGCATCGTGGACGGCGCCGCGCTCACCCTGATCGGCAACGAGGAGGCCGGCAAGCGCGCCGGCCTGACCCCGAGGGCCCGGATCGTGGCCACCGCGGTGTCCGGCGCGGACCCGACGATCATGCTCACCGGTCCGGCCCCGGCCACCCGCAAGGCGCTGGCCAAGGCCGGCCTGACCGCCGCCGACATCGACCTGTTCGAGATCAACGAGGCGTTCGCCTCGGTGGCCATGCGGTTCATGCGGGACCTGGACGTGCCGCACGAGAAGACCAACGTCAACGGCGGCGCCATCGCCATGGGCCACCCGCTGGGCGCCACCGGCGCCATGCTCGTCGGCACGATCATCGACGAGCTGGAGCGCCGCGACCTGCGGCGCGGCCTGGTCACCCTGTGCGTCGGCGGCGGCATGGGCATCGCCGCCATCCTGGAAAGGGTCTGAGACTGATGACTGAGCAGAAGGCCGTGCGCTGGGAGAAGGGCGCCGACGGCATCGTCACGGTGACCCTGGACGACCCGCAGAGCAGCGCCAACACCATGAACGACCGCTTCCGGGACGCCATGTCCGAGTGCGTGGACGCCCTGATCGCGGACAAGGACAACATCACCGGGGTGATCATCACCTCGGCCAAGAAGACGTTCTTCGCCGGTGGCGACCTGACCGCGCTGGTCAAGGCCCGGCCCGAGGACGCCCCGCACTGGTACGAGCAGGTCCGTGAGGGAGCGGCCCGGCTGCGCAAGCTGGAGACGCTGGGCCGGCCGGTGGTGGCCGCGATGAACGGCACCGCGCTGGGCGGCGGCCTGGAGATCGGCCTGGCCTCCCACCACCGGATCGGTCTGGACGCGAAGGGGGTGGTCTACGGCCTCCCGGAGGTGACCCTGGGCCTGCTCCCGGGCGCCGGCGGCGTCACCCGGATCACCCGCATGCTGGGCATCGCCAACGGGTTCATGAACGTGCTGGCCCAGGGCCAGCGGTACAACCCGAAGAAGGCCCTCGAGGTCGGCATCATCGACGAGCTGGCGGCGACGCCGGAAGAGATGCTGGCCAAGGCCAAGGCCTGGATCGCGGCGAACCCGGAGGCCGCGCAGCCGTGGGACAAGCCCGGGTACAAGATGCCCGGCGGCGTCCCGTCGCACCCGTCGCTGGCCGGGATCCTGCCGGCCTTCCCGGCCAACCTGCGCAAGCAGATCAAGGGCGCCCCGATGCCGGCGCCGCGCAACATCCTGGCCGCCGCCGTCGAGGGCGCCCAGGTGGACTTCGACACCGCGCAGCGCATCGAGCACCGGTACTTCATCGACCTGGTCGTCGGCCAGGTGTCGACGAACATGACCAAGGCGTTCTTCTTCGACCTGCAGGCGATCAACAACGGGGCGTCCCGGCCGGACGGCTACGACACCTGGAAGCCGACCAAGGTCGCGGTGCTGGGCGCCGGGATGATGGGCGCGGGCATCGCCTACGTGTCCGCGCAGGCCGGCTGGGAGGTCGTGCTCAAGGACGTCTCCCTGGAGGCGGCCCAGAAGGGCAAGGCGTACTCGGAGAAGCTGGTCGGCAAGGGCGTCAAGAAGGGCTCGCTGACGAGTGAGAAGGCCGACGCGCTGCTGGCCCGGATCACCCCGACGGCGGACTACGCCGACCTGGCCGGGGCGGACATCGTGATCGAGGCGGTGTTCGAGTCGGTCGAGCTGAAGCACCAGGTGTTCAACGAGGCCATCCCGCACCTGGCCTCGGGCGCCCTGCTCTGCTCGAACACCTCCACGCTGCCGATCACCAAGCTGGCCGAGGGCGTGGACCGGCCGGCCGACTTCATCGGGCTGCACTTCTTCTCACCGGTCGACAAGATGCCGCTGGTGGAGATCATCCGCGGTGAGCAGACCTCCGACGAGGCGCTGGCCAAGGCGTTCGACGTCACCCTGGCCATCCGCAAGACGCCGATCGTGGTGAACGACAGCCGCGGCTTCTTCACCAGCCGGGTGATCGGCACCTTCATCAACGAGGGCATCGCCATGCTGGCCGAGGGCATCGACCCGCAGACCATCGAGCAGGCGTCCTCGCAGGCCGGGTACCCGGCGCCGGTGCTGCAGCTGTCCGACGAGCTGACCCTCACCCTGATGCAGAAGATCCGCAAGGAGACCGAGGCGGCGGTGGAGGCGTCCGGCGGGACCTGGACCACCCACCCCTCCGAAGGCGTGATCGACAAGCTGGTCGAGGGCGGGCGGCCGGGCCGGGCCGGCGGGGCCGGGTTCTACGACTACGCCGACGGGCAGCGGACCACGCTGTGGCCGGGCCTGCGCACCGAGCTCGGGGCGACCAACCACGACGTGGACCTCAAGGAGCTCTCCGAGCGGATGCTGTTCGTGGAGTCCCTGGAGACCTGGCGGTGCTTCGACGAGGGCGTGCTGACCAGCATCCCGGACGCCAACATCGGGTCGATCTTCGGCATCGGGTTCCCGCCCTGGACCGGCGGTGTGCTGCAGTACATCGACGGCTACCCGGGCGGCAAGGCGGGCTTCGTGGCCCGGGCCGACGAGCTGGCCAAGAAGTACGGCGTGCGGTTCGACGCGCCGGACTCGCTGCGCAAGGCGGCGGCGTCCGAGCCGGAAGGAGCCACCGCGGCCTGAGTTCCGTGGTGTGAGCACGACGGAGGGCCGGCGACGATCAGCGTCGCCGGCCCTCCGGCACGTTCGGGCGGGGTTACTTGCCCAGGGCTCCGCGCAGGTCGGCCAGCTCGCGGCGCAGCGCGATCACGTCGGCGCGCAGCGACAGCACGTGGCCGAAGATGTCGTCCTCCATCTCCTCGGGGCCCGGGCGGCCCCCGAGGCCCAGCTTCGAGTTCAGGTTGCGGTCCAGGGTCCACAGGTACATGGCCAGGGTGAGCCGCTCGTTCTGGCTGGAGCCCAAGCGCTTGGTCTCCCAGCCGCCGGTCTCGGCACCCGGCCACGGGTTTTCGATGGTGGAGGTCTCCCCGCACACCTGCTGGATGAGGATCTCCACGGCCTTCTCGATGCGCTGAACCGGGTCCGACATGTTTCCTCCAGTTGACGATGGATGTAAGGCGCGGCGCAGCGTAACGGGTCGGGCCACCCGCGACAGTGACGTCGCCGTGTCCGGTGGTTGAACGTGTCTTCATTCGGGCCGGGTGGAGTCGTGGTCCACCGGGTGATCGGTGTGCTGGACGCCCTGGTCGTGGCCGGGCTGTTGTGGCTGGTGATCCGCAAGGTACGACGTCCGGCTGGGGGCCGAGTAATACCTGACGCACTCGTGACGATGCACTCTCCGGAAGCGCAGATCCGTGACATCGTCGTGTCACGGGGGAGCGGGATACGCCGGTACCATCGCGGGCGGACCAGAGCGGACAGGGCGTGGGCAGATGAAGACCTCAGTGCTGGTGACGGCCGCCGTGGTGGCGGTCGCGGCCGCCGGTGGCGCGACGGCCGCCGTGCTGGTCAACAACCCGTCCGACGCGGCGACCGCCGATGCCTCGGTGTCCGCGCCGTTCGCCCCGGCCGGGGGTGAGGCCCCGGCGGAGGCGCCCGAGCCGGCGGCGGTGCCGGAGGTGCCCGCCCCCGCGCCCGCCGCGGTCGTGGCCCCGCCGGCCCCGGTGCACGCGCCGGTCGCGCCCCGCCCGGTGTACCGGGCTCCGGCTCCCAAGGCTCAGCCGCCGAAGGAGGAGCCGAAGAAGAAGGACGACAAGGACGACAAGAAGGACAACGACCACAAGAACGACAAGGGCGACGACCACAAGAACGACAAGAACGACGGCCACGGCTCCGGCAGCGGTGACGGGGACGGCTCCGGTCACGGCAACGGGGACGGCTCCGGCGACGGCGGCGGTTCCGGCGACGGTGGCGGTTCCGGCGACGGTGGCGGCTCCGGCGGCGGCGACAAGGACAAGAAGTAGCCGTCGCCCCCTGAACCGGCCCCGGTCACGTGCCCCCGCGTGCCCGGGGCCGTCTCGCGACCGGCCCGGGCCGGAATCGGCTTGACAGGACCATGCGTCGGGTCTTAGACATACCAGCAGTATGTCGAGGAGGACTGCGATGAGTGCGTCGACCGAGAACTTCGTCTACGACCCGTTCGCTCCGGGCTATGCAGAGAACCCGTACCCGACGTACGCGGGCATGCGCGGCGCCGGCCCGGTGAACATCCACGAGCTCGGGTTCTACACGCTGCCCCGCTACGCCGACGTGGCCGAGCTGCTGCGGTCGAAGAACTCGGTCGAGGACCGGCACATGGGGCCCAGCCCGCTGCGCGACACCATGGAGGCGATCCGGGGTGACGACATGCAGGCGGCGTTCGGGCTGTCCATGCTGGACCGCGACCCGCCCGACCACACCCGGTTGCGCAAGCTGGTGACCAAGGCGTTCACCGTGCGGTCGATCTCCGCGCTGGAGCCCCGGGTGGTCGAGCTGGTGGACGCCGAGCTGGACAAGCTGGCCGCCGACGGCGGCGGAGACCTGATCGAGGCGCTGGCCTACCCGCTGCCCTTCACCGTCATCTGCGACCTGCTCGGGATGCCGGAGACCGACCACGCCGCGCTGCGCGAGCTGACCGCGATCCTGGTCGGGTCCCTGGAGCCGGTGGTCGACCCGGCCCGGCTGGCCGAGATCGAGCGGGCCGGCGTGGAGATGGCCGAGCGGATCTCTGGGGCCATCCGGGACAAGCGCCGCGCGCCCGGTGACGACCTGCTCACCCGGCTGATCGACGCCGAGGCCGACGGCGACACGCTCACCGACGAGGAGCTGATCGCGCAGGTCACGCTGCTCTACGCGGCCGGCCACGAGACCACGGTCAACCTGATCGCCAACGGCACCCTGGCGCTGCTGAACCACCCCGACCAGGCCGCCCTGCTGCGCGAGCGGGACGACCTGGACCTGAACGCGGTGGACGAGCTGCTGCGCTACGACAGCCCGGTGCAGATGAGCCGGCGGATCACCCTGGCGCCCTACCGGGTCGGCGACGTGGAGATCCCGGTCGGGACGTTCGTGCAGGCCGGGCTGGCCTCGGCCAACCGGGACGAGGCGTTCTGGGGCCCGGACGCCGGGCGGCTCAAGCTCGACCGGCCCAACGCCAAGGCGCACCTGTCCTTCGGCGGCGGCCCGCACCACTGCCTGGGCGCCGCGTTGGCCCGGCTGGAGGGCCGGGTGGCGATCACCCGGCTGGTCCGCCGGTTCCCCGACCTGGCCCTGGCCGGCGAGGTGCGCTGGAACGGGCGGTTGAACCTGCGCGGCCCGGCCGTCCTGCCGATCAGCGTCGGCTGAGCCGGCCGGGAATTACCCGAAGCCGGCTTCGACCTGGGCGAACGCCTCGTCCAGGGCGGCCTCGAAGTCGGTGCCCGGCACCGAGTACGCCCGCAGCACTGCCCGGACGGCCGCGACCGACACGTTCGCCCGCAGCTGGCTGTCCAGGTCGGTGTCCGGGTCGGTGCCGCGCTGCGCGGCGAAGAACCCGGTCAGCACCTGCTCCCACTGGTGGTTGATGTGCAGGTAGGTGCGCACCAGCGCGGGGTGGGTGGACCACAGCTCGATCGCCCGCCGGGGCGGACCGGTCTCCCCGGTGATCGACTCCACCAGCCGGCGCAGCCCGACCTCCTTGGCGCAGCGCCACGGGTCGGCCACCTTCGGTAGGGCCATCAGCTCGGCGCGGACCAGGGCGAGCTGCTCGTACACGTCGCCGAAGAGGATGTCCTCCTTGGTGCCGAAGTAGCGGAACAGGGTGCTGCGCGAGCACTCGGCGGCCTCGGCGATGTCCTCGGCGGTGGTCTCGTCGAACCCGCGCTCGGTGAACAGCGCGACGGCGGCCTCGACGATCCGGGCCGAGGTCTGCCGCCGTTTGCGCTCGTTGAGCGGCAGCCGGACGGGCTGGTCGGTGTGCACGGCCATCAGTGCATCATCCCGGCGAACTGCTTGGTGTCCTGGTTCTCGCCCGATCCGGGCGTGCCGGGAGCGGCGCCGGGCCCGGCGTCCGGGTCGACCTTGGGCATCCGCAGCCAGATGCCGCTGAGCGCGCCCAGGGCGGTGGCGATGGCGATGACCAGGAAGACGTTGCCGTAGGCGTCGGTGAGCACCTCCAGCTGCAGCTGCCGCCAGATCCCGTACATCGCGACCTGGTCGGTCACCGGCAGGGTCTCCGGCGGGATCATGCCGACCCGGTCGTGGGTGAGCTGGGCCCGGGTGGCGGTCTCCAGGGCCACGATCAGCGCCAGGCCGAGCGCCGAGGCGACCCGCTGGGCCACGTTGTTCATCGCGCCGCCCGCGCTGACCAGGTGGGCGGGCAGGATCGACAGCCCGGCGGCGAAGATGCACATCATGGCCAGGCCGTTGCCCGCCGCCCGCACGCAGGTCCACAGGATGATCTCGCTGTTCGGGGTGGCCGGGGTGATGCCGGCCATCAGCCAGGCCCCCCAGGCCGCGATGAGCAGCCCGATGGTGGTCGGCCAGCGCGGACCGATCTTGTCGTAGAGCAGCCCGGAGATCGGCGTGAGCACCGCGATCACCAGCGCCTCGGGCAGCAGGATCAGCCCGGACTTGAACGGTTGCACGTTCTGGCCGACCTGCAGGAACAGCGGGATGTAGAACAGCACCGCGAACAGCCCGACGAACAGGGTGACCAGCAGGGTCAGCGAGATGACCAGGGCCGGGATCCGGAACAGCCGCACCTCGAGCAGCGGCTCGTCCACCTGTAGCTCGATCACCACGAACAGCGCCCCGCTGAGCGTCCCGGCGGTGAGCAGGATCAGCACCTCGTAGGAGTCCCAACCCCAGTCCGGGCCCTTGGTCAGGGCCAGGAGCAGCATGAACAGGCTGGAGGCGATGGTGACGAACCCGGGCACGTCGAACGACCGGCGGGGCGGGATCGGGAACTCCTTGAGCAGCATCGCGGTGGCCAGCGTGCCGAGCAGGCACACCGGGACGTTGATGAAGAAGATCCACCGCCAGTCCCAGTGCTCCACCAGCCAGCCGCCCAGCGTCGGGCCGGCGGCCGGGGCGAACACCACGCCCAGCCCGTAGATGCCCATCGCCTTGCCGATCTCCCGGGGCGGCACCAGCTGGTAGACCATGCTCAGCACCACCACCGGCAGCACCCCGCCCGGGATGGCCTGCAGCACCCGGAAGACGATCATGCTCTCCAGGTCCCAGGCCAGGCCGCAGAGCACCGACGCCGCCGCGAACCCGACCAGCGAGATCAGGTAGATCTTCCGCAGCCCGATCCGGTCGCCGAGCCAGCCGCTGGCCGGCACCAGCACGCCCAGGGTCAGCGAGTACGCGGTGGTCACCCACTGGATGTCGACCGTGCTGACCCCGAAGTCCTTCTCCATGTCCGGGATCGCGATGTTGACGATGCTGACGTCGAGCACCGAGACGAAGTTGCCGACGATCAACGTCAGCAGGGGTACCAGCCAGACGGGCAACCGCGAGGCCACGAACCGCCTCCAAGGGAAACTCTGCCGATGAACGACCTGGGACCGGGTTTCGGGTGAGACTGAGTCTCATCTGCGACCCGGTCCCGTGTCAAGCGGAGCGTTGACAGCGGCCCGGTACGCCTGCTGTTCTGGCAGGGACTGACACTCATGGCCCGGGGGAGGTTGCGGTGGAGGCAGCCTCACGGGTGGTCGACCGGCCCGGCGTCGAGAGCGTGACCACCGAGAAGTGGCTGCTGCCGATCTCCATCGTGGCCATCGGCCTGTTCATGGCCCTGCTCGACGTCACCGTGGTCAACGTGGCCATCCCGGCCATCCAGTACGACTTCGGTGGCGCGCTGGAGGACGTGCTGTGGATCGCCACCGCCTACACCCTGACCCTGGGCGTGGTGGTGCCGCTGAGCAGTTGGATGGGCGAGAAGTTCGGCCTCACCAACCTCTACATCGGCGCGGTGCTCGGGTTCGCCGTGACCTCCGGGTTCTGCGGCCTGGCCTGGAACCTGAACACCTTGATCGCCGCCCGAATCCTGCAGGCCATCCCGGGCGGCATCCTGCCGGTGCTGTGCATCGCGCTGCTCTACCGGATCGTGCCGAAGGACAAGGTCGGCGCGGCGATGGGGATGCTCGGGGTGGCGTTCGTGGCCGCGCCCGCCGTGGGCCCGGTGGTCGGCGGGTACCTGGTGGAGTTCGTGTCCTGGCGGCTGGTGTTCTACATCAACCTGCCGATCGGCCTGATCTGCGTGGCCGCCGGGATGTTCTGGCTGCCCAAGGTGCCCAAGGGCACGGCGCCGAAGTTCGACGGCCTGGGCTTCGTCACCATCGCCATCGGCCTGTTCGCCCTGCTGCTCGCCGCGTCCAAGGGTGAGGACTGGGGCTGGACCTCCTACCGGATCCTGATCCTGCTGGTCGGCGGCGCGCTGGTGATGGCGTTGTTCGTGGTGATCGAGCTGGAGGTGGCGCAGCCCCTGCTCGACCTGCGGCTGTTCAAGGAACCGGTGTACGTCTACGGCGTGATCATCATGGCGCTGCTGCAGATCAACCTGTTGGCCAGCTCCATCTACATCCCGGTGTTCCTGCAGCAGGGCCAGGGCCTGGAGGCCTTCGACGCCGGTCTGGTGGTGGCCCCGCAGGCGCTGGCCATGTGCGTGGCCTCGATGCTCTCCGGGCAGCTCTACGACAAGCTCGGGCCGAAGGTGCTGGTGGTGATCGGCTGCGGGATGACCCTCTGGGGCAACATCCTGCTGCTCAACGTCACCGCCGACGTCACCCACCAGCAGATCATCATCTGGACCGCGCTGCGCGGGTTCGGGATGAGCGTGGCCGCGATCGCCGCGCTGACCGCCGCCGTGAACCGCATCGAGCCCGCGCGGACCAACCAGGCCAGCGCCCTGCAGAACGTCACCCAGCAGATCCCCGGGGCGTTCGGCATCGCCGTGCTGGCCTCGTTGCTGGTCAGCCAGCAGGCCCAGCTGGTGGCCGACCGCGGCGCCCTGCTCGGCCCGGCGTCCGAGCTCGGCCGGACCGCGGGCCCGGCGATGGAGAGCCTGAAGACGATCACCGCCGACACCGCCGCGACGTTCGCGCTGGCCTACCGGACGGCCACCGAGCTGATGGTCGAGGTGATGGCCACCGCGCTCAGCAACATGTTCCTGGTGCTGGCGGCGACGTCGGTGGTCGGTGTGGTGGTGGGCGCGCTGCTGCCGTGGAAGCAGCCGCAGGTCGGCGAGGCCGGCTCCGACGCGCCGCCCGAGGCCGGGTCGGCCACCGTCGACGATGAGGCCCGCCCCACCGTCGCCCGGGACGCCGACGACCTGCCCGAGCCGGCCGCCCCGCTCGACGACCGGGAGCGCGTGCGGGTCTGAGTCCCATCACATCCGGGGCGGACACGCCGGTTCGCGGTGTCGCCGGGGCCCGGGATGAGGCAGGCTTTCCGCTGTCGCCACCGGTGGTCCGCTCCGGGACCGCCCCACCACACCGGGAGGGGAACGCATCGATGAGGGTCGGGCTGCTGACCCGCGAGTACCCGCCCAGCGTGTACGGCGGGGCCGGCGTGCACGTCGACTTCCTGGCCCGGGAGCTGCGCGGACTGGTCGATCTCACCGTGCAGTGCTGGGGCGCCGACCGGCCCGACACCGGTGACGGGACGGCCACCGGCCACGTCCCGGCCCCCCAGCTGGCCGGGGCCAACCCGGCGCTGTCCACCCTGTCCATCGACCTGTCCATGGCCGCCGCCGTGTCCGACCGGGACCTGGTGCACAGCCACACCTGGTACGCCAACATGGCCGGTCACCTGGCCAAGCTGCTCTACGACATCCCGCACGTGGTCACCACGCACTCGCTGGAGCCGCTGCGGCCGTGGAAGGTGGAGCAGCTCGGCGGGGGCTACGCGGTGTCCCGATGGGCCGAGCGGACCGCGCTGGAGGCGGCCGACGCGGTGATCGCGGTCAGCTACGGCATGCGCGCGGACGTGCTCAACTGCTACCACGCGATCGACCCGGCCAAGGTGCACGTGGTGCCCAACGGGATCGACTCCGCGCTCTACGCGCCGACCGACGAGCGGACCGTGTGGCACGAGCGGGGGATCGACCCCGACCGGCCCACGGTGCTGTTCGTCGGCCGGATCACCCGGCAGAAGGGGGTGCCGCACCTGGTCCGCGCGGCCGGCCGGTTCGACCCCCGCGCGCAGCTGGTGCTCTGCGCCGGCGCGCCCGACACCCCCGCGCTGGACCTGGAGTTCCGCGCCCTGGTCGAGGAGCTGCGCAGCACCCGGGACGGGGTGTTCTGGATCCCCGAGATGCTGCCCCGGACCGAGCTGGTCCAGCTGCTGAGCGGGGCCACGGTGTTCGCCTGCCCCTCGGTGTACGAGCCGCAGGGGATCGTCAACCTGGAGGCCATGGGCTGCGAGACCGCCGTGGTGGCCAGCGACGTCGGCGGCATCCCGGACGTGGTGGTGGACGGCGTCACCGGGCTGCTGGTGCCCTACCTGGAGAGCGACCCCCGGGGCTTCGAGGAGGGGCTGGCCGAGCGGGTGAACGAGCTGCTGGGCAACCCGTCCCGGGCGGCGGCGATGGGCCACGCCGGGCGCGAGCGGGCGGTGAAGGAGTACGGCTGGGACGCCATCGCGGCGCGCACCGTCGCGGTGTACGAGAGCTTGTACAACAGCGCTGAGGGCGGCTGGGTGTGAGACCGGCCGCCGAACTCGTGGTCAGCGTCGTGCGGATCGTGTGCGGGTTCTTCGCCCTGGTCCTGGCGGCGCGGGTGGCCTTCGTGGTGTTCGCCGCGAACCCGGACAAGTGGATCACCCGGTTCGTCGTGGAGGTGTCGGACAGGGTGACCCTGGGCCTGCACGGGTTGTTCACGCCGCCCCATCCGACCCTGGCGGTGGTGGCCGAGTACGGCGTCCCCGCCGTCGCCTGGCTGCTCATCGGCGCGGTGCTCACCGGCATCGTGCGGGCCCTGGCCCGCCGCCGACGGGTGTGAACCCGGCGATCGTGTCTATCCTTCCGCCATGCCCTTGAGCATCGATCCTCGGGTACGACGTGGGAGCGGACCGGCATGAGCAAGAAGCACAAGCACGAGCAGGGTTTCGGGATCGACATCGGGGGCAGCGGGATCAAGGGTGCCCCGGTCGATCTGAAGCACGGCAAGCTGGCCGCCGAGCGGATCCGGATCGACACCCCGCAACCGTCCACCCCGGAGGCGGTGGCGGCGGCGGTGCGGGACATGCTCGACCAGTTCGGCTGGAAGGCCGAGTTCGGCTGCACCTTCCCCGGCGTGATCAAGAAGGGCTCGGTGCACTTCGCGCCGAACGTCGACCCGTCGTGGCTCGGGGTGGACGCGCACGCACTGTTCGCCGAGACCACCGGCCGGCCCGTGCAGCTGGTCAACGACGCGGACGCGGCCGGGCTGGCCGAGTCCCGCTACGGCGCGGCCCGTAACCAGGGTGGCGTGGTGCTGGTCAGCACGCTGGGTACCGGGATCGGCTGCGGCCTGCTGTTGGACGGCAAGCTGGTGCCGAACGTCGAGCTCGGGCACCTGCAGCTGGACGGGCACATCCCGGCCGAGAGCTGGGCGGCCAGCTCGGCCCGGGAGCGGGAGAACCTGTCCTGGGAGGACTGGGCCGCGCGGCTGACCCGCTACTACGGCCACATCGAGCGGCTGATCTGGCCGGAGCTGATCGTGGTCGGCGGCGGGGTGAGCAAGCACGCCGACAAGTGGCTGTCGCTGGTCGACATCAGCACCCCGATGGTGCCCGCCACGTTGCGCAACGAGGCCGGGATCGTCGGCGCCGCCCTGCTGGCCGCCGAGACCTGACGATCTCCGGCGCCGCTGCTACTTTCGAGGTGTGACCAGGACGGCGGTGCGCCCCGGAGCCCCTCGGCTCCCGGCGTTCGTCGTCGCCGGGCTGCTCGCGCTGGCCGTCCTCTGCTGCGGCCACCCGGCCGCGGCCGCCGCGCCCGGTCCGCACACCCTCGCCGCCGCGCCCGGCAACGCCGCGCACGGTGACGCCACGCAGGGTGCCGGCCCGCACGGTGACGCCGCGCACGGCAGCGCCGCGCACGGTGCCGCCGGGCACGTCGCGGAGCACGCTCCGGCCGGGATGCCCGAGCCGGTAGCGACCGGCGACCATCGCGGGGGCGGTCACGAGCACGCCGGCTGCACCATGCAGGAAGCCGGCCCGGCCCCGTCGACGACCCGATCCGAGCCGGTCGACCGGGCGACCGCCGTCGTGGTCCACGCGGCCGTCCCGGGCCCGACGGCCATCCGGGTCCCGGCGATCCGGGTCAAGGGACCTCCACCCGGCGGCACCGGCCGGGACCTGCTGCACCAGCTGTCGGTACTGCGCACCTGATCGGACGCTCCGGCGCTCGCCCGCCCTCCGGCGGCGGGCGTCCCAGCTGTGTCCGTTTCCCGCGGCCCGTCGCCGCGTTCATTTCTCGACCTTTCAGGAGCGCACGTACCCATGAAGCTTTCCCGTATGCCCGTGATCGCCGCGATCGCGCTGATCCTCGCCGGTTGCGCCGGCCCGACCGGGGCGGCCGTCCCGGCCGACCACAACCCGGCGGACGTCACCTTCGCCCAGGGCATGATCCCGCACCACCGGCAGGCGATCGAGATGTCCCGCCTGGCCGCCGACCGGGCCGCGTCACCCCGGGTGAAGGAGCTCGCCGCCCGGATCGAGCAGGCCCAGGACCCGGAGATCGAGCAGCTGACCGGCATGCTCGAGACCTGGGGTGCGCCGGCCCCGGCTGCGTCCGGCGAGCCCGGCATGGCCGGGATGGACCACGGCGGGTCCGGCCCGATGAGCCACCCGGGGACGGCCGGGATGATGTCCGACCAGCAGATGCGGCAGATCGAGCAGGCCACCGGGCCGGAGTTCGACACGCTGTTCCTGCGGATGATGGTCGAGCACCACCGCGGCGCGATCGAGATGGCCGGCGTAGAGCTCGCCCAGGGGCGGAACCCGCAGGCCAGAACGCTGGCCCAGAACATCACCGACGACCAGCGCGCGGAGATCGCCACGATGGACGGCCTGCTCGGCTCCGGGTGAGCGAGACGGTGGCCCGGGTCACCCGCCCGGGCCACCGTTGTTCGCGCACAGCTATACCCCTAGGGGGTAATTAGGCGTACGCTGAGCCGGACGGAAGGGGAGGTTCGCGATGGAAGCGATGCATGATCACCAGGCGCACACGGCTCACCAGGCCGGGGGGACGAGCTGGCGGATGGCCGCCGCGGCGACCCTGCACTGCCTCACCGGCTGTGCCATCGGCGAGGTGCTCGGCATGGTCGTCGGTACCGCGCTCGGCCTGCACAACGCGGCCACCGTGGTGCTGTCGGTGGCGCTGGCCTTCGTCTTCGGCTACGCGCTGACCATGCGCGGCGTGCTACGGGCCGGCGTCGGGTTCCGCCGGGCGCTGCGGGTCGCGCTGGCCGCCGACACCGTGTCGATCGCCGTGATGGAGATCGTCGACAACGGGATCATGGTGGGCGTGCCCGGGGCGATGAACGCGGGCCTGGCGTCCTGGCTGTTCTGGGCGGCGCTGGCCTTCTCGCTGGCGGTGGCGTTCGTGATCACCTGGCCGGTCAACCGCTGGATGATCGGCCGGGGTCTGGGCCACGCGGTGGTGCACGCGTACCACTAGGAGTCGGGCGGGGTCCAGGCGAAGGCCAGGGCCCCGCCCACGATCCCGGCCAGCATGCCCACCACGAACCCGCCCAGGTTGGTGGTGACGAACGAGGCCAGCGAGAGCACCATCGCGGCGATGCCGAGCGGGCCGTGCAGGTGCGGGGAGAAGAGCAGGAACAGCCCGAGCGAGGCCAGCACCGCGCCGATCACGAACCCGGACATCCCGGCCATGCCGGGCAGCAGGACCACGGTGAAGCCGCGCGCGGGCACCAGCACGATCACCAGCCCGGCGGCGGTGACCAGTAGTCCGCCGTGCCACGGCCGGCCGGCGGCCCAGGCCCGCGCGGCCTGAATCATGCGCACTCGCGCTGGGACAGGTTGCCGGCCAGGTTCAGCCCGGTGAGCTGCAGCTGGTTCGCGGTGATCCACCGGACGGTGACGTTGACCCCGACCCTCAGCTGGTCGAACGTCAGCGGAACGGAGTCGCTCGCCCCGATGGCGGCCAGGCTCCCCGCGCCGGGCCGGTGCGGTGTCCGGGTGTTCGCGCTGAGCCGGTCGCTGCTCAGGTCGAGCCCGCGGAAGTCCTGGATGGCCAGCGTGACGTCACCGGCCTTGACCGGAGCCCCGGCGTCCGGGGTGGTCATCCGCAGCACGTAGGGGCCCATCGGGGTGTCGACCTTGGTCGACACGCACAGCCCGTCGACGTCCAGGTTGCGCAGGGACAGCACCAGCACGGTGTCCTTGCCGCCGTCCGTCCCCGGTACGAACGAGGGGAAGGTGGCGCCCATGTCGGCGGAGTACGACTTCGCGGTCACCTTCAGCGACTGCTCGCCCTCGACGGCCAGTGCGACCGGAACCGCCCCGGTCGCCGCGCCGACCCCGAGCAGGACCAGCGCGATCAGGGCCGGGGTGAGCACCAGCCCGAAGCGGTGCCAGACGATCCGGCCGCTCGCCGAACCTCCGTCGGCGCGGTGCCGTCCGGGCTCCCTGGTCATCCGCTCACCTCCCGGGTCGGTACGGTCACCCACGGCTGATCAACCCACGCCGTAGCCATCAGTTACAACTGTTACAGTCTCGACTGGCAACGTTCCTGTGTCGGGCGTCACGGCGAATAACATGGGGGTTCTGCAGTGCCGGAGTACCGCATCGACGAGTTGGCCCAGCTCACCGGGACCTCGGTGCGCAACATCCGCTACTACCAGGACAACCGGATGTTGCCGCCGCCCCGCCGGGTGGGGCGGGTCGGGTTGTACGACGACGCCCACCTGGCCCGGCTGCGGCTGATCACCCGGCTGCTCGACCGCGGTTACACCGCCGCCAACATCACCGAGCTGGTCACCGCGTGGGAGCAGGGCCGCCCGCTGTCCGAGGTGCTGGGCCTGGAGCGCGAGCTGTCCGCGCTGTGGTCCGCCGAGCCGCCGGCCTACCTGACCGCCGCGCAGCTGTGCGAGCTGTTCGGTGAGCCGGCGAGCGAGTCCGGGCTGGTGGACAAGGTGGTGCACGCCGGCCTGGCCACCGAGGAGGACGGCCGTTACCGGCTGGCCAGCCCGCGCACCGTGCACGCCGTCGCGGAGGTGATCCGGGGCGGGGCGCCGCTGGGCGCGGTGCTCGATCTGTGCGGCCAGGCGCTGCGCGGGCTCGACGAGTCGGTGCGCGGCTTCCTCAACGACCTGGCCGAGCACGTGCTGCGCGACCGCGACCCGGATTGGCTGCCCAGCGGCACCGAGATCCCGGAGCTGGCCGCGCTGGCCCAGAAGATCAAGCCGATGGCCGGGGCCGCGTTCAGCGCCGCGCTGAACCTCAGCCTCGACCGGCACCTGGAGGCCGTCCTCGGCGACTACCTCGCCCGGATCCTGCCGACGTTGCGGCCGAACCCGGCCTAGCGGTTGTCCAGCTTGCCCAGCATCTCCTGGTAGGTCCGGGTCAGGCCCTTCGGGGCGAAGGTGCGCTCGAAGAAGCCGCCGATGCCGCCCGCGCCGTCCCAGGTGGTGCGCACGCCGACCAGCGCCCGGCCCTCACCGGCGGGGCTCACAGTCCAGGTGGTGACCATGGTGGAGTTGGCGTCCGACTCCACCAGGGAGCCGTCGGCCGGCTCACTGACCTGGATCAGCTGGTCGCGCACCCGCTTGCTGGTGGCGGCGAACTTCCAGTGCACCTGCGAGCCCGCGCCCTGCCCACCGGCCCGCACCTCGTACTCGCTGAACTGCTCGGTGAGGATCGTCGGGCGGACCTGCGCGTAGTCCGCCAGTGCCGCGCGGACCGACTCCGCCGAGCCGGCGACCTCGCGCTCGGTAGTAACCACAACCTGTCCCATGGCCGCCATCCTGCACCAGACGACACCGGGTGCGGCGGCCGGCCGGATGCTTTGATGGGGGCACCGCTGATGCGAAGGGGACACGATGGCGTGGGACTTCAGTACCGAGCCCGAGTTCGAGGCCAAGCTGGCCTGGATGCGGGAGTTCGTCCGCGAGGAGATCATCCCGCTGGAGACCCTCGACCTCGATCCCGCCACCTTCGACCGGATCACCGCCCCGATGAAGGAGCAGGTCAAGGAGCAGGGGCTGTGGGCCGCGCACCTGGAGCCGGAGCTGGGCGGCGGCGGGTTCGGCCAGGTCAAGCTGGGGTTGATGCACGAGGTGCTGGGGCAGTGCCGGTTCGCCCCGGGGGTGTTCGGCAACAACGCCCCGGACTCCGGCAACGCCGAGCTGCTGGCCCTGGGCGCCAACCCAGAGCAGAAGGACCGCTGGATGCACCCGCTGCTGCGCGGTGAGCTGCGCAGCTCGTTCTCCATGACCGAGCCCGGCGCCGGGGCCGACCCGACCATGCTCAGCACCCGCGCGGTCCGCGACGGCGACGAGTACGTGATCAACGGGCACAAGTGGTTCTCGTCGAACGCCTCGATCGCCGACTTCCTGATCGTCATGGTGGTGACCGAGCCGGAGGCGCCGCCGCACTCCCGGATGTCGATGATCGTGGTGCCCACCGACACGCCCGGGGTGAACATCCTGCGGGACATCCCGGTGATGAACCACCCCACGCACTACCCGCAGCTGGACGGCGGGCACGCGGAGATCATCTACACCGACGTGCGGGTGCCGGCGGAGAACCTGATCGGCAACCCGGGCGACGGGTTCAAGCTGGCCCAGCAGCGCCTCGGCCCGGGCCGGATCCACCACGCGATGCGCTGGCTGGGGCAGTCGAAACGGGCCTTCGACATGCTCTGCGAGCGGGCGGTGTCCCGGGAGACGCACGGCTCGGTGCTGGCCGACAAGCAGATGATCCAGGACTTCGTGGCCACCTCGGCGGCGGAGATGGCGGCCGCCCGGCTACTCACCCTGCAGGCGGCCTGGGTGATGGACACCGTCGGCGCGGCGAACGCCCGGATCGAGATCGGCATGATCAAGTACTGGGGCGCGAAGGTGCTGCACGACGTGATCGACCGGGCCATCCAGGTGCACGGCTCGCTCGGGTTCACCGGCGACCTGCCGCTGGAGCAGATGTACCGGGACGCCCGCGCCGCCCGGATCTACGACGGCCCGGACGAGGTGCACAAGGCCACCGTGGCCAAGCGGCTGTTGCGCGGCTACACCCCGGTCACCGTGCCCACCGAGCACATCCCGACCCGGCGCGACGAGGCCCGCAAGAAGTTCGCCGACCAGCTCGAGGCGGTCACCGCGAACCGGTAGCCGTCGGTTCCGGAGCGTCCAGCTCGTCCAGGTCGCGGCCGGCGTTCTCCGGGGCGAACTTCAGCGCGACCAGGGTGATCACCGCCATGGCCAGCACGTACCCGGACACCGCGAACGGCGTCTCGAACCGCTTGACCAGGGCGATCGAGACGATCGGCGCGATGCCGCCGCCCAGGATCCCGGCGATCTGGTAGCCCATGGACGCGCCGCTGTAGCGCAGCGTCGTGGTGAACAGCTCGGCGATGAACGCGGCCTGCGGGCCGTACATCACCGCGTGGGTGACCAGGGCGACCACGGTGGCCAAGATGATCAGCGCCGGGGACTTCGTGGACAGCAGCGGGAAGAACGCGAACGACCAGATCGCGGCGCTCACCGCGCCCACCGCGTACACCGGCCGCCGGCCGTAGCGGTCGGACAGCGCGCCGGCCAGCGGGATCAGCACCAGCTGGCCGGCCGACCCGATCAGCACCGCGTTCAGCGCCAGCGACCGGGGCAGCCCCAGGTTCGTGGTGACGAACACCAGGATGTACGCGGTGAAGGTGTAGAACGCCACGTCGGTGCCGACCCGCGCGGCCATCGCGATGAGCAGGCCGCGCGGGTGCCGGCGCAGCACCTGCAGCAGCGGCATCTCGGGCTTCGCGCCGTCCTCGGTGGCCTTGGCGAACTGCGGTGTCTCGGCGATCGTCACCCGTATCCACAGCCCGACCAGCACCAGCGCCGCCGAGAGGAAGAACGCCACCCGCCAACCCCAGGACAGGAACGCCTCCTCGGACAGCGTGGCCGACAGCAGCCCCAGGACCCCGGCGGCGGCCAGGTTGCCCAGCGGCACCCCGACCTGCGGCCAGCTCGCGTTGTAGCCGCGCCGGGCCGCCGAGCCGTACTCGGTGGTCATCAGCACCGCGCCGCCCCACTCACCGCCCAGCCCCAGACCCTGCAGGAAGCGCAGCAGGCCGAGCAGGATCGGGGCGGCGATCCCGATCTCCGCGTAGCCGGGCAGGGCTCCGATGGCGAAGGTCGCCCCGCCCATCAGCATCAGGGTCGCCACCAGGACGTTCTTGCGGCCCTTGGTGTCGCCGAAGTGCCCGAACACGATCCCGCCCAGCGGCCGGGCGACGAACCCGACGGCGGCGGTGATGAACGCCAGCAGGGTGCCGGTCAGCGGATCGAACTGGGGGAAGAACAGCTTGTTGAACACCACGGCCGAGGCGGTGGTGTAGAGGAAGAAGTCGTACCACTCGAGCGAGGTACCGATCAGGCTGGCGACGATCACCTTGCGTGGGGTCCGTTCGTCGGCCATCTCTGACTCCTTCCCTGGTGAGCTGCGGAGACGGGTTCCCGCTGGACGAGATCAGGTAACCGGATCCTATGGTGGTGGTGTCACCATCGGGTGACGCTGTGATCGACGGACAACCCCGCGGCGCCGGTGGACGTCTCTTGTAGGTACGGATTGGCGAGAGTGGAGGTGCGCACATGGCGGGCAAGGGTCGGCAGTCACGGTTCGGCGGCCGCGGTGGGTCTCCTCGACTGGTGATGGCCGGGTCGGTGCTGGTCATGGGCGCGGTCGGGGTCGTGTCGGCGGTCAGCCTGGACGGGATCTCGCTCGGGTCGCACCAGGCACCGCCGACCGCGAGCGGCCCGGTGGAGGGGATCGGCCCGCAGGCGGTCGGACCGCAGCCGGTCGGGCCGGAGGTCGTCCCGCCGCCGGCCGCCGCGCCGGCCCCGGCGGCCCCCGCACCGCTCGACCCGACGGCCGGGCTCCCCGGGCCGGGCTCGATCGTCGGCGGCACCGGTTCCAGCTCGAGCTCCGGCTCCAGCGCTAGCTCTGGTGCCGGCTCCGGCTCTGGTTCCAGTGCGAGCTCCGGTGAGTCGGCGCGCGGCAAGGCGTCGACGCCGGCCCGGCGCGCGCCGGCGCACAGTTCCCCGGCGGACCGGCGGATCGGCCGCTTCACCGGCAACGACCGGACCCGCGCCACCGAAGGTCGCGCGGAGAGCGACGACCGGTCGGACGGCGACGACTCCGACGACGCCACCGAGAGCCGACGGGACCGCGACGCCCGACGGGTCGCGCACGCCTGCCAGGTGGCGGCCCAGGTCTTCCACGGGCCGTGGGACGCCGACGACTGCGTCGAGTACGTCGGCCGGCACCGCGCGTCGAACTGACCGGACGGCCGACCGGCACACTGTCCGGCATGGAGTACAAGACCATCCGGTACGAGGTGGCCGACGGCCTGGCCGTGCTCACGCTGAACCGGCCGCACCGGAACAACGCGTGGACCGGACGGATGGACACCGAGTACCACCACGCGATGTACCACGCCGACCGGGACGACCGGGTGGGCGCGGTGGTGATCACCGGGGAGGGCCGCAACTTCTGCGTCGGCGCGGACTCCCAGGCCCTGGACAAGTCCGCGGCGGCCGGCCGCTACGAGACCGGCGTGCGGGAGCCGCTGCTCCAACCCGGCGACCCCGACCACCCCGCCCACGGCACCCCGCACGGGTTCCCGCTGGCCATGGCCAAGCCGGTGATCGCGGCGGTCAACGGGGCGGCGGCCGGCATCGGGTTCGTGGTGGCCTGCTTCGCGGACATCCGGATCGTCGACGAGGGGTGCAAGCTCACCGCGGCGTCGTCGAAGCTCGGGCTGCCCGCCGAGCACGCGGTGTCCTGGATCCTGCCGAAGCTGGTCGGCTACGGCCGGGCGACCGAGATCCTGTTCTCCAGTCGGGTGGTCGGCGCGGACGAGGCGCACGCCATCGGCCTGGCGCACGCGGTGTACCCGCGCGAGCACATGCTCCGGCTGAGCCTCGACTACGCCCGCAACCTCATCGACACCGCCGCCCCGTCCTCGCTGCGGGTCACCAAGGCCCAGCTGTTCGACGACCTGCACCGGCCGCTGGCCGAGTCGGCCGCCGAGTCCGTGCGGTTGATCGACGAGATGATGGGGGCCGAGGACTTCCGGCAGGGCGCGGCCGCCCTGAGCCGCAAGGAGCCGCCCCGCTTCGCCCGCCGCTACACCGACTGACCGGCGGGTTCCGGAGAGTTCCGGCACCCCGTCGCCCGTCGACGGGTGAGGACTTCCTGGTCGCGACCACCTAGCCCGGTCCGGCGGCCCAGGCGGCCTGTACCCGGGTCGCCGCGCCCACGTCGTCGACCAGCAGGACCAGGCGGTGGTCGTGGTCGCTGTAGAGGGTCTCGATGTTGACCCCGGCCCGGGCCATGGCGTCGGTGAGGGCACCGAGCTGACCGGGCTGGTCCTGGCGCAGCCGCACCGTGAGCACCTCGCGGCAGGCGACGACCGGGATGCCCTCGGCGTCGAGGGCGGCCAGGGCCGCACGGTCGTCAGCGACGAGGAAGTGGGCGACACCGGTCCCGGCGGCGACGAACATGCCGCCCCCCTCGACGCTCACCCCGGCCTGGCCGAGGGTCCGGCCGAAGCGGGCCAGCTCGCCGGGCCGGTCGGACAGGTGGATCTCCAGATCGAACACGACGGTCTCCTCAGCTGACGTGGTGGTTGCGGTCGATCGGCGCCTGGGCGCGGTGATCGGCGTCGTAGTCCCGGACGACGTTCGCCATCCGCAGCCGGTAGCGGGTGAACAGCCGTCGCCGGCCCAGGGCCTGGGCCCGGCGGTGGCCCGGGTCGGTACGCCAGCGGGCGACGGCGTCCTCGTCGGCGAAGAAGCCGACGGCCAGGAACTTGTCCGGGTCGGCGGTACTCCGGAACCGCTCGACCCCGAGGAAACCGGGCACCCCGGCGACCAGGTCGCGGACCTGGGCGGACTCGGCCAGGTACTCCTGGTGGAGGTCGGGGTCGAGCCAGAACTCGAAGATCATCGCAATCGGCCCGGTGGTGTGATCGGTCATGGTGGCGACGCTAGGCAGCGATGTTTCGGTGCGGGCCGAACGATGACGGCGCTAGCGTGAGCGACCGTGACCGTCTCGGTGCTGACCACCCTGGGCGGGCTGCTGGCCGACCGGACCCGGGCCGGTGCCCTGGTGGCGTTGATGGACGGGCGGGCCCGCACGGCCGGGGAGCTGGCCCGGCTGACGCAGGTCGCTCCCTCCACGATGAGCGGCCACCTGGCCCGGCTCGCCGAGGCCGGCCTGGTCGAGATCGTGTCCCAGGGTCGGCACCGCTACGTGCGGATCGCCGACGACGAGGTGGGCCTGCTGCTGGAACAGCTCTGTGGCCTCGATCTGCCCGCCACCGCGGGGCCGCTGTCCCGGGCCCCGGCGGACCTGCGCTTCGCCCGCAGCTGCTACGACCACCTGGCCGGTGAGCTGGGGGTGCGGCTGCACGAGCACCTGCTGGCCCGCGGTGATCTCGCGGGGGCCCGCGACGGGCTGCACGTCACCGACGCCGGCCGCCGGCTGTTCGCCGAGCTCGGGGTGCCGATCCCCGAGCCGGTCGGCCGCCGTCCGGTGGTGCGACCGTGCCTGGACTGGACCGAGCGCCGCGACCACCTCGGCGGTGCGCTCGCGGCCGGCCTGTTGCGGACGCTGCTCGACCGGGGCTGGCTCCGGCACGGCCGGCGGCCCAGGTCGCTACTGGTCACCGCGCCCGGGCGGCGGGCCTTCGGCGACCGGTTCGGCCTCGTCCTCTAGCCGGGTCGGTCCGGCGTCGGCGTGCGCTGTGTCGGTGTGCGCTGTGTCGGCGTGCGCGCTGTCGGCGTGGGCTACGCCGGCCAGCGGGCGCCAGAACAGCGTGAGGGTGAGCGCCGAGCCGGCGAACCCGAACCAGAACGGCGCGGCCAGCCCGCCGTGCTCGGCCAGCAGCCCGCCCAGGGCCTGACCGGCCACGATGCCCCCGACCAGCCCGACCCGGTAGACGCCGACCACCCGGCCCTGCAGCTCGGTCGGCACCGCCCGCTGCCGCACGGACTGCGACACCGTGCCCCACACGAAGGCGTACGCGCCGAACACGAACATGATCGCCATGGCGGCCCAGGTCCAGTGGTTGACCGCCAACGCCAGGTGGGTGACCACCTCGAGGGTGAGGCAGCCGCGCATCAGCGTGGCCAGCTTCAGCCGACGCTCCAGCCGGTCGTAGCTCACCGTGGCGAGCAGCCCGCCGACCGCGGTCATGGTGGTGAGCAGCCCGAACCCGACCGGCCCGGTGCCCAGCCGCTGGGTCGCGTAGAGCACCAGCACCGACCACGAGGCGCCCCAGGTGATGTTGAAGAACAGGATGACCAGGGCCAACGTGCGCACCGCGCGGTGCCCGGCCACCCAGCGGACGCCCTCGACCACGTCCCGCCACACCCGGGTGGCCCCTGGGTCGCGCACACCCCCG
>JAESFN010000460.1_pt1 | contig 37942 bp, 36 predicted proteins | sample 9269411 | NCBI WGS metagenome assembly JAESFN01 (sample SAMN14505399, study PRJNA617100) | algae metagenome | isolation source: Iphinoe sp. HA4291-MV1 and co-occurring heterotrophs from trail next to... | place: USA: Maunawili Falls, Hawaii | collected 2009-07-25
CCTCGATCACCAGAGCGGGCGCTTGGACGGGCTGGATGGGCGCTTGGACGAGCAGGGTGGGCGTCTGGATCGTTTGGATGGGCGCTTGGACGAGCAGGGTGGGCGTCTGGATCGTTTGGATGGGCGTCTGGACGGGCTGGATGGGCGCTTGGACGGGCTGGATGGGCGCTTGGACGAGCAGGGTGGGCGTCTGGAACGTATGGAAGGTGTCCAGCTGCAGATCCTGGATCTTCTCCGGACCGGGCGCGCCACTGACGGTCCAGGCAGCCCAGCGGAATGAACCGCTAGCCGCGGGCCGCTCTGACCCAGGCCATCTCCTGGACCACGGTGGCGACCAGGCCCGTCCCGGGGGCGAACACCTCGGCCCGGCACAGTGCGCGCGAGCGGGTGGCGACCGGGGAGACCTGCTCCATCAGCACCCACTCGTCCAGCCGGGCCGGGCGGTGGAACCAGATCACGTGGTCCAGGCTGGCCCCGTAGAGGCCCTGACCGGCCAGCATCCGCCGCCAGTCCATCCCGCCGGGGAACAGCACCGGCTCGTACATCGGGAAGTCGGTGACGTAGGCCAGCGCGGCCGCGTGCGCGACCGGGTCGTCCGGCAGCGGGGCGAGGGTGCGCAGCCACAGCCGGTTGCGCGGCGGTGCCCCCTCGGCCGGCAGGTGCCAGAGGTTGTGGTCGACGTAGCGCACGTCCATCGGGACGTCCGGCCCGGCCCCGGGCGGCATGTCCTCGCCGAACGCCTCGGCCAGCACGTCCGCGCGCCGGGGCAGCGACTCCGGGTCGGGGGCGTCGGTGGCCACCGAGGTCTCGTGCTCCAGCGCCTCGCCGGGCACCTGGAACGACACGGTGGCGCTGGCCAGCGGCCGGCCCTCCTGCTCGGCGACGACCAGCCGGGTGGCCAGCGTGCGGGAGTCGCGCAGCCGCCGGACCTCGAACTCGATCGGCTTCAGCGGGTCGCCGCCGCGCAGGTAGGAGGTGTGGGTGGAGTGCGGCAGCCGGTCGGGGTCGACCGTCCGGGCGGCGGTCAGCACGCACTGCGCGGCCAGGTGCCCGCCGTAGAGCCGTTCGAACGGCGCGTGCGCGGGTGGGGTCTCGAAGCGGTCGGGGCCGGTCGGGGTGGCGGTGAGCAGCTGTTCCCACACGGCGGCGAAGTCCGTCACAGCGCAAGGATCCCGGTCAGCGCCTCGGCGGCCCGTGCCCCGGCGGCGACGCTGGCGTTCACGCTGGTCTGGGCGTGGTAGTCGCCGGCCAGCTGGATCCGCGACGCGTCGTCGGTGTGCGCGCGGAAGTCGATCAGCCCGGCGTAGGTGCCCACCTCGCTGGCCACCAGCGCGTGCCGCCAGCGGGTGACCGCACTGGCCCGGACATCGGAGGCCCACCCGGGGAGCAGCCGGTTCACCGTGGCGACGGTGTGCGCGATCAAGGCCTCATCGTCGTCGCCGAAGTGGGCGGCGGAGAAGTCGCTCATCCAGTAGCACGTGTAGGCGCCCGCTCCGGCCGGCGCCCGACCCGGCGCCAGGTTGTGCCCGAGGCCGATCACCGGCAGGTCCGGCTCGATGTCGCGCGGGATGAGCACCATCGACGCCTGCTCGTCGGGGGCCTTCGCGACGCCGAGGTTCACCACGATGCTCGTCGAGTACTCCAGGTTCTCCAGGTACTTGCGCTGGGCCGGGTCGAACCCGGCGTAGGCGGTCAGGCCCGCGTCGGCGGGCAGGGCCAGCACCAGGGCGTCGAAGGTGTCCAGCCGGCTGCCGTCGGCGTCGGTGATCCGGGCCTCGACGCCCCCGTCACGCTCCACGACGTCCGAGACGCATGTGTTCAGCCGGACGTCGAGGCCGGCCGCCGCGCGCTGCACGAAGAAGCCGACGCCGTCCGGGTGGGTCAGCGTGTGCCCGGCGACCAGCACCGCCCGGCAGGCCGCGAACAGGTCCACCACCGACGTCCGTTCCGGCTCGGTCAGCACCAGCGCCCGGGTCATAGGCTCCAGCAGGTTGTCCCGCACGCTGTCCGGGTAGTGCGCCGAGCAGTAGTCGTGCATGGTGGCCGTGTCGAAGCGGGCGGCGGTGGACAGGTCGCGGAAGTTCAGCGACCGGTACATCCGGGCCAGGTCGAAGCCCAGCCGCCACAGCGACAGCTTGTCGCGCAGCGGGATGTTCTTCGCCGAGAACGCGGTGAGCGGGTTGCCCCGGTCGATCCGGTGCACCTCGCCGTCGCGCAGCGCGCCGATCACCGCGGTGCGCAGCTCGATCTCGTCCCGGGCGCCCAGCGCGTCGACCAGGCGCAGCACGTCGGCGTAGGTGGACGGCAGCACCCCGGCGCCCACGTCGAACCGGAACTCCCCGCGTTGCACGGTCCGGGTGCGGCCGCCGACCTGGTCGCCCGCCTCGAACACGGTGACCTCGGCCCCGGCCCGGTGCAGCCAGAACGCCGCCGACACCCCGGCCGCGCCGGCCCCGACCACCGCCACCCTCGCCATGGCCGAAACCGTACACCGTTTGGTGAGCCTCGTTCAGCTCCGCGCGGCGGCCAGGTTGCGGCGCTTCTTCATGGCCCGCTGGTAGGTGTCGAACCACAGCTCCTGGTAGGTGGCGTAGGCCTCGCGGCCCTGGGCGTCGGTCCACCGGTAGACGCTGTCGTGGAACGAGGTGTTCGGCCAGGCCGGCAGCGGCGCGCTGGCCACCGCCTCGCCGGTGAACTTGTAGTACTCGCCCTTCTCGTCCCAGGCCTCGATCTCCTGGCGCAGTGCCATGTGCAGCTGCGGGTGGTACTCCAGCACGTTGCGGCGGACCTTGGTGATCTCCCGGGTCTCGTCGCCGAGCTGGATCCAGGCGTAGTGGTGCGACGGCCGGTCGCCCATGTCGAACAGCCCGGTCCAGGCCGGGTCGGTGTCCAGCGGCTCGAAGCTGATCTGGTTGAAGATGAGGTCCGGACCGAAGTACATCGGCGACCAGCCGACCGGCGGCACCGGCACGGCGGCCCGGGTCTCGGTGCGCACCTGGCGCCAGGAGCGGTCGCGCGGGGCGTAGCAGTCGATCGCGTGCCGCTCGCCGTGCAGCACCAGCTCGCCGGTCATGTGCATGAACTGCTCGGTGCCGCCGGCGGTGCGGCCCAGCTCGGTGGCGTGGTGCTGCTCCTCGCCGGGCATCACGTGCCCCCGGGCCAGCAGCGGGGTGACCCCCTCGGCCAGCACGTCGACCGAGCAGGTGCCGTCGGCGCTGGTGTAGGTGATCCGGGCGGTCTGCCCCGGCTCGACGAAGTCGATGGTCAGGCCGTTGGCGGTGGTGATGGTGTTCCCCTTCACCTCCGGCCACGGCATGGTGATCTCGTAGTCGAGGAACTCCGCGTCGGTGACCTCCAGGTTCTCGTTGCCCTGGAAGATCACCACGCCGCCCTGGCAGAGCGGGAAGGCCGGCTGGTAGCGCACGTAGAGGAAGGCGCCGATGGCCGCCTCCGGGATACTGAACCCGAAGTAGTGGGTGTGGATCAGGTGCGGGTCCCACTGCTCGCCCGGCTCGGGCAGCGGCAGCAGCAGGTCGCTCTCGGGGGGGTGTACGCCGATGGGCACGGTGTCTCGCTTCCGGGTCGGGAGCTATGCGTCGATCTTGGCTGGTGCGGGGCCGGCCGGCTCGGCGGGACCGCCGCCGACGGCCAGGGCCTTGAGCTTCTGGAAGATGGTCTCGTCGGGCACCTCGGACGCCGGGCGGGCCACCGCCAGGCTGATGATGTACACGCAGAACAGCGACAGGCCCAGGGTGACCAGCACGGCCACGTGGGTGACCACCATGGACACGTCCTGCTGGTTGAGCGTGATCCACATCGGCCAGGCCGCCGCGCCGTTGGCGATGCCGTCGGCCATCGGGATCATCGGGATGACGGCCAGCTTCTTCAGCGGGGTGTCCAGCTTCGGGCCGAGCTTGTAGATCAGCGCCCCGGCCACCATCGGCATCACCGGGTTCACGAAACCCCACCAGAGCGGGAAGCCCCAGGGGTTCAGCGGCTGCTGGCCGTAGTAGAGGTAGGTGCCGGCCAGGATGCCCGGGGTCTCCAGCAGGATGTCCACCACGCAGTCCAGGCCCCACAGCAGGAAGAGGTCCTTGGTGGTGACCCCGCGCTGGAACAGCCGGTAGGCCAGGTAGCCCAGGCCGCCGACGTACCAGGGGTAGACGAAGCAGATATACAGCGGCATCGTCCGGTCCAGGATGGTGAACGTGCCGAAGGCGTCGACCTCCTTGAGGTACACCAGGCCGAGCACGTCGACCACCGGCTCCATGGTGGCCGCGAAGGCGCCGCCGATGATGCAGTAGAGCAGGATCGGCCCCTGCCCCTTGAAGATCTTCCGCACCGCGACGGCCAGGAAGATGCCGAGCGGGATGAAGATGAAGACGTTGAAGATCGTCTCCGCCGTCTTCGGCATCGGATCGTTGACCGGTGGCTGCGGGATCGTCGGCACCGATTGGGCCGGTAGAGCGTCCAGCAGCGGCGTGATCAGCGAGGTCAGCATGGCGCTCTCCCTACGTCGGGACGGTGCGGGCCGGGATTGACGCTACGCGCGCTTGAAAGTGCTTTCAATACTGATGCGGCGTTCATTTCCGCCCCTACCGGTGGCCCACGAAGCTCTGGACCTGGCCCTCCGGGGCGGGTAGATCCAGTAGCCGGGCGAGCAGGTTGCTGGCCGGGTTGCTGATCCGCATCGGCGCCCCGGGTGGCAGCAGCCCGGCCTCGATCATCAGGTTGCCGGCCCGGTGCATCAGCACCGCCAGCCGGACCGCACCGAGCACCTCGAAGTAGTGCAGGTCGCCCGCTTCGTACCCGGTGAGCTCGTGGTAGCGGGCGAGCAGTCCGGCGCGGTCCGGGAACCCGGCCAGCGGCGGCACGCCGATCCCCTCGGCGTAGTAGCGCTGCATCATCGACCACCAGCCCAGGTCCAGCTCGCGCGGGCCGACGCAGACCATCTCCCAGTCCAGCACCGCGGCCACGTCCAGCGTGTCGCCGTAGATCAGGTTGCCGATCCGGGCGTCGCCCCAGTTCAGCACGCTTTCGACCTCGGGTGGCTGGTGCGCCTCGGCCCAGTCCAGGGCGGCCTCGACCGTCGGGTTGGCGTCCCCGTCGGCGGCCCACACGAAGGTCTCCCGCCACAGCCGCAGCTGCCCGGCCACGCCGGCGTCCGGGCGCTCGCGCAGGAAGCCGAGGTCGACCGCGTCCAGGTCCACGGCGTGCAGATCGGCCAGTACCCGCAGCCCGTTGTCATGCAGGGTGGACCGGTCGGCCGGCCCGAGGTCGTGGACCCAGCCCTCGGTGGTGTGCGGCGGGTCGTCGGCGGGCACCCGGCCGTCCGCCCGGGCCATCACCAGGAACGGGGCGCCGAGCAGCTCGGGATCGGGCTCGTGCAGGTACATGGCCGGTACCGGGACGCCGGTGTGCTCGGCCAGCGCGCTCATCACCGCGAACTCGCAGCCCAGGTCGTAGCGCGGGAACACGGCCGGGCCGGTGGGGGAGACCCGGGCGACCAGCTTCGCGGTGGCCTCGGCCCCGGCCCAGGTCGCGTCGAACAGCACCGTCTCGTTGGACAGGCCGTTCGACTGCGGCACGGTCACCCCGGTGACCCGCGCGTCGGCCACGCCCAGGTGCCGCTCCAGGGCGGTGGCCAGCCGGACCGCGACGACCTCCGGCTCCAGCGTGTTCTTGAGGGCCATGCCGCCTCCCGGTGACTTTACGGTGTAAATCGAAGTCGTACGTTACGCTGTAAAGTGTGGAAGGCGCAAGGGCTCAGATCCCGCTCAGCCGGGACGAGATCGTCCGCCGGGCGCTCGCGGTGGCCGATCGGGACGGCTTGGCGGCGGTGTCCATGCGGCGCATCGGGGCCGAGCTGGGCTACTCCGGGATGTCCCTGTACGGGTACGTGAGCAGCAAGGACGAGCTGCTGGAGCTGCTGGTCGACCATGTCTTCGGGATGGTGCCGGAGATCGATGACGCGCTGCCGCCGCAGGAGGCGATCACCGGCTTCTTCGCCCGGCTGCGCGAGGTCATGCTGGAGCACCCGGCCGTCGGGCGGATCGCCGCCGAGCACCCGGCGCAGGGCGGGCACGCCCAGCGGCACGCCCGGCGGGTGGTCGGGCTGCTGCGCCAGGGCGGGGTGCCGGGGCCGCTGGCCGTGCAGGCGTTCATCGCGCTGACCTGCTACACCATCGGCGGGGTGGTCTACGCCGCCGGCCGCAGCGAGGCCTCCGACGACGGCTGGGCCCGGTTCGGCGCGGCGTTCGCCGAGGAGGCCATCGAGCCTGGTGCCCTGGAGGCCGCCCTGGCCACCCGGGCCGGACCCGACCAGTTCCGCGGCGGCCTCGACCACCTGGTCCGCGGCTACCTGACCACCGGCTGACGGTCGCGCGGGCCGGGTGGCTGGCAGGATGGGCCGGGTGGAGCAGGTGGCCGGGCGGACCCGGGGTGACCGCCAGCGGGAGCGCACCCGGCGCCGGCTGCTGGACGCCGGGCGGGCACTGATCGCCGAGCGCGGCGTGGCCGGCCTGCGCATCCAGGAGATCACCGAGCGGGCGGACGTGGCCCTGGGCTCGTTCTACAACCACTTCAGCTCGAAGGACGACCTGGTCGAGGGGGTGGTGTCGGAGATCCTCAGCGACCTGGCCGCCACCACGGTGGATGCCCCGTGGAACGGCGTCGACCCGGCCGAGATGGTCGCCTCGGCCAACCTGCGGTTCATCCGGCTGGCCTACGACGATCCGGACTTCGCCCGGCTGGTGGTCAACCTGGGCCACGCCGACATGCTGTTCGGCGCGGCCGTGGCGCCCGCCGCCCGGATCGCGGTGGAGCGGGGGATCGCCAGCGGACGGTTCGCGGTGGTCGACGTCGGGGTGACCCTGGCGGCGGTGATCGGGGGCGCGTTCGAGCTGATCCGGGAGGTGCTGGACGGCCGGCACGGTCCCGGCGCCGAGCGGGCGTTCGCCGCCCACGTGCTGGCCTCACTCGGCGTGGCCCCGGCGGACGCCGCCTCGGTGGTGGACGGGGTCGCCGCACAGGCCCTCGGCCCGGCGTCGTAGCGCTCGGCTCCCGAGCGTTCACCCGAGCAGGTATCTCGGTCGAATCTGACGGCCGCCCATGACATGATCCACAAGGCGCCGAGTTCGACGAGGTGAGGACGCATGGCTGAGCGCTGGGGTGTGCGGGGGTACACCGAGGTGCGGCAGCTCGGCGGGGGCGCGACCGGGACGGTGGTGCTGGCCACCGCGCCCACCGGCGACCTGGTGGCGATCAAGTACCTGGCCCCGGGCCTGGTGGCCGATCCGGTGTTCCGGGACGCCTTCCGGGGCGAGGCCCGCCGGCTGGCCGGGCTGCGGAGCCCGCACCTGGTGCAGCTGTACGACTACGTCGAGACCGACGACGGCGCGGCGGTCGTGATGCGGCTGGTGGAGGGCACCTCGTTGCGCGCCACCCTCACCGAGCACGGCGCCGTGCCACCGGAGTCGGCGCTGGCGGTGCTGAAGGGGGCGCTGCTCGGGCTGCGTGACGCGCACGGCGCGGAGGTGCTGCACCGGGACCTCAGGCCGGCGAACGTGCTGGTCGCGCTGGACGGCCACATCGAGCTGGCCGACGTCGGGATCGCCGGGCGGGCCGGCCCCTCGACGTACCTGGCGCCCGAGCAACGGTCGGGCGGGTCGGCGAGCCCGTCGGGTGACCTCTACGCGGCCGTGGCCACGTTCGTCGAGTGTCTCCTCGGCCGCCCGCCCGGGCCTCCGGACGGCGAGCCGTCCGAGTACGGAGAGCTCCCGGAGCCGGTGCGCGAGCTGGTCCGCCGGGTCCTGACCGAGGACCCCGCCGCGCGGCCGGCGGACGCCGGAGCGTTGCTGGACGAGCTGGAGCGGGCCGCCTCGGCGGCTTACGGCGAGGGCTGGGAGGCGCGCGGGACGGCGGAGCTCGGCCGCCGGGCGGCCCTGCTCGCGCCGCCGCTGATCCCGGACCCGACGCCCGCGTCCACTCCGCCCGAGGCCCCGGCGCCCCGTGGTCCGGCGTCCGGCGGGCCGCCGCGGGCGCCGGCGCGGAGCGGTCGGCTGTCCGCCGGTCTCGTGGTCGCGGGGGTGGCCGCGGCCCTGGCGGTGGGCGGTCTGGTGGCCGGCGCGCTGATCAGCCCGCGTCCGATGACCCCGTCCGCGCCGACCGGGGAGACCCGGCTGGACGTGCCCGCCGACGACGGGGCCGTCCCGGCGATCGGTGATCCCCAGGTCCCCGCGCCGGCGCCGCTCCCGGCCGCGCCGCCCGCGCCGCTCCCGGTGGTCGAACCGCCCCCGACGGCGCCGGGCTCCGGCCGGGACGACGACGAGCCCGACCGGAATCGGGATCAGGACTCGGACGACGACGGTGATCGGGCGACCGCCAAGAAGCCCAAGGAGAAGCCGAAGAAGAAGGACGACAACGACGGCGGGAGCAGCGGGTCCAGCTCCTCCGGCTCGTCCTCGTCCGGTTCGTCGGGCGGTGGGTCCTCCGAGGAGGGGCAGTCGAGCGGTTCCGGGGGCGGGGACTCGAGCAAGGACGGCTCGGACAAGGGCAGCTCGGGCAAGGACAGCCCGAGCAAGGAGGGCTCGAAGGAAGGCTCGAGCAAGGAGGGTTCGAGCGGAGGCGGCTCCGGCGAGGGCGGGTCGAGCGACTGACCCGCCGGGTCCCGGTTCAGCCCACGAGGGCGACTGACCCGCCGGTTCAGCCCACCATGCGGCGGCGCCAGGCGGCCAGGTCCTCCGCCGAGGCGCCGTGGGTCAGCAGCCACGCCCCGGCCGGGTCGGGGTGCCCCTGCCCGGCCCGGTCCAGCTCGTCCAGCACGACCGTGATCGCCTCGGCCGGCGCGCCCATCAACCGCTGGCGGTGGGTGGGGTCCTCCGGGCCGTTGCGGGTGTCCAGCCGGGCCTCCACCGCGACCATGTTCGCGGCGGTGCGGGTGTAGTCGGCGATCACCGCGTCCCGGGTGACCCCGGCGGCGCGCAGCAGCACGGCGGTGGCGATCCCGGTGCGGTCCTTGCCGGCGGCGCAGTGCACCAGGGCCGGCCCGTCGGCGTGCGCCACGATCCGCAGCGTCTGCACCAGTACCGGGGCGCCGGTCCGCATGAACCGGGGGTAGACCGTGGCCAGATCCGGCATGTCCTCCCAGGTGAGGCTGCTGGTCAGCATGGGCAGCGCGTGCACCCGGGCGCCCCGGTCGGTCAGCGGGTGCGGGTGGCCCTTGAGCTCGGCCGGTGACCGGTAGTCGATCACCTCGGCGGGCGGCCAGTCGAACCCGTCAGGGTCGTCGTCCCCGGCCAGCGGGGCGGCGGAACGCAGCAGCACCTGTGGGCGGGTGCGCCCGCCGGTTTCCGTCGGCAGGTCGCCGACGTCCCGCAGATTGGCCACGACCGAGTGGTGGGTCACCGTTTCGTCGGTGCGGAGCACGAGGGCCTCCTTCTGGAAGGTCGTTTCCCACGCTAATCATCGGCGGCCCGGTTTACGAGTGAACAGTCTGTGACGTGACGAGCGTCAACTCCCGTACTGCTCGCGCAGGGCGTCGCGGCTGACCTTCCCGGTGACGTTGCGGGGCAGGTCGTCCACCAGGACCAGCGACTTCGGCAGCTTGTAGCGGGCCAGCCGGTCGCCGGCGAACTCGTGCAGCGCCTCCAGCGTGGGCTCCCGGCCCGGCGCGGCGACCACCACGACCAGCCCGACCTCGCCCCACTTGTCGTCCGGCACGCCGACCACGGCCAGGTCGGCCACGTCGGGATGGAGCGAGAGCACCCGCTCCACCTCGGCGGGGTAGACGTTCTCCCCGCCGGACTTGTACATCTCCTTGGTCCGCCCGGCCAGGTAGTAGAAGCCCTCGGCGTCGCGGTAGGCGGCGTCCCCGGTGCGGAACCAGTCGCCGGTGAAGAAGTCCTCCCGGGGCTTGCGCCAGTACCCGGCGGTGATGCTCGGCCCGCGCAACCAGATCTCCCCGGTGACGCCGTCCTCGACGTCCTCGCCCTGCGCATCGACCAGCCGGACGTCGGAGTGGAAGGCGCGGCGGCCGCAGGAGCCGGCCTTGGCCTTGTCCAGCCGGTTGCGCTCGTCGTCCAGGCCGAAGGCCATCGGTCCCATCTCGGTGCCGCCGTACTGCGGCTGCAGCGGGATACCGCGACCGGCGTAGAGATCCAGCAACTCCGGGGTGGCGATCGCCCCGGCCACCACCAGGTGGCGGATGTGCGAGAGGTCGGCGTCGGCGAACCCGGGCTGGGCGGCGATGGCCTGGTACATCAGCGGGATCGCGGCCATGTGGGTGATCTTCAGGTCGATGAGCAACGCCAGGATCCGGTCCGGCACGAACCGGGTGATCGTGGTGACCGCGCCGCCGAAGTACAGGATCGGGTTGGCCATCACGTGCAGCCCGCCCGCGTGGAACAGCGGCATCTGGTTGAGCTGGTGGCAGTCGCGCTCGGCGAACCCGGTGACGTGCGCGGTGTTCAGCGACTGCCAGAGCAGGGTGGACTGGGTGGTCAGCGCGCCCTTCGGCTTCCCGGTGGTGCCGGAGGTGTACATGATGTGCGTCGGCGTGTGCAGGTCGAGGTCCCGGGCCGGGCCGAGGTAGGCCGCCGCGCCCAGGGCCGCCTCATAGTCGGCGTCCGCGCCGTGCTCGGACCCGGAGAACGACCAGGCCAGCCGCCGGGCGATGCCGGCCTTGGCGGCGATCTCGGCCGCCGCCTGCGCCCAGGTCTCGTCGTGCACCAGCACGGCGGGCTCGGCGTCCAGGCAGATCTCGGCCATCTCGTGCACGGTCAGCCGCCAGTTCAGCGGCACGAACAGCGCGCCCAACCGCATGGCCGCGAACTGGGTCTCGAACACCCGCGGGTGGTTCTCCGATACCAGGGCGACCCGATCGCCGGGGCCGACGCCGAGGTCGGCCAGCGCGGTGGCCAGCCGGCCGACCCGGTCGTCCAGCTCACCCCAGGTCGTGGTGCGGCCGTCCTCGGCGCAGCCCAGGGCGGGGGCGTCGGGGCGGTGGCCGGCGTTGCGGGCGACCCAGTCACGGGCGGCGAACGGCATGGTGTCAGCCCCGTTCTCATCGCGCTATCATTAACCGAACAAGATTTGGTAAATATGCCGGGCGCAAGCAGGTGCAGTCAATCCTGTGGTAATTATCGACGACCACCACGAGAGGGGCGTCATGAAAACCGCCATCGACGGGGAGAAGTGCCAGGGCCACGGCCGCTGCGCGCTGATCGCTCCGGACGTGTTCGACGTCGACGACCAGGGCAACGGGCTGGTCCTGGTGGACGACGTGCCGGCGGCCGACGAGGAGGACGTCCGCGAGGCCGTCCTGTGCTGCCCCGAGCAGGCCGTATCGGTGGTCGACTGATGGCTCGCGACCGCGGGGTGGAGATGGCGAGCGACGCCGTCGCCGAGGTCCTCGACGAGCAGCGCACGGTCACCCTGGCCACGATCGGGCCGGACGGCATGCCGCACCTGGCCGCGATGTGGTTCGTCCGCGAGGGGTCCGGCGACGACATGACGGTCCTGATGTGGACGTACGGCACCAGCCAGAAGGCGCACAACCTGCGGCGCGACCCCCGGGCGGCGGTGATGGCCGAGGGCGGCGAGGCCTACGACCAGCTGCGCGGGGTGTGCCTGGACTGCGAGGTCGAGGTGGTCGAGAGCGAGGACCTCTGGCCGATCGGGCTGGCCCTGTTCGACAAGTACATGGCCCCGCCGGGGATGACCGACGAGCAGCGCGAGGCCGGTATGGGCGTGCTGCGCAAGCAGGCACAGAAGCGGGTCGGGTTGCGGATGCGGGTGGTCCGGGCCCGCTCCTGGGATCACCGCAAGCTCGGCTAATTCGTGCGGTAGCCGCGGGTCCGCTGAGCGATCATCAGCTGCTATGAGGACTCTCGGCGCCGCGCGTGGGCTCGTGGCCGTGCTGGTCGTGGCCGTTTCGGTCGGGTGCTCGTCGGCGGCCCCGGCCGGCCCCGCTCCGGGTCCCGGGTCCGTCGCGCAGGCACCCGCGCCGGCCGTCCCGGCCCGGGCGTACCGCAACGCCCAGTACGGCTACAGCCTGGATCCGCCGCCCGGCTGGACCCTGGAGCCGAACCGGCCGGCCGAGCTCAAGGACGTGGCCGACCTCTTCATCGGCCCGCCGCACCCGGTCGGGGACGGCTACATCGAGGTGAACATGGTGATCACCGTGGACCCCATGGACGGCGCCGACCTGAACCTCGTGACGGAGGCCATGAAGGTGGGCCTGAAGTCGGACGCACAGACACGGCTGCTCGCCGACGAGCCGCTGACCCTGGCCGACGGGCGGCCCGCGCGCCTGCTGAGCCTCTCCCAGCCGTCGGATCTCGGTGCCGTGCGCACCCTGCAGCTGATCGTGGTCGACCGGGGCCGGGCCCACAACGTGGTCGTCGGGCTGCCGGAGTCGGTCTTCGCGCGGGATGAGCCGGCTCTGCGGGCGTCGCTGGTGTCGTTCACTGCGGGCTGAGCCGGACCGTCCGTCGTGTCGCCCGGCGGTCCGGTGGCCACCGCGGAATGATCAGTGCATGAGCCCGTTCGGTGTGGCCCGGGTTCGGCCCGGGATCGTAGCGGTGCTGGTCACTGCCCTGTCGGCCGGCGTCGTTGCCTGCTCCGCGCCGGCCCCGGCCGCACCCCCTGCTGGATCCGCGGCGCCGGCTCCCGCCCCGAGCGCGCCGCCGCCCCGAGCGCACCGCAACGCCCAGTACGGCTACGGCCTGGATCCACCGCCCGGCTGGGTGTCGCAGCCGAACCTGGGCAAGGAATTCAAGGAGGCGGCCGGGGTCGACGCGGCGGATGTGTTCGTCGCCCCGCAGCGGTCACCGGGGGGACAGGCCGGGGCCAACCTGACGGTGGTCGTGGCCGCGGCGGAGGGGTATGACCTGAAGGGTGCGGCGGAGGCCACCAAGCGGGGCTACGGCGGTCCGGACTACCGGCTGGTCGCCGACGAAGCCGTGACGTTGGCCGACAGGCGGCTCGGGCATCTGTTGGGAAGTTCGCGGCGGGGCTCGAAGGGCGTCGTGCTCAATCTGCAGTTGCTCGTGGTCGACCGGGATCGCCTCTACTACGTCACGACGACGTCGTCGGGGGACACCTTCGCCCAGGACGAACCGATGCTGCGGTCGTCGCTGTTGTCGTTCACCCTCGGCACATGAGCCCGCACGGCGTCGTCACGATGCTGGTCGCCGGCCTGTCGGCCGGTGTGGTCGCCTGCTCCTCTCCGGTGCAGGCCGTCCCCGCTCCTGGATCTGCGGTGCCGGCGCCCGTCCCGAGCGCGCCGGCGCCCCGGGCGTACCGCAACGCCCAGTGGGGCTACAGCTTCGACCCGCCTCCCGGCTGGATCTCGGTGCCCGACAAGGGGCCGGAGAGCCCGTATTCCGAACGTTTCTTGGGTCCACCGCGCCCGGTCAGTCCAGAGTTCGAGAGCGAACCCGAGTTGCGGATCGCCAACTTCAGGGCGGACGGTCTCGACCTGAAGGGCATGGTGGAGCACGCCAAGGATCCCAAGCGTCACCGGTTGGCCGGCAAGGGCTACCGGCTGCTCATCGACGAGGACCTGACTCTGGCCGACGGGCGGCCGGCGCATCTCCTGGGGGCTGTCAAGCAGATCCTGGGTTACGACATGCGCGAGTTGAAACTGATCGTGGTCGAGAGGGGCCAGGTGTACGTGCTCGAGACGACGTCCCCGGAGTTCACCTTCGCCCGCGACGAGCCGACGCTGCGGGCGTCGCTGACCTCGTTCACCCTCGGATAGGTTGTTCTACCAAACGCTGTTCGGTATTCTGCGGCCATGGCCGGGACCGAGTTCGACCACCATTCCGAGCACTTCGCCGGGCACTGGCGGGAGACCTACGCCGAGCTGCGGGGTTCGTGTCCGGTGGCGCACAGCCCGCTGCACGGCGGGTTCTACGTGGTCACCAGGTACGCCGACGTCAAGCGGGTGATGTCCGACCCGGAGACCTTCGCCTGCCGCCGTGACCTGCCGTTCGAGGGCCAGGGCAGCGGCGGGGTGACGGTGCCGGTGAACCCGGTGCGGATGGGGTTCATGGAGATGGACCCGCCCCAGCAGCCGCTCTACCGCCGCCTGCTGGCCGCCCGGTTCACCACCAAGGCGATCAAGGCCTACCAGCCCCGGATGGCCGAGATCGTCACCTGGACCGTGGACCGGGTGATCGAGTCCGGCCGGATCGACTTCGTCGACGACCTGGCCAACCCGCTGCCCGCGCTGGTCTCGCTGGACTACTTCGGCATGCCGCTGGACAAGTGGGAGCAGTACGCGGTGGCCCTGCACCAGGCCGCCTACCGGGAGAAGGGCTCGGTGCGCAAGGTGATGGAGCTGGTCGAGGACGTCAACCAGCTCGTCGCCGACCGCCGCCGCACCCTGGACACCAGCAAGCCGTCCGACGAGCAGGACATCGTCGAGCGCCTGCTCACCGCCGAGGTGGACGGCGCCGGGATGGACGACGATATGGTCGTCAACCTGATCTTCATGCTGCTCAACGGGGGCATCGACACCTCGACCGCGCTGATCGCCAGCATGTTCGGCTGGCTGGGGGAGAACCCCGAGCGCCGCGCCGAGCTGGCCGCCGACCCGGCGAAGATCCCGGGCGCGGTGGACGAGATGCTGCGCTACTTCACCCCCGGCACCGGGGTCGCCCGCACCGTGACCACCCCGGTGGAGCTGTCCGGGCAGGCGCTGCAACCGGGTGATCGGGTGCTGCTGGCCCTGGGCGCGGCCAACTTCGACGAGGACGTCTTCGCGCAGGCCGAGCAGCCGCTGATCGAGCGGGAGAACAGCGCCAAGCACCTGTCCTTCGGCTTCGGCATCCACCGCTGCCTGGGCGCGTTCCTGGCCCCGGCGGAGATGGCCACCCTGCTGGAGGAGGTGCTGCGGCGGATGCCCGACTACGCCATCGACTACGACGCCGTGGTGCCCTACCCGTCGATCCCGCTGGTCAACGGCTACATCCGGATGCCGGCCACGTTCACCCCGGGCGGGCGGGTGCTCGACGGGTTCGACCCCGACCTGCCGATCCGCCGCGCAGCCGCGACCGTCTAGACACGGTGACCCGTGAGTGCAAAGTAGTGCCAGAACAGTGTTATGCACTCACGGGTCAGACGCCGAGTGCGTCCAGGGTGTCCAGGTCGGCCACGGCCCGGGCCATCCGCCGGATGTTCGCCTCGCACACCGCGCGCGGCTGCAACTCCGGCTGCAGCTTCGTCACGCCGATGGTGGCCAGCCAGAACCCCAGGCCGTGGATCATCTGCTGGCGGTAGGCCGTCCAGGCCTCGTCGAACGCCGGCGGCTTGCCCCCGGCGGCGGCCAGCCGGTCGAGGTAGAGCCCGAGCAGCTCCCGTTCCCAGGCTCGCCGGTCCTCCGGCTCCAGTCCGCAGCTGACCGCGTAGGCCACGTCCACCGCCCACAGTCCCTTGGCGTTGGCCTGCCAGTCGTAGAGGCCGATGTGCCCGGCCCCGGTGAAGTACCAGTTGCGGGCGTGCACGTCCTGGTGCAGGAACGTCTGCGGGGCGCGGGCCCGCAGCTCCAGCGATGCCTCCAGGGCGTTCCACAGCCGGGTGCCGTCGGCGAGCAGGCCGTCGGGCAGGAACCCCCGGGAGCGGCGCACCCCGTTGGCGAACATCCGCCGGAAGCCCATCATGTCGTTGAGCCGGCGCTGGAAGTCCTCCGAGCGGCGCAGCCAGAAGAACTCGCCGTCCAGCCGTGGGTCCTCCCACAGCGGGCCGTGGTAGCCGGCCATGATCCCGACCATCCGCTCCGCGTTGGCCCGGTCGACGCGGGTCACCGTCGGGTCGGCGAAGGTCACGCCCCGGGTGACGGCGATGTCCTCCATGATCAGCATCGAGCGGCCGCTGGGCTCGTGGTAGACGCCGTGGTGGGCATGCGGGGTCTCGATCTCCAGCTCCGGGCGGATCCGCAGGTAGAACTCGGTCTCGATGGTGGCCAGCGAGTTCAGCCCGCAGAAGATCCGGGTGGGCAGCGACGGGGAGGACTTGGTGTAGAGCGCGGTCGGCAGCCCGTGCCCGGCGTCGTTGTAGGCGACGGTCAGGGCGCGGCGGGCGCTGGTGCCGTCGCTGCCGCCGCCGACCGCGAAGTCGACCACCTCGGCGCCGGGACGCGAGCGGCAGAGCGCGTCGGTCAGCCACTCCCGGGTCAGCGCCGCCGGGCCCGGGGGCACCTCGCCCGGGCGCAGCGGACGGGACGGGGTCAGCTTCTCGCGCAGCCAGTGGCCGGTGACCCCGGCCGCCGCCCCGGCCAGGCGCGCTCGGGCGGCGAGGCTCATGCGACGACCTTCGCCGGCACAGCGACCGCCGGGACCTCCGACGTCGACAGGATCCGGATCATCACCTGGATGATGCCGACGCCCAGCGCGGCGGTGGCCAGCGACGCCACCGCCGAGAGCGCCGGGGAGGGGGTGGCGGCGTGCAGCGCGCTGAAGATCGGCCAGCCCTGGGCGTAGTACGAGCAGGTGATCGCGCACAGGGTGATCAGCGGGACGGCGGCCAGCCGGGGGCCGGGCAGGTGCGGGAGGGCTTTGTAGACCGCCGCGCCGGCCACCCAGGCGGCGGCCATGTTCAGCGTCATCCAGTGCAGCGGCAGCCCGAAGAAGCGGAACGGCTGGTCGCCGTAGTAGGTGTAGAAACCGCCGTTCACCGCGATCAGCTCGAACACCAGCTCCAGGGCGAACGAGCCGGCGAACAGCTTCTGGAAGTGCGCCCGGCCCGCCCCCCGCTGCGCGGCCCGGATGTACAGGAACATCGGGATGCCGAAGTACAGCCCGTACCCGAACGGCGTGAACCAGGGCATCTCCCGGCCGTAGGTGGTGAACAGCGTGTAGTGCGAGGGCGGGATGTACATGTTCCCGAGGGTGTCGACCATCGGCTCCTGGATGCAGGCCAGCATCCCGCCGAGCAGCACCAGCACGCCGACCGGGCTGCCGGACCGCCGCCAGTGCACCAGCATGGCCACCAGCCCGGCGGCCACCACGGCGGCGCAGGCGCACGTGAACGCCAGCTCCACCCCGGGCGGGTTGGACACCACCGGCCCGGGGTCGGTGCCCAGCGGGCCCTCGTTCAGAAGTGTGTGCATGGTGCGCCCTCCGCCGGGTCGGTCGTGCCCGAAGATACGTCCCACCGGTTAAGGGAGCAAGGGTCCCTTGTGAGTCGATTGGAGTGCGCGTCGTGACCGATCAGGTGGAGATCTCCCAGCTCAAGGACGCCTCCGGCTACAAGCTGTCCGACGAGCGGCAGGCGAAGCTGCTCGAACGCGAGCTGGAGTGCGTGTTCTGCTGGACCAACCGGGACGGCCATCCGATCGGCGTCACCCAGGCGTTCGTCTACGCCGACGGGGTGTTCTGGATGTGCACCGACGCCGACCGGGCCCGGGCCAAGGCGATCCGCCGGGACCCGCGCAGCTCGGTCGTGGTGTTCGCCGCCCGCCGGTCGAAGACGCTGTCCTTCAAGGGCACGGCCGAGCTGATCGAGGACCGGGAGACCGTCCTGTGGTTCCTGCGTGAGGTGGCCCGGCGCTACGACCCGGACGACCCCCAGGCCCAGGAGGCGCACGTGCGGGCGGCCGACCACCCGGGCCGGGTGGTCATCAAGTTCACCCCTGAGAAGATCACCAACGCCTTCGACGGCGGCCTGGCCCGGCGCGGCCCGGCGTCGCGGAGCTGACGGCCGGGAAATCGCGGAGCTGGCGGCCCGGCGCCTCGGTAGATTGCCGCCATGCGGGCGTTGATGTTCGAGCGGGCCGGGGTGCTGGACTGGCGGGAGGTGCCCGAGCCGGAGCTGCCGGCGGACGGGGCGCTGGTCCGGCCGCTCGCCGTGGCCCGGTGCGACCTGGACGCGGCGATGGCGGCGTTCGGGCTGTTCCCGGGGCCGTTCGGGGTGGGGCACGAGTGCGTCGCCGAGGTCCTGGAAGTTGCCGAGGGAGTGACGACCGTCCGGCCGGGGCAGCGGGTGCTGGTGCCGTTCCAGGTGTCCTGCGGAGCCTGCGGTCCGTGCGCGGCCGGCCGGTTCGCGGCCTGCGCGCCGCACCGGGCCAAGGCGGGGGCGGCGTTCGGGTTCGGCGCGGCCGGCGGTGGCCACGGCGGGATGGTCGCCGACCGGCTGGCCGTGCCGCACGCCGACCACCTGCTGCTGCCCGCCCCGGACGGGGTGCCGGACGAGGCGCTGTGCCTGCTGGCGGACAACGTCTGCGACGGCTACCGCACGGTCGCCCCGCACCTGGCCCGCGAGCCCGGCGCGGACGTGCTGGTCGTCGGCGGCGCGGCGGCCAGCATCGGGCTGTACGCGGTGGCCACCGCGCGGGCGCTCGGCGCCGGGCGGGTGCGCTACGTGGACGCCGACCCGGGCCGGTGCGCCGTCGCCGAGCAGCTGGGCGCCGAGGTGACCCGGCACGCCGGTGACTGGCCGCGCCGCTTCGACCGGGCCCGGATCACCGTCGACAACACCGGCGACGAGGCCGGCCTGGCCTGCACGCTGCGCTCCACCGACGACTACGGCTGGTGCACCGGCGTCACCATCCACTTCCAACCGACCACCTCGGTGCCGTTGCTGGAGATGTACACCCGCGGCGTCACCTTCCACGTCTCCCGGGCCGAGTCGCGCGGGCTGCTGCCCGAGGTGGCGGAGCTGGTCGCCGACGGCCGGCTGGACCCGCTGGCGGTGCCGGTCACCCGGTGCGACTGGGCCGACGCCGTCGACGCCTGGCTGATCCCGGCCACCAAGCTCGTGCTGGTCAGAACGTCGTAAGCAGTCAAGACTCCCTTGTGTTTCGGTCTCCCCGCGACCTATCGTCGGAGTGACCCAGCACTCACCGGGGAGGCGCTCGTGCGTGAGTCACTGAACGAGGCAGACCTGCGACGGCTCTGCGACATGGATGCCGGCACCATCCATCCGACGATCTACACCGACGAGGCGATCCACCGGGCCGAGCTGGAGCGGGTGTTCGGCCGGGCCTGGGTGCTGCTGTGCCCGGAGCAGCAGATCCCGAACCCCGGCGACTGGTTCAACACCTACGTCGGCGCCGACCGGGTGATCGTGGTCCGGCAGAAGGACGGCTCGATCAAGGGGCTGCTCAACCAGTGCCGGCACCGGGGCAACGAGCTGGCCCGGCCGGACTCCGGGAACACCAAGATGTTCACCTGCAGCTACCACGGCTGGTCCTACGACCTGGCCGGCAACCTGCGCAACGTCCCGCACGAGGACGTGGTCTTCCCCGGCGGGTTCGACAAGGCGCCGTGGGGCTGCGCGTCGATGGCCCAGGTGGAGGTCTACAAGGGCCTGGTCTTCGGCACCTGGGACCCGACCGCCCCGCCCCTGGCCGACTACCTCGGCGACGCCGCGCACTACCTGGACATCGTGCTGGACCGCTTCGACGGGGGCCTGGAGCTGGCCGGCGGGGTGAACAAGTGGATCGTCAAGGCCAACTGGAAGATCCTGGCCGAGCAGTTCGCCAGCGACATGGTGCACCCGGAGTCGGCGCACGTCTCGGCCATCCTGGCCAGCCTGCCGCCGGACTTCGACTACTCGCAGCTCACCGGGGACGCGGGCGGCCGGCAGTTCTCCACCGCGGAGGGCCACGGTGGCGGGATGTGGACCGAGGGCCCGCTGCTGGACATCACCTTCGGGCCGGAGATCGCCACGTTCTGGCGGGAGAGCCAGGCCGAGGCGTCCAGGAGGCTCGGACCCGAGCGGGCCGACGTGCTGCTCGCGCACATGAACATCTTCCCGGCGTCGATCGCGTTCGTGACGTTCCATCACATCCGGGTGCTGCACCCGCTGGCCGTGGACGAGACCGAGATCTGGACCTGGAGCATGGTGCCCGCCCGGCTGCCGGTGGAGATGAAGCGGCAGTGGGCGGCGGCCACCCAGCGGGCGTTCGGCGCCGGTGGGCTGTTCGAGACCGACGACAGTGCGGTGTGGGCCGGCATCCAGCGCACCCTGCGCGGGGTGATGGGCCGCCGCCAGCCGTTCGTGGCGCAGATGGGCGACCGCTACGGCGGCGACGCCGACCCCGCCTACGTGGGCCGGGTGGCCCGCACCCCGTACTCCGAGGTCGCCGCCCGGGCGTTCTACCAGCGGTGGATCGAGATGCTCAGCCACGACACCTGGACCGATCTGGAGGAGGCGTCGAATCGGCGCTTCGCGTCCGGGAGCCTGCGATGACGCTGGACACCGATGTCGTCGTGATCGGCGCCGGACACAACGGCCTGGTCACCGCCAACTACCTGGCCGACGCCGGGTTGCGGGTCACCGTGGTGGAGGCCAATCCGAACATCGGCGGCATGTCCACCTCGGGCAAGCCGTTCGCCAACGCGCCCGATCACACGGTCAACTTCTGCGCCACCGACCTGGTGTTCTGGATGGTCTCGCCGGTGGCCCGCGAGCTGGAGCTGCACCGATACGGACTGCAGACCGTCCCGGGTGACCCGGCCTACGGCTACATGCACCCGGACGGCCCGTCCATCTGCCTGTTCCGCGACGCCGCGAAGACCGTGGCGGACATCGCCAAGATCCACGCCGGGGACGCTCGCGCCTATGCGGACTACGCCCGGTTCCTGGACGCGCTGATGGACGTCGCGGTGCCGATGATGCTGGCCAACATGGCCCGCCCCCGCCCGGCCGACCTCGCGGTGATCGCGCGACAGGCGCTCAAGCACGTGAAGCGGTGGAAGGAGTTCGCCGACTTCGCGGTGATGTCCGCCGCCGAGCTGGTCGAGGAGAAGTTCCGGCACCCGATCACCCAGGCCGCCCTCTACGGGGTGCCGGCCGCGCAGTACCCGGCCGAGGCCTCCGGCAGCGCGGTGGCGCACCTGTTCCACGCGTTCATCCACCGCACCGGCTGCTTCCGGCCGGTCGGCGGGCTTCAGGCGGTGCCGGACTCGCTGGCCGCCCGGCTCAACGTCAAGCACGGCGGCACGGTGCTGACCGACGCCCGGGTGGCCGAGGTGCAGGTGCGTGGGGGACGGGCGGTCGGCGTGTCCCTGGCCGACGGTCGGGAGATCCGCGCGCGCAAGGGCGTGGTGGCCAGCTGCGACCCGATCACCCTGTTCACCAAACTGCTGCCGTCCGGCACGCTGCCGCACCGCCTGGAGAACCGGGCCAAGCACATCCCGGCCAGCTCGTTCGGGGCGGCGGTGCTGAAGGTGGACCTGGCGCTGTCCGGGCACGCCGACCTGTCCCGGTTCAACGCCTGGCGCGGCGACGGCGTCGACCTGCGGCACGCGGTGATGATGATGGGGGAGCCGGAGCCGACCAAGCGGGCCTACGCCCAGTGCGCGGCGGGCACCGTGCCGAGCTCGGAGGACATCCTGCTGTTCGGCATCACCCACGCCCCGGACGTCACCCTCAACCCGCCCGGCCAGGACACGCTCTACCTGTACTGCACCACCATGCCGGTGACCCCCGAGGGCGGCTGGCCGAAGCACCGGTCGGCCGCCGCCGACGCCGCCGTTCGCAAGGCCGCCCGGTACTACGACGGCCTGGAAGTGCGTGAGCTGGACCGGCGGATCGAGACCCCGGAGGAGCTGTCCGCCCGGGTCGGCACCCAGAACGGCTGCATCCTGCACGTGGACCTGACCCGGTGGGGCCCGATGCGCCCGGCGCTGGGGCTGGGCGACTTCCGGCTGCCGGTGAAGGGGCTGTTCCTCGGCGGTTCCGGGGCGCACCCGTCCGGTGGCGTGACCGGCATGCCCGGCCGCCTCGCCGCCCGCGAGCTCCTCCGCACGAGCTGAGCTATCGACGTCGGCGGGTCGGATATGGCATGGTGGCCAATAATCAAACGCTGTATGGCTGGCCGCCCACGTGACACCGGGAGCACAGACGCTGATGACCGCTGAACGGGACTACCCGGCCCTGCTGAGCACGTACGACCTGTTCGACCCCGGGCAGGACGGGTGGAAGTACGACGCGTTCGCATACGCCCGGGAGAAGTGCCCGATCTCGCACACCTCCGGCGGCGCCGAGGGCGGCTTCTGGCTGATCACCCGGTACGAGGACCTGCGGCGGATCGTGGAGGACCCGGAGACGTTCTCCTCCATCCAGGGTTCGCCCGCGCCGACCCCGATCACCCTGGGCCCGCTGACCGCCGACCCGCCGATGCACACCGGCCTGCGCAAACTGCTCAACCCCGTGTTCTCCCGCACCTTCGCGCGGCGCTTCGAGGCGGAGATGCGCAAGAACTGCCGGGAGAGCATCGACAGCTGGATCGACGACGGCCAGGTGGACATCCTCAACCAGTTCGCCGGCCCGTTCGTCTCCCGCACCCTGGCCCGGATGGTGTTCGACGAGCAGGACCCGGAGAAGATGGCCCGGGCGATCGACGTGGTCGACCGGGTCACCGAGACCGGCAGTCCGGAGTCGTTCTTCGACCTGGCCATGCTGTCCGCCGAGTACCTGGCCGCCGCGCAGGACGACCCGCCGGAGCAGGAGGGGGTGCTGCGCTGCCTGGTCACCGGGGAGATCGACGGCCAGCCGGTGCCGGAGGAGGAGGCGCTCGGCTCGCTGAACGTCACCTTCCTCGGTGGCCTGGACACCACCAAGTCGGCCATCGGGCACATCTGTTACCAGATGGCGCTGCACCCGGAGCTCGAAGCCAGGGTGCGCGATCCGAGGTGGGTCCGGCACGACATGGACGAGTTCATCCGGCTGCAGTCCCCGGTGGCGACCTTCGCCCGCAACGTGACCCGCGACGTCGAGGTCGGCGGCATCCAGATGAAGGCCGGTGACCGGGTGCTGCTGCGCTTCGACTCGGCCAACCGGGACGACGAGAAGTTCCCCAACGCCACCGAGCTGCAGTTCGACCCGCCGCGCCCGGGCGGCAACGCCGGCTTCGGGCTGGGCATCCACCGCTGCATCGGCGCCCACCTGGGTCGGGTGCAGATCACCATCGCCATGGAGGAGCTGCTGGCCCGGGTCACCAACCTGCGGCTGGCCTGCGACCCGTCCGACATCCACTGGAAGCCGGGCATCGCCAACTGCCCCGACCGGATCCCGGTCACCTTCGACAAGGTCTAGACCGGCCGCAGCTCTAGACCGGCCGCAGGGCCGCGCCGATCAGCCGGTCCAGGGCGGCCAGGGTGGCCGGCACCCGCGCCGGATCGGACAGGAAGCCGATGTCCATGGCCAGCCCCCAGAGCAGGTCGGCGAACACCTGGGCGGTGGCGGCCACGTCGGTGTCGGCGGCCAGCTCGCCGCGCTCGACGGCCGCCGCCAGGGTGTCCCGGAGGTACCCGCGCACGTCGGCGTGCTGGCGGGGCGCGCGCAGCTCCGGGTGGTGCGCGGCGTCCACCGAGGAGGAGATGAGGAAGCGGACGAAGGTCGGGTCCACCTGGTGCAGCGCGATCGCCGAGTCGAACACCGCGAAGATCCGCCGGTCGACCGGGCCGTCCACGGCCGACGCCTCGGCCAGGATCTGCGTCACCGCGTCCTGCTGGATCGACGCGAACGCCGCCGCGTGCAGCTCCGCCTTGCCGGGGAAGTAGTTGGCGATGGCGTTGCGGGTGAGCCCGGCGGCCTCGGCGATGTCCTTGAGGCTGGCCCGGTCGAACCCGCACTGGCTGAACACCAGCCGGGCGCTGTGCAGGATCCGCCGCCGGGTGTCGGCACCGTCGACCCCGGGCGGACGGCCGGGTCCCCGGCTCATCCGAGGGCCGGTCGATGCGGGGCAACATATGGCATGGTGGCCAATTATGCGCGATGATGGGTGTCGATAGGAAGCGGGGCAGTGATGAAGACGCTGGTGATCGGCGGTAGCGGGTCGAGCGGGGTACCGGTGCTGCACGGTCTGCTCGAGCGCGGGCACGACGTGACCATGCTGCACCGCGGCGTGCACGAGCCGCCCGGGCTGCCGGACATCCCGCACATCCACGCCGACCCGCACTTCCCGGAGACCCTGGCCGAGGCGGTCGGGGACACCGAGTACGACGTCGTGCTGGCCATGTACGGGCGGGTGGCGGTGATCGCCGACCACTTCGCCAAGCGGTGCGGGCACCTGGTCAGCATCGGTGGGGTACCGGCCTACCGGGGCTGTCTGCTGCCGGACACGGTCAAGCCGTACGGCATGGCGGTGAACGCCCGGGAGGACGGCCCGCTGGCCGACTCGGCTGAACCGGTGCCGAAGTTCGCCAAGCCGATCCGGGCCGCCGAGCGGGCGGTGTTCTCCCATGCCGCCGACGGCGACTTCCAGGGCACCGTGGTGCGCTACTGCGCCATCTACGGGCCGCGCAATCTGGTGCCGTGGGAGTGGTCGGTGGTCAAGCGGGTGCTCGACGGCCGCCAGCAGATGATCATGCCGGACGCCGGCCTGGGCATCATCTCCCGCTGCGCCGCGCGCAACGCCGCCGAGGTGGTGTTGAAGGCGGTCGACAACCCGGACGTCGCCGACGGCCAGGCCTACAACGTGGGCGACGACGACCAGTACTCGATCCGGCAGTGGGCCGAGGCGGTGGCCACGATCATGGGCGCCGAGCTGGAGTTCGTGCCGATCGCGTCGGAGGTGGCCGGCTCGGCGCTGATGGAGCTCTACCCGCCCACCGGGGCGGCGCACATCCTGCTGGAGGTCAACAAGGCCCGGAACGAGCTCGGTTACCGCCAGGTCGTCAGCGCGGCCGATGCGCTGCGCGAGGCCGTCGAGTGGATCCAGGCCAACCCGGTGACCAGGGAGGCGTACCCGATGTACCCGGCCAAGTTCGACTACGCGGCCGAGGACCGGTTGATCGAGGCCTACGCCCGGGCCATGGAATGGGTGCGCGAGCAGGCGCCGGACCTGGTGCCCGCCTACCACCACCCGATGCCGCACCCCAAGAAGGCGGCCGCCGGCCGCGACGAGAGCGGGAGATGAACATGACCACGATGTGGCAGCGCTACCGGGAGATGACCGGTATCGAGTACCCGATCGTCCAGGACGGCATGGGCCCGCAGCCGACCACCATGCTGGCCACGGCGGTCAGCAACGCCGGCGGCCTGGGCACGGTGAGCTGCCCGAGCATCGTCAACTCCTCCGAGGAGTTCCTGCGCACCGGCTTCCGCAACGCCATCGAGTACGTCGCCGCGCACACCGACCGCCCGTTCGCGGTGAACGTCCCGGTGGGCCGCACGATGTCCACCGGTGAGCTGCTGCTGGTCTCCCGGACCTGCATCAACGAGGCGATCGCGGTCAAGCGGGACGGCGGTCCCACCGCGGCCAAGCTGGTCGCGCTGACCACCTCGGCCGGCTACCCGGGCGAGTTCATCGGCGAGATCAAGGCGGCCGGGCTGATCCACCAGGCCAAGGTGGGTTCGGTCCGGCACGCGGTGAAGGCCCGGGACGCCGGCACCGACGTGATCATCGCCTCCGGGTACGAGATGGGCGGGCACACCCACGTCAACGGGGTGCACACCATGGTGCTGGCCCCGCAGGTGATCGACCTGCTGGACTGCCCGGTGATCGTCTCGGGCGGGATCTGCGACGGTCGCGGGCTGGCCGGGGTGCTGGCCATGGGCGGCGCCGCGGTGGCCATGGGCACCCGGTTCATCGCCACCCAGGAGCACGAGTGGCACCAGACCTACAAGCAGCGGGTGATGGACAGCCCGGAGTGGGGTGACCAGGTCTACCCCGGGGTGTACGCCCCGTGCCGCGGTCTGAAGAACCCCGGCCTGGAGAAGCTGCCGCAGATGTTGAAGGACCTGCCGCCGGACGAGTTCCAGGTCTGGGAGGAGGGCGAGATGCGCCGGGCCATGCGCGAGGGCGACATCGAGAACGGCCTGCTCGTCGGGGGCCAGGTGGCCGCCGCGCTCAAGGACATGCCGACGGTGGCCGAGCTGGTCCAGCGCATGGTGGCCCAGGCCGGGTCGCTGCTGGGCGCCGCCGCCGCGCAGGACATCGGGATCAAAACCCCGGCCTGAGGTCGGCGCCGGCGGCGGTCAGGCGGGAGCGGATGCCGGTCGCGGCGCGGCGGTAGGGCTCGTCGGTGCGGTGCAGCACGGACAGGGCGTTGGCCGCCTCGAGCAGTGCGATGAGCTCGAACGCGAGCTGCTCGGGGTCGGCGTCCGCCGCCAGCTCGCCCCGCCGCACGGCCCGGGCCAGCTGGCCGACGATCAGCTCGTTCCACGCCGAGCTGGCTGAGGCCAGCGCGTCGTGCACCGGGCCGGAGCGGGCGTCGAACTCGGCCATCGCGGCGAAGAAGAAGCAGCCGCCGGGGAACACCCGCCGCCGCGAGTAGCTCAGCCACCGGGTGCCCAGGGCGAGTACCCGGGCCAGCCCCTCCGGCGCGGCCAGCGCGGGCCGGACGACCTCGTCCAGGTAGACCTCCCGGGCCCGCCGGACGGTGGCCAGCTGGAGCTCCTCCTTGGACCCGAAGTAGCCGAACAGCCCGCTCTTGCTCAGCCCCAGCCGGGTGGCGAGCTGTCCGATGGTCAGGCCGTCCAGGCCGTGCTCCGAGGCCACGTCGGCCGCGGCCCGGAGGATCTCCCGGCGGGCCTGCTCGTTGCGGGGTCGCCCGGCCACGGTCGCTCCTACGGATGGTTGGTGGGTTCCTATATTAATAGACCGAACGATCGTGCTTATAATGGGACGAGTCGATCGGGAGGTCGAGATGTTGCTCAGGGTTCCGTGGGTGTCCGGGCCGGTCCGGCCGACCGGGGGGACGGTGGTGGTCAGCTCCACGGTCTTCGCCGGCGACCGGCCGGTCGACCAGCCGGGCGTCTATCTCGCCGGCTGGTCGCTGCGCTCCGGCTGGCGGCGGCGGTCCGGGGCGGTCGGGGTGTGGCTGTGGGCGCAGCCGTGGGCCCGGCGGTCCGGCTCGGTGTCGGTGTGGGTGGACGAGGCGGCGCTGCACGACTTCGTCACCAGCCCCGAACACCTGCGGATCGTGCGGCGTTACGTCGACCGGGGCCGGGTCGCGGCGAGCACCTGGACGGCCGACTGGACCTCGCCGGTGGAGCTCTGGGCGCAGGCCCGGTCGCGGCCGCTGACCGTGTGAGCTCCTCGGACACTTTCGTGGCGAGTGTCCATCCGCTGGACGCATCAGCGTAGCGTGGTGGGATGCCGAACCAGTTCCGCGAGGCGGCGCACCAGCGGATGCTCGAGGCCGTGCTGGACGCCGCCGCCGTCGAGGTGGCCGCCCGGGGCTGGAGCGGGCTGCGGATGCGGGCGATCGCCGAGGAGGTCGGGATCAGCCGGCAGACCCTCTACACCGCCTTCACCGACAAGCACGGGCTGGCCCGGGCCCTGGTGGCGCAGCGGGTGGAGCGGTTCCTGGCCGGCATCGAGGAGGCGGTGGCCGGACAGTCCGACCTGCACTCCCGCTGGCGGGTCGCCGTCGGTTTCACCCTGGACTACGCGGCCGAGGATCCGCTGCTCAAGTCGGTGCTCACCGCCGACGGTACCGAGGAGTTCCTGCCGCTGGTCACCACGGACGGTGCCCCGATCCTGGACACCGCCCGGGCCCGGCTGTGCGCCATGTTCCTGGCCGCGCACCCGGACCTGGACGAGGGCGAGCTGGACATCGTCGCGGAGACCGTCACCCGGCTCGCGCTCAGCCACATGGTGTTGCCCACCCGGCCGAACGAGCAGGTCGCGGCCCAGGTCGCCGAACTGGCCACCCGATTCCTGCGATCGACATCGAGCTAGGTCTTGTCAGGTTGCTGGACACTTTGTATAGTTGTGTCCAGTCAACCGGGGAGGGCAGTGCGATGACGACGAAGACGGCGCACGAGGTACGGGCCGGTACGCGACAGTGGCGCGACGGCAAGCGGTACCTGTGGTTGCTCGGGATCCTGGTGCCGATCCTGCCCTTCGCGGCGTGGGGCCTGGTCGAGGCCACCGGGATCGACGCCTTCTGGTACTTCCCGCTGGTCTTCTTCTTCGGGGTGGTCCCGCTGGTCGACCTGGTGATCGGGCTGGACCGGAACAACCCGCCGGACGAGGTCCTCGACGAGCTGCAGAACGACCGCTACTACCGCTGGGTCACCTACGCGTTCATCCCCGTCCAGTACGCGGTGTTCATCTGGGGCGCCTGGATGCTCACCCGCCCGGAGCTGGACGTGGTCGACCGGATCGGACTGGCCCTGGGGCTGGGCCTGGTCGGCGGCATCGCCATCAACACCGCGCACGAGCTCGGGCACAAGAAGGAGCAGAACGAGCGCTGGTTCGCCCGGGTCGCGCTGGCCCAGCCGTTCTACGGGCACTTCTTCATCGAGCACAACCGGGGCCACCACGGCCGGGTGGCCACCCCGGAGGACCCGGCCAGCTCGCGTTTCGGCGAGAACCTCTGGGAGTTCCTGCCCCGCACCGTGGGCGGCAGCCTGACCAGCGCCTGGCACCTGGAGTCCAGCCGGCTCAAGCGGCGCGACCGCTCGGTGTGGACCTGGCGCAACGACGTGCTGAACGCCTGGGCCATGTCGGTGGTGCTGTGGGGCGGGCTGCTGATCGCCTTCGGCTGGGCGATCCTGCCCTACCTGGTGCTGCAGGCGGCCGTGGGCATCTGGCTGCTGGAGACGGTGAACTACCTCGAGCACTACGGCATGAAGCGGCAGAAGACCAAGTCCGGGCGCTACGAGCGGCCCAACCCCAGCCACAGCTGGAACTCCAACAACATCGGCACGAACGTGCTGCTCTACCACCTGCAGCGGCACAGCGACCACCACGCCAACCCGCTGCGCCGCTACCAGGCGCTGCGTGACTTCGCCGAGTCGCCGGTGCTGCCCACCGGGTACGCCGGGATGATCCTGCTGGCCACCGTCCCGCCGCTGTGGCGCCGGGTGATGGACCCGAAGGTGGTCGCCCACTTCGACGGAGACCTGAGCCTGGCCAACATCCAGCCGCGCAAGCGGGAGCGGATCCTGGCCGCGTACGGTGCGAAGATGGCCGCCGTCGGTCCGGTGGAGGACACCGGTCACGCTCCCGAGGCGGGCGTCACCCGCCACCGGTGCCCGAACTGCGAGTACGTCTACGACGAGGCCAAGGGCGACCCGCGCGAGGGCTGGGCTCCCGGTACCCGGCTGGCGGACATCCCGACAGACTGGGCCTGCCCCGACTGCGGAGTCCGCGAGCGCCAGGACTTCGAGCCGGTCACCGAGGTGGCGGTCTGAACCCGATCGTCACCCGCCGGGCCGCGCTGCTCGCCGGACTCTCCGCCCCGCTGCTGGTCGCCTGCAGCGGGGCGGACCCGTCGGTCGGGGCGCCGCCCCGAGCCGGTGCGCCGGACCCGCGCGAGCTGCCCGGCGCGGCCGGGGCGGAGGCCAGGTTCGGGGCGCGGATCGGGGTGTACGCGCTGGACACCGGCTCCGGGGCCGTCCTCACCCACCGCGCCGAGGAGCGGTTCCCGATCACCTCCACGTTCAAGGCGCTCGCGGCGGCCGCGGTGCTGCGCCGGGCGGCAGGAGAGCCCGGGCTGCTCGACCAGCGTCGGCGCTGGACCCGGGCCGAGGTGGTGGACAACTCCCCGGTCACCGCCGAGCACGTGGCCGACGGGATGACCGTGGCGCAGCTGTGCGATGCGGCGATCACCCGCAGCGACAACACCGCCGGCAACCAGCTGCTCGCCCTGATCGGCGGCCCACCGGGGGTCACCGCCTTCGCCCGCACCCTGGGCGACCCGGTGACCAGGCTGGACCGCTGGGAGACCGAGCTGAACGTGGTGCCGCCCGGCGAGCTGCGGGACACCACCACCCCGGCCGCGATGGCCGCGAACCTGCGGGCGCTGGTGCTCGGCGACGCGCTGGACCCCGCCGGCCGGACCCGGCTCACCGGCTGGCTGGAGGCCAACCAGACCGGCGGCACCCGGATCCGGGCCGGGCTGCCGACCGGCTGGCGGGTCGGCGACAAGACCGGCGGCGGCGCCCGGGGCGAGGTCAACGACATCGCGGTGGTCTGGCCGCCGGGCCGGTCGCCGCTGGTGCTCGCCGTGTACACGGTGCCGGCCGACCCGGCGTCCGACCAGGGCGGACCGACGGTCGCCGAAGCGGCCCGGCTGGTGGTCGCCGCGCTCCCCGGCTGAGCCGCGCCGTCCGGGTGAGCCGCGCCGTCCGGGTGAGCCGCGCCGTCCGGGTGAGCCGCGCCGTCCGGGTGAGCCGCACCGGCAGGTGAGTCGCGCTCCCGGGTGAGCGGTCGGACGGACGGCCCGGGGAAGGTCTTGCCGGTCAAGTCGGCACCCGGCGCGCGCCGCGTGCCGCCCACCGGCCGGGTGACCCGCTCACTCGATCGTGGCCCTAGCGTCCGGGAGCGCCGCAAGGATGCGGCGAATGGCGACCGAAGGGGTGTATGGATGGGCGCGAACGAGGACGTGGTGCGGCGGGCGTACCAGGCGTTCAACGAGGGCGACGGGGCCACGCTGACCGAGGTGTTCGCCGAGGACGCCGTATGGCACGCCGGTGGGAGCAACGCCGTGTCCGGCACCTTCACCGGCCGGGACGCCGTGTTCGGCATGTTCGGCACGATCGCCGAGTTGACCGACGGCAGCTACCGGGTGGACCCCGAGGAGGTCACCGCCGACGGCGACACGGTCACCGCCCGGCACCGGGCCACGGCCAAGCGCGGCGACCAGGCGCTCGACACGCTGTCCACGATCACCTTCCGGATGTCCGGTGGGCAGATCGCCGAGGCCACCGAGAAGCTCGACGACCAGGCCGGCTTCGACGCCTTCATCGGCTGACTCAGAGCAACGGGCTGGGCGCGGGCTGGCCGAACCACAGCCCGCCCGCCCACTCGCGCATCTTCGGCTGGCCCATCAGGTGCTGGCCCATGGTGATCAGGTCCCGGTGGTGGCGCTCAAGCCGGGAGCCACGCTGCACCGCCGCCGTGCCGACCGCCTCCGCCAGCAGGGCGACCGCGTCCCGGCAGCTGGTCAGGGTGTGTGCGAAGCACCCGGCTACCTCGGCTCGTTGCGGGTAGCCGGGCTGCTCGCCGGCGTCGAGGGTGGTCCAGAGCGCGCCGAAGGTGTCGTACACGTAGCTGCGGGCCGAGCCGACCATGGCCCGCGCCCGGGCGACGGCCGCTCGCACCTGCGGCTGGTCGCGGGCCGGGATCAGCTCCGGCATGCTGATCTTCCCGGCCAGCACCTCCATCGCCACCTCGACCGCGTCGGCCGCCGTGCCGAGCGGGACCGCGACCAGGTTGGCGATGAACAGTCCGGGCCAGCGGTACAGCGTCTCCGGCCGGCGGCTCCGGTCGAGCCCGAAGGTGTGCCCGGCCGGGACGAGCAGCCCGTCCACCGAGTAGTCGTGGCTGCCGGACCCGCACAGCCCGGTGGGATTCCAGGTGTCGTGCACGGTCGCGCGGTCGGCCGGAAGCAGCGCGACCCGCCATTCCGGCCGTCCGTCCGACCCGACCCTGGGGGTGCCCCGCTCGGTCACCAGCGCGCCCGCCGCGATCACGTCGGCGTGCGTGCAGCCGCTGCCGAAGGACCAGCGGCCGCGCAACCGGTACCCGCCGTCGGTCACCTCGAGGGTCCCGGCCGGGATGATCCAGCCCGCGCTGACCGCGTCCAGCTCCGGGTAGAGCTCCTTGGCCTCGCCCTCGTCCAGGAACGCCTGGTAGAAGCCGCTGTCGGAGCCGATCATGGCGCACCAGCCGGCCGAGGCGTCCGCGCGGGAGAGCTCCTCCAGGATCTCCAGCTGGGTGAGCAGGTCCACCTCGGGCCCACCCCGGGCGTGCGGGACGGACATCCGGAACACGCCGCTGTCCCGGAGCGCGGTGACCACCGGTGGCGTCAGCCGGCGCGCGCCCTCGACCTCGGCGGCGTGCTCGCGGAGCAGCGGGCCGATCCGCCGCGCGTTCTCCAGGATCGCCGCGCCGTCCGTCGGCGCGCGGTCGGGGACGCTGGTCATGGCTGCCTCCTGGGTCTGGACCGGACGCCCATTCGAGCACTCACCGGCCGCGAAGGGATGAGTACCGGCATACTCAGCCCGTTCCGCCCCGCCGTCCGCCGCCCTACCCTGGATGGGTGAGCGCGAGGTGGCCGCTGATCGGGCGGGCCGAGGAGTTGGCCCTCCTGACCGGTCTGCTCCGCGGTGACGGGCGGGCGGTGGTGCTCTCCGGCGCGGCCGGGGTGGGCAAGTCCCGGTTGGCCGCCGAGCTGCTGCGCGAATCTCGATCCACCGGCCGGGAGACGGTCTGGCTGGCGGCCAGCCGGGCCCTCGCGGGAATCCCGTTCGGCGTGTTCGCCCCCCTGCTCACGGCCGGTGACGGCACCACCGGCGGGGCCGGAGGTCCGACGGCCGGCAGGGCGCTGGATGTGCTGCGCCGGGTGCACGACGAGCTGCGCCGCCGCGGCCCCGACCGCCCGGTGGTGCTCGGCGTCGACGATGCGCACCTGCTCGACGAACCGTCCGCCGGCCTGGTGCACCAGCTCGCCGTGACCGGCACGGCGCTGGTGGTGGTGACCCTGCGCGCCGATGAACCGGTCCCGGCCCCGATCCGGGCGCTCTGGAAGGACGGGGTGGCCGACCGGGTGGAGCTGCGGCCGCTGTCCCGGACGCAGGTCGGGGACCTCCTGGCGGCGGCGCTCGACGGGCAGGTGGACAGCGCCACCGCGCACCGGTTGTGGCAGGTCAGTGAGGGCAACGCGCTGCTGCTGCGAGAGCTGGTGCTGCTGGGCACCGGGCAGCGCAGGCTGGCCTGCCGGCACGGGGTGTGGAGCTGGCGGGGTGAGCTGGGCGCCTCGGGTCGGCTGGCCGAGCTGATCGACGAGCGGCTGGCCGGTCTGGGCGCGACGCAGCGGTCGGCGTTGGAGGTACTCGCGGTCGGCGAGCCGTTGCCGGTGACCCTGTTCGAGCGGATCGTCGGTGATCAGGTCGCCGCCCTGGACGCGACCGGGCTGCTCGATCTCACCGGGGACAGCGCCCGGATGGCGCACCCGCTGTACGCCGAGGCCGTGCGCGCCCGGCTCCGGCCGCTCCGCCGCCGGGACATCTACCGGGCGCTCGGTCGGGGCGCGCGGGCCGGCGAGTGCGACGTCCTCCGGCTGGCCGGCTGGCAGCTCGACGGGAGCGCCGATCCCAACCCCGACATGCTGACGAACGCCGCGCAGCGGTCCGCCCATCTCGGCGACCACGCGCTCGCCGAACGGCTTGCCCGGGCCGCCGTGCCCGCCGGAGGGCGGACGGCCGGGCTGGCCCTCGCCGAGGCCCTCCAGGCGCAGAACCGCTTCGCCGAGTGCCGGACCGAGCTGGACCGGCTGGACATGCGGCAGGCCGAACCGGTCGACCGCGCGCGGTGGGCACTGCTGGCGGCGGGCAATGCGACGTGGGCCGACGCCGACGCGGACGCGGCCGACGCCATCCTGCGGCGGGCTCAGCAGGGTCCGCTGCCCGGTGACCTGTGGGACGAGCTGGCCGCGCAGCGGGTGGAGAACCTCGCCTACGGCGGCCGGCCCACGGACGCGCTGGCCGTGGCCCGGCCGGCCATGGGTCGGGGCAGCGCGCGGGCGGACACCCAGCTGCGGCTGGCCCGCGCCTCGGTGCTGGCCCTGGCCATCCTCGGACAGACCGGGCCCGCCATCGCCATCGCCGACGAGGTGCTGGGCGACCCGCCGCCGGGTGCCCGGGAGCGGCCGTTCCAGCTGGCCCAGGTGGTCGCCGCGCGACTGCACGCGTACTGCCACGCCGGCCGGTATGTCGAGCTCGAAGCCGAGGCGAGCGCCTACCACGAGCGGGTGGTCGAGGAGCCGGGTCCGAGCGACCTGCAGGGGCTGGTGGCCTTCCTGTGGGGCCGGGCGCTGCTCGGCCGGGGAGCGGTCGAACGGGCGCGTACCCGGCTGCGGGAGGCCGCCGCGCTGCTCCGCGAGCACGACTCCTTCGGGCAGCTCTCGTTGCTGCTGGCCACGCTGGCCCGGGTGGAGGCGCAACGGGGCGACTCGGCCGCCGCCGAGGCGGCCATGGCCGAGTGCGACCAGCGGGTCAACCGGGCGATCAGGGTCTGCGAGCCGTACTTCGCGCTCGCCCGGGCCTGGGTGGCCTCGGCGGCGGCCCAGCCGAGACTGGCCCGGGCGAGCGCCCTGCACGCCGCCGACCTGGCGGGCACGGTTCAGTGCGCCACGGTCGAACTGGAAGCACTGCACGAGGCCGTCCGGCTGGGCGAACCGGGTCTGGCCGAACGGCTGGCCCGGGTCGCCGCCCGGGTCGACTGCGCACCGGCCGCCGACTACGTCGCCCACGCGGCGGCCCTGGCCCGGCGGGACGGCCCGGAACTCGACGCCTGCGCGGCCCGGTTCGCGGAGGCCGGCCTGCTCCTGCTGGCCGCCGAGGCGAGCGTGGAGGCGGCGGCGGAGCACGCCCGGAACGGACATCGGTCCGCCGAGCTGGCCGCCCTGGACCGGGCGCACCGGTGGGCGGCCGGCTGCGAGGGAGCCCGTACGCCAGTGCTCATGCGCGGCCGCCCGGGCCCGGTGACGGCCTGGCTCACCACCCGCGAGCGGGAGATCGCCGAGCTGGCCGTGCGCGGGCTGTCCGACGCCGACATCGCCGAACGCCTGGTGCTCTCCCGGCGCACCGTGGGGAACCACCTGGGGAAGGTCTACGGCAAGCTCGGGGTGTCCGGCCGTACCCAGCTCGGCGACTGCCTGATGCCCTACGTCGGCGCGACAACGGACTCCGGAGGCGTGCGGTGAACCGAGCGGTCGGACGTGAACAGCTGGACTCCCTGCGCCGCCGTCAGCTGCTGCTGGCCTGGTCCGGGCCGGTCTTCGTGGTGCTCTTCTTCGTCGGGCTGGTCGGGTTCATGGGCTTCGTCCCGCCACCCTCGCCGATGAACTCGCCCGAGACCACCGCGGCGATCTACACCGACAACCTGCTGGGCATGCGGGTCGGCATCGTGATCTGCAGCCTGGCCGTGGCCATGATGGCGTCCTGGGGAGCCTCGATCGCGGTCCGCTGCCGGCGCACCGAGGGCGACTTCCCGGCCTACACCTACGTCCAGCTGGCCTGCATCGGCGTCGGCACCTGCGTCGCGGTGTTCTGCTTCCTGGTCTGGGCGGTCGCGGCGTTCCGGCCGGACGAGATCGCCCCGGAGACCACCCGGGTGCTCAACGACATCGGCTGGTACCTGTTCCTGTTCGACGTCTCACCGTTCATGGTGTGGATGGTGGTCGTCGGCCTCGCCGTGCTGACCAACCGCAGCGGCCGGCGGCTGTTCCCGCGCTGGACCGGGTACCTGAGCCTGTGGGCGGCGCTGGGGGAGGCGCCGGCGGTGCTGATCCTGTTCTTCAAGCAGGGCCCGTTCGCCTACGACGGGGTGATCGGGTTCTGGCTGCCGACGATCGCCTTCTTCGCCTGGGTGATGGTGCTGAGCTGGGCGGTGATCCGGGACGTCAACGCGGAGCACGCCGAGCTGATCGCCGAGCTGATCGCCGAGCCGGGTCAGGTCGGCGCGACGGTGGACTCCGGGTCGCCGTAGCGGGCCTTCAGGTCGGCCTTGGGGATCTTGCCGGTGACGTTGCGCTCGAACGGTTCCACCGGCACGAACTGGGCCGGCACCTTGTACTTGGCCAGCCGTTCCCGGCAGTGCTCCGCGATCGACGAGACGTCCAGCTCCGCGCCCGGCCGGGGCACGATCAGCGCCCGACCCACCTCGCCCCAGCGCGGGTCACGGACCGGGATCACCGCCGCGTCGGCCACGTCCGGGTGCTCGTGCAGGGTGCGCTCCACCTCGGCCGGGTAGACGTTCTCGCCGCCGGACTTGTACATGTCCTTGAACCGGTCGACGATCGTCAGGAAGCCCTCGTCGTCCTGGGTGACCGCGTCGCCGGTGCGGAACCACAGGCCGTCGGCGTCGAGGTGGAAGGCGCTGTCCGGATCGTCGGGGCGGATCTCCCGCCGCCAGTAGCCCGGGGTGACGGCCGGGCCCTGCGCCCACACCTCACCGGTCTCGCCGACCGGGACGTCCACGCCGTCCTCCCCGACCACCCGGACGTTCGTGTACTGCACCGGTGCCCCGCAGGACCCGAACTTGCGCAGCGAGTCATGAGGGCGCACCACCGAGACGATCGGCCCCATCTCGGTGGAGCCGTAGCCGGGGGACGGCCCGATCCCGCGCTCGTGGAAGGCGACGGTCACCTCGTGGTTGAGGAACCCGCCGCCCACCTGCAGGTGCCGCAGGTGGTCGAACCGGGCGGCGTCGAAGCCCGGCATGGTCGCCATCACCTGGCACATCACCGGCGCGCTGGAGAAATGGGTGATCCCGCGACCGGGGTCGGCGAGCACCGATACCACCGTCGCCGGGTCGAACCCGGGGGCCACCACCACGGTGCCGCCCAGGGCCAGCACCGGGTTGGTCATGCTGTTCAGCCCGGCGGCATGAAAGAACGGTAGAACGGCTAGATACCGGCCGTCCGGGGTCAGGTCGTAGGGCTCGACGGAGTTCATCGTCTGGCCCTGCAGCGTGCGGTAGGTGCAGCGGGAGCCCTTGGGTCGGCCGGTGGTGCCGGAGGTGTAGAGCAGCTGGACGGTGTCGCCGAGCCGGGCGCCGCGCTTCCAGCCCCTCGGGCTCGCGCTGGCCGCTCCGCTGGCCACGTCGTACGGGCCGTCCGGGACGCCCCAGGACGCCAGCTTCCCCAGGCCGGCGGTCGTGGCGATCTCGTGTGCGGTCGCGGCCCAGGCAAGATCGTGCACCAGCAGCGTGGCCTCGGCGTCGGTGCACATGAACGCCAGCTCCGGCACCGCCAGCCGGTAGTTCAGCGGCACGAAGATCGCGCCCAGCCGCATGCAGGCGAACTGCAGGGTGAGCAGCCACGGATGGTTGTTGCCGATCGCCGCGACGCGGTCCCCGGCGACCACCCCGAGGTCGTCGGCCAGCGCCCCGGCCAGCCCGGCCACCCGGCCCTCCAACGCCCGCCAGCTGGTCACCTCCCCGGTGACCAGGTCCTCGATCGCCGGATGGTCCGGGCGGCGCCGGGAGTGGTGGTGGACCGGGTCGGTGGCCAGCAGATCGGTCGAGTCGGGCGGCGTTGTCAACCCAGTACCTCCACGGTGCCCTCGTCGCCGTTCACCCGGATCAGCTGGCCGTCGCGCAACCGGGTGCTGCCGGTGCCGGTGCCGCACACGCACGGGATGCCCAGCTCGCGGGCCACGATCGGGCCGTGGCTGAGCATGCCGCCGTGGTCGGTGACCACCCCGCCGGCGACCAGGAACAGCGCCACCCAGCTGGGGTCGGTGGTCTCGCAGACCAGGATGTCGCCGTCGTCCAGTTCGGTCTCCGCCGGGTCGCGGACCACCCGGGCCCGCCCTTCGACCACCCCGCCGCTGGCGGCCAGCCCGGTCATCACGGTGCCGACGGCGGCGTCGGCGCCGGTGAACTGGGTGGCCACCTTGGTCACCTCCGGCACCCCCTGCCAGGTCAGCGGCAGCCGCTGGTGCTGGCGCTCCTCGAACAGCGCCTTGCGCTCGGCCACCACCGCGCGCTGGTCGCCGGTCACCCCGGCCTGGAGCAGCGCGTAGTGCAGGTGGAACACGTCGTCCCGCTCGGCGATCACGCCGCGCTCGACCAGCAGCTCGCCCAGCCGGCGCGCGGCGGCCCGGGCCACGTCGTAGGTGATCAGGTAGCCGGCCTTGCCCTGCTCGCAGAGCGCCACGAACCGGGCGGCGACGCTCAGCAGGGCGCCGACCGCGCGACCCTTCACCGGGCCGGCGGCGGCCACCACCTCGGCGGCGGCCTGCTCGCGGATGCGCAGCTGCTCGGCGCTGCGCTGCCGGGGCGCGCGCGGGCTGTCGGCGGCGATGGCCCGGTAGTCGTCCAGCCGGGCGTCGATCGGGCCGGGGTCCTCCCGCCACACCACGCCGTGCAGCTGCCCCTCGCCGGGCCCGTGGTAGCCGTGCCGGTCGCTGAACTCCGCCCAGGGCAGCTGCCCGTGCGCCAGCGCCCACAGGTCGTGGGCCACCTCGTTCTCGTCCGAGCCCACCCCGGACAGCAGCTGGGCCTCCCGGCCCGGGAGCCCGAGCG